>Ga0207873_1002842_pt1 | contig 13432 bp, 10 predicted proteins | sample BGWIniCompost_FD_187373 | JGI IMG/M metagenome (GOLD analysis project Ga0207873, IMG submission 187373) | Cellulose adapted compost microbial communities from Newby Island Compost Facility, Milpitas, CA, USA - BGW Initial Compost (SPAdes)... ... | reverse complement strand
CATATTAACCCTGCGGCAACGAATGAACTTGGGGGTAGGGGATTGTCGTTTACATAGAAGGGCTTGCAGACCTTTCATTTTGTTTCGTTTGCGAGATTATTTAACATTGCTGTCCGGGTAAAAAAGCGGTTTTGTGTCCGTACGGCGATAGCCGAATGTTCTTGCGGAAACATAAGTTAACTGCTGCAGGCCCGTCCGGTTGCCGACGAGCACTATAAGTTTCTTCAATGGAAAAAGCCTTTATTTCCAGGCTGTATCAGGCGCACAGAGACTGTCCACCCTGTCCATCGCCCGCAATGGTAGTTAAATTCCATGACGGTCTGCTGGCAACACTGTTTCCCGATTTTGGTGCATTGCGATTTGCCTCCGAACGGGAATTTGAGTTGCATATCGATGGGCTCAGGTTGGAACTGGATCATTTGCTGTTCAAAGTAGGACAAAGCCTGGATGCAGAACGCATCGCCAACGAGTTCTTCGATTCCCTTCCCGAAGTTCATCGCAAACTTCTCAATGACGCCGTCTCCATGCTGGAGGGCGACCCGGCTTCAAGGACACAAAACGAGGTGATTCGAACATACCCTGGCTTTTACGCTATCGCCTCATACCGAATCGCCAACACACTCCTGCGGCTCAACGTGCCGGACATCCCGCGGATGATTACCGAACACGCCCACAGCAAGACAGGGATCGACATCCACCCGGGCGCGACGATTGGCGAATACTTCTGCATCGACCACGGTACAGGTATTGTGATTGGCGAGACTACGCACATTGGCAGCCATGTAAAGATATACCAGGGCGTCACCCTGGGCGCATTGAGCGTCAGCAAGGGAGACGCCAAGCGAAAGCGACATCCTACCATAGAAGATCACGTCGTGCTCTATGCCGGGGCATCCATACTGGGCGGCGATACAGTGATCGGCCACCACAGTGTGATCGGCGGGAACGTTTGGCTCACCCGCAGTGTTCCGCCATACTCCAAGGTGTATTACCAGGCCCGGATGAACGGCGGCGATCCTAACGAGTCCGATCTCGTAATCATCCGGTCAGGGGAGCATGATTAATTCCATGATCGTTTCTTTTTTGAACAACCCATAATATGAAACTTACCGACCTTATCGGCAACACTCCTTTGGTTGAGCTTCGACGGATTCCTACCAATCCTCGTGTTAAGATTTTCGGAAAGCTGGAGGGCAACAACCCGGGCGGCAGCGTTAAGGATCGGCCAGCGTATGGCATGCTCAGCGCTGCAATGGAAAGGGGCGACCTCAAACCCGGCGACAAGGTAGTGGAGGCAACAAGCGGCAATACCGGGATCGCCCTCGCCATGATCGGCCAGCTCCTGGGACTCCAGATGACGCTGATTATGCCGGATAACTCCACCCGTGAACGCATCCTCGCGATGGAGGCATACGGAGCAAAGGTCATCCTGACACCGGCAGCAAAGACAATAGAGTTTTCGCGGCAGCTGGCGGAAGAAATGGCCGCCAACGATGGGTACTATATATTGAATCAATTCGCCAATCCGGATAATTACCGCATTCACTACCGAACTACCGGCCCAGAAATCTGGCGCGACACCGAAGGCAAGATCACGCACTTCGTATCAGCCATGGGCACTACGGGCACCATTATGGGTGTTTCGCGGTACTTGAAGGAGCAGAGGAAAGATATACAGATCATAGGAACACAGCCTACCGATGGTTCCTGCATCCCTGGCATCAGAAGATGGTCGCCCGAGTTCCTGCCAAAAATCTATGAACGCGAACGCGTGGATCGAATTATCGATGTGGTGGAAGCCGATGCGCGACTCTATACTAAACGACTTGCACGGGAGGAGGGAATTCTTGCCGGTATGAGTAGTGGCGGAGCCCTTAGCGCGGCGATGAAAGTAGCCTCAGAGCTCGATAGCGGTTTGATCGTCTTCATTATCTGCGACCGGGGCGATCGCTACCTGAGTTCGGATCTCTTCGCATGATCCCCCGGCCGCATAAATGCGCTAGCCTCTTAACAGCCACATACAGGCCAGCAGCAGCATCGTCACCATCATGAGCGCATAGACCGCCAGGTTCGGATGCGTCAGCTTTTCAGTTTTCTTCATTTGGGGTTGTTTGTTTCGGGTTTAAAAAAGTTACGGTACCAGACCGTGACCACGATAAAAAATTCGAAGCGACGCGCGCCTTATGGTGGTTATGTAAAGTAAACAAACGCAACGCTGCATTGCAAGCAAATTTTTCAACTAACTGCGTGATTTCTAGTGAGTTCGAAGAGAATTGGCGCCTTTGGACAAGTCGATCGAAAGCGATCGATGTTGTACTAAAAATTTGATTAGGGCTCGTTATTCAGATCACCATCTGTGAGTTATGAATTTTTGGAGAAGTAATAGTAAAAGCCGCTTTTGGCCCCAAAACATATTCCCAACCGGATTGACTAACGGCCTGGCTAGCTGAAAATTTTTTTGATTTTTTTGAACCACATAGGGCACAATAGGGTCACATAGGACGTCTGATTGGAGACGCACCCTATGTGGTTCAGTCCACGTCGCCGTCAGACGGCCCGCCTCAACGGTTAATATCCTCTGAGTCTCCAACCGTCCACAACCGGACGCGGCTGTCCGAAAGCGTCCCTCGCTCAGGCCAAAAACGCCGTTTTTACCATCAGGAATTCAATGGCATCAACATTGAATAGGAGCCCTCGGCATATTCTGATTCGCCGTGCAACCTTCCTGAATGAATGGAGTCTAAAGTAAACGATCTCACCTGTACTTATGCTTCGTAACTATTTCCTCATAGCCTGGCGCAACATCAGCAAGAACAAGGTGTTCTCCCTGATCAACATCCTTGGCCTGTCGATCGGTATCGCCGCCTGCTTACTCATCACGCAGTACGTAATGCACGAGATGAGTTATGACAACTACCATACAAAAAAGGAACGGATATTCCGTTTGAAGCAGGACCGGTACGATAAAGGTGTACTGTCTACTGAATGGGCATACGGGTGCTCCGCCATTGGACAGGCATTGAAAGACAACTTTCCTGAAGTGGAGGAATATGTTCGGATGCGGGAAGGAAAAGAGGTGCTGAGCTACGGCGATATATTTTTCAAAGAAGAGAAGGCGTACTACGCCAGTGAAGCTTTTTTCAAAGTGTTTTCGATACCCTTGATCAAGGGCGATCCGGAAGGTGTGCTGGAACGTTCCCAAACGCTGGTTCTCTCCAGGTCGGCGGCGAAGCGTTATTTCGGTGATGAAGATCCTGTTGGAAAGACCTTGAAGATGAATGGTCAGGTCGATTTCGAAGTGACCGGCGTGTTTGAAGATTTCCCCGAGAACAGCCACATGAAGCCTCAGGTACTCTATTCTTTTGAGACTATCGTGCAATGGTGGGGCGAAGAAGTACGAACCGCCTGGATGTGGGACGGCTTTTGGAATTACATTCTTCTTAAGGAAGGGACAGACCCTGTCGCGTTTGAAGCCAAGATACCTGACCTGGTAGAACGTCAGGCGGGCGAACAACTACGGCAGTATGATGCCGGCATGGCATTTCACCTGCAAAGGGTGGATGACATTCACCTTGATTCCCACTACATGGGCGAATTCGAAGTCAACGGTAGCAGAAGTTCAACGTATTTCCTTGGCGTGATCGCCGTTTTTATAGTTCTCATCGCGTGGATAAACTACGTTAACCTTTCAACTGCCCGATCGATGGAACGTGCCCGCGAAGTGGGCCTGCGTAAAGTTATGGGTGGGTTCCGCACGCAATTGATTCGACAATTCCTGATGGAATCGTCGTTCCTTAACGTGTTGGCATTTGCCCTGGCGCTCGTTATCGTCATGATTGCCTTGCCTTTTTTCAATCAGCTTGCAGGTAGAGACATCGGGTTTACGCTTCTTCAGTCGCCGATGTTCTGGCTCATCCTCGTTACAGTGCTGATCGCGGGAAGCGTGTTATCCGGGCTTTATCCTGCCTTTGTCTTATCTTCCTATAAGCCAGTTGAAGTATTAAAAGGAAAATTCAGGAATACGTGGAAAGGTCTGTACCTGCGCAAGGGGTTAGTCATCTTCCAGTTTGTTGCCACCGTGGTTCTCCTCGTTGGTACGTTTACCGTATATCAGCAGATCTCCTATATGCGTCAACAGGACCTGGGCGTAAACATCGATCAAACACTGGTCATACGGGCTCCGGCATCCGTCGATTCCACCTACGCTACTAAATTTGACGTATTCCGCAATACAGTCTCCGCGTATCCGGAAGTCACTGCGGTAACTGCGTCGACCTCAATTCCGGGAGAGCAACCCGCGTGGAATGCCGGTGGCATACGATTGATATCGGAGAGCGAACAGGACAGCAAGCAGTACCGCATTATTGGTGCGGATCATGAGTTTGTCGATGCTTACGGATTGAAACTTGTGGCGGGAAGGGCTTTCTCGCTCGACTACCCGAATGAAGGAAACAGTGTGATGATGAACGAGTCGGCGGCACGGTTGATGGGATTTGAAAACGTAGAGGATGCCCTGCAAAAGGAAATCTTCTTTTGGGGAGATACATTTCGCATCGTGGGGATATTGAAAGACTACCACCAGGAGTCGCTGAAGAAGGCACACGACCAGATCATATTCAGGTATATTCCCGAAGCGAGAGACTACTACTCCCTGAAGGTCAAAGCCACCGATATGCAGCAAACCATAGATCGCGTCAAAGAAGTCTACACATCCGTATTCCCCGGAAATCCCTTTGCGTATTTCTTCCTTGATGAACATTACAATAATCAATACAAAGCTGATCAGCAGTTTGGCAGGATCACTGCACTGTTTTCGTTACTTGCGATTGTGATTGCATGTCTGGGATTGTTTGGACTTTCCTCGCTTACTGCAGTTCAGCGCACGAAGGAGATCGGAGTGCGAAAAGTCCTGGGCGCTTCTGTGCCAGGGATCCTGGTGCTGGTGGGAAGAAATTTTGTCGCCCTGGTTGCCGTGGCCATTGTCATCGCAACGCCCATCGCCTGGGTGGTCATGAACCATTGGCTCCAGGGATTCGCGAACCGGATTACCATGTCGTGGTGGATCTTTGCATTGCCTGGCCTCGTCGTGACACTGGTCGCCATTTTCACTATATCGTACCACACCATTCAGGCGGCGCGGGCCAACCCGGCTACTTCGCTGCGGTATGAATGAAGCATTTGCCTGAAACGGCATTGTAACAACGAATTGAAATTTCATCTATTTTTGCGCGTTTGCCAGCAATAGATGAAACACAATCAGTTTACGCCCAAGCTGTTTTCTGTTCTTAAAGAGGGCATAACAAGGGAACAGTTAATCAGGGACCTGGTGGCGGGACTGATCGTTGGAGTGGTAGCGCTCCCCCTCGCCATTGCCTTTGCCATTGCTTCCGGTGTGTCACCTGAAAAGGGCCTGGTTACCGCTATCGTTGCCGGCGCGATTATCTCCGCCTTTGGAGGAAGCCGAGTCCAGATAGGAGGCCCCACCGGCGCTTTCATCGTTATCGTTTATGCCATCGTCCAGGACCATGGCGTAGCGGGTCTGACTATCGCTACATTCATCGCCGGCTTCCTGATCATCATCATGGGTATTGCCCGGATGGGCAATCTGCTGAAGTACATTCCCTACCCGCTCATCGTCGGCTTTACAAGTGGTATCGCGGTCATCATTTTCTCGTCGCAGATAAAGGACTTCTTTGGATTGCCAATAGAATCGGTGCCGGCCGACTTTGTCGCAAAGTGGGTCGTGTACTTACAGCACATGGATGAGGTCAACTGGATCTCATTCGTCATAGCACTCAGTACTGTGCTGATCGGACTTTACTTTCACAAGGTGACAGGCAAGGTGCCCGGATCACTGGTGGCTATTATTCTCAGCACGTTAGCCGTATCGGTTTTCGATTTGCCCGTGGCGACCATTGGTTCTGTTTACGGGGAGATTCCGCGTGGACTTCCGGCACCTGCAATCCCTTCACTGTCGTACGAGACGATCAAGCAACTTATCCAACCGGCCATAGCCATCGCCCTCCTGGGAGGAATTGAATCCTTGTTGTCCGCCGTCGTTGCCGACGGTATGACGGGTAGCCGGCACAGGTCCAATGCAGAGTTGGTAGCGCAGGGGGCAGCGAACATTATGTCCGCCCTCTTTGGCGGTATCCCTGCTACAGGCGCCATTGCCCGTACGGCGACCAACATACGCAACGGCGGTCGCACACCCCTGGCTGGTATCTTTCACGCTCTCGTACTCCTGCTGATCATGGTATCGCTTGCACCCTATGCACGGCTTATTCCGATGGCATGTTTGGCCGGCATATTGGTCGTTGTAGCCTACCACATGAGCGAATGGCACAACTTTGTCTCGTTGCTGAAGAGCAACAAGATGGATGTTGCCGTGCTGCTTGTTACTTTTTTCCTTACGGTATTGCTGGACCTTATCGTCGCTATCGAAGTAGGTATGATACTCGCCGGGTTTGCTTTCATGAAGCGCATGAGTGATTCGGTAAGTGTGGAGAAACTGGAGACCCCTGGCGATGAGAACAGTGAGCAATTGTTCGAACAGGAACTGTCGACCATCCCGAAAGGTGTCGTGTTATACGAAGTGAAGGGTGCACTCTTCTTCGGCGCGGCGCAGCAGTTTCAGGATACAATCCGCAGTCTTGAGCAAAAACCGAAGATTCTCATCCTACGGTTGAGGAGTGTACCGTTTATTGACGCGACGGGAATTTATCGCTTGAAGGAAATCATAAGGCACTTCAATCAGCAGAATGTAACGACCATCCTCTCCGGGGTAAACGAGAATATCAGGAACGACCTGGAAAAAGCCGATATCTATTCCGTTATGGCACCGAAAAATCTTCTCAGTCACATCGACTACGCGATGGCCCGTGCGCGGGAGTTACTTGGCAACTCCGAATCAACCCATTAAACAACTCAACCTCCCATCCAATTATCCTGAAGCTTTTTCAGCTTGTCTTCAAGAGATTCCTTGATGTCATCGGCCTTTTCTGCAACCACATCCTTCCATTCTTCGGCTTCCTTCTTCAATTGTTCTGCCTTTTCAGCGCTTGCTTCTCTGAGTTGCGTTGCCTTGGCTGCTACGGATTTGGAGATAGCCCGGGCTTTTGACTTAACTTTGCGCGCTACTTTCCTGGAAGCCGCCCTGGTTTTTTTGGTTACTTTTTTTGCTGTCTTCTTTGCTTTCGCTACAGCTTTTTTCGCGGTCTTACGCGTCTTCCGGGCGCCTTTCTTTGCAGCTCTGGCCACTTTTCGGGCCGTCTTCCTTGCGGCCTTCTTAGCCTTCTTGACTTTTTTTGCCATTGGTATGAGGTTGAGTTTAGTTTAACGGATGGTGGTTATGTTACCTAATTTAACGGAAGCTGATTCGCATTCAAAGTTGAGCAGCATATTTAGTTTTAAAATACTGCTAACTTCACGGGCAAAAAGTTGGAGACATGGGATTGCAGGTAATACTTGGATCGGGTGGTGCCATCGGTGTTGAACTGGCCAAGGTCCTCAAATCGTATACCGATAAGGTCAGGTTGGTCGCGCGCAATCCGAAGAAGGTTATGGGCGACGAGGAGTTGTTTCCGGGCGATCTCCTTGATCCCAATGTTGCGCAAGCGGCTGTTCGGGGGGCGGAGATTGCGTATCTAACCGTGGGCCTGCCTTATAGCACCAAAGTTTGGAAGGAAAAGTGGCCGGCGCTGATGCAAAACGTTATTGCCGCCTGCAAAAGACACGGTACGCGACTCGTGTTTTTCGATAATGTATATCCGATAGACATCGCCCACATCGGACATATGACCGAAGAGTCGCCGATAAATCCTCCATCCCGGAAGGGTAAGGTTCGCACCCAGATCGACCGAATGCTGATGGACGAAATGGGTAAGGGAGCACTTCAGGCAATTATTGCTCGGTCGGCCGACTTTTACGGTCCTGACCCGACCGTAGGAATGAGTGCCCTGCTCGAAATGACGGTAAAGAATATGCTCAAAGGCAAGCCCGCCAATTGGTTCTGCCGTCTGGACAAAAAGCATTCTTTTACCTACACACCCGACGCGGCGCAGGCTACAGCCATCCTGGGAAATGACCCGTCGGCGTACAATCAAATTTGGCATCTGCCGACAGCATCCAATCCGTTGACAGGTGGTGAATGGATCGAGCTCTTTGCCCGTGAGATGCGCGTTCCGGCGCGCAAGATGGTTGCGCCGAAATCCATCATAAAAGTCATGGGGCTCTTCAACCCTCTGATGGGTGAGTTAAGTGAAATGCTGTATCAGTTTGATCGCGATTATGTCTTCGATAGTACGAAGTTCGAAAGGACTTACAAATTCACGCCTACGCCATACCATGAAGGAGCCCGCCAGGTAGTGCATACCTTATTACAGGTATCTGATCTCGATCAGAAAAAGTAAACTGTTACATCAGCGCGCATCAGTGGTACATGCGTGCAAAGTCTCGTCCAGCCAGCTCGCTACCTTGCCTCGTAAACGAATCTGAGGGCAATAGCATATGAAAAAGTTTATAGCTGGCTTTTTTCTTCTGACGGCATTATCGATTTCGTCCGTCGCACAAGTTATTTACGTCAACCACGCCGCAGCTGGAGCGAACAACGGATCGAGTTGGGGAAACGCTTACACGTCTTTATCCGATGCTCTTGCTGTTGCATCACCTGGTACCGAAATCTGGGTAGCTGCGGGAACGTACTACCCCGAGGTTGCGGTAGACGTGAACCAGGACATGATACTGGATTCACGTGAGAAAACATTTCACATCCCGAACGGTGTCATGCTGTTTGGTGGATTTGCTGGTGTGGAGGCATCGAAGGAGGAACGCGACTGGCAGGCTAATGTGACGATTCTCAGCGGTGATCTCGATCACAATGACGTAGCTACAGATGGGATACCGCATGACGCAGATGATCTTGTAGGCTCGAACGCATATCACGTTGTGTACACAGTGAATGCTGACGAGAATACAGGTGTTGACGGATTTGTTATTGTCGGAGGCAGTGCGAGTCCAGAATCGCCAGCGAGCCTGTTCGATCCCAACCTTGATGGCGGCGGATGGTTCAACGATCTGCAGGCTCCCTCGTTTACGAGCAGCCCCACGATCCGCAACACCAGGTTTCAGGCAAACTACGCAGCATCTGAGGGTGGTGGATTTTTTACGAAGTCAGGGCCGACAGGAGCGCAGATGGTCTCTGAGATTAGTCATACACGGTTTATTCGCAATAAGTCGGACGCCACCGGGGGAGGAATTTTTGTAGGGTCCTTTCAGGCAGGAAATTACGCTCCGGAAATTCGGGGATGTGAGTTCGTTGGTAACGAGGCTACTCTAAGAGGCGGTGCCTTGTATTTGTTGGGTGATCACTCAACGATTGATTCTGTGCTCTTCCGTCAGAACAAGGCAACTGCAATTTCCCTGGGTGGAGAGACCCGTCCCGGGGCAGGAGGTGCCGCTATTCTCGTTGGTTCAAACGCGATGTTCTCTACGTGCGTCTTCATTGAAAACTCTGCAACGGGAAATCCTACCGGAGCCTATGAAGGAGGTGGAGGAGGTGCCATTCACATGTCTATTAACGATGTTCAAACTGAAGTTTGGGGTCCGGCATCACCGTCGTTTTTCAATTGTGCGTTCTTTCTCAATCAAGCGGAGGGCAATACGTCGGCATGGGGCGGCGCCGTTGTGCATCTCAACGATGCCGGAAGGCTGCGTCCCAAATATGTCAACTGTGTGTTCGCAAATAACAGGGCGCAAAACTTCGGAGGAGCCATTGCCAACTTTACGCGTGTCATTGGTGGGCCTTCTTTTACTCCAGAACTCAATCCAGGTTTCACGAACTGCACTTTTCATAACAATCTCGCTATGGTGCGAGGTGGGGCACTGTACAACGAAGGGTTCACCTTTATGGGTACCCAGGTGCTGAATCAAACGGTGGTAAACACGATCCTCTTCGCCAACAACGCGCCGGAAGGGTCGGAAGTATTTACGATGGGAAGTGGTAACACGACCTTTTCACATTCCCTTATCCTTTTCTCTGGTGGAAGTGGTGCCGGATGGAATCCCGCGGTTGGTATAGATGGTGGCAATAATATTGACACATCTCCTGGCTTTGTCATGGCTGCTGATCCCGACGGCGCGGATAATATTTTTGGTACTGACGACGACGGGCTGCGGCTCATGCCTATATCACCTGCAATCAGCGCCGGCAATAGTGCGGCACCCGGTCTCATGGGCGTGTCTATCGACTTTCGCGGAGGGCCGAGGATACTGGGTTCTGCTGTCGACATGGGAGCATACGAGCAGCAAGGTCTGATAGTTCCGGATCTTGACATATACTGGCTTGCACCATGGGAGAAAATCAATCCTCCATGCCTGACTTGTCCCTGGGGCGTTCTCCTCGCGGACAAAATACTCAGTCGCTTCGATTGGCGTAAACCAGCACAGTTCATCGATTATGGAGATCATGCGGAGGTACGAGGCGAGATTGTGAGCACGTTGCACAAGGATGTGTCTTTTGAAGTTTATCTGAAGCTGGAGAAGCCACGCGACTGGAAAGCATGGAGCAGGCTCGGTCGCACGTGGATCGTTTACACCCCTGCGGCCCTGAAAGCAGCCTTGCGTGGGCACATCGACTGGACTTACTGGGAATTATCTGACGATAGTTATCTCATTGGAACCGGCGATATAGAAGGCAAGTTGAAGCTTACGCATGCGCCATCGAACTATAGGGTGGGCTTCCAATTTGGTAAAGGCGCAAACGGCTGGGATGGCGACCTCGGATTGGGCGGTACGTTTTCGTATTCAGGAAGGGTGAAGTATCAAGGAAAAACACACACCCTCAAGGGTGTTGGAAGTCTGAACTCCGATGCGGAAAAATGTACGCGGGACTGTGTTCCCGAACTCAGTACACGCGCTGCAACGCCAATTGCTGCCGATGTGGACGTACCCGCGCGAAATTTACCGCTCATTTATCCAAACCCGGCACGCGATCATATTGAGATCAACACGCCGGAACTGGAAGGTGAGTACAGAGTGACGATCTTTGACCGTCAGGGCCAACCCCTGAAGGATCAACGCTCACGCGCCAGGAACGGCAACTTGATCATGTCGGTGAACGACCTCTCACGGGGACTCTATTATGTTAGGGTTGTTTCCGCGGCAGGAGTCACGATGAGTCAAAAGGTTCTGATCGAACCGTAAGTGCGTGGTTGAACTTAATGCATCGGTGGAATGTGAAACCGGATTCAGCAGGATACAATGTTTGTAGAAATTGAATACAACGGCAACTCATTCCTCTATTACAGCGACTTATTTAATACGTAGTGCTCTTATAAACAGGAAAAACTTTAAGCACGAAAGCCTTCGTCGGAGATAATACGACATCCCAATAATTTTCCAGGTCTTTAAGGAATATCATCGCTCACTTTGTGGCGATGATATTTTTTGTTTTTATTGATGTATAGTTTACACTATTCAGTAAATTGTATTTGACCAGACTGTGAAGTTCATCTGCGGTGACTCCACGGCATAAACCTATGAGTAAGTATCGTTCCTATTCGGATGAGATTCTTGCAGATCTCCTTCACCGTGGAGACATGCGGGCCTTTGAGGCTATCTACCGGAAATACTGGCGTGAAATTTTTGTAGCAGCGTTTCAACGCACCGGCTCGCGTGAAGTGTGTGAAGAGATTGTGCAGGATATTTTTGCCGCGCTCTGGAATAACCGCGAACATGTTCGCATTCAATGCCTCAAAGTATACCTGCACGCTGCCGCCAGGTACCGTGTTATCGACCACATTCACCGTGAGATGAATCTCCGTGCCATGATCGCCGACCGGGATGCGACGCTTGTAGACAATGGTACTGAAGAAAGCGTGCTTCTTAACGATCTGTCGGGTGCCCTTCAAAAGGAAATTGAAAAACTTCCTGCGCGCTGCCAGCTCGTTTTCAAGCTTAGCCGCGAGCGCAATCTTTCTATAAAGCAGGTGGCCCGGCAGCTTGGCATTTCAGAAAAGACGGTCGAGAACCAGCTTAGCAAGGCCATGAAGCTGCTTCGCATGAACCTTCGTCATTACTCTTCCTGATCCCTTTCAAAAAAATTTGCCTTCCGCGTAGGGGAAAAACGTTTGCGGACCGACTATATACCTAAAAGCGCCCTCTCTTTTTAGAGTGTGCGGGTCGACCTAACCCTATGCCATGGAGAAAGACATTACCAAAGATCTTCTGAGGCGATACCTTGCGGGGGAATGTACTCGGGAAGAGCAGGAGCGCGTTAACGCATGGTATCAATCGCTTGGAAACGAAGCAGATGTAACCGGCATCCTGGACGTGATCCAGGATGAGGGGGTTGAGGATCGGCTTCTGAGCAACATCAAGGCTCGCATCGCGGTGGGGGAATCTGAGCGGCCGGTGAGGTCGCTCCCGGTACGGAGAACCACCCATTGGGTTCGTTACGCTGCAGTCATTCTCTTACTGATTCTTGCAGGCGCCGGCACTTTCTACTTCTCGTCTTCCGATGAGAATGCGCTTAACGAACAAGTTTTTGTCGAGAATTCCGACCCCACAATCCGTCGCATCCGCCTTCCCGACGGATCAGTCATCTGGCTCTATCCCAACAGTAGCATAGAATACGGCGAGGGCTTCGGCAACGGTGATAGGAACGTATTGCTTAAGGGCGAGGCTTTCTTTGTTGTTGCGAGGGATGAGAACCATCCTTTTTCCATCAAGACCTCCGAAGTGGTCACCACGGTCCTGGGTACAAGTTTCAACATTAAAGCTTACGAACACGAACCCGCGATTGAGATTGAAGTAATGTCTGGAAAGGTTCGTGTTGGCCTTAGCCACAACACAGGGCAGGAGGTGCTGCTTACTTCGAATCAAAAAGCGACTTATCGAAAAGGGGAGGCGAAAGTAGAAATGAATAGTGAATCTCCGGAAACTGAAAACGAACTCGCGATCTGGAAGCCTACTAACCTGTTCTTTGAGAACGCTTCGGTAGGTACGGTCTTGCAAGCGCTTAACGAGCGATTCAAGGTCCGGATTCACGTATCCAGCGGAAGTATTCTTGACTGCATGATTCGGGCAGATTTCAACGATCAGAATCTGCCTGACATCCTGGAGTTGCTGAGCAAGTCAATCAACGCTACCTACAGATACGAAGACAATGTCTTTTACCTGGATGGCGAAGGATGTACCAATTAGACTAAACCCAAACCCACGGCTATGACGAAATAGAGATAACGACAAAAAAAGAGAGACCAGGAATGTGGCGTCATCCCCGGTCTCAAGAAGGCGCCCCGAATCACGTCCCCTGCAAGGTAGTGACGGGGCCTTTGTCTCATTCCTACAGAACGAAACAACACCAAATGTATGAAACACTTTCTACAAAACCCTAACCTCGGGTCGGTTATGAGAGTAACGTTGAGTCAGG
>Ga0207873_1002839_pt1 | contig 13445 bp, 12 predicted proteins | sample BGWIniCompost_FD_187373 | JGI IMG/M metagenome (GOLD analysis project Ga0207873, IMG submission 187373) | Cellulose adapted compost microbial communities from Newby Island Compost Facility, Milpitas, CA, USA - BGW Initial Compost (SPAdes)... ... | reverse complement strand
TCCAGTGAAGCTATGAGATTTTTGAGTTCCTGAAATTTTTGCATTGCCTTAAGGATTTAAGATGGAAAATTTAAGTTTCTACTGCCAATTTAAAGAAAAACCCAAAAATTCAACCGTTTTAGGCACTTTTTTTACCGGGGACGGGTCACCGCCACCAGTTCTTCCTTACGATAAAACCCATCATCCAGCTTCTTTTTGAGGGCTGAGAATGCGGACAGCGTCTCTTCCACATCGTCGAGGGTATGCGCTGCTGTAGGGATGATTCGGAACATGATAACATCCTTAGGCACAACAGGATAGATCACCACAGAGCAGAATATATTGAAGTTCTCGCGGAGGTCCATTGCCATATTGGCAGCTTCACCTACCCCACCCTTGAAGAGCACGGGAGTAACGGGTGATTGCGTATCGCCCAGGTAGAAGCCTCTTTCGCGGAGACCGTTCTGCAATGCCTTTACGATCTTCCACAGATTGTCTTTCAGCTCCGGGCGCGTCTTAAGGAGTTCCATCCGTTTAAGCGCACCGAGCACCATTGCCATCGGAAGACTCTTGGCATATATCTGCGAGCGAACGCTGTAACGGAGGTACTTGATGATCCGTTTCTCGCTGGCGACAAACGCGCCGATGCCGGCCATCGACTTGGCAAACGTGGAGAAGTAGATGTCGATCTGATCCTGCACACCCTGCTCCTCTCCTGTACCGGCACCTGTCTTGCCCATAGTTCCAAAGCCGTGAGCGTCATCGACAAACAAGCGGAAATTGTATTTCTTCTTCAGTTCTGCAACGCCTTTGAGATTGCCTTGTTTGCCAGACATCCCAAACACGCCCTCTGTGATCACGAGGATTGCGCCGCCCGTTTCTTCCACTAGCTTCGAGGCGCGCTGGAGTTGCTTCTCCAGGTTTTCCATGTTGTTGTGCACGTAGACGAAGCGCTTGCCCATATGCAGGCGCACGCCGTCGATAATGCACGCGTGGCATTCCGCATCGTAGACGATCACGTCCTTCCGATCCACCAGCGCGTCGATGATCGAAACAACTCCCTGATAACCATAATTCAGGAGCATGACATCCTCCTTCTGGACGAATGATGCCAGTTCGCGCTCGAGCGCGACGTGGTTGTCGGAATTACCCGACATCATCCGTGCTCCCATCGGCGAAGCCATACCGTACTGTTGTGCAGCACGTGCATCCGCTTCACGTACTTCCGGGTGATTGGCCAGTCCTAGGTAGTTATTAAGGCTCCAAACCAGAACTTCACGTCCGTTGAACTTCATCCGGGGCCCTATTTCGCCCTCGAGTTTCGGAAAGAAAAAGTAATCATCAGGTAGGTGGGAATATTTGGCCAAAGGCCCGGCCTCCATACGGAGCTTATCAAACAAGTCTGCCATTTTTCCTGGAATTGGTTAACTCGGCCGCAAAATAGCGAAAAAGCGGGTACCATACAGGGGCGCAACCCCACAACGTAAGTTCTGGCGCCGATTCGAATTAATCATTAGCATTGCCCTATATGACTGACATCCACAAGATTCTCGTGGCCAACCGGGGGGAAATAGCCCTCAGAATCATGCGTTCGGCCCGGGAAATGGGCATCCGAACCGTGGCCATCTTCAGTGAGGCCGACCGCCTCAGCCCCCACGTACGGTTTGCCGATGAGGCGTATTGCGTCGGACCTCCGCCTACTTCGGAATCTTACCTGAACATTGAACGGATCATCGATATCGCACGCCGCAGCGACGCGCAGGCCATTCACCCGGGCTATGGATTTCTGTCCGAAAACGAACACTTTGCCCACAGGGTGACAGAAGCGGGACTGATCTTCATTGGACCTTCCGCCCTGTCGATTGGTCTCATGGGCAATAAGCTGGCTGCAAAGAGGATGGCTGCTGACCACGACGTGCCATTAGTGCCGGGTACCAACGACCCTATCTCCGACATCGCCATGGGGCAGCGTATCGCGCGGGAAACCGGCTACCCCATCCTGCTGAAGGCAGCCGCTGGCGGAGGGGGCAAGGGCATGCGCATCGTCGAAAAGGAAGAAGACTTCGCGTCACAGATGGAAAGGGCCGTCAGTGAAGCGGCATCTGCCTTCGGTGACGGATCCGTGTTCATCGAAAAGTACATTGCGAAACCAAGACACATTGAATTCCAGATCTTCGGTGATACCCAGGGCAACGTTGTACACATTTTTGAACGTGAATGCTCCGTTCAGCGTCGTCACCAAAAGGTAATTGAAGAAGCGCCCTCATCCGTGCTTACGCCTGAATTGCGGAAAGAAATGGGCGAAGCAGCTGTACGCGTAGCCCGTGCGTGCGGATACTATGGCGCTGGAACCGTAGAATTTCTTCTCGACGAGAACTACAACTTCTATTTCCTCGAGATGAATACGCGCCTGCAGGTCGAGCACCCTGTCACAGAAGCAGTCACCGGTCTCGATCTCGTGAAATTGCAGATTGAAATTGCCAGGGGCAAACCCTTGCCCTTCAAACAGGATGACTTAACGTTAAGGGGACATGCGATAGAGGCTCGCGTGTACGCAGAGGACCCGTTTAACAACTTTCTTCCGAATACCGGACGCCTTATCACGTATCGTCCGCCGCAGGGCAACGGAGTTCGTGTTGATGATGGCTTTGAAGAAGGGATGGAAATTCCCGTGTACTACGACCCACTCATCGCAAAACTTACTTGCTACGGCAGCACACGCCAGGAGGCCATTGCCCGGATGATTCGAGCGATTGATGAGTATCGAATTTCGGGAGTGGAGACTACACTCGGCTTTTGCAAATTTGTGATGCAACACGAAGCATTCGTGAGTGGCAATTTCGATACGCATTTTGTAGAGAAGCACTTTTCAACATCCTCCGTTCCTGATAACGACCGAACCGAGGCAATGCTCGCTGCAGTACTGGCTGTCGCGCGAATAGAGGAAAATGCGACAATGCCGGGGCCCATTACGATATCCCACGGCTCGCCGCAACAGAAATGGAGAAGAAACCGGCAGATGCTCGACTGATGAAGATTCAACCCGACCGTCCCCTGGTACTTGCATCGGGGTCACCACGAAGAAGGCAACTCCTGGAACAGGCTGGCTACGTGTTCACAGTGCGCCGATATGAAGCGGATGAAGATTTCGCACCCGACATGCCGCCGGAGAAAGTCGCGTCTTTTCTTGCAGCGAAGAAGGCATCACATTTTCGCGAAGGTATTGGAGATGAGATCATCATTACGGCCGACACGGTCGTCATCCTCGATAACCAGGTGCTGAACAAGCCCGCGGACAGCGTCGATGCAGTGCGAATGCTCGAAGCGCTCTCAGGACGCACACACACTGTGATGACAGGCGTTTGCATCGTATCCCGCGAAAAGGAACGCCTCTTCGACGACACGACTCTCGTTACCTTCCGCAAACTGACACATGCCGAGATTGATTACTATGTTGAACACTTTAAACCCTTCGATAAGGCCGGAGCATACGGCGCTCAGGACTGGATAGGCTTAACAGGAGTGGAAAAAATTTCAGGATCGTACTTTAATGTGATGGGACTCCCCGTGCATCGGGTGTATGAGAATCTGCTTGCGTGGGTGTAGAAAAGGGGGTGATGACTAGCGATTTGCGATTGTCGACACTCCGGAAGACGTTTGCGGTACCCTCGGATGTCCGCACCAACTTCAACACCCCAACACTTCAACCCTACTTCAGCACATCACCACTATGTAAACACCTACGCACGTAAACACCTAAACACGTTCTTTTACGTCTGCCGTTCCGGCCTTTGAGATTCCGTTGACGGCCCAGGCTCCGGTCTGCAGGCGGGTGCGGTTTCTGTCTGACTTCCGCTCATGTCCGTTGCGTATCGTGCGCTTGCCTTCCTGACAGAGGCAGATCGCCTCATGACGCACGCTGATGCCGTTAACCCCGCGCTTGACGAGCCGCTCTCCAAAATCCAAGTCGTAGTCAAACACAGAAAGATCTTCATTGAACCCGTTGATGGAGAGAATATCGTCGCGCCAGGCTGAAGCGTTTGCGCCGCACCACGGGACGGTAGAAGAGAATTTCTCGAACAAGCGGTCGAGTAAACGCTGGTTCGTCATGCCGATCAGTTTGCCGGGTTGGAGCCCGTTGTATAAGAGCCAGCGCCAGTTGAAGGCAAACAACGTAGCGATGTCCTCCTTGGAAATTAGTTTCGCCACTTTATGAGGCACGCTGAAGTATCCTCCGGACAGGAAATGCTGTTTCCGCGAGCGCTTCATGTGTATCTCAACGAAGTCGTTGCGCGGAATGCAGTGATCGTTGGCAAAAATGAGATAGTCCGAGTTTGTCGAAGCGATGGCCCGGTTGAGCATCGCAATTTCGCGCGCCCGGCCGGTGGGATCGGAAAGGTGGCGGATATTCAACACGCCACGCTCCGAAAAATCTTTGACCACTTCCGCGGTATTGGGATCCTGCCCTTCCTCGGTCAGGATAACGTCGAAGTTGTTATAGGTCTGGTATTCGAACCCCCACAAACATTTCTGGAGTAAACTGGGTGAACTGCTTGTACTTATGATGACCGATACCTTCATCTGACTAAACAACCAATGGCACAGCGCCATAACGAAACCTACCCTTCAGCTGGCAAACCAGTACCGCCCAGAAGTTCGGAGATGCCTAAATTTAGTCAAAATTATTTTCCTCTACTCTGTTTTTTCAACCGTCGGAACACTACATATCGCATATAGCGTTCCCATGCAGCCACGACGGCCAGTAGAAGTCCCCTATGGCCGTCCAGCAGGCCCAGTTTCAGAAAGTAGCTCCTGACAAACAGTGATATAGGTTTGATGAGGGCATGATAAAGCCAGAGTTTGCGTTTCCCCTGCTCGAAGTCAGAGCGGGCAACGAGTTGAGCGTAGTGCCAGGATTTGGCAACGTAGTGCCTTACGGTAGGCGATGCGTAGTGAAGCAAATCTCCCTTCAGACGGACGACGCGCGTAGCTTCGCTGAATACCAGCTTCTCGTGGATCGATCCCTCCCATCGCGCTTCATTCTTACGGAACACACGTACCTTTCGGTCGGGATACCAATCTCCGTGACGCACCCAACCTCCGAAATATTGATTGAGACGGTTCATTGCGTAAGCCGTCCGTGGGCGGGCGTTCTCCCGCAGTGCCCGGATTGAGTTGGCAAGCTCGGGCGAAAGCGCCTCGTCGGCATCGATTGAAAGAATGAGATCGCCAGTGGCGAGTTCGTTTGCATAGTTCTTCGCCTCTGAATAGCCTTGCCATTCCCGCTGAAGGAATCTGACACCCGCTGCGCGGCAGATGTCGGCTGTCTTGTCGGAAGAGTATGCGTCTAGTACAATAATTTCATCACATACGTCCTGAAGAGACTCGAGACATCGCCCAATGTCGCGTTCCTCGTTCAGTGAGATGATTACCGCAGAGAGTTTGTTTATTGCCATGCCGGTATACGCCGCGAATCACCTGGTGGTATCGGGCATGCACCATCTTTTTTGGGTAAAGCTAAGGAAAAAAGTGGCTATTTCTTCTCTCCTGGCTTTTGTGCTGGCCGTATCCTGTCGCCATCTTTCAACCGCTTGGATACTACCAGGAAGGGACCAGTCACCACTTCTACCGTATCCGATATACCGGAGACAATTTCGATGTTATCATAATCACTAATGCCTGTCTTAACCTCAACCATTTTGGCTACGCCGTTTTCGTTGACGAACAGAACCACCTTGTCGTCGCGCTTTGGCGCTGTCCTACTACCTGACTGATTGCTGACGGGTTGCGGACCCGATTCTTCCTTTCCGTTTTGCCTATCGAGTTCGGCGGGGTTACGCGTGGTTACCGCAGCCAGCGGCACAGCGAGAACATTCTCCTTACGCGTCGTCAGGATTTCCACACTGGCCGTCATCCCCGGACGGAAAGGGTATTTGTTGCCCGCGTCGAGCAGGTCCTGGTACGACTCCTTTAGGATAAGGATACGGACTTCAAACTCAGTTATCGCATCAGCCGTGGTCTTTTCGTTGGCAGTATTGGCAATCAACGTGACTATACCCTTGAATATCTTCTCCTGGGAACTGTACGCGTCAACATCGATGAGCGCTGTGTCGCCTACGTGCACGCGGACGATGTCGTTCTCATTCACATCGACCCGCACTTCCATGACGTTCAGATCGGCAATACGCATCATTTCGGTACCGGCCATGGTCTGAGTACCTACGACACGCTCACCTTTTTTCACGTCGAGTTTGGACACGATGCCATCCATCGGTGCCACTACGTTGGTGAGTTGCACGTTCTCCCGTGCTTCCCTTACCGAAGCTTCACTGCTTCGGACAATGTAACGGGCTGCTTCAACCGACTGGCGTGCCGACTTCAAGTCATTTTCCGCTACTTTGTACGTCTGCTGGGCCAGCTGCCACTCAGCCTCCGAGATGACCTTCTCATTGTACAGCTTTTCCTGGCGCTTATAATCCTGTTCTGCACGCATGAAGGTTGCCTGTGCTGCAGCAAGCGAAGCTTCAGCAGAAACCAGGTTGGCGCGCTGCTGGTTGAGAGCCGCTTCAGCACGCTCCAACTGTGATATCCAGATATCAGGACGAATTTTTACGAGCAGCTGTCCCTGTTTCACAGAGTCGCCTTCCTCTATCAACAGCTCCCTGATTTCACCGGACACTTCAGGTGCGAGCTTCACTTCAGTCACCGGCTGCACCGAACCTGAAGCGCTTACCTTCTCTATGATGGTCTTGTAGCCCACCTTTGCAATTTCAACTTCCATTTCCTTGGGCTTGCCAATCCAACCCATCGACCTGCCTATTACCAATATGATAATGATCAGGAGCGCGCCTCCAATGAGCCACCAAAGAGTCTTGGATGATTTTCCTTTTTGCTTTGCCATAAGTCAGGTATTAGAAATCGACGGGTTTATTCTGATAGAAATCGAGGATCTTTTTGCGAAAGATGAAATTGTATTTCGCTCTGGACAGGTCACTACGGGCCTGAAACAACTGGCTTTCGGCCAACTGGTATTCAAAGTAATTCGACGCTCCACTACTGTATCGGGCCTGTATCGATCGGAAGGCTTCTTCCCTCGCGGCCACTTGCTGTAGCGCAGACTGGTATGTCTTCTGTGCCGCGATGGCATCGTTATATGCCGTCTCAACTTCCTGCCGAAGCACGTTCCTCACATCCGCCCGATTCAGCTCAGCCTGATTGCGTGCAATAACCGAACGCTGATAAGCGGATCGCGCCTGCATGCCATTGAAGACAGGTATCTGAAGACTGAAATTGAGTGAACGAAAGAGATTGTCTTCGAACTGCTGACGCCGCCCGTAGCTTTCCTCCATTGTACCCGGAGTCTCAAATGAGTTTGTCAGTACTCTTTGACCGGTTCCCTCGACATATCCGATTTCCTGTACTACAGGAACCGGATCGGCGCCACTTGGAACGAAATGAGGTCCATCTGAAGCACTTGAATAGTTGGTAGTAACCGAACCAAACAAACTCAGTCGCGGGTACAGGTTACCGCGAGCTGCCTTGATTCCGTGCTCCCAGCTTTCAACGCGAAGGTCCGCTGCCCGGATTTCAGGCATTACGCGCAATGCCGATTGAAATACTTCCTCTCTCGTGACATCAAGCATCAGATCTTCAACGCCAAGCTCCGGCACCTCAACATCAAGCTCAGCCGTCGCAGGAAGTTGCATTGCCTGCTTGAGTTGAAGGATCGACAGTGCAAGAGCGTTTTCCTGGTTCACTACGTTGAGTTCGTTAGAGGCAACTTCAGCTTCGAGGTTAAGCTGATCCGACATGGGCAATGCCCCGAGTTCTACCTGAACTCGTGTGCGCTGAAGTTGAGCCTGGCTGGAACTAAGTTGAAGCCGGGCATTGTCGAGCAACTCCTTATTGAAGATTACATTAACGTACAATGTAACCACGTTGATGATAACATCATTCCGAACGTTCTCCAGGTCGGCCTGTGAGGCGTCGTAGTTATAACGGTTTTGTTTGATTTCGTTTTGGATGCGAAGTCCATTAAATAATGTAACACTGCTTTGCGCAGCAAGCTGATTCGACCGGATCTCCTGCGTTGTAAAAAGGTTGGTCACCGGGTTAATCGATCGACCCCAGTTAAAGCCGTACGATGCTGATCCGTTCAGCGATGGTATCATAGACCACTTGGCCAGATTGTAGTCGATCCGGCTCACTTCGACGTCGAGTTCACTTCTTTTCACGGCCAGGCTGGACTGCAGTGCATAGTCTACGCATTCACGCAATGTCCAAACCCTGGTACCGGGAATAGTGTCCGTCTGCGCCGCGAGTTGCGAGAACGCTAAAGTGCAAATAAGGGAAAGGATAAGGGTAACGTTTCGTTTCATGTGCGATCAAAAGTCAATATCAGGTATGTAGGTCACCGATCGTACCCACTTCAGGCTCCTGAGATAGTCGAGCGTGAGGGGTCTTAATCCCGAATCCGTTTCGATTACGAGACAGGCGATATCGTGCTTGCCTTTGCGCGAAACAGACATGGTGGCGATGTTGCAGTCGTCATGTGCGAGCACGCTGGCAATGAAAGCGATACTGCCGGGTATATCTTCGGCCGTGAGAACGAGCGTGTGAAGGGTTGCGCGAAATCCGGCTTTGAATCCGTTAATCTCCGCGATATTGATAACGCCGCCGCCCAGACTCTCAGCGATGACCTCTACAGTATTTCCCGAGGCATCTGCCACCACGACCTTCAGTGTGTTGGGATGCAGGGTTGACGCATTGGGGATGCCCTTGAAGGTAATGGCGAAGGCACGTTGTGCCGCAAGGTCAAGGGCTTCGCGGATGCGCGTGTCATCCGTTTTGAAGTCCATTAATCCTGCTGCAATGGCGCGATCGCTTCCATGCCCCTCAAATGTGCGAGCGAATGAGTTGTAGAACGTCACTTCCGCCTTTACCGGCTCACCCTCGAGAAGTCTGCGTACCGTGCGCCCGATGCGGACCACGCCGGCCGTATGGGAACTCGACGGCCCGATCATCACAGGTCCGATCATGTCAAAAACGCCGCTTCGCTCAGGCATATTGGGTTAATAATGGTACGCAATATGTCGCATGAAAGTTGAATTGTTACAGGTTGTTATGGATTAAAAAGGCCAGAAGGTTGCCTGGCATACATCCATTCACACTGCAATCGGCGCCTTTATGGAGGGGTGCGACTGGTAACCGACCACGGCGATGTCGTCCGGTGCGTAGTCGAAGAGGGACTGGGGTTTTCTGCGGAATTCCAATGCTGGTAGCGGCAACGGCTCGCGGCTCAGTTGAAGGCGTGCCTGCTCCAGATGGTTTACATACAGGTGCACATCACCGCCTGTCCACACGAATTCGCCCGGTTGAAGGTCGCATTGATGGGCGACCATATGGGTAAGCAGCGCGTATGAGGCAATGTTGAACGGAACGCCGAGGAAATAGTCGGCGCTGCGTTGGTATAACTGGCAAGAGAGTTTGCCATTCGCCACATAAAATTGGAACATGGCATGACAGGGAGGTAACGCCATTTTCTCAATTTCCGCCGGATTCCAGGCCGTTACGATGTGTCTGCGGGAATCGGGATTTTTTCGGATCTGGTCCACTACCCTGGCGATCTGGTCGATCGATTCGCCGTTCGGTGCCGGCCAGCTGCGCCACTGATACCCATACACCGGCCCCAGATCGCCTTTTTCGTCGGCCCATTCATCCCAGATGGTGACGCCGTGTTCATGGAGGTAGGCAATGTTGGTGTCACCTCTCAGAAACCACAGTAACTCAACTATTATAGAGCGCAGATGCAGTCGCTTGGTCGTCACAACGGGGAACCCTTCGGCGAGGTCGAAACGCATCTGTCTACCAAAGACCGACAAGGTGCCGGTTCCCGTGCGGTCCTCCTTTTTGGTACCGTTTTCAAGGATATCCCGCATGAGGTCGAGGTACTGTCGCATAATTCGGCTTTGGCCTGCAAAGAAAATAAGATACGATAGATTCTCAACGATAACGAAAAAAAAAGCCGGCGCGTGCCAGCTTTTCCCAAAAGGCAGAATCTCGTCAGTTGCCGATCGCTACGTTTGTTACGGCACCGTTGCCCACGGTGACTGTCACAGTTCGGTCGCACTCTCCTGAACCGTAGTCGATCGTCATGCTCTTGCCGCCACTGGTAAATGTCTTCACTCCGTCAACAGCCATATAGATACCATCGGAAAGAACGCACTGTCGTTTGTACACAAGCGTTTCGTTGATCTGCATTGCATACGCTCTTCCTCTTCTGTTCTGACCTTCTGCATGTCCGTATAGAAACACGGCCTGTCCAAGGAGATGAATCTCACGCGTAAATTCGGAGCTACGTGTAGATACACTACCGTCCGGCCATTCAGCCCTGCCATCTTCGAGGGTAATCTCGTGACGGATGACGCCAGCGTCAGTTGATCTTAGGCGCCGTAGTGTGCGCGTACCGGAAAGCAACACGCCGTTGACCTTGTAGTCTTCGAACGTTAATTGTACGGTAAAGCCTTCATAATTTGCCGGCCCACCACTGTATTGGAGGCGGATGACACCGGATCTTGTGTTGCCGCGCGGGTCGGTACAACCATTACCAAAATCGAGTACGATCTCTCCGGATTGATTATTACCGGAAAAATCCAGTGAAGCACAAAAGCGGTCATCGGAAGTCAGGCGCCCTCCCTTAGAGGGACTGTCATCGCTTGTTACCGCGACCCAGGCCATGTCGTCTGTGTCCTCAAAATAGGCGTCGACGAGCGATTCGGTAATCACATCATCAACTTCGTTCTCTGTCAGTCGTTCCTCATCAGAAGAACACGCTCCCGCCATCAATCCGCAGAGCATGAGAACATGGATTTTTCTCATAGTAGTCAGGTTTTCACTATCGGAAACGATCCGGAGGGTGAAAATTGCATCCGATTCCCCGCTTAGAGCGTAAAAAGAGCTATGGGTTTAACGCTCTGCCGGAAAAAATTTCACGGTTTGACGACCGGATGGGAATTCCAGCCGGGATTCCCTATTTTGGCAATAGGGTTAGGGGTAAATTAGTGCAATATCGCGCGGAATGCCTATGGTGAAAGGAATGTTGGCCGCCTTGTTCGTTGTGCTTTCGCTTTGCGGCGCGCAGGCTCAATACAAGCTAAAACTTGCGAAATTAAAGTACAATGGCGGCGGTGATTGGTACGCGAACAAGACTGCCTTGCCGAATCTCATTGAGTTTTGCGGCAAAGAACTGGGAATCATTCTCGCCCCCGAAGAAGATATTGTTGAAGCCTCGAGCCGGGACATCTTCCTTTATCCTTACGTCTATATGACTGGCCATGGCAACGTGGTGTTCAGTGAAGCCGATGCCGCAAATCTGAGAAAGTATCTGACGGGTGGTGGCTTCCTTCACATCGATGATAATTACGGACTGGACAAGTTTATCCGACTGGAGTTGAAGAAAGTTTTTCCGGAGCTCGAGTTGGTGGAAATCCCCTATGACCACCCGATCTACCACCAGAAGTTCGATTTTCCCAACGGACTACCAAAGATTCACGAACACGATGGCAAGCCGCCTCAGGGACTAGGGCTCTTTTATGAAGGAAGGCTTGTCGTGTTTTACTCATATGAGTCGGACTTGGGTAACGGTTGGGAAGATCGCCGCATACACAATGATCCTGAAGAAAAGCGGCTGGAGGCGTTAAAGATGGGCGCCAACATAATTTCATATTGCTTCACCCACCCGAACTAGCCAGTAATGCGCCGGACGGGCTGGAGTATTGCACTGTTCACCATCTGGATCATAATCTCTCACACTTCGTGCGAAACACCCGAGGATCAGGAGGTACTGACTGCACGGAAGTACTGTGGGCAATGCCACGTGTTTCCGGAGCCTGCGCTGTTGGACAAAAAGACATGGTCTGAATCGGTCCTGCCGCAGATGGCATTTCACATGGGCGCACCCAATAGCGAGATCCTAAGCACAATAAATCCCGCTGATCTCATGTACGTCCTGAAAGCGTTGCCCCAACACTTCATGGTCTCGGACAAAGAGTGGGAAATGATCCGGCAGTATTATCTCAAGAATGCTCCTGACTCTCTTACCGTGCAGCATGTAGCGATCAATGATACGCTGTCGCGATTTAGGTCGTCAATGTTGCCGAATTCTTTTGAACCCAACGTCACATTTCTCCGCTACGACACCGTCCGAAACCAACTGTACGCCGGCACGCGCCAGTCATATCTCTATACGCTCAACACTCACCATGAACGTATCGATTCCATAAAACTCAATAGTCCGCCCTCCTGGATGGTGCGCAATGATGACCAGATTCTACTGACGACGATGGGCATCATGGATCCGAACGACAGACCCGCAGGCAAAGTGATTAGCCTTCGGGCAAAGAGCGAACAAGCGCAGATCGATTCGATCAAGCGACCTGTATACCTTGAATACGAAGACCTGGACGGCGATGGCGCCCGTGATTATGTTGTGTGTGCTTTCGGCAACTATACAGGTAACCTGTCGGTGTATGACGGCCGCACCAACAAGGAATATGTACTCAGTGGACTACCGGGCGCCCGAAAGACCATCATTCGTGATGTGGACCACGACGGCAAGCCCGATATTCTCGCGCTCTTTGCGCAGGGCGATGAACGCATCGTCTGGTATGCGAACCGTGGCGATTTCACCTTTGATGAAAGGATATTGCTGCGATTTTCACCCGTAGACGGGACGAGCTATTTTGAAGTTGCCGACGTCAACAACGACGGCCACTTTGATATCCTCATGACGAACGGCGATAATGCTGATTACTCCATGATCGTAAAGCCATACCATGGTGTGACGATATATGAGAATAATGGCGAGAACATGTTTACCAAGCGCTGGTTTTTTCCCATGCCGGGCGCATCCATGGCCATGGCTCGTGATTACGACAACGATGGCGATATTGACATAGCTGCAATCTCCTTCTTCCCGGACTTTGAAAGAACGCCCGATCACGGCTTTCTCTACTTTGAAAATCAGGGTGACTACAAATTCAAGCCGTATCGACTGCCATCAACCCTTGTTGGCAGATGGCTTGTGATGGAAGCGGCCGACTACGACAATGACGGCGACATTGATCTCGTGCTGGGTGCAAATAATTTCAGGGGGTTAGGAGCGAACAGGAAAAACTACGAATACTGGAACACGCACAAGACTGCGCTCCTTTTCCTGGAGAATACAATAGCCGATAACAGCCCGGATTCACTTCAGTCCTTCAATACTCCGGAAAAATCCAATAACGAATAAGCCAGGGCCCTGTTAAATAAAATTGACCAAAGACTTGCATTCATATAACTAATAGTTTAGTTTTATAACGAAAACATTAGTCGATATGAAAGAACTCACCCGGGCGGAAGACCAGGTCATGCAGGTATTGTGGAAACTGGAGAAGGGGTTCGTGAAAGACATTATCGAACATCTT
>Ga0207873_1002836_pt1 | contig 13461 bp, 10 predicted proteins | sample BGWIniCompost_FD_187373 | JGI IMG/M metagenome (GOLD analysis project Ga0207873, IMG submission 187373) | Cellulose adapted compost microbial communities from Newby Island Compost Facility, Milpitas, CA, USA - BGW Initial Compost (SPAdes)... ... | reverse complement strand
CCTGTACGAATCCCTGGGCTGGGTACGCGACCGGGAGTTCTTCCACTACGAATGGACGACCGGTGTTGCACCGTAGATAGCCTCGCCGATACGGCCTGGTGTATAGACGGCACCGACACCGATTCGTCGCCCGCAGCCAGGAGGAATGCGTGAAGCAGTCGCCCGACCCGGTCTTCGAGAACGAGTATCCGCTGCCCGCGCCCTGGGAGTTCGAGGGTTTCACCGAGCCGGCGGATGCGCTGGCGATGCTGCGCGCGTCGCTGGAGCTGCCTGATGCGCAAACGGCCACGGCGCTGGCGGTGATCCGCGAGGGCGAGAACGCGCACGGCCTCTGGGGCTATCTGTTCGTCCGCGAGGAAGGCGACTGGGTGCATCGCGGCTATACCCTGGAGCCGCGCACCAGCAGCGGCAAGGGGCCGATCCCGCTGGGCGATTACCGCTTCAGCCGCTGGACCTCGGCCCGCCTTGGCAAGTGCCTGCGCCTGCACAACGTGCCCGGCTTCACCGACATCCTCGTGCATGTCGGCAATGCCCAGGGCGAAACCCGCGGCTGCATCCTCGCCGCCCGCCGCGTGGATCGCCTGCAGGAGCCGACGCGGCTGCTGGAAAGCCGCCTGCTGACCGACTGGCTGCATGAGCACCATGCCGAGGGCCTGGTGCTGATCCGCGCCCGCTGAACGCATCGTCGAACGTCAGGGTCGCCCGCAGCGGCACTGGCAAAGGAGCACACCATGGTTACCCCGAGCCTCATCGCCCTGCTGGGCTTCATCGGCTGGGCCCTGTTCCTGCTGGTGCTGATGGAGGTCATCCGTGCCTGGCTGACCCTGAGCGGCCAGGTGGCGGCCAATGCCTTCACGCCGGACAACGCCGGGCTTTCGCCCTTCATGCAGCGGCTGGCCCGTGCCCATGCCAACTGCGTCGAGGGCCTGCCGATCTTCGGCGGCCTGCTGCTGGTGGCCATCCTCACCGGCCGTTCGGACGTCACCGATCCGCTGGCCTGCGTGTTCCTGGCGGCACGGATGTTCCAGTCGCTGGTGCACCTGGTTTCGGTCTCATCGGCAATGGTGACGGTGCGCTTCCTGGCTTTCAGTGTGCAGATGGGCATCGCCGCATACTGGCTCTGGCGCCTGCTGGTGCCCGTGCTGGTGGCTGGCACGACGGGCTGAGCCGGCCTCGAGGCTGTAGCGGGCCACGGCGGCGGCAAGGCTACAATCCGGGCATCTTCCTGCCGAAAGCCGACCATGCCCGTCTCCACCATCATCGTCGACGACTTCCTGGACAACGCGATGGAGTTCCGCGAGGCGGCGCTGCGCCTCACCTACCCGGAGCAGCACGCCAAGTACCCGGGCCGCAACTCCGTGGAACGCATCGCCCTGCAGGGCCTGGAGCAGGAAGTCTCGCGCCTGGTCGGCGAGCCGCTGGTGCCGATGCCGCCGCCGCAGGCGCACGGCAAGTTCCGCATCGCCACCGCCGGCGATACCGGCAGCGCCAAGGTGCACGTCGACACCGCGCACTGGTCGGGCGTGCTCTACCTGACCCTGCCGGAGCACTGCCGCGGCGGCACCGAGTTCTTCCGGCACAAGGCCACCGGCACCGACCGCGGCCCGATCAACGACGAGGAGGCGCGGGCGCACGGCTATCCCAGTGCCAGGCAGATGATCGCCGACATCCTCGAGCGCGATTCGGCCGACGACAGCAAGTGGGAGCTGACCATGCGCATCCCGATGCGCTTCAACCGGCTGATCCTGCTGCGGCCCTGGTTCTGGCACACCGCCGGCGAGTCCTTCGGCAGCAGCCTGCAGGACGGGCGGCTGATCTACCTGATGTTCTTCGCCTCGGCGCGGCACGCGCCCGCCTACAACAGCTGAGCGCGGCCGCTCAGCGCGAGACCTGGGCGATCCAGTCCTCGAGGTTGTAGTAGTTGGTGACGCGGGCGATCTTGCCGTCGCGCACGTCGAAGAAGGCGCCGCCGGGCAGCACATAGGTCTGGCCATGCGCCGGCGGCAGGCCGGTGTCGTCGGCCAGGTACTCGCCGTGCACCACGTATTCGGCGGCGACGCGGTCGCCGCTGCCGTTGGCCATCACCACGATGTCCTTGAGCTGCTCGCGGTAACAGCGGTCCATGCGCTTGAGGAAGGCAGTGAAGGCCGCCTTGCCGGTTTCCCGGCCACCCTGGTTGATGTCGTGCACGACGTCGTCGCTGAGCAGGGCCAGCATGGCCTCCCGGTCGCCGCGGTTGAAGGCGGCGTAGTAGTCCAGCACCAGCTCGATGGCGCGATCCGAGCTGCGGGTTCCGTCGACGATCATGTTGCGTTCTGCTCCTGCCAGGGCAAGGCGGCCAGGTCCACGTTGCCGCCGGACAGGATAAGCCCGACGCGGCGGCCGGCGAAATGGTCGCGATGCCGGAACACCGCCGCCAGCACGGTGGCGGAGGAGGGTTCGATCACCAGCTTCAGCCGCTCCCAGGCCAGGCGCATGGCCGCCACGACCTCGGCGTCCGATACCGGCAACAGCTGCACCCGGTGCCTTTGGATCAGGGCCAGGTTGGGTTCGCCGAGGGTGCCGCGCAGGCCGTCGCAGATCGTCTCCGGCACGATGTCGGTGACCACGTGGCCCGCCGCCAGCGAGGCGATGCCGTCGGCGGCGCCCTCGGGTTCGGCGCCGAACACCGCGATGTCGCCGGCCCGGGCCCGGGCGGTGATGGCGGTACCGCCCAGCAGGCCGCCGCCACCCAGCGGGGTCATCAGCGCGTCCAGGTGGCCGGCTTCGGCCAGCAGTTCCAGGGCGGCGGTGCCCTGGCCGGCGATCACCTGCCGGTCCTTGTAGGGATGCACCAGGGTGGCGCCGGTCTCGGCCCGCAGCCGGGCCGTGGCCGCCTCGCGCGCCGGAGTGCCGGGCGGGCAGCGGTGCAGCACCGCGCCATAGGCCTGGATGGCGGCCAGCTTGCTGGCCACCGCCCCTTCGGGCACCACCACGTGGCAGGGAATGCCGCGCAGGCGCGCGGCCAGGGCCACGGCAGCGCCGTGGTTGCCGGAACTGTGGGTGACCACGCCGCGGGCGGCGCTCGCCTCGTCCAGGGCCATCACCGCATTGCAGGCGCCGCGGAACTTGAAGGCGCCGATGCGCTGCAGGTTCTCGCACTTGAACACCAGCTCGGCGCCGGCCAGGGCATCCAGCGAGCGCGATCGGTGCACGGGCGTGCGGTGGGCGAACGGGGCGATGCGTGCGGCGGCGGCCAGCACGTCCTCGAAATCGGGCAGGATCGGGTCCATGGCGGGGCGTTCAGAGAGCGCGTGCTAGCCTAGCAAAGCCTGCAGCAACCCCAATATTTCCTTACGAATCATGACCGTCCGCCGCGACGACGGCCACGTGCATCTGGCCGACTACCTGCCGCCCGCCTGGCGCATCCCCCGTGCCGAACTGTGTTTCGACCTGGATCCGGAGGCGACCGAGGTCGAAGCCTGCCTGCACCTGGAGCCGGGCCGCCCCGGCCAGCCCCTGGAACTGGACGGCGAGGAGCTCGAGCTGCTGGCCATCGCCCTGGACGGCGAGCCGCTGCCGCCCGGGCGCTACGACTACGACGGCCAGCGCCTGCGCGTGCACGGCGTCAGCGCCGCCTGCGAACTGCGCACCCGCGTGCGCATCCATCCGGCGACCAACACCCGCCTGGAAGGCCTGTACCGCAGCGGCCGCCTGCTGCTGACGCAGTGCGAGGCCGAGGGTTTCCGCCGCATCACCTTCATGGCCGATCGCCCGGACGTGATGCCGACCTGGCGCATCACCCTGCGGGCCGACCGCGCCGCCTATCCGGTGCTGCTGGCCAACGGCAATCCGGCCGGCAGCCGCGAACTCGACCGGGGCCGGCACGAAGCGGTGTGGGAAAACCCGCATCCGACTCCCGCCTACCTGTTCGCCATCGCCGCCGGTCCGCTGCAGCGCGTGTCCAAAAAGCTGGTGACGGCCGAGGGCCGTGAGGTCGAACTGAATGTCTGGGCCGAGGCCGGCGATGTCGGGCGCTGCCGCTATGCCCTGGGCGCGGTCGAGCGCGCCCTGCGCTGGGACGAGCAGCGCTTCGGCCGCTGCTACGACCTGGACGTGTTCAACGTCGTCGCCGCCCAGGACTTCACCATGGGCGCGATGGAAAACAAGGGCCTGAACATCTTCAACGCCCGCTACATCCTCGCCGACGAGGCCACCGCCACCGACGCCGACTTCCTGGCCATCGAATCGGTGGTGGCGCACGAGTACCTGCACAACTGGTCGGGCAACCGCGTCACCCTGCGCGACTGGTTCCAGCTGTCGCTCAAGGAAGGCCTGACCGTCTACCGCGACACCGAGTTCAGCGCCGACCTGCATTCGCGCGCGCTCAAGCGCATCGAGGTGGTGCGGCTGCTGCGCGGCCGCCAGTTCGCCGAGGACGCCGGCCCGCTGGCGCATCCGGTGCGGCCGGACCGCTACCGCGAGATCAGCAACTTCTACACGCTGACGGTGTACGAGAAGGGCGCCGAGCTGATCCGGGTGCTGCAGGCCCTGGTCGGCGACGAAGCCTTCCGCGCCGGCATGGACCGCTACTTCGCCGACAACGATGGCAAGGCGGCCACGCTGGAGGATTTCCTGGCTGCGCACGCCGCCGCCAGCGGCCGCGACCTGTCCGACTTCGCCCGCTGGTACGCGCAGGCCGGCACGCCGGAACTGCGCATCAGGGCCAGCTACGACGAGGGCAGCGGTGACTACGCGCTGGAGATCAGCCAGTCGCAGCCGGCCACGCCGGGCCAGCCGGGCCCGAAGGCACCGCTGCCGATTCCGCTGCGCTTCGCCCTGTACGGAGCCGATGGCCGCCGCGTCGAGACGGCGCCGCAGACCGATGCGCCCGTGCGCGGCGATCTGGTCGAGCTGCGCGAGGCGACGCATGTGCTGCGCTGGCCGGGCCTGGGTTTCCGGCCGCTGCCGGCCTTCAACCAGGGCTTTTCGGCGCCGGTGCGGCTGTCCTTCGACTGCACGCCGCAGCAGCTGGCGACGCTGGCGCGCTGGGAGGCCGATCCCTTCAGCCGCTGGGACCTGCTGCAGCAGCTGGCCATCCAGGCGCTCACCGGCAGCGAGGCACGCGCCGCCGCCGCGGAAGCGCTGCGCGACGTGCTGGCCGGCCTGCTGGCCGATGGCACGGCCGATCCGGCCTTCGTCGCCGAATGCCTGGCCCTGCCGGATTTCGACACCCTGGCCGAAGCGGTGGACGTGGTGGATCCGCAGGCCCTGGTCGGCGCCCGCGAAGCGCTGCAGTCCGACCTGGCGGCGGCGCTGGAGCAGCCGCTGCGCCAGCGTTATGCCGCGCTGGCGGCGGCAGCCGCCGGTGGCCTGGAAGGCCCGGCGATGTCCGCGCGCGCCCTGCGCAATGCCTGCCTGGCCTGGCTGGGCCGCGTCGATACCGCGCCGGCCCGGGCGCAGTTCGACAGCGCCGCCACCATGACCGAACGCCTGGCGGCGCTGCGCGTGCTGCTGCACCGCCGTGCGCCGGGCGCGGACACGGCGCTGGCGGATTTCCGCGAGCGCTTCGCCGGAGATCCGCTGGTGACCGACAAGTGGATCGGGCTGGTGGTCACCCGCCCGGCCGCCGACACCCTGGCCGATGTCGAAGGCCTGCTGGCCTCCTCCTGGTGGAAGCCGGCCAACCCGAACCGGGTGCGGGCCGTGCTGGGCAATCTCTCGCGCGGCAATCCGCTGGCCTTCCATCGGCCGGATGGCGCCGGCTACCGGCTGCTGGTCGAGCAGATCGCCGTGCTGGACGCGGTCAATCCGCAGGTGGCCGCCCGCCTGCTGGGCGCCTTCGAAGCCTGGCGCCGGCTGACGCCGGCCCTGCGCGACGTGGCCCGCCAGGCGCTGGGCAGCCTCGAAGGCCGCCTGGCCTCCCCCGACTGCCGCGACCTGCTGGACCGGCTCGGCGCCTGAATCCCCCGGCGCTGGCCCAACGTCTGAACGCCCGCCAAGGGGTTGAGCCGCAGCCTGTAGAGTTAAGGACGGATTCACCGCCTGGCACCAAGACTGCGGTCGAGCTACACGGGGGGATCGTCATGAAGCGTCTGCTTGCCCTGGCCGCCGTCCTGCTGCTGGCCGGCTGCGCCACCACCTACAGCGGCGGCTACGGGTACGGATCCGACCGCTACTACGACTACTACAGCGGCGAGCCGTACTACTACGACGACGGCTATGGCTACGGCTACGGCGGCGATCCCTATGGCTGGGACAGCAGCTGGTCCTTCGGCTTCAGCTATGGCTACGGCTACGACTACTACGGCTATGGCGTGGCGCCGTTCTGGCGCCTGGACCGTTACCGCTGCGGCTACTGGCCCTACTACGACTGCTACAGCCATTGGCGCCCCGCCAGCGGCTGGAGTTTCAGCATCGGCTATTGGGACCCGTACCCCTGGCTCAGCTACGGCTGGCACAGCCATTACTGGTACCACCGTCCGCCCAGCTACTACTGGCGCGACCACGGTCGCCACGGCCGCCACGGCGGCTACTGGGGTCATGATCGCGGTGGTCGCGGCCGCGGCGATCATCGCGATCCGCCGCCGTCGCCGCGCCCCCCCGGTGTTCCGGGGGGTGGCCGGCCGCCGGGTGGCCGCGATTCCGACATCGCCGACAAGCCGGGCCTGCAGCGTCCGGACGTGCGCCTTCCGGGCGATCCGGACGTGCCGCGTCCGGGGCTCAATCACCCCGGCGGTGACCAGTCCGGCGGCAAGCGCCCCGGCGTTCCGGGTTCCGGCGCCGGCGTCACCGGTCCCGGCGGGCAGGGTGCCGGCCTTGCGGATGCGCCGCGCCCGGGTGTGCCGGGTGGCGCCGGCAAGCCCGGCCCTGGCGGGAAACCGCCGGGCGCGGGCAACAACGCCGACCCGGCCCGTCCCGGTGCGGCTGTTCCCGGCGTGCAGCGCGTGCAGACCGGCGGGCCCGGTCGCGCCCGCGAGGCCACCGAAACGCGCGCCCCGGCCCTGGTGAGCCCGGCGCCCGCCAATGGCGTCCGTCCGCAGATGCGTTATCCGAGCCCGCCCGCGCGCACGCCGGGCAAGCGCGAGGAAGAGCTGGGCAATACCCGTCAGGTGGCACCGATCCGGACCCCGGGAGCGAATGACGGCGTGGTGCCGCGCGGTCACACCGTTCCGACCCCGGGTCGGCCGACGCAGGTGAACCGGCCGGCGCCCGCGCCGCGTCCGGCCAGCACGCCCGCGCCGCGTCCGACCTACACGCCCGCGCCGCGGCCGAGCTACACGCCGGCACCGGGTCCGACGCCGCGCAGCACGCCGGCACCCGCCCCGCGCAGCACCCCGGCTCCGGCTCCACGCAGCGCGCCTGCCCCGGCGCCCCGCAGCATGCCGACGCCGGCTCCGCGCAGCACGCCGGCGCCCGCGCCCCGCAGTACGCCGGCCCCGGCGCCCCGCAGTACGCCCGCGCCGGCGCCGGCTCCTGCTCCGCGCAGCGCGCCCGAGCCGGCACCGCGCTCCTCGCCGCCGCCGGCCAGGGAAGAAGTGAGACCTGGTTCACAGTTTGGGAGAAAAGGTCGCGGGGACTAGCCGTCGAAGGCCGCCAGGCCATTGCACGGCACCCCCCGGGGGCGCATTCTTGGCCCCGGAGTGACGCTCCGCGTCGCTTTGTGACGCGATGCAACCAAGACATACCGCCTGTTCGGCGCCCGGCACCAGGTCCCCTGGATTCCCCCTGTTCCAAGACCCGCCGGGCGCCGACTTTTTTCTGCAGGGCCGGGAAACCGCCCGGAACCCCTGAAAAAAGGGCCTGGCGTTCCCCCCCGGGAACGCCAGGCCCTGGCATCCCTGCCACGCGCCTGACCAGCCCCTGTTCAGTCTGGTCGACGCCCCCCGGCGTTGGCCGTGGCAGGTGCCTCCTAGGTAAAGCAGGTTCCGTGCCAACCCTCCGGCGGCGTATGCACCCCCGGTCCCGCCGCGGGATAATCCCCGCCCGTCCGCCCCGGATCGTCCTTCCCATCCGCGCATGTCCAGCAACTACGACGTCATCGTGATCGGCGGTGGCCACGCCGGCACCGAGGCTGCCCTGGCGGCGGCCCGGATGGGCGCGCGCACCCTGCTGCTGACCCACAGCATCGAGACGGTCGGACAGATGAGCTGCAATCCGGCCATCGGCGGCATCGGCAAGGGCCACCTGGTGCGCGAGATCGATGCCCTGGGCGGCGCCATGGCCCGCGCCGCCGACGCGGCCGGCATCCAGTGGCGCACCCTCAATGCCAGCAAGGGTCCGGCCGTGCGCGCGACGCGTTGCCAGGCCGACCGCGTGCTGTACAAGGCGGCGATCCGCCGCATGGTCGAGAACCAGGCGAACCTGCAGCTGTTCCAGCAGGCGGTGGACGACCTGATCATCGAGAACGACCGCGTCACCGGCGTGGTCACCCAGGGCGGCCAGCGCATCCCTGCGAAAGCGGTGGTGCTGACCGCCGGCACCTTCCTCGCCGGCCGCATCCACGTCGGCCTGGTCAACCATCCCGGCGGCCGCGCCGGCGATCCGCCCTCGACCACCCTGGCGCAGCGCCTGCGCGAGCGGCCCTTCACCGTCGGCCGGCTCAAGACCGGCACGCCGCCGCGCCTGGATGGCCGCACGATCGACTGGTCGGTGCTGAGCGAACAGCCCGGCGACGAGCCGCGGCCGGTGTTCTCCTTCATCGGCGACCCGGCGCAGCATCCGCGCCAGGTGTCCTGCTGGATCACCCACACCAGCGAGCGCACGCACGAGATCATCCGCGGCGGCCTGGACCGCTCGCCGATGTTCACCGGCGCCATCGAGGGCGTGGGCCCGCGTTACTGCCCCTCGATCGAGGACAAGGTGGTGCGCTTCGCCGACAAGGCCTCGCACCAGGTCTTCCTCGAGCCCGAGGGCCTGGACACGCACGAGATCTATCCGAACGGCATCTCCACCTCGCTGCCCTACGAGGTGCAGCTGGAGATGGTCCATTCCATCCGCGGCCTGGAGAACGCCCACATCACCCGGCCCGGCTACGCCATCGAGTACGACTACTTCGATCCGCGCGGGCTGAAGGCCTCGCTGGAGACCAAGGCGGTGGCCGGCCTGTTCTTCGCCGGCCAGATCAACGGCACCACCGGCTACGAGGAAGCGGCGGCGCAGGGCCTGCTGGCCGGCCTCAATGCGGCGCTGCTGGTGCAGGAGCGTGAGGCCTGGTCGCCGCGGCGCGACGAGGCCTACATCGGCGTGCTGGTGGACGACCTGGTCACCCGCGGCACCAACGAGCCCTACCGCATGTTCACCAGCCGCGCCGAGTACCGGCTGCACCTGCGCGAGGACAATGCCGACGCCCGCCTGACCCCGATCGGCCGCGAGCTCGGCCTGGTGGACGACGCGCGCTGGCAGGCCTTCGCCCGCAAGACCGAGGCCGTGGAAGCCGAACGCGCCCGTCTCGGCGCGCTCTGGCTGGCGCCCGGCGGCGGGCTGGCGCGTGCCCTGGCCGAGGCCACGGGCGTCACGCTCAGTCGCGAATCCACCGCGCTTGACCTGATGAAGCGGCCGGAGCTGCGCTACGCCGATGTCGTCGCCGTGCCCGGCCTCGGCCCCGGCGTCGCCGAGGCGGCGGTGGCCGAGCAGGTGGAGATCGGCGTGAAGTACGCCGGTTACCTGGAGCGGCAGCGCGACGAGGTCGCGCGCAACCGCGAACACGAGGACACCCGCATTCCCGCCGACTTCGACTACGCCGGCCTGCCCGGCCTGTCGGCGGAACTGCAGGCCAAGCTGGCCGGCACGCGGCCGGAAACCCTGGGCCAGGCCCAGCGCATTCCCGGCATGACGCCGGCGGCGGTGTCGCTGCTGCGCGTGTACCTGTCGCGCCGTCGCCGTTCGGCGCCGCGGGCGGCGGGCCAGGGCGGCTGACGATCGCGCGCGTGGCCGGTTAGGCTGCGGCGATGGACAAGCGATCGATCACGCGTTTCCGTTTCCGCCGCGCGCTCGCGGCCCTGCTCCTGGCCGCTCCGCTGTCCGTACCGGCTGCGCCGACCGTGCAGGACTGGCCGCTAGCCGCGCCCGCCGGCGCCGCCCAGCCCAGCCTGGATCTGGCGCCGGACGGCCGGCTGCTGCTGGCCTGGCTCGAACGTCGCGAAGGCGGCGGCCACCGCATGCGTTTCGCCGGACACGATGTGGTGCAGGGCTGGTCACCCGCGCGCACCGTCGCCGAAGGCGAGGACTGGTTCGTGAACTGGGCCGACGTGCCCTCGCTGGTGGCCCTGCCGGACGGCAGCCTCTGGGCGCACCTGCTGGTGAAGAGCGGCCGGGGCAGCTACGCCTACGACACCCGCCTTCTGAGCTCCCGCGACGGTGGCGTGAACTGGAACGCCCACGGCCCCGTGCACGACGACGGCACGCGGACCGAACACGGCTTCGCCAGCCTCTGGCCGCAGGCGCATGCGCGCCTGGGCGTCGCCTGGCTGGATGGCCGCCACACCGGCGGCGACCAAACCCGCCATGGCCATGATCACCATGGCGGCGGCGCCATGAGCCTGCGCACCGCCGTGTTCGCTGCCGACGGCCGCAAGCAGCAGGAAACCGAGCTCGACACCCGCACCTGCGACTGCTGCCAGACCGACGTCGCCATGACCGCGCGCGGCCCGCTGCTGGTCTACCGCGACCGCAGCGAAGGGGAAGTGCGCGACATCGTCGCCACCCGCTTCGACGGCCAGGCCTGGTCGACGCCACGGCCGGTACACGTCGACGGTTGGGTGATGCCGGCCTGCCCGGTCAATGGCCCGGCGGTGGCGGCGCAGGGCGAACAGGCCTGGGTGGCCTGGTACACCGCCGCCGAAGGCAGGCCCGCGCTGCGCCTGGCCGCCTCGACCGACGCCGGCGACCGCTTTGGCCCGCCGCTGGAGGTGACCGCCGGCGAGGCCCTGCTCGGCCGGGTGGACCTGGCTGCCGATGCGTCCGGCGTCTGGCTGGCCTGGATGCAGGAGGATGCCGGCGGCCAGTCCCTGTGGCTGGCCCGCTTCGCCCACGACCTGGGTCGCGAACACTGGCGGCTGAAGGTGGCCGACGTGCCCGGCCGCGGCCGCGGCACCGGCGTGCCGCGCCTGCGCCTGCGCGGCGGCGAAGCCTGGCTGGCCTGGACCGTGGTGGAGGCCGGCCAGCCCTCGCTGCGCGGCGCCCGGGTGGCCCCGCCCTGACCCTACCGAGTGGTACGGAGACGGGGTTTGCATTAAGGTGGGCCGGCGCCGGCGGGCAGCCCGCCGGCGCAGGCAGCGGCTCAAGGGGAGGGGGCGGCACGCCGAATCCGGCGTTCCGTCTGAGGAGACCCTGGGCACCTGGACCAAGGCAACACTTCAGAACCCGAAAGGAGTTTTCCATGCCCCGTTTCCACCGTCTCGCTGGCGCGCTCGCGCTCTCGCTCGGCCTTGCCGGCGCCGCGCACGCGCAGACCTTCACCGGCTTCTACGCCTTCGGCGACAGCCTCACCGACTCCGGCAACATCGGCGACATGAGCAGCTTGCCGCCGGGCTTCAGCTTCACCACCAACCCCGACCCGGTGATGGTGGAGATCGTGGCGGGCGCCTTCGGCCACGACGCGGTCAACTCGCTGCAGGGCGGCACCAACTTCGCCTGGGGCGGCGCCTGCGTGAACGCGCTCGGTCCCTGCCTGAACCCGGTGCCGGACATCCCGACCCAGGTCACCCAGTACCTGACGCTGACCGGCGGCGCGGCCGACCCGAACGCCCTCTACAGCATCTGGGGCGGCGCCAATGACATCTTCGCGACGATGGTGATGGACCCGGCCAACGCCCAGGCCAACACGGTCGCGGCCGCCACTGCCTACGTGCAGCAGATCGGCCGCCTGCAGGCGGCCGGCGCCAACTACATCATCGTCTACAACCTGCCCAACCTCGGCGCGACCCCGCAGTTCGCCGGCACCGACGCCGCCGGCCCGGCCTCGCAGCTGACGGTGGTCTACAACAGTGCACTGAACGCCGGCCTGGGCCAGCTGGGCGACGGCATCATCGCCATCGACACCTTCGGCCTGATCACCGAGGTGATGGCCGATCCGGGCGCCTACGGCCTGACCAACGTCACCGGCATGGCCTGCAACCCGCCGAGCTCGGTGGCCTGCGGTCCCGACGGCTCCGGCACTCCGGCCGGCTATGCGCCGGGCACCAACGAGACCTGGCTGTTCGCCGACGGCGTGCATCCGACCGGCGGCGCCCACGCCATGCTGGCCAACGTGATCCTCTCCACCATCGCGGCGCCGGTGCAGGTGTCCATGGCGGGTGAGGCCGGCGTGAAGCTCAACGAGAACCACGTCCGCGCCTTCACCGACGAGACCCTGAGCGACTTCTACCTCAACCGCGAGGTGGGTGGCATGCGCGGCTGGGCCACGGTGCAGTACGGCGACCAGGACTATGACGCCAGCGCCGCCGTGCCGGGCGCCAACGCCGACGTGGTCAGCCTGAGCCTGGGCGCCAACTGGCGCGCCAGCGAGAACGCCTACTGGGGCGTGGCCATCACCCTGGGCAACCACGACAGCGACGTCGGCTCCGGCAACATCGAGGGCCGCGGCGTGCTGGCCTCGCTGCACGGCACCGTCCGCTTCGGCGGCGGCGGCTACCTGCAGGGCGCCGTCACCGGCGGCAGCACCGATCTGGACATCGAGCGCGCCATCCTGCTCGGCCAGGCGGTGCGGGTCGAGTCGGGCAGCACCAGCGCCAGCTCGCTGGGTGCCGACCTGAGCTTCGGCTGGCTGTTCGGTGAGCCGGGCAACCTGCAGCACGGTCCGTTCATCGGTGCGTCCTGGCTGCAGCAGGAGATCGACGGTTACGCCGAGGACAGCGGCCGGTCGACCTCGATGAACTTCTCGGACTTCGATCGCGATTCGCTGGTGGCGCGCGTGGGTTACCAGCTGCAGGGCAGCATGGGCAATTCCGAGTACAACATCCGTCCGTACATCCGCCTGGCCTACAACGAGGAGCAGGAGGACGATCAGGTCTTCGTGAACGCGGGTTCCAACACGATGGCCGGTCGTTTCACCATGCCGGGCTTCACGCCGTCCAAGGACTGGATCAGTGCCGACATCGGTGTGAACTGGCAGGTCGGTTCCAACACCACCGCGTTCGTCGCCTACAGCGGTCACTTCAGCGACGATCAGCAGGACGGCAACAGCATCAGTCTGGGTCTGCGCACCACGTTCTGATTGCCTGTTCCGTTGTGTTGCCGGAAGGCCGCCGCAAGGCGGCCTTCTGGTTTTTGACGCGGATTGGCGCGGATTCACGCGGATGGACGCGGATCCTTTTTTCGGTTCGCGGGTCGCAGTCTCGGCCTTCTTTGGGTTCGCCGGCGCTTGTTGTGGCGCGTTTCCTGGCGGCCTTGGGGCTTGGCGGGTGGCGCCGCCGCGTCATGAGGGGGGAGGCGCCGGCCGGCGGTCTCGCCAAGCGCCATCCCTGGCGGCGAACGCCGGCC
>Ga0207873_1002835_pt1 | contig 13464 bp, 13 predicted proteins | sample BGWIniCompost_FD_187373 | JGI IMG/M metagenome (GOLD analysis project Ga0207873, IMG submission 187373) | Cellulose adapted compost microbial communities from Newby Island Compost Facility, Milpitas, CA, USA - BGW Initial Compost (SPAdes)... ... | reverse complement strand
TAAAATTGAAATTCTGAAAAAGATAACTCCCTCTTTCGGAGAAGCAGCTTTCCCTGTTGATCTTTTTGATAATGATATTCCTCTCGCATTTGCATTAAAGATTAAAAAAGATTTTTGTGAATGGACTGTTGCCGCTTTCTTTAATTCTGATTTGCAAAAAACTGCAGAGAAAAAATTTCCTTTAAATCGTTTACGGCTTAATCCGGTTAAAACTTATCTTGCATTTGATTTCTGGAGAAAGAAATTTATTGGAGAAATTTCGGAAGAGATAAATGTTAATGTACTTTCCGGAAGTGTAACTCTCCTTTCACTACATGAAAAAAGTGAAAAGCCGCAGTTTATTGCAACTGACAGACATATAACACAGGGAGCAATTGAAATTGAAAAAGCAGAATGGAATGAGAGTTCTAAAAAATTCGTGGGAATATCTACAGGACCAATAAACAGTTCGCATAATGTTTACATCTATTTTCCTGAGCCGCATCCATGGACTTGGGGCGGACATGTTCTTTATCATGATTATGATTCATACAGCTTAAAATCCGTAAATGACAATATTGTAGAAGTAAATATCCGGTTTAACAAAGCGGAAAAAGTTGAATGGGAAATTGATTATGAGAAATTTTTCGGATGAAGAAGTTCAATAATAAAATACAAAGCTTAATTAATAATAATTTCTATAAAATATTATGAAGAGATCAGACATTAAAGAATTCCCTGAGTATTTTGAATACTATATTAAATTGGTTGATGACATTGAACTTTCAGATGCATTTGATAAAAGTCTGAAACAAATAGACGATTTGGACATTGCAAAATTTAAGCAGATTGGTCTTCAGGTTTATGTTGAAGGAAAATGGACAGTCAATAAAATTCTTCAGCATCTGATTGATTGGGAACGTATCTGGTGTTACCGTACACTTATATTTGCACGCAGCGAAGGAACTATTCCTGAAGGACACGACCAGGAAATTATGGCTGCAAATTCAAATGCCGATGAACTTCCTGTTGAACAATTAATTGATGAACTCCGTATAGTCCGTTTGTCTGCTAAAGCATTGTTTGATTCGTTTAATTCAAAGATTATGGAAATAAACTGTAAATTTTATAAATATGAAATGTCTGTCCTGGCAATGGGATTTAATATTATTGGTCATCAGCTACATCATTTTAATATTATTAAAGAGAGATATTTTCCGCTTGTGAATGAAAAATAATTTTTCCAGATTCGATTATAAAATCAAATATTTCCGGTTACATCTATTTTAATTTATTTGTCCTCTTATTCTACTAATAACATTCTACAAGAAATTTTTCTCATCTATCTAAATGAGAGGAGATAGATATGAAATTACTTATCACATTTTTGTCATTTATTAATTTTATTTTCGGACAAAAATTTGAGATAGAGTTAAATGAACTAACTACTCTTGATGAAGAGGTAATACATGTAGCAGTCTTAAAAGATAAGCCTCATAAAAAACTTATTCTTCCTGATAATTATTCAGATTACAAATTTCTGGACCTTTTTTTCGATTGGGAATCAGGAGATGATAAAATAGTTTCCGTCGCTATTCTTCAAAAAGATTCATCTGATTTTTTATTTGTTGATTTTAATAACGATAATGATTTAACAAATGATGGTACTCCAATAATCTTTCCTTTATCAGAAAATACTTTGTCGTTTGATGTATATAATCTCAATAATAATAATCAAAAAACACGATTGGTATTATCCAGGAAACCAAATTTTCCGGATTCAGTTCAAAGTCATTTTATAGATGAGGAAGGAAATTTGTTGCAACCTGTTGTTAATATTTATGGTTCTGCTCAAAACTTTAAAGGAGAAAAAAGAACCTTCTTTTTTGATGATCTCATGAGTTTGCGAAGAGGTACTTTAAATTTAGAAGATAAAGAAATTAAAATTGGTTTATTTGATTACAACAATAATGGTAAATTCAATGATGATGAAGATGTATTTATCATCGATTTAAATCGAGATAATAAGCTGGATTATATTCACGATGAGGATATTTTCAGATTAAATGATATAATTAATATTTATAAGAAGAATTACAAACTGGGTTACATTAATCCTTATGGATTAAAAATCGTTCTTGAAGAAACAACAGAAGAACCAACTAAATACTTCTCCTTTTGGAATAAAATCAGTTACAATGATCATACATATAAATTAGAACAGGAGTTTTGGGAAAATAAGTTTATTAATTTAAATAGTAACCTGGTTGACTTAAAAAAATTTAAAGGCAAATATCTTTTTGTTAATTTTTGGGGCGAGTGGTGCATACCCTGCCTTGAAGAGATTCCTCATTTAGTAAAAGCAAGAAATAAATATTCATCAAAAGTAGAATTTATAAGTTTCTTAAAGACATATAACCTGGAAAAAGCAAAGAAATTTATTAAAGAAAATAATATTGAATGGATTCAGATTGAATTACCAGAGGATATAGAGAAAAAGTTCATAATAACAGGCTACCCCACAAACTTACTAATCTTTCCTGATGGTTTAAAATTTTTGAAACAAGGAATGGTAAAAGAAGATTTCTTTGATAAGCACCTGAAGTAGATTTTTAATAATTTTTAAAACAGGTATAAATTGAGATTACCTGCCATTATTATTTCCTTACTTATATTTCATTTAAATAGTTGTTCCGGTTTTAAACTTTCATCTTTAACAAAAGAAGAAGTAAATGAATTAATATCCACACCTGCCTTTAAAACCATAGGGATTGGTTTAGGTTTATGTGATTCCAAAAAGAATTTCTTTATCTCCGGGGATAAAAATTATTTTGATGCTTTGGATAGTTTGAATATTAATAAAGTGAAAGACAGTCTTTTTTATTATAATTTTATTTTAAAGCATTTTAATGATGTTCAAGTTAGTATGTCAAACATAAATATAATTTTAAAAGCTAATGGAAAAGAACTAAAAGCATTGGTTGATTATTCTGAAAAGGACATTATTCGTATTAATAATTTCAAAGGAGATGATAGTTTATTTGATGAAGATATAACTGATTATTCTCTTGAAACGAATTTTACAATTTTAATTACCGGGCAATTGAAAAATTCTAAAAACAATTTTACACTACTTAAAGAGAAACAATGCTATAAAATTATAACAAGAAATAACAAAATTATAAATGCTTATTTGTTTTACAAATATTGATTAATTTCTGAAGTTTCCTATTAAAATGAATTTTTATTTTATCTTCCTTCATACAATAATTGTTAATCGACAATTTTTTCTTTTATAAAATTTATCTCTCAATATTGAAGATTATAATCTCATAAATGATAATTATAATATTCTTCTCTCCCCTGCCTATTAATAATCTTTTCTAAATATCAATATTTAAAGTAATTCTTATCGGTATAAATCTTGCCCTCATTATCGGTTGATCATTTATTATTTTTTACAAGGGCAGAATTATGAACAAATCTTTACTGACAGCTTTTGTCATTTTTCTTACTTCTTTAAATGCTTTTCCGCAGGTGCCTTTGGTACAGCAGATTATTAATTCTGTAAACCAGGATTCACTTGTGTATTTTGCCAGAGAGCTTTCGGGTGATGTACAAACAAATGTTAACGGTACACCTGTTACTATTTTATCAAGACATAAGAATCAGCCGGGCAATGAAATTGCACAAAATTATATTCAGCAGAAACTTGAATCTTATGGTATTTCAACATTCATTCACTCTTTCTCTTCAACGGGGAAAAATGTAATCGGGACACAGCCGGGAACAGAATATCCTAACCAGAAATTTATGATTTGTGCTCACTATGATGATATGCCGAGCGGAACAATTGCACCCGGCGCAGATGATAACGCGAGCGGTACTGCTGCTGTTATTGAAGCTGCAAGAGTTCTTTCACAATATTCTTTTCCTTATACAATTCAATATGCTCTATGGGATGAAGAGGAACAGGGTTTGATCGGCAGTGATTATTATGCAACACAGGCTGCCGCTGCCGGAGATTCTATTCTTGGTGTTATTAACCTCGATATGGTTGCCTGGGATTCAAACAATGACGGCGTCTGCAATATTCATACTGATGATGTTGGAATTACAAAAGAAATTTACCAGAAGATGGTTGAAATAAATTCACAGTATGGAATTAATCTTAGTATAGTTGAAGTTTACCCTGCAGAACCTTACAGCGATCATGAATCATTTCTGTCTAACGGTTATGCTGCTGTTTTGTTAATTGAAGATGATAATGATTTTCACCAGTACTACCACACAGTTAATGATAAAGTGATGTACTACAATCAGCCTTACTTTCATAAAAATGCAAAGTTAGCTATTGCAACTTTAGCGACTTATGCACTCAATCTTAATATTAATATTGTTCATACACCTATTGCATCAACAAGTGTATCAGGTAATATTGAAACTTCAATACAAATTTTAAGCGGACTAAATATTGCAACCACAGGAACTGCTGCTCCGAGATTATATTACAGGGTCGATACAGGCAGCGGGTATGGAAACTTTTTTGAGGTAGTCGGTACTCCTGAAACAGATAATGATGTTTTCAACTTTACTATTCCTGCACCTGCATTAGGTTCTTCAATACAATATTATTTTGCAGTTCAGGATCAGGATGAAATGATTTCTGTAACACTGCCTGCAGGCGGAGGCGGATTTAATCCTCCCGGCTCTACTCCCCCTACTGAATTCTTCCACTTCTATGTTGGACCTCTGACTCTTGCTCTGAATGATGATGCATCAAATCTTAGTAACTGGACACAATCAGGCGGCTGGGGATTAACTACATCAAAATATACATCAGCACCAAGTTCATTCACTGATTCACCATCCGGAAATTACGCTGCTAACACAAATGCAACATTAACTTTGAACAATACTATAGATCTAACTGATGCACTCGGCGGATATCTTGAATTTGAAACTCAGTGGGATATTGAATCTAACTGGGATTATGGAATGGTACAGATTTCCACAAACGGAGGCAGCACCTGGACCGCACTTGAAGGTCAGTATACTAATCCCGGTACAGGAAGTTTTCAGCCAAATGGTCAGCCTGTTTATGATGGCACACAGGCAACATGGGTTCACGAAAGTATTGACTTATCAGATTATATTGGAAAACAGGTCAAATTCCGTTTCCTCTTAAGAAGCGATGGTTATATACAGAGAGACGGCTGGTACATTGATGATATAAAAGTAACAATCTTTAACATCGTACCTGTTGAACTTATCTCTTTCAATGCAGCTGTTTCTGGAACTTCAATATTGCTTAACTGGATTACAGCCTCTGAAATAAACAACAGTGGCTTTGAGATTGAAAGAAGAAGCAACAATGAAAGCGAATGGAAGAAGATTGGTTTTGTTAAAGGTTCAGGTACCACGACTGAAACAAGTGTTTATACTTTTAAAGATGAAAATCCTATTTATGGTGTTAGCTGGTACAGGCTTAAACAAATAGATTATGATGGTTCATTTGAATATCATAATCCTGTAAGGGTTGAAAATAATTCTATTACAACATTCAATCTCTGGCAGAATTATCCGAACCCGTTTAACCCTGTTACATTCATTAAATATGCTGTAAGCAATGAAGAACATATAACAATAAAAGTTTATAATATTCTTGGAAAAGAAATTGCAACACTGGTCGATGAAAAACAGGCTCCCGGTTTTTACACAGTTGAGTTTAATGCTTCGTCTTATGCCAGCGGAACATATATTTACAAAATGCAGGCAGGTGAAACTGTCTTAATTAAAAAAATGACTCTTCTTAAATAACCTCCTTATTCCCTCTCCCCTGTTATGGGGAGAGGGTTTTATTTTTTCCGGCAAATAATTTCTAATTCTTTTCTCTTTTTGTAATTTTCAGTCCAACTGCATTTTTATTTAAAATGAAAAAGAGAAAATTCAATCCTTTCCCTGTTTTAAAAACCAACAGATTAATCCTGCGCAGGTTAAGCATTAATGATGAAAAAGAGATTTTCCTTCTCCGCTCCGATGAAAATATTAATAAATTTTTAAACAGAAAACCCTGTACTGAATTATCAGAAGCACGGCAGTTTATAGAAAAGATTAATGAAGGAATTAATAAAGATGAAAACATTTACTGGGCTGTTGAACCGAAAGATAAACCGGGTTTAATAGGTACAATCTGTCTCTGGAATTTTTCTGAAGATGAGAAGAAAGCTGAAATTGGATTTGAGCTACTGCCTGCTTACCAAAGAAAAGGAATTATGCTGGAAGCCGCTGCTGCAGTAATTGATTATGGATTTACCAAACTTAACCTGGATTTAATAGAAGGTGAAGTTGAACCGGCAAACATAAGATCACTTAATCTTATGAAGAAACTGAATTTTATATTAAGAGAAGAAACTAATTCACCTGGTGCTGAAACAGTTATGTATGAATTAAAGAAAGAAATATTTTGGAAATAAATAAAAAATTATTATGAAAAAATTTAATTATACAACAAAGCTTGATGTCCGGTACAATCATCTTGAAAAAATTAATGTACCTAAAATAATAAATGAATGTAAAGATGAATGGTATAATGAAACACTTACTAACGTTAACAACAGTGCTGTGAGAATCGGAATAGTAAAAGGTGAATACCACTGGCACAAACATGATAATGATGATGAATTTTTCTTTGTACTTGAAGGTAAATTATTTATAGATCTTGAGGATAGAACAATTGAATTAAATCCTTTTGAAGGGTACACAATTTCCAAAGGAATTGTACACAGAACAAGAGCAGAAGTAAAAACAATAATGCTCATGGTTGAAACAAAGGATATTCAACCAACAGGTGATTAACAGTGGGAATTAAAATAACTATATAGTTCCAATTCTAACGGTTAGAATTGGAACTAAAAAAATTAACAAATTATAATAGTGAATTATAATCCAGTGCTCCTAAGGATATTTAATATTAAGTTTTCCTTGGCTGTCACGAACCACTTCGTGACAGAATTTAGGGAATTGACATAATGATAATGTTAATCTCAAAAACTCATTAGATACTTTCATTCCTCAGATATTTTTGTTATTTAGAATTCAATAAATTCTTAAACGGTCGTTTTCATTTCAAGTTCATTATTTACAACTAGAATAAAGGACAGCAATATGTTTATAGGGCATTTGGGTGTTGGGTTTGGGGCTAAGAAGGTTGATTCATTGCCTTCACTTGGGACATTGTTTCTCGCTTCTCAATTTATTGATCTTCTCTGGCCATTCTTTCTTTTGCTGGGTATAGAAAGAGTGGAGATTGATCCGGGTATCTCTGCATTTACTCCGCTGGATTTTACATACTACCCTTTTTCTCACAGCCTGCTTGGGGTTTTATTCTGGAGTGTGCTGTTTGGTGCTATCTATTTCTTAATAAAGAAAAATAAAAAAGGTGCAGTCCTTCTTGGTTTTCTTGTATTAAGCCACTGGATACTGGATTTCATAACACACATTCCCGATCTCCCGTTCTTACCCGGAGTTGAAGCAAAAGTCGGTCTCGGTTTATGGAATTCTGTCATTCTTACAATAATAATAGAAGGATTAATATACGTTTCAGGTTTTCTGCTTTACATTAAAGCAGCGCCTGCAAAAAATAAAACCGGCAGCATTGCTTTATGGGCTTTGTTTATTTTTCTAATAATAATTTATGTAATGAATATTACTTCTCCTCCCCCGCCCTCAGCAGATGCAATTGCTTATGTCGGACTTTCTCAATGGCTTATAATTGCATGGGGATACTGGATTGACAGGAACAGAAGAGCGGAATGATGGAATGGTGGAATGATGGAATTCAATGAATTAGCGAAATGGATGCATGGTTGCATGATTGAATGAGATAGAGATGACATCTTTCCGGAGTGATAATTTGAAACATTAAAGATGTCATCTCTTTCACGTTTAAAATAAAGGACTTATTTTATCTCTATCGTTCTTGGTTTTATTCTGTCGTGTTTCGGCAGTTTAACAACCAATTGACCATTCTCAAAACGTGCTTCTATTTTTGATTCATCAATGCTGTTGCTGATATTGAACTTCCTGTAATAGTTTCCTATTTCATTCTCATTCAAAATATATTTTCTTTTCGAAAGTTCATCATAATTCACTTTACCAAATATTGAAAGTGAATTCTCTTCTAACTTTAACTGAACATCATCTTTTGCTACTCCCGGCATACTTGCAGATAAAATAAAATCATCATCTGTTTCATATATATCCACAAGAGGAGCAACAACTGCTTCAGTCTCAAGTATCTTTTCCCAGTCCTGGTTTTGTTTTACCGAAACAACTTCCTTGTTATCTGTCATATTTTTTCTCCTGTTTTATTAAATATCTTTTATTGCAAAAGCTGTCGGGATTTTTTGTACTGCTAACGGCTGTGACGAAGTGGTTCGTGACAGCCAAATTCCTGAAACAGTCTTCTGCTGATTAATCTTTCTTCTTTTTATCTTTATCCTCATCATCTACTACTTCATAAGACGCTTCCTGTGCATCATCCTTGCCCTTGGAATCGCCTCCTGTTTGAGCACCTTGTCCGCCCGGAGCCTGCTGCCCCTGTGCACCTGCCTGCTGGTAAAGCTGGGAAGCAATTTCATTCCATACTTTTGTTAAACCATCAGTAGCAGATTTAATAGAATCGGTATTATTGGTAGCCATTGCATCTTCAACTTTTTTAATCTCAGCTTCAAGTCTGGATTTCTGATCGGCAGTCATCTTATCTCCCATTTCATTTATCTGTTTCCTTGTCTGGAAGATTAAATTATCTGCCTGGTTTTTTGCTTCAACAGCTTCTTTTTTCTTTTTATCCTCTGCTGCATGCTCTGCTGCATCCTTCTTCATTTTTTCTATCTCTTCTTTTGTTAATCCGCTCGAAGAAGTTATGCTTATCTTTTGTTCTTTATTTGTTGCTTTATCTTTTGCAGAGACATGCAAAATACCATTAGCATCAATATCAAATGTAACTTCAATCTGCGGAACGCCTCTTGGTGCCGGCGGAATTCCATCTAAATGAAATCTTCCAAGTGTTCTGTTGTCTGCAGCCATTGGTCTTTCACCCTGCAGAACGTGAATTTCTACAGACGGCTGATTATCGGATGCAGTTGAAAAGATTTCACTTTTTCTTGTAGGTATAGTTGTATTTGCTTCAATAAGTTTTGTAAATACTCCGCCGAGAGTTTCAATACCAAGTGAAAGCGGAGTAACATCAAGAAGCAGAACATCTTTTACATCACCTGTAAGCACACCACCCTGGATAGCAGCACCAATTGCAACAACTTCATCAGGGTTAACACCTTTATGAGGTTCTTTTCCAAATAATTTTTTAACAAGCTCCTGTACAGCAGGAATTCTTGTAGAACCGCCGACAAGAATTACTTCATCAATCTGTGAAGCACTTACACCTGCTGCTTTAAGTGCATCTTCACAAGGTTTAATTGTTCTCTGAACAAGATCATCGATTAACTGCTCAAACTTAGCTCTTGTAATATTTATGTTAAGATGTTTTGGTCCATCCTGTGTTGCAGTAATAAACGGAAGATTAACATCTGTAGAAACAGAAGATGATAATTCAATCTTAGCTTTTTCTGCAGCTTCTTTAAGCCTCTGCAAAGCCATTGCATCTTTTCTGAGATCAATACCTTCCTGCTTCCGGAATTCATCGGCAAGATAATCAATCAGTCTCTGATCAAAATCATCACCACCTAAATGACCATCACCGTTGGAAGATTTAACTTCAAAAACACCTTCACCCAACTGAAGGATCGAGATATCGAATGTACCGCCGCCCAAGTCATAAACTGCTACAAGATGATCTCTCTGTTTTTTATCGAGACCATAAGCAAGTGCTGCTGCTGTAGGTTCATTTATTATTCTTCTTACTTTAAGACCGGCAATTTCACCTGCATCCTTTGTAGCTTGTCTCTGTGAATCATTGAAATATGCAGGTACAGTAATTACAGCTTCGGTTACTTCCTGTCCAAGATATTCCTCAGCAGTTTTCTTCATCTTCTGAAGAATCATAGCACTGATTTCAGGAGGAGAGTAAACACGGTCACCAATTCTTACACGGGCTGTATTATTATCACCTGCCGTAACTTCATAAGGAACCTTTTTCATTTCCTCGGTTACTTCATTCATTGTTCTTCCCATAAATCTTTTTATGGAGAAGATTGTATTTTTAGGATTGGTGATTGCCTGTCTCTTTGCAGGCTGTCCTACAAGCCTTTCACCGGATTTTGTAAATGCTACGACAGAAGGTGTTGTTCTACCTCCTTCTGAATTTGGAATTACAACCGGATCATTACCTTCCATAACTGAAACGCAGGAGTTTGTTGTTCCCAGGTCAATTCCAATTATTTTTCCCATTATAATCTTCCTTTCTTTTAATTACTTAGTTTATGAATTGGACTTTTGGTTTTATTTTATTTCAATGAATTTTTCGTTTTGTTTTTTCTTTTCTGTCCTGGAGATTTTAATATTCAAAATCCCGTTTTCAAATTTTGCATCAACACTATCGGGATTTATATCATCGGGAAGAGTAAAGCTTCTTGTAAATGAACCATAAGCTCTTTCACTCCTGAGGAAATTTCTCTTCGAATCTTTCTCTTCTTTTTTCTTCTCACCGGTTATTGTTAAAATATTATCCTGAAGAGTTATCTTTATATCTTCTTTTTTAACTCCGGGAACTTCAGCTTCAACATAAATATTCTTTTCATCTTCAGAAATATCAATGTGAGGATAATATTTAAAATCAGGAATATGAAAATCACTAAAAAATCTATTAATTCTTTCATTCCAGTTTTCAAGCTCTCTTAACGGTTCAAACTTTATGAGTGTCATTTCTACCTCTCCTTGCTTTATTTTAGTTATATTTGAATTATCTTTTTAAGATTATTATTGGAAAGTTGAGTTCCAACAGATATGCCATTTGGTAATATTTCTCTAAATTATTGTAATTAAAGGATTTATTGAATAATGATATGATTTTCTTATAATTGGCAGCTTGTCAGGCTGTCTGTCCAAATGGCAGTTATAACTCAATTATTCAGCAATAAATAGAACAATATGACAATATAGAATGGAAACAGAATTTAATATTGAAAGCTTTGATATAAAGCTTGATACAAATGTAATCGGAAGAAATTTTATTTATTCTGAAGAGGTTGATTCAACAAACAGCACTTTGCTAAATAAATCTTTTGGAAATATAAACGGTACAACTCTCCTTGCAGAAAAGCAAACTAAGGGACGCGGACGGAAAGATAGGCAATGGTACAGTGCTCGCGGACAAAATTTAACATTTTCAATTCTGCTTACAGATAAAAAATATTTTAATAAAAATTTTAACCTGATAAATTTTGCTGCTGCCCTGGCCGTTGCAATGTCAATTGAAAATTTGTACCAACTGAAGATAGAATTGAAATGGCCGAATGATGTTTTGATCGGAGGGAAAAAAGTCGCGGGAGTTTTAATTGAATCTTCTTCAAAGGGTGATAAACTGGAGAGAGTTGTAATCGGAATTGGTTTTAATGTTAACCAGACAAGCTTCCAGGGAAATTTTAATTTACCTCCCTCTTCACTTAAAATTGAAGTTGGACAGAGTATAGAACGTGAAATGCTTCTTGCAGAATTTCTGAATGTGTTTGAAGAAATTCTTGAGAATGTAGTTGATAACCCGGCATGGATTTTAAGAGAATGGAAAGAAAGATGCAGAATGCTTGGGGAAAAAATTTCAATAACCGAAGATGATAAAGTTAAATATGGAATTTTTGATGATATAGATGATGATGGTTTTCTTATCTTAAAAACAGAAAAAGGTCTCGAGAAAATTTATTATGGTGATGTGAGTCTGGTTTAATGCTTATTGCAATTGATATAGGCAATACAAGAATTAAAGCAGGTTTATTTGAGAATGATAAACTTGTTAGTATAAATTCTTTTTCTGATGGTGATGAATTAATTAAATATTTAAACTCTTCAGAGTGCAACAATATTGCAATTTCTTCTGTAGTTCCAGAAAAAACTGAATTAGTAAAGAAGAACTTTGAACAGAAAAATATTTTTGAAATCACCCACAAAGTAAAAACCAATCTTACTCTTGCTTACAAAACACCTGAAACACTTGGCACAGACAGGTTATGTTCCGCAGAAGGTGCATTTAAACTTTTCAGGCAAAGTGAAGCATTTAAAAATTATAATGAAAAAGTATTTATTCTCTCTGTCGATTTCGGAACAGCGACTACAATTAATATTATAGAATACCCGGGAAGTTTTATCGGCGGACTTATAGCTCCGGGCATAGGTATGATGTTCTCATCTTTAAATAAAAATACGGCACAGCTTCCTCTTCTTGATATTTCAGACTATAAATCTTTAATCGGCAGTGACACTAAAACATCAATAGCAAGCGGGGTTGTTAATTCAGCAGTCGGCTTAATTGAAAAAGTAAGAAGATATTTAATTGAAGAAAAAACTGCATCAGAAATTCATACTTATATTACAGGAGGAAATGCTGAAAAGATTATTCCTTACTTAAATTTTAATTTTATTTTTGAAGAGGGATTAATTTTTTACGGAGTTTATTCTTTGTGGAAATTAAACATAGAGATCAGCTTACATCAGTAAGAGAAATAATCAGTCCATCCTTAAATTGATATTCAGATTTTCCCTTCATTGAAATACTATCACCTGCTTTTAATTTATCAGAAAAATCGACAGCTAAAACCGCACTGAATTCTATTTCCAATTCAGCCTTATTTTCGGATTCTTTGATTGAGATAATTTTCTGTTCACGTTCTTTAAATAGAGAAGCGGATTTCCCGGCAAGATTTTCAAATTCTTTTTTTCCTTTCGTGTGAGTATCTATCTTACCGTTTGAAATATTTTTAAATTCAATTTCGGGATGAAGAAATTCAAGAAGTGAATTTATATCAAATTTATTGTAGGCTTCAATAAATTTTCTGATGATATTTTCATTTTCTGAAATCATTAAGATTTAATTCTGACAAGTTCATTATCAATAAGTCTTGTATTACCTATTCTTGCCGCAATTAAAATATAATATTCATTTCCTCCTTCAATAAAAAGAGGCTCTTTAAATCCATTTTCATTTACGATTGCAATGTAATCCAATTTAACCGATGGTTCCCTGCTAATCATCACTTTCATATTATCAATTATTCTTTGCGGATTAGTTTCGCCTCCCTCAATTAACTTTAAAGCGTATAAAAGAGATTCATGAAGTATCAATGCTTTTTTTCTTTCTTCGGGAGAGAGATAAACATTTCTCGAACTCATTGCAAGTCCATCGGGTTCTCTAACTATAGGACACACAACAATTTTAATATCATATTTTAAATCCAACACCATTTGTTTTAACACTGCAGCCTGCTGTGCATCTTTTTGTCCGAAGTATGCAGTATCGGGCATAACACAATTAAA
>Ga0207873_1002834_pt1 | contig 13470 bp, 12 predicted proteins | sample BGWIniCompost_FD_187373 | JGI IMG/M metagenome (GOLD analysis project Ga0207873, IMG submission 187373) | Cellulose adapted compost microbial communities from Newby Island Compost Facility, Milpitas, CA, USA - BGW Initial Compost (SPAdes)... ... | reverse complement strand
TGGCGCCGCCACGTCCGCAACTGGGCCCTCGGAATGGTCAACGAGGGTCTGCCCGATCGCGCCATCACCCGCGACCTGGAGTGGGGCGTGCCGCTGCCCGTCGACGACCTCGGGCCCGGCAAGCGCATCTATGTGTGGTTCGACGCAGTCATCGGCTACCTCTCGGCTTCGAAGGAATGGGCCGCTTCATCCGGCGATCCGGACGCATGGCGTCTCTGGTGGGAGGATCCCGAGGCCGAGTCCTACTACTTCGTGGGCAAGGACAACATCCCCTTCCACACGGTGATCTGGCCGGCGATGCTCATGGGTTACGGCGACCTCAACCTCCCCACCGACGTCCCGGCCAACCAGTACGTGACGTTCGGGTCCAAGAAGGCGTCGGCCAGCCGGGGTGTGGGCCGGTCGATCGGCTGGTACGCCTCCCGCCTCGAGCCCGACGCCCTCAGGTACGCGCTCGCCTCGGTGCTGCCGGAACACCAGGACACCGACCTCTCCGACGAGGAGATCATCCGGCGGGTGAACGAGGAGCTGGTGGCCACGTGGGGCAACCTCGTCAACAGGGTGCTCACGATGAGCCACCGTAATTTCGACGGCGTCGTCCCGACCCCGGGTGAGCTCGACCCGGAAGACGAGGAGGTCGAGCGTCTGGCCACCCTGGTCCTGGAGCGCACGGCCGAAGCCATCGAGAAGGTCGAGTTGCGTGCCGGCCTGCGTGTCGCCATGGAGGCGGCGTCGGAGGTCAACGCCTATCTGAACGCCACCGAGCCCTGGAGGCTCCTCAAGACCGACCGCGAACGGGCTGCAACGGTCCTCTGGACGGCGATTCAGGCGATCGCCGGCATCCGGGTGGCCCTCCACCCCTATCTGCCCCACACCAGCGCCGTCGTCGGCGAGATGCTGGGTCTGGGCGGCGAAGTCGGCGAATGGTCGGCGCCGGGAGTGCCCGGTGGCCAGCCACTCGGTGAGATCGTCCCGTTGTTCGCCAAGCTCGACGAGACCGTCCTCGACGACTGATTGCAACTATCCGTGCCCGGGTAGCGTCCAATCGACATGGCACTGGCACGACTGGCGCGAATCGCCACCGGCTCCACTCTCCTGGTCGCGGGGACGGCCATGCTGGTGCTGCCCGGTCCCGGTCTCCTCACGATCGCCGCGGGCGTCCACGTGTTATCGAGGGACGTTCCCATGGCGGCGCGGGCGAAGGCCTGGTCACAGCGCAAACTCCAGGAGCGGCGGAGCAACTGACTCCTCCTCGTGGAGGGTCGGCAAGTCGATCATGGAGCGAAGGGCGTGCGTGCGGGCCGCGCCCCCTCCCGGCCTCCGGCCGTACTCCCCCGTTCCGCTACCGCTCCACGGGGGAGAAATCAAACGACGTGCCTGCGGGCCGCGCCCCCTCCCGGCCTCCGGCCGTACTCCCCCGTTCCGCTACCGCTCCACGGGGGAGAAATCCTGAACTCAAATGAGGACGCCCCGGCGCAGGCCGGGGCGTCCAGAGACCGGGATACTTGGTGCCTAGTTGGCAGGCGGATAGACGCCGGCGCCCTTGGCCTTCTCGGTCTGCCAGAAGATGTCGGAGATCTCGTCGATCAGCTCGATGAGCTTCTCCCCATCGGCCGGGTCCACCGACTTCTTGGCGACACCAGCCTGATGGATGGCCCGCCAGAAGAGATCGTCGAGACCCTCGAACTCCTTGCGATGCTCCGGGGTGAAGAAATCGACCCAGAGCACCATCAGGTGGTGCTTGACGAGCTCGGCCCGCTCTTCCTTGATGAAGATGGCGCGGTCACGGAAGACCGGATCGTCCGACTCGTGGTATTTCTGCGCCGCCTTCATCACCGACATGGCCTCGATCTTGGCCTGGGCCGGGTCATAGACACCGCAAAACAGATCGCAGTGAGCATGTGCCACTGTCACTTGACGCATCGTTTCCTCCTTCGGAAACCCTTACCCGATTGACCATACTCCGAAAATGGCCATGATCCGTTTCCGGGTAGCCGAGGACTCGATGCTGCCCTCACTCCGTCCCGGTGACGAGTTCGTGGTCACCACATCGCGTCCCGCGCGCATCGGCGACGTAGTCGCCCTCCGCCATCCCACCCGTGAGGACTTCTGGCTCGTCAAGAGACGGGTCACTCCCCCGCGGCCCCTCCCCGACGACCTGGCATGGGTGGCGTCCGACAACCGGGAGGTCTCCGGCGTCGACTCCCGGTCCTTCGGTCCGGTGCCGGTTGGCGAGCTGCTGCCCAGGGTGGAGCGTCTCGATCCCATCGTCTTCGGGGAGGCAGTGGAATTGCTCGCTTCCGAGGACACTGCGCTTCGACGGCTGGTCGACGAGCATGGCACCCCGGAGCTGTGGGGGCGGCCACCGGGCTTCGCCACTCTCGTCCTCCTCATCCTCGAACAGCAGGTCTCTCTCGAGAGCGGCGCCGCCATGTTCAGACGTGTATCCACAGCCGGCGGGGGCGTGACACCGGAGGGGATCCTCGGGCTGGGGACCGACGGTCTGAGGAGGATCGGGGTCACCAGGCAGAAGGCCGACTATCTGGTCGGGCTGGCGCAGCAGGTCGACAGCGGCGACCTCGACCTGGCGTCACTCGACGCCGCTCCCGAGGATGAGGCCCGACGGGCACTGCTCGCCTGCAAGGGCATCGGCCCGTGGACCGCCGACGTCTACCTCCTGTCGGCACTCCGGCATCTCGACGTCTTCCCGACCGGCGACCGGGCACTACAGGTCGGCGCAGCGGAGGCCCTGGGCCTCGCGGCCGTCCCGACACCCGACGAGCTCGAGCTGCTCTCCATTCCGTGGCGGCCTCTGCGAGCGGTGGCCGCCCGGCTCATCTGGCACGCCTACCTGGCACGGCGGGGGCGGACCGAGCCCCGGCACGCCGACCTGGCCGCCGATTGAGCCGCCCCCACACGCACCTCCGGATCGCGCGTAGAGTCACAGCATGACCGAATTCGTGGTCGCGATGGAGAACCGACCCGGTCGTCTGGCCAGCCTCACCGAGGCACTCGCCCAGGCCGGGGTCAACATCGAGGCTCTGACCGCCTACGGGTTCAACGGCGAGGCCACGGTCCGGCTCATCGTGAGTGACTCGACCACGACCGCCCGGGTCCTCGATGAGGCGAGCCTGTCCTATGACGAAAGAACGGTGCTCACGGTCCACCTCCCCCACCGACCCGGCGAACTGGCCCGCCTCACCCGATCGCTGGCGGACGCCGGTGTCAACATCGATGCCATGTACGTCCTCAAGACCTCTGCCGACGGGATCGAGCTGGCGCTGTCGGTCGATCAACCCGCCACGGCCCTTCCCCATCTCGAAGTGATCGGGTGACGAGTACCAGATACGGAACGCATCGTTCCTAAAGTGCCCGCAATGCGCTCCCTGACACGAAGTGTGGTCGCGCTGTGTCTGATCCTCGCTGCCTGCTCTCCGGCGGCGGAGCCCACCACAACCTCCTCGACCACCACCTCCACGACAAGCACCACCCTCCCACCCACCACGACCACGAGCACCCTCCCGGGCGACCTGTCGCCGATCAACGGGCTGCCCCTCGCCGACCCGGCCCTCGCACAGAGGCGTCTCCTGGCCGTCAAGATCGACAATCACCCGCGCGCAACGCCGCAGTCGGGCGTCGAGCAGGCCGACGCGGTCATCGAGGTGATGGTGGAGGGAATCACCAGGTTCCTCACACTCTGGCTCGAGTCCGACAGCGAGTACCTCGGACCGATGCGGTCGGGGCGGCCCACCGACGGCTCCCTGCTCGCCTATTTCAACCAGCCGGTGTTCGCCCGTTCGGGCGCCCAGGACTGGGTCCACAACTACGTCGCCGCCCGCGACGTCAACCAGATCGGTGAGATCGGCGGCGATGCCACCTTCCGGATCTCGAGCAAGTCGGCGCCCCACAATCTCTATGTCGACACCATCGCCCTGAGAGAGGTCGCCGACACTCGTGGCTATCCCGACGAGGCGCCGGCCCCGCTGTGGGCCTTCGGGGACATGCCCGCGACGGCGTCACCCGCCTCCCATGTCCGCATGGTCTTCGGAGGCAACGTGGTCGAGTGGGACTGGGACGAGACGGAGGGCGTGTGGCTCCGCACGGCCTACGGGAGCGACTCGATGTGGGTGACCCGAGACGGGGAGACAGGCCGCTTCTCGACACCTGTCCTGGTTGCCCTCTACGTAGAGCAGTACACCGCCGTTCCCGAAGGCGGCCAGGCGGGAACCGCCGTTCCCGCATCGAGGACCGTCGGGACCGGCAAGGCGTTCGTCTTCGCCGACGGCAAGGTGATCGAAGGCACCTGGGAGCGCCCCGACGAGACTTCCTGGTTCAGCATCGAGGACTCCTCGGGCAACCCGGTCGCCATCCCCGCAGGCCGTCCCTGGATCTCGCTGGTTCCCGACAACGGAGGACTGAGCTACGAGCCCTGAGCAGGCGCTGGAAAGGGCCTGGGCCCTCCAGACCGATCTGAACATCTTCACCCAGATCGAGGACGAGGTCCCGGCACGGCCCGGCGTAGGGCCGCTCTCCGGGGTTCCCATCGCCGTCAAGGACATGATCGACCACGCCGGGCGCCTGGTCACCTGTGGCTCGGCCTTCTATCGGCGGGTCGCCGACGCGACCGCACCCTGTCTCGCCGCACTGGAGGCTGCCGGCGCCGTGGTCATCGGCAGGACCGGCATGCACGAGTTCGCCTTCGGGTTCTCGTCAGAGAACCCGCACTTCGGACCGGTGCGCAACCCGTGGGATCGGGAGACCTCCTGTGGTGGCTCCTCCGGCGGGTCGGGCGCCGCGGTGGCTGCGGGCATCGCTCCCATCGCCCTCGGGACCGACACCGGTGGCTCGGTGCGCGTCCCGGCAGCCCTGTGCGGCACCTACGGGCTCAAAGTCACCCACGGGCGCATCGACACCTCGCGTGTCTTTCCCCTGGTCCCGTCGATCGACACGGTAGGCCCCCTCGCCGACTCCGTCGCCAACATCGACCTCGCATACCGGATCATGTCGGGTGACGACCGTCCCGAACCGGCGGCCGGCCCGCTTCGACTCGCCGTTCCCCAGCCCTGGGTGGACGACGCGCCGATGTCCGATGAGGTCGCCGACGTCTTCCGCCGGACGATCGAGGCCCTCACGGACCTCGGCCATCACGTCGAGGAAGTGGAGATGCCCGGCGTGGGACCGTCCCCTCTCGTCGTGCCCGCCATCGCCGAAGAGGTGCGCGAGATCCACCGCCCGTACCGGGAGACGGGTGAGGTGTACGGGGACGATGTGGCCCAGCGGCTGGCCGACTCCGAAGCCGCCACCGCCGAAGACATCGCCGAGGCGCGACGGTGGCAGCTACACCTGCGCGCCTCGTTCGACGAGGTGTTCGGCCATCACGACCTGGTGATCACCCCCAGCGTCCCGGTGCGCAGCAAGCGGATCGGTGAGGAGATGATCGGAGACCGCCACTATCGGACGGTGCTCTCCTGGTTCTCCTACGTGGCCAACCACGCGTTTATCCCGGCCATCGCCATGCCACTCCCCGGCACCGGGGAGCCTCCCCTCTCGCTCCAGGCGATGGCTCCGGTCGACGGAGAGCCTCTCCTGATCTCGTTCGCGAGGGCTCTCGAAAGCGAAGGGCTCTCAGGTTTTCGCCCCGCCCCGACGATGGAATGAGTGTGTCGCGGCAGGGTCGGGAGATGCCTGTGCGACGGATACAATCTGAACGAAAGACTGCCCAAACCGGGTCGATCGCGGCCCAAAGGAAGTGATCCGAAGTGGCTGAAGACACCGCCACGGAACGGCCTCAGACAGATACCAGGTCCTACGACCGCTTGGTGATCCGTTTTGCCGGTGACTCCGGCGACGGCATGCAGTTGGCCGGGAGCAGGTTCACCGACGCATCAGCGCTGTTCGGCAACGACCTCGCCACCCTGCCGAGCTTCCCGGCCGAGATCCGCGCCCCCGCCGGGACCCTCCCCGGGGTGTCCAGCTTCCAGGTGCAGATCGCCGACTTCGACATCCTCACCGCCGGCGACGCGCCGGACTGCCTGGTGGCGATGAACCCGGCCGCCCTCAAGAAGAACCTCAAGGATCTCCGGGACGGCGGGACCCTCATCATCAACCGCGACGCCTTCGACGAGCGCAACCTCGCCAAGGCCGGGTTCGACACCAACCCCCTCGAGGACGGGACCCTGAAGGGCTACCGCGTCATCGAGGTGCCGATGGACGAGCTCACCACCCTGGCCGTCAAGGACACCGGGGTGAGCGGACGCGACGTCCTGCGCTCCAAGAACTTCTTCGCCCTCGGCCTCATGGCCTGGCTCTTCTCCCGGCCGACCCAGCCGACCCTCGACTGGATCGACAAGAAGTTCGCCCGCAACCCGGCCGTGGCCGCCGCCAACGCCGCCGCGTTCAAGGCGGGGTTCAACTTCGGAGAGACCACCGAGGCGACCCGCACGACCTTCGAGGTCAAGCCGGCCACCCTCCCGGAGGGGACCTACACGAACATCACCGGGAACACCGCCCTGGCGTGGGGCCTGATCGCGGCCTCGCAGAAGTCCGGGCTCCCGCTCTTCTACGGCACATACCCGATCACCCCCGCGTCGGACATCCTCCACGAGTTGTCCCGGCACAAGAACTTCGGTGTCCGGACGCTCCAGGCCGAGGACGAGATCGCAGGCATTGGCACCGCCATCGGCGCCGCCTTCGCCGGCTCGCTGGCCGTGACCGGCTCGTCGGGGCCGGGCATCGCCCTGAAGAGCGAGGCCATCTCCCTTGCGTTCATGCTCGAGCTCCCGCTGCTCGTGATCAACGTCCAGCGCGGCGGCCCGTCCACCGGTCTGCCCACCAAGCCCGAGCAGTCCGACCTCCTGTTCTCGCTGTACGGCCGTCACGGTGAGTCGCCGATCCCGGTCCTCGCCATCGCATCCGCGTCCGACGCCTTCTACATGGCGATCGAGGCGGCCCGGATCGCCGTCAAGTACATGACCCCGGTCCTGCTGCTGAGCGACAACTACATCGCCAACGGGTCGGAGCCCTGGAAGCTCCCCAACCTCGACTCGATCCCCGAGATCGAGGTCGAGTTCGCCAAGCACCCCAACGGGCCGGACGGGAAGTTCCTCCCCTACATGAGGGACTTCGACACCTTCTCGCGGCCGTGGGCCGTCCCCGGCACACCGGGGCTGGAGCACCGCGTCGGCGGCCTGGAGAAGGAAGCGATCACCGGCAACGTCTCCTACGACCCGGCCAACCACCAGCTCATGGTGGACAGCCGGGCATGGAAGGTGGCCAACATCGCCAACGACGTCCCCGAGGTGGAGGTCGAGGGAGACGAGGACGCCGAGTTGCTGGTTCTCGGTTGGGGCTCTACCTACGGAGCCAACCGGGCCGCCGCCCGCCGGGCCAGGCTCGAGGGCGTGAAGGTGGCCACCGCCCACCTCCGCTATCTCAACCCGCTGCCCCGGAACCTGGGCGACGTCCTCCGTCGCTTCCCGAAGGTCCTGATTCCCGAGCTCAACACCGGTCAGCTGCTCAAGCACCTGCGCAGCGAGTACCTGATCGATGCCACCGGTTTGAACAAGGTGATGGGCGAGCCGTTCAAGGTCGCCGAGATCACCGCCAAGATCATGGAGATGACAAAGTGACACTCTCGTACACAAGAGCCGATTTCCAGACCGATCAGGAGGTCCGCTGGTGCCCCGGTTGCGGTGACTACACCATCCTGGCCTCGGTGCAGCAGTTCCTCGCTGGGCTCGGTCGCCCGAGAGAGGAGTTCGTGTTCGTCTCCGGCATCGGTTGCTCGTCCCGCTTCCCCTACTACATGAACACCTACGGGATGCACTCGATCCACGGGCGCGCCCCGGCGATCGCCACCGGGATCGCCGCCACCCGGCCCGACCTCTCGGTGTGGGTCATCACCGGTGACGGCGACGCCCTGTCGATCGGCGGCAACCACCTGATCCACGCCCTGCGCCGCAACGTCAACATCAAGATCCTGTTGTTCAACAACCAGATCTACGGGCTGACCAAGGGCCAGTACTCCCCTACCTCGGAGATGGGCAAGACGACCAAGTCGTCACCCTTCGGGTCGATCGACCATCCCTTCAACCCGGTCTCGCTGGCTCTCGGCGCCGAGGCCACGTTCGTGGCCCGCACGCTGGACATGGACCGAAACCTCACCCAGGCGGTGCTGCAGAAGGCATACGAGCACGAGGGGACCTCGTTCATCGAGATCTATCAGAACTGCAACGTCTTCAACGACAAGGCGTTCATCCAGCTCACCGGCAAGGAGGAGCGGGTCCACAACCGGATCGACCTCGAGCACGGCAAGCCGATCGTGTTCGACGAGGGCCGGAAGGCCGTGATCATGCGTGACGGCCAGGCCACCATCGTCGACGCCGCATCGGTCGACCCCAAGGCCATCCTCGTCCACGACGAGACCCGGCCCGACCCGTCTATCGCCTTCGCCCTCTCCCGGCTGTCCCACGGCCCGTTCGGACCGACTCCCCTGGGCGTCTTCCGCAACGTCTCCCGCCCGACCTACGAGTCGGAGATGAGCCGTCAGCTCGAGGAGGCCAAGGAGAAGCGCGGGCCCGGTGACCTCGGCAAGCTGATCCGCTCGCTGGGCACCTGGACGGTCGACGAAGCCGGAGCCATCACCGAGAACTGAATCCCTCGACCCGCTTCGCCGACAGGCTCAGGGGGAAAGGCGGGCCCGGATCTCGCCGATCTGTTCCCGTACCCGTTCTGTGACAGCACGGCGGCGGACCGACTCCGTCGGGTCGGCCACCGCGGCATCACCAGGCTGGAACCGGTCGTCAACCGAGGCCAGGTCGCCGTCGGTGACCTCCGAGAATGCGCGGCCCTCCTCCTCGAGCTTGCGCACCACCCTGCCCACGATCTCGTGAGCCTCCCGGAACGGCACTCCCCTGCCGACGAGAACATCGGCCAGATCGAGGCTCGTGGTCTCGGCTCGGGGAGTCGGAGGATCGAAGGTGAGCCCGGCCAGGAGGACACCCATCGCATCCAGCGAGCCGGCCAGGATGTCGTCGACCGAGAAGATGATTCTCTTGTCCTCCTGCAGGTCACGGTTGTAGGTGAGCGGGAGCCCCTTCTGCAGCCCGGCGATGGCAGTGATGGCGCCGACCGCAGTTGCCGATCTCCCGCGGACCAGCTCGGCGATGTCGGGATTCTTCTTGTGGGGCATCGCCGACGATCCGGTCGCTACCGAGTCGGCGAGCCTCGCCCAGCCGAACTCCGAGGTGGTCCATAGGACGATCTCCTCGGCGAGGCGGGAGAGGTGGAGCATCGTCTGGGTGGCACTGAACGCGTACTCGGCCACGAAATCCCGGGACGCCACGGCGTCGAGTGTGTTCGACATGACCCGGTCGAAGCCCAGGGCCTCCGCCGTGGCCTTCCGGTCGAGCGGCAACGATGACCCGGCGCTGGCACCGGCGCCGAGCGGTGATTCCGAGACGCGGGCCAGACAATCGGTGAAGCGCCCGACGTCCCGGAGCAGCATCCACGCGTAGGCGCACAGATGATCCCCCAGCACCGTGGTCTGTGCCTGCTGGAGGTGGGTGTAGGTGGGGATCACCACTTCCAGGTGCCGCTCCGCCATCTCGACGAGCTGGCCCACCAGCGCATGGATCCTGGAGATGCGCTCCCGGCCCGCCTCGATCAGATAGAGCCGGAGATCGGTGGCGATCTGGTCGTTGCGCGACCGCCCGGTGTGGAGCTTGCCGGCCAGGGGCCCCACCAGCTCCCCGAGACGGCGCTCTACCGCGGAGTGCACGTCCTCGTCGCCCTCGGCGAACTCGAACGTCCCGTCACGGGCATCGGCGAGCAAACGCTCGAGTGCATTGACGAGGTCGGCAGACTCGTCTTCCCCGATGATCCCCGTCGCGCCGAGCATCATGGCGTGGGCGATCGAGCCCCGAATGTCCACCTCGAGCAACCGGCGATCGGAGTCGTCGGTGGTGAACGCCCACAGTGTGGCGTCCGGACCGTCGGCGAAACGCCCGCCCCAGAGGGTCACTGGCCTTCCCCGTAGCCCCTGATCCGCAGTGCGTTGAGGTTGATGAATCCCTCGGCGTCGGCCTGGCGGTACACCTTGTCGGCCTCGAAGGTCGCCACCTCCGGGTCGTAGATCGTGTTGGGTGACCGCCGCCCGACGATGGTGACCGAGCCCTTGTAGAGCTTGAGCCTTGCCTCGCCCGTCACCCGGCTCTGGATCGAGTCCATGAGCCTCTGGAGCTCGACTCTCTCCGGTGCGAACCAGAAGCCGTTGTAGACCATGGTGGCGTACCGGCCGGAGAGGGAGTCGCGCAACGCGAGCACCTCGCGGTCGAGGACGATGGACTCGATGGCCCGCCGCGCCTTGTGCATGACGGTTCCACCCGGCGTCTCGTACACGCCCCGGCTCTTGATGCCCACGAAGCGGTTCTCGACGATGTCGATCCGACCCACGCCATGCCGTCCGGCCATCTCGTTGAGCCGGGTGAGGATCTCGACCGGCTCCATCTCGATACCGTCGATGGCAACGGGGTTCCCGGCCTCGAGCCCAACGACGATCTCCTGCGGCTCGTCGGGCGCGTTCTCCGGGTCGGTGGTCATCCGGAACATCCCCTGCGGTGGTGCCTCCCACGGGTCTTCGAGCACGCCGCCCTCGTACGAGATGTGGAACAGGTTGGCATCCATCGAGTAGGGAGCCTCCCGCGTCACGGGCACGGGAATGCCGCGCTGCTCGGCATAGGCGATGAGGTCGCTGCGACCGCCGAGATCCCACTCCCGCCACGGGGCGATGACCTTCAGATCGGGTGCCAGGGCCGCCACGGTGAGCTCGAAACGCACCTGATCGTTGCCCTTTCCGGTGGCGCCGTGGGCGATCGCCTGCGCGTCGTACTTCCTGGCGGTCTCCACCAGGCCCTTGGCGATGATCGGGCGAGCCAGCGAGGTGCCGAGCAGGTACTCGCCCTCGTAGACGGCGTTGGCCCGCACGGCGGGGAAGACGGCGTCGCGGACGAACTCGAGACGCCGGTCGTCCACGACCGCCGCCACGGCCCCGGTGGCCAGGGCCTTCTCCTCGGCCTCCTCCACCTCCCCCTCCTGGCCGACGTGGCAGGTGTAAGCCACCACTTCGGCGTCATAGGTCTCCCGCAGCCAGGCGAGGATGACCGACGTGTCGAGTCCACCGGAGTAAGCAAGAACGATTCGCACGTGCGGATGGTAGAACGCCCGGCCCGCGGCCCGATCAGCCGAGATCGTGGCGGTGGTCGGTCCGGAGGCTGAACACTTCGAAGCCGTGCTTGTCCAGCGTGCCCCTGATCCGGTCGTTGACCACGTTGACGCTGGCGGAGACGTGATCGACGCCATACTCGTGGGCCAGGTTCAGGAGCGCGGAGACGAGGGCAGATCCGATCCCCCGTCGCCGGGCCGATGGATCCACGCCCAGATAGCCGAGGTTCCAGCCGCCCTGGTAGTGCTGGACCGCGGCGATGCCGTCCAGGCTCCCGTCAGCAGCGCGATGCCCGAGCCACGGCAGGGGCCGGTTCGGGTCCACCATGTGCTCCCGGTAGATCTCGGCGGCCCGCTCCGCCCCCAGCAACGCGACCTGGCCCTGGTCGTAGTCGTCGAGAGAGTCGGACATGGCCCTGGCGACGACCGCGGTCACACCCGGCTCGAAGGGATCGATTCGCTCCACACCGGGCGCCTCCCCCAGCGCGGCCGGGGGTCTCCGCATCTCGAGACGATCGCCATCGGGAACCCATCCGGTCTCCGCCAGCGCTTCACGGAAGCGGTCCGGGGCCACGGCGACGTGATCGATCACCGACGCGTAGATCTTCCCGAGACCGGCGGCCCGGGCGTGCTCGACCACGGCAGTCGAGAGTGCCACATACACGGCGGCCGGGTCGGGCTCGTCCGGGTGGGCCCGCCAGCCGAAAGCGAGATGGAAGTCGTCATCGGCGAACGTGTAGAGGCCGACCCGCCCCAGGTCCCCGCCGTCATGGGTTGCGACGAAGAGACGACCGGGCGGCAGGACGCCGCTCGCCTCGTCCTCGCGCAGTTGGGCGAGGGTCGCCGCGGGATCGTCCGAAAGGGAGCTGAAGCGCTCGAAGGTGGCGGCTACGACTTCGATGGCGGGACCCTACCCCTGAGCCCATCCTCGATGAAGCGGAGAATCCGGCGGACGAGGGACTCCCGGTCGACCGGGCCGTCCGGGTGGTACCACCGCTCCAGGGCGTTGAGGACGGACAGGATGAAGATGGCGTCGATCTTGTCGACATCGGGGCCGAAGCTCCCGTCGGCGGCACCCTCGGTGAGGATCTCCCTGAGGACGCCTTCGTAGCGGTCGCGGGCGGCGAGCACCCGCGCCCTGCGAACGTCGTCGAGAGCTCTGGCCTCGTTCAGGTAGGTCCGCACGACGTCCAGGTTGTCGATGACCACGCCGACGTGGCCCTCCACGAACGCACGAAGCCGATCGGCGGCCGTGCCCGGTGTGGCCACCGCCCGGGCGGCGACGGCGTCGAAGAGCTCCGCCCCTTCCCCGACCACCTCGACCAGCAGATCCTGCTTCGAGTCGACGTGGGCGTACAGCGATCCCCCGAGCATTCCGAGCTCCCGCCCGAGGTCGCGCATCGAGGTGCCGTGGTAACCGCGGGAGGCGAAGAGACGCCCCGCGGCGGCGACCACGTCCTTCCGGGTATTCCTGGTCGACGTCATCAGCGGTGGTCGTACCGGACCACGACCCGGTCGGTCTTGGGGTGCGCCTGGCACGTCAGGACGTAGCCCCCCTCGATCTCGGAGTCGATGAGAGCGTAGTTCTTGGTCATCTCGACCTCGCCCTCCTCGATCCGGCCCTTGCAGGTGGCGCACATGCCTCCCTTGCAGGAGAACGGCAGCTCGGTGCGCACCCTGAGGGCTGCGTCGAGGATGGTCGTCTCCGGCGTCATCCGGGTCTCCACCGCGCGGCCGTCGAGTATCACGGTGAGCTCGACCGAACCCTCCCCCGGAGGTGGCTCCGGCGGAAGCGCCGAGAGGTCGAGCGGGCCGGCGAAGAACAACTCGTCGTGGATCCTGTCGTCCTCGACGCCCATCCCGATGAGGACCCGGCGGGCCTCCGTGACCATCCCGTACGGCCCGCATAGGTACCAGTCGTCGACCACGGGCTCGCCGAGCAGCCTTCCGCAGATGGTCCGGATCTTGTCCTCGTCGATTCGCCCCGACAGGAGAGGGATGTCGGAGCCTTCGCGGCTGAGGATGTGGAACAGCTGGAGGCGGGGATGGAAGCGATCCTTCAGGCCCTCGAGCTCGTCGAGGAACATGATGCTGGAAACCGTCCGGTTGCCGTAGATCACGGTCCATCTCGAGAGCGGCTCCTCCTCGAGCGACGTCGAGACCAGAGACAGGACGGGCGTGATGCCCGACCCGGCGGCTATCGCGACGGCGCGTCTGGGTCGCTCGGGCTCGATGTCGATCGTGAACTCA
>Ga0207873_1002830_pt1 | contig 13496 bp, 12 predicted proteins | sample BGWIniCompost_FD_187373 | JGI IMG/M metagenome (GOLD analysis project Ga0207873, IMG submission 187373) | Cellulose adapted compost microbial communities from Newby Island Compost Facility, Milpitas, CA, USA - BGW Initial Compost (SPAdes)... ... | reverse complement strand
GCGGGGCGCCGTCAGGGGGAGTCGACGTGGCTCAAGAGGTCCGAGCCCGTCGACAGGACCAGCGCGTCCTTCTCCGTGATCGTGTTCTCGTACACCTGCAGGCTGCGGGTCAGAGCGTAGAAGTCGGGGTCCTTCCCGTAGGCTTCCGCGTAGATCCGAGCGCTCTCACCGTCGCCCTCACCGCGCAGGCTCTGCGCGTCCCGGTACGCCTCGGCGAGCAAGATGGCGCGCGTCTTGTCCGTCTCCGCGCGGATCTTCGCGGCCTCCTCGTGTCCCTCGGAGCGGTACCGCTTCGCGCTGCGATCGCGCTCGGCGCGCATACGGGCGAAGACGCTCTCCTGCACCTCCAAGGGGAGGTCGGCGCGCTTGATGCGGACGTCGACGAGCTCGATGCCGAAGGCGGCGACGCGACCGCGCGCCCCCTCCGCGACCCGCTGCATCATCGGGCCTCGCGCCGTACCGATGATGTCGCCGAAGTCGTTGTTGGCGATCTCGCGCCGCAGCTCGCTGTTGACGATGTCGCTGATGCGCGCCTTGGCGCCCGACTCGTCACGCACCGAGGTGTGGAAGCGCAGCGGATCGACGATGCGCCAGCGCGAGACGGGATCCGCGACCAGCTTCTTCTTGTCGAGGGTGAGGTACTCCTGGGGAGGAGAGTCCGTCCCGAGGATGCGCCGCTCCATGCGGTGCACCTCGTTGGCGATGGGCCACTTGGGGTAGAGGCCCGGTTCGCGCACGCTGTACCGGTACTCGCCGAAGTGGGTCACGATGGCCTGCTCCCCCTCGTGCAGGATGTAGAAGGAGCTCCACGCGAGCCAGATGCCGATGATGGCGAGGACGATTGCCAGAGAACGATTCATTGTGCGGCCCCCTGTTCCGTGGCGACGGTCGCTCCGACGGCGGCGCGCACCGCGGGTTTGTTGCCGAGAGGAAGGATCGGCAGGGTCGATCCGGAGAGCTGCCGATCGACGATCGTCTTGCTGTCGACCTTCGCCAGCACGCGCTCCATGGATTCGAGGTGGAGGCGGCGACGCGTCACCTTCTCGGCCTTTCGGTACTCCGCGTAGAGCGCGTTGAAGCGCTCGGCGTCACCGGTGGCCTCGAGCACGCGCTGCTCCTTGTAAGCCTCCGCGCTGCGCAGCATCTGCTGCGCCTCGCCGCGGGCGCGCGGGATCAGATCCTCCTGATAGCCGCGAGCCTGGTTGATCAACTTCTCCTTCTCCTCGCGGGCGCGCACCACGTCGTGGAAGGCGTCCTTGACGGGATCGGGAGGATCGACGGACTGGAGCTTGACCTCCGTGATCTCGATGCCGCTCTCGTAGGTGTTCATGAGCCGCTGCAGCTCCTCCAGGCTCTCCGTCTGGACCTGACCTCGGCCTCGCGTGATCACGTCGTCGATGGTCATGCGTCCCACGACGCTGCGCAGCACCACCTCCGCGGTGGCGCGCAGGGTGTCTTCGGGGCGCGCCAGGCGAAACAGGTACTTGCTCGGATCTGCGATCCGGTACTGCACGATCATCTGCGCCTGGACCATGTTCTCGTCGCCCGTGAGCATCTGGGCTTCGGCGGCCTTCACCTGATCGCCGCGGAAGCCGACCTCGATGCGCCGGACCTCGGAGATGTCGACCACGTCGACCCGCTGCAGCAGGGGGATCCTGAAGTGCAAGCCGGGCTCCGTCCGGCCCGTCTCCTTGCCCAAGGTCCGCACGACCCCGACCTCGCCGGGTTCCACCTGATAAAAGCCCGTCGCCGCCAGGAACAGCAGGAACAGGATCAGAACGACCGGGCCCAGCTTGCGAAAGTTGCGGCCCAGGCTGTCCGATACCTGCGCCATCACGTCCGCGAGGTCGGGAGGGCGCCCACCACCAAATTGATTGCTCATCGGTTCGCTACGCGGGCCGGCAGCACATCACGGCCACTCTGGACGCGATCGGGAACGCCGAACCCTCGGCCCGAACTTATCGGGCCTTCCAGGTCACGGCAAACCGCGGACGCCGAAATACTAGTCGGAGCGTGGGAGCTGGCGAGGTTTCACGGGGCGCTCGTTTCGGCCAAGGCGGGGGCTCACGACGAAGGGCCCGGCGTTCGAGCCGTCGTCCTTCCCCCGGCTCAGTGGCGGACGCGCCAGTTGCCCGTGAACGTGCGCCCGACCTCGTCGCAGGTCGGGTCGGTGACGATCAGCTCCGGGCGACCTTCGTGACAGAAGACGACGGTGTTCTGCCGGAACGTGCGCCCGAAATAGACGCACTCGTCCCGGTCGATGCCGTGGACGAGCCAGGCCGGCTCGCGCCAGACGCCGTCCGGCTCTTCGTCGTAGCCGATGCACTGCTCGACGCGGTAGCAGCCGAGGATCAACAAGTCGCGCATCACCTGGTGACGGCCGTCGTTGACCCGCCGGGGCAGGAGCATGGAGCGCGGGTTGTAGGCCGTCAGGATGGCGAACTGCGTGCGCAGCAGGGGGGGGAGCGCGCTCTCGTCCTTGACCATTTCCCCGTCCAGGGAGGCCCGGACGACGCCGGACTCCGTGGGGAACTCGTAGACCGTGGCGAGATAGGAGCGGAGGAGGGTCTGATCCATCAGCGGGCGAAACGGTAACCGACTCCCCGTACGGTGAGCAAATGCTTCGGCGCGGCGGGGTCGTCGTCCAGCTTGTTGCGAAGCTGGAGGAGGAAGTTGTCGATGGTGCGGAGGGTCCCATGATGGTCCGGACCCCAGACCTGCGCCAGGATTCGCTCGCGAGAAAGCACCTGTCCCTCCGCCGAGACGAGGCACCACAGGACGTCGAACTCCGTCGCGGTGAGCCCCACCGGGACGCCGTCCTTCAAGACCTCCCGAGTCGCGGGGTTGATCTCCAGGCGCCCGGCGAGCACACGCTCGCGACCGCGGCGCTCCTCCGCGCGGTGCGCACGCTGGATCTCGCTGCGGCGCAGCACCGCCTTCACTCGCGCGAGCAACTCGGCCAACCCAAAGGGTTTGGTGATGTAGTCCTCGGCGCCGAGCTCGAGGCCCAGGACTTTGTCGTGCTCGGCGCCCCGGGCGCTGAGCATGACGATCGGGACGATGCTGCCCTCGCGCCGGAGCTGCTGCACTATGGCGAAGCCATTCAATTTGGGCAGCATGACGTCCAGGATCAGCAGGTCGAACTCGGAGCCCTGCGCCGCGCGGAGGCCGCGCTGCCCGTCGGACTCCAGTTGGACCACGTAGCCCTCCGCCTCGAGGTTCAGCTTGAGGCCGAGGGCGATGCTGTCGTCGTCTTCGACGATGAGGATCCTGCGAGGTTCGGTCATGGAGCGTTCGTCGGCGGCTCGGGGGAGGGCGTGGTGGCTCGCGGGAGGACCAGGGAGAACGTGCTGCCGCGCCCCGGGCTGCTCTCGAGCTCGACGCGGCCGCGGTGGGCCTTCATCACGTGCTTCACGATGGCGAGACCGAGCCCCGAGCCCTCCTGTTCGCGGGACAAGCGGTCATCGACGCGGTAAAATTTTTGGAAGATCCGCTTGTGTTCGGAGTGCGGGATCCCCGGCCCGTCGTCGCGCACGTGGATCCGCAGGTGCTGCGGTGTGACGCTGGACCAGACGCGCACGCGACAGGGGGTTCCCCCGTACTTGGCGGCGTTGGTGAGGAGGTTGAGCAGAGCGTCGTTCAGGGCGCCGCCGTCCGCGCGCACGAGCGAATCCGGGGTGGGGGGCTCGACCTCGAGTTCGACGCCGTCCCGGTGCTTGACGGTCTCGAAGGCGAGGACGGCCTTGTCGATGAGCTCCCGCACCGACACGTCGGTGAAGGTGTAGGTGCGCCGCCCGCTCTCCATGCGCCCCCAATCGAGCAGGCGGTCGATGAGCTCTTGGAGCCGCGTGCTCTCCCGTTCCAGGGCGGCGATGCACTGACGCTGGGCCTCCAGATCGTGGCCGCGCAGGGCGAGCGTCTCCGTGAACAGGCGGATCGAGGTGAGGGGCGTCCTCAGCTCGTGGGACACGTTCGACACGAAATCGCTCTGCATGCGGGCGACGTTGTGCTCCTTCGTGACGAAGACCCACACGAGGATGACCCCGGTGACCGCCGCCCCGGACAGGGCGAGCACGAGGATCCCCATGAGGAGGTTGAGCTCCACCTCCCCGAGGAACAACAGCACGACTCCCAGCGTCAGCAGCAGCGCCGTGGGGACGACGATCAGCGAGACGAGCAGGAGGATGATCCGCCGGTAACCCAGGGCGGCCAAATCACGGGACGCCACGAGTCGAGCATAACCACGGGCCCCAGCCCCGACCACCGCCGTGGTCCCTGGAGCGCCGGACGAATCGACCCCGCGCGCTCCGCCCCTTCGCGGCAGGCTCCTGCTTGACCAGCGCCGGTGGCTCGCTAGGTTTCCCCCGTGTCCGGCGTCAGCCGCGCTCTCGTGCGCGGCGGCGCGGCTCGAGTGGGCTTCGCCCTCGGCAGACGGAGCCCGGTCGGGACCGGGCCGAGCTGGGGTCCCGCGAGCTGGGGTCCAGGCGAGCTGGGTCCGGGCAGGCTCGGTGGCGCGCCCGGAGGTTGTCGGGTGGCGTGAGTTCCGGGCTCGTTCAGTGGCGTGGGAACGAGGAACCGATGAGTAGAACGGTCAATTGTGTGAAGCTGGGCCGCGAAGCGGAGGGGTTGGAGAAGCCGCCGCTCAAGGGTGAGGTCGGTCAGCGGATCTTCGAGAACGTCTCGAAGGAGGGCTGGAGGATGTGGCTGGAGCACTCGAAGATGCTGATCAACGAGTACCGGCTCGACGTCACGAGCGAGCACGGCCAGCGCATCTGGTACGCGGAGATGGACAAGTACTTCTTCGGCGAAGGGTCGGCGGCGCCGCCGGATTTCGTCCCCGACGAGAAGAAGTAACGAAGGAGCGTCGTCGCCCACTGCCGATCCGTCGCGCGGGCCAGAGCCGTCGATCCTGACGGTGGTGGGCGAGCACGTGTTGGGGCCGACGGGGACCCGCACCGAGCGTCGAAACCGAGAGATGCCGCGCAGGTCAGGCCTGCTCGGCGGCTTGGGGCGGCGTCTTGGGGCGGTCGTCGATGGGCGCCGAGGGCGGGCGGTGCGATGGCCTCCGGGCGCGTCGTCGTTCGGACGCGGCGCGCGGGGCGCTCCTCGATGCGACGCCTCAGTGGGGCGCGCCGTCGCCGCGAACGTCCGGCGGGAGCACCCACTGGATGAAATCGCGCTGGGCGAGGCTCTCGAGATCCGCCTGGTTCTTCCAGCGCACGCCGAGGAACTCGTGGAAGACCTGGAGGGCCAACGCTTCGACCGAGTGGTCCGCCGTCGCTCCCTCCCGCGCAGCCTCCCACTCCGCCTGCTCCCAAGCCTTGGCTCGAAACTCTCCGAAGCGGGCCGCGCCGAGCCCGGTGGTCTGGTAGGCGCGGGCCCCGACGATCTGCTGAGGGACCTCTGCGCAGGCGGCCGGGCGCTCCACGGCGTCGAGGCAGAGCACGACCGCCGAGACCGTGTAGTGCGCGCTGAGGGCCACGTGGCGGCGCACCACGTGGGCGGCGTGCGCGTCGAGTCCCGTCTTACGCTGGGGCGGGAGCTGCGCGGTCGCCGCCTCGACCACCTCGACGGTCTGTCGCTCGATGACCGGCGCCGCGCCGAAACACTCGCCGCGGAGGGTGCGGACCACCGAGGCGGACTGGGTGTCGCGCGCCCAGCCGTCGACGGCGTCGAGCCCCCGCAGGAGCTCCCCGCGGGCCTTCGGGGGGAGGCAGAGCGTCACCGCACGCCGCGCCAGGGTGGCGCACAAGAAGAGCAGGCCCCGGTGGGTCCGGTCACCGACCGCGCAGCTCCGGGCGGCGCGCTCGAGCGCTGGGGGAGCGATGCCCAACAGCTCGTCGGCAGCTCCGACGAGGGCGAGGCGACGCTTCCTGGGAGGACCGGACGAGGCCATCGTTCGCCCCTTCAGCAGACGTGGCCGGCGTGGAGGTCGGCGAGATCCCGGGCGTTGAAGCCCATCAGGTACAGCAGCGCGTCGAGGCGCTCGTTGTAGTTCAGGCTGGTGTGGGCGACCTCCTGCAGCTTCGGCTTCGCGCGGAACGCGATGCCGAGCCCCGCCGCCTGCAACATGAGCATGTCGTTGGCGCCGTCCCCGACGGCGACGGTCTGCCCCATGCGCACGTGATAGACCTGCGCCATGTCCTTGAGGACCTGAGCTTTGCGCTCGCTGTCGACCACCGTGCCCTGGACGCGACCCGTCAGGCGATCGTCGCGCACCTCGAGCTCGTTCGCGAAGGCGAAGTCCAGCCCGAAGCGCTCCTTCAGGAGCTCCACGAAGAAGTCGAAACCGCCGCTGACGAGCCCCACCTTGAAGCCGAGGCAGCGCAAGGTGCGGACGAGCTCGCTGGCCCCCGGGGTCAGCTCGAAGCGGTCGCACAGCTCCCGGGCGCGGGACATGGGCAGCCCCTCCAGGAGCCGCACCCGCTCCGCCAGAGCCTCCTTGAAATCGAGCTCGCCGCGCATGGCCCGCGCGGTGATCTCGGCGACCTGGCTCTTCACGCCCACCAGATCCGCGAGCTCGTCGATGAACTCGCCCTTCACGAAGGTCGAGTCCACGTCCATGCACACCAGGCGCTTGCCCCGACGGAAGATGTCGTCGCGCTGGACGGCGAGATCCACCCCCAGCTTTCCGCCCATCTCCAGCAGCTCTCCGCGCAGCTGGGTGAGGGCGGCCTTGGTGATGCCTTCCCCCGGGGGATCCGTGATCAGCTCGAGGCCCGTGAGGCGCCCCATGCTGAGGGAGCGCACCTCGCGGAGGTTGAGCCCGCGCTCGGCGATGTACCGCGTGATCGTCGCGGTGGAGCCCCCGTCGCCGAGATCTCCCAGCATGGTGACGCAGAGCCCCGGCGCCGGGTACGGCGACTGGGGCGGGAGCTCGTCGTCGAAGGCGCTGACTTCCATGCGCAGACCGAGTTCGGCGGCGGCGAAGAGAAGGCGGCGCAGGGCGCTCGAGCCCGCGGGGATGTCGACGATCGCCGACAACATCAGATAACCGTGCAGCACCGACTGGCCGAGGTTGACGAGCTCGGCCTTCTCCTCGGCGATCACCTGGGTGATGCGGGCCGTCACACCCGGGCGGTCGAGCCCGGCGACGTGCAGGACGATGCGGTCGGGATGCTGTGGGGCGGTCATGGGGCGCGTACGCTAGCACGCCGATTCTCCGCGGAAAGGCCCAGGAGCCGGCCCCGCGTCGCGGGCTCCCGGTCAGTCCGTCGGCGGCCTGCGCGCGGCCTTCTTCGCTTTGAGGCGAGCCTTGGCGTCGAGGCGGCGGGCGACGGAGGCGCGCGTGGGGCGCGTCTTGCGGCGTTGCTTCGGCGGCGGGAGCGCTCCGCGGATCAGCTCCGCGAGTTTGCAGCGGGCGCGCTCGAGGTTCTGGGCTCGAGAGCGCGTCTCGTCGCAGACGATGACGAGATCACCGTCGGCGGTGACGCGGTGACGAGCCCGCTCCATGAGCCGCAGCCGCACGGGCTCGGGCAGGGAGCTCTGCTGGACGCAGAAGCGCAGCTCGATCTTCGTGGCGACCTTGTTGACGTTCTGGCCTCCCGGTCCACCGGAGCGGACCGCGTGCCAGCGCAGCTCGTGCCCGGGCACGTGCAGGTCCGGCGTGATGGGGAGGAGCTCGGCCACGGCGCCTCCCTAGCTCGTTCCGGAGGCGCGAGCACGCTCGTGGTGGCGAACCCCACCTCCTGAAATCCACTCGGGGGCGACTGGGGGCGAGGGGCGGCGCTCCGGGGTCGAGGCTCAAAGTGTGCCGGTATGTGCCAGGTCGCGCTCTGGTGCCCTCTGGTGCCCCTCGTCCGCGTAAACGGAGGCACGGGCAAGTGCGGAGGAGCCGCCGCTTCCGACACTTGGCAGGCTTCTTGCTGACCTGGGGGTATGGCTTTCACCCCTCCCCACGTTTGGTCGCGCTCCCTGGTTCCCATCGCCTTCGCCCTCCTGGCCTGTGGTTGTGAGGGGTCCGAGCGCCCCCCGGCGGAAGGCGAGACCTCCTTTCTGTCCCACCTGCCACGAGCGGGAGGCGAGGCGATCAGCGGAGATGCGAGCCTCGACTCAGGGGCGCCCGTCAGTCGCGGGGACGAGGGGAGCGCCGCACGGGCCATCGCGGAGGCGGACATCGTCCGGCTCGACGGCACGCGCCTGTACGCGCTGTCACGGTACTCGGGGCTGAGCGTCGTGGATGTGAGCGATCCGGGAGCGCTGCGCCTCTTGGGGAGCTATCGCACCGGCGCGATCCCGTTCGAGATGTACCTCGAGGACGACCGCGCCTACGTCATGTACAACGGGTGGGGCACCTACTCGTACGACGAGTCCGGCTACTCCTACGATGTGGCGAGCCGCGTCCAGGCGCTGGACGTCAGCGACCCCGCCGCGATCCAGCTGCTCGGGGACGAAGAGATCCCTGGAACGATCTCCGATTCACGCAAGGTCGGTGACGTCCTCTACCTCGTCACCCACGAGAACGGCTATTGCTGGGGCTGCGATACGAAGGCCAACACGCGCGTGGCCTCCTTCGACATGTCCGATCCGGTGAACTTCGCGCTCCTCGATCACGTGCGCTTCGAGGTGGAGGACGCGTACTGGCTCGGGACACGCAGCATCTCCGTGACCCCCGAGCGCATCTACGTGTCCGGTCGCTCCTGGTCCACGGCCGACGCTCCCGGGATCATCGACGTGGTGGACATCTCCGATCCGAGCGGGGCGCTCGAGGTGGGGGCGCAGCTCTCGGTGGCGGGCCCCATCGACAGCCGCTGGCAGATGGATGAGTACCAGGGGGTGCTGCGGGTGATCAGCCAACCGGGTGGCTGGAACTCCGGGGTCCCACCTCGGATCGAGACCTTCGAGGTGACCTCCGCGAACGCCATCGAGCAGGTGGGGGCCCTGGACGTGGTGCTGCCCCGTCCAGAGGTCCTGCGCAGCGTCCGCTTCGACGGTCCGCGCGCCTACGCGATCACCTTCGAGCAGACGGACCCCCTGTTTACCTTCGACCTCACGGATCCTGCCGAGCCGGTGCAGCTCGGTGAGCTCGAGATCCCGGGCTGGGTCTACCACATGGAACCTCGTGGTGACCGCATCTACGCCCTGGGCTTCGATGACACCGTGTCCGGCGGTGCCCTGCACGTGTCGCTCTTCGACGTGAGCGACATGACCGATCCCCGGCAGCTGGCGCGGGTGAACTTTGGCGGCGACTGGGCGAACTTCGCGGAGGATCAGGATCGCATCCACAAGGCGTTCAACATCGTCCCCGAGGCGGATCTGATCCTCGTGCCGTTCTCCGGCTATTCGCGCGACGGCACGGAGTGCAGCTACTACTACAGCGGCTATCAGAGCGGGATCCAGCTCGTCGACATGACCGAGGACGACCTGACTCTCCGCGGCGTCGCGCCGCAGGTGGGAGATGCCCGGCGCGCGCTGCTCCTCGGGGAGGACACGGTGCTCGGGGTCTCCGACGACGCCGTGCAGACCTTCGACATCTCCGACCGTGACGCACCCGAGGCGCTCGACCGCCTCGACATCGCCCGTGACATCCAGGACATCCGAGCGCTGGGGGACGCCATGCTCCGCTTCGGGACCAACTGGTGGACCCGCGAGACGCAGCTGGACTTCGCCGCCCTCGATCGCGTCCACGAGGCGACGGCGCTGGGCAGCCTCGACCTCTCCTCCGTCGTCAGCGATGACTCCGAGCTGTGCCAGGGGCTCTCCTACTGGACGGGTCAGGTGTTCGTTCACGGGGATCACGCCTACCTCCCACAGCGCTCCTACGAGTGGGAGGGCGACGGGGACGGAGGTGAGTATCTCGAGCGCATCCGCATCTACATCGTCGACATCAGCAAGCGCACGAAGCCGGCGCTCGTCGGCTCCTTCGCCTTGGACTCCAACGATCCCGAAGAATCCTTCACGAACATCACGAAGACGGAACGCGCCTTGCTCGTGGGGCGCAGCAAGGGACACTACATTCCCGATCCGTCGGGGAATCGAGCCGAAGTGCGGCTGTCCTACGACGTCATCGCGCTCAATGACCCGACGGCCCCGCAGGTCGTCGCCACGGTGAAGCTCCCCCGGTCCATCGCGTCCGGCGGGTTCGGGTATGGGGTGCCGGGCTGCGCCATCGACGCTGGCTGGGGCTGGTGGGGAGGCTTCTTCGGTGGCTCCGGGCAAGCGGCGCTGGTGTCCGGAGACGTGATCGTCAGTCAGCACGAGATCCCGGTGCGGGATGGCACGGACCGGGTGCGGTATTACCTCGATCGACTCGACGTCAGTGATCCGGAGAACCCCGTGCTGCTGGAGCCGGTGAACATCCCCGGGTCGCTCCTGGACTTCGACGTCGCCTCGGGGCGGATCGTCACGGTCGACTACCTCCTGGAGGAACAGAGCGCGCGCTCTTGGGAGGAGTGCGTCGGCTACTTCGACGGCGACACCTGCCGCGTCTATCGCCGCCGTCTGAACACCCTCCAGCTGGAGGGCGAGGTGGCTCGCCTCATCGACACGGTGATCCTCGATCGAGGCGACCAGTTGGCGGGGAACATCGCGGCCACGAAGACGCGCGTCTTCATCAGCCGGCACGACCGCAAGTCCGGCGCGGCCATGGTGCAGGGCTTTGCGTTCTCCGCGCGGGGGAAGATCGAGCCCCTCCCGGAGGTGATCACCGGCTCCCCCGACGCGTGGGGCGCGCTCGTGGCCCGCGACGAGCGGGCGTTCCTCTCGGCGTCGGGTGCGCTCACCATCGTCGACACGACGGATCCGGAGGCACCCACGACCCGGACGCTCCCGATGGGGGGCTACTCCTGCAGAGCCCTGGAGGTCACCGAAGACACGGCCTACTGCGCCCTGGGCGCGTATGGCGTGCAAGCGTTCTCCCTGGAGTGAGGCTCGGCGCGCCCTCTCGAGCTCGCGTCGTTGCAGCGCCCCGTTCTCTCCCGGCGCGCACGGGGATCCGGGGCGTGGCCCTGCTCGTTCCGCCGCCCTGCTCGTTCCGCCGCCCTGCTCGTTCCGCGGCTTGCCGCTCTGCGCCCCGCGTCCCCTGCGCTTTGCAGCGGAGGGGGGCGCTGCAGCGGCGCTGCGTGCGCATGGTGCCGTCGACGCGTCGCACGCGTCGGCGTTCGCCCGTCGAGGCGCCAACGATCCTTGGAGAACGTCTCGGGCGCAGTGCGGCTGAAACCTTCCAAGTTTCAGCGGGAAAATCGCCTTCGTTCCGAGCGCGTCATCCCAACGACGAGCAACAGCCGTGCTAACGCAGTCTTCATGAGTTCACATCTGCCCAGGCTGCGTCCGGTTCTCCTCGGTTCCATGGCGACGGCACTCGTCGCGCTCGGCTGTAGCGACGGCTCCAACGGCGACTCGGGGCCTGGTCCCGGCGTCCCCTCCTCGGGAGGAGTTCCCGGAGCAGGAGGCGCCACGGGCGGCGCGCCCACGGTGACCGGCGGGATGGGCGGTAGCCTCGCGGTCACGGGGGGCTCGCCGAGCACGGGAGGAGCGCCGAGCACCGGCGGCGGCACGGGCTCGGAGCTCGGCACCGGGGTCATGGAAGGCAGTGGTTCGACGACCGAGCGCTACCAGGCGGAGTTCGTGACCCGAAACGACATTCCCTATGTCTTCATCACGAACGGCTGGGGGAACGGCTGGCAGAGCCACCGGATCTCGTGGGAGGGGACGTCCTTCATCATCGAGGAGAGCCAGGGGAACGGCGCCATGGGGGGCGTGCCCTCGTCGTTTCCAACGATGTTCTGCGGTCTCTACTCGGTCCCCGAGGTGGCAGACTGCGGGCTCCCCGTCAGCATCGACTCCCTCCAGAGCCTCCAGACCGGCTGGCGCTGGGCGCCGAACGGCAACACGGGCCAGTTCAACGCCGCCTATGACATCTGGATCGGCAACGGTTCGAGTCTCCATCAGTACCTGATGGTGTGGCTCCGCGATCCTCCGGATCGCCAGCCCGCCGGAGCGCCCAACCCGGCCCACCAGGACGTGAGCGTGGAGGGCCTGCCGGGGAAGTGGGACATTTGGGACGGAACGGTCAACGGCTTGCCGATCATCAACTGGGTGCAACGGGAAGGGCAGGACCTTCACGAGATCGAGTTCGACGTGTTGAGCCTCATTCGTGACGCGGAGCAGCGACAGCTCACGATCCACGGCACGCACATCAACGCGGTGGCGGTGGGCTTCGAGATCTGGGACGGGCCGATCACGAACCTCGAGAGCGTCGACTTCTACGTCGACGTGAACTGAGCGTCCGCGGGGCGTGGGGCTGCCCGTCCCCCGCGCCGCGATCGGGCTTGGAGCTCCGTGGCGCGTGCGCCCGGGGAGAGAGTTCATCCTCGGTCTCGAAGCTCTGGTTTGGCTGCACGATTGCAGCTTCGTTGTCGAGCGAGGGGCGGGTACGCCGTCACGCCTCTCCATCGGAGAACACCTCATCCCCCGTTTTGCCGTCGCGCCGCTCCCTTCGAGGCTGACCCATGCTAACGCTGGGGACATGCGATCCCTTCTTTCTCTTGCACGCGCGGCGACTCTCTCCGGAGTCACCTTGGCCTTGGCTCTCGGCTGCGGTGACGCAGGTGATGGGAATGACTCGGGGGCGAATCAGGGGCCGGGGACCGACGAGCCCAACATCCCTGCCGACGGCGGGCTCGGCTCGGGCGTCATGTCGGGGAAGGGGTACTCGACGCAGCAATTCCAGAGCGCGGCGGTGTCTCGGAATGGGGTGGATTACATCCTCATCACGAACGGCTGGGGGAGCGGCTTCAGGAGCCATGAGATCTCCTGGGAGGGGACGTCCTTCCTCGTCGAGAGCACGGATGGAACCACCGGGACGAACTGGCAGCCCGCCTCCTTTCCGACGGTGTTCTGTGGCAAGTACTCGGTGCCCGACGTGCCGAACTGTGGCCTCCCGGTGGCGATCGCGTCCGCTGGCCCGTTGCGGACGGGCTGGCGCTGGGCTCCGAACGGCAACAACGGGCAGTACAACGCCTCGTACGACATCTGGGTGGGGGACGGGAACAACCTCCAGGGGTACCTGATGGTCTGGCTGCGGGATCCACCAGGACCCCAGCCCGCGGGACGCCCGCACGAGAATCATCAGCAGGTCTCGGTGCAGGGGCTCCCCGGGCTCTGGAACGTCTGGACCGGGTTCGTCCACGGGATCCCCATCATCAACTGGGTGCGCGCCGAGGGGCAGGACATCTACGAGCTCGAGTTCGACGTCATGGACCTCATCCGCGACGCGCAGAACCGCGGCTTGGAGGTGCCCGGCACGCACATCAACGCCGTGGCCGTGGGCTTCGAGATCTGGGAGGGCCCGATCACGAACCTCGAGAGCGTGGACTTCTACGTCGACGTGAACTGAGCGCTCGGCTGGGAGCACGCCGCGTCGGGCCGACGGCGCGGCGTGCGCTCAGAAGTCATCCCCGGTATCTTAACGGACCAGGACGCCCGCCGATCTCGGGTTTTGGCTTCGCCCAATCCTCGGGGAAGGGGCGCTGCGCTCCGGTGCTCAAGTACCCACG
>Ga0207873_1002829_pt1 | contig 13498 bp, 11 predicted proteins | sample BGWIniCompost_FD_187373 | JGI IMG/M metagenome (GOLD analysis project Ga0207873, IMG submission 187373) | Cellulose adapted compost microbial communities from Newby Island Compost Facility, Milpitas, CA, USA - BGW Initial Compost (SPAdes)... ... | reverse complement strand
TCTCGGGCTTTCCTCCGGGCGCTTCCCTTCGGTGTTTCCGACTCTATCAGATCTTGCCGATCCGATTTCCTCGGTGCCTTTCCGGGTTCCGCTTGCGCGATTCCCTTTCCGGCGCACCCGACTTTATCAGAGATTCTGAGTCGGATTTCCCTCCCCCTCCGGGCGGTTGTCTCCGACGCACGAGGTGGCCGGGTGCCCGATCGGGAGGAGTTGTAAACGTACTGGAGCGGGGCGGCTCGATGCAAATCGAGCCGCCCCGCTCCCAGTTCGCGCCCTGCCGGCGGACCGACGGGCCGTCAGGCGGGGCTCAGACCTCCACCACGACGGGCAGGATCATGGGCCGGCGCCGGTAGGTGTCGGAGACCCACTTGCCCAGCGTGCGGCGGACGAGCTGCTGCATCTGGTGCGGTTCGACGACGCCGTCCTGGGCGGAGCGCTCCAGCGTCTCGGTGATCTTCGGGATCACCTCGCCGAAGGCCGAGTCGTCGATGCCGGAGCCGCGGGCCTGGATGTGCGGACCGCCGGTGATCTTTCCGGTCGAGGAGTCGAGGACGACGAAGACCGAGATGATGCCCTCGTCGCCGAGGATCTTGCGGTCCTTCAGGGCCGGCTCGCCGACGTCGCCGACGGAGAGACCGTCGACGTAGACGTAGCCCGCCTGGACCTTGCCGGAGATCTTGGCCTTGCCCTCGATCAGGTCGACGGCGACGCCGTCCTCGGCGATGACGATGCGGTCGTGGGGGACGCCGGTCAGCGCGCCCAGTTCCGCGTTGGCCCGCAGGTGCCGCCATTCGCCGTGGACCGGCATCAGGTTGCGCGGGCGGCAGATGTTGTAGAAGTACAGCAGCTCGCCCGCGGAGGCGTGGCCGGAGACGTGGACCTTGGCGTTGCCCTTGTGGACGACGTTGGCGCCCCAGCGGGTGAGGCCGTTGATGACGCGGTAGACCGCGTTCTCGTTGCCCGGGATCAGGGAGGACGCCAGGATCACGGTGTCGCCCTCGACGATCCGGATCTGGTGGTCGCGGTTGGCCATGCGGGACAGGGCGGCCATGGGCTCGCCCTGGGAGCCGGTGCAGACCAGGACCACCTCGTGATCGGGCAGGTCGTCCAGGCTCTTGACGTCCACCACCAGGCCCGGGGGGACCTTGAGATAGCCGAGGTCGCGGGCGATGCCCATGTTGCGGACCATGGAGCGCCCGACGAAGGCGACCCGGCGGCCGTACTCGTGGGCGGCGTCCAGGATCTGCTGGATGCGGTGGACGTGGCTGGCGAAGCTGGCCACGATGATCCGCTTGCGGGCGCCGGCGAACACCTGGCGGAGCACATTGGAGATGTCGCGCTCGTGCGGGGTGAAGCCGGGGACCTCCGCGTTGGTGGAGTCGGACAGGAGGAGGTCGATGCCCTCCTCGCTCAGCCGGGCGAACGCGTGTAGATCCGTGAGGCGGTTGTCCAGCGGCAGCTGGTCCATCTTGAAGTCGCCGGTGTGGACGACCATGCCCGCGGGAGTGCGCACGGCGACCGCGAGCGCGTCCGGGATGGAGTGGTTGACCGCGATGAACTCGCAGTCGAAGGGGCCGATGCGCTCGCGGTGGCCCTCCGCCACCTCCAGGGTGTAGGGACGGATGCGGTGCTCCTGGAGCTTCGCCTCGATCAGGGCGAGGGTCAGCTTGGAGCCGATCAGCGGGATGTCCGGCTTCTCACGCAGCAGGAAGGGGACGCCGCCGATGTGGTCCTCGTGACCGTGGGTGAGGACGATGCCCTCGATGTCGTCGAGACGGTCCCGGATGGACGAGAAGTCCGGCAGGATCAGGTCGATTCCGGGCTGCTCCTCCTCGGGGAAGAGCACTCCGCAGTCGACGATCAGCAGGCGGCCGCCGTATTCGAAGACCGTCATGTTCCGGCCGATCTCGCCCAGGCCGCCGAGTGGCGTGACGCGCAGGGCGCCGTCGGCCAGCGGCGGGGGCGGGCCGAGTTCAGGATGCGGATGACTCAAAAGACTCTCCTCAACCACGCGCGCCACGTACCGGTGGGGCACGTGGCGCGCGTGACGTTCGTGCAGAAGCAGTTGTCGTACGGGGTGCGGGCACCGGTGGCCCGCCTATTCAGTTGTGGAGTCCGGTGCGCGAGCGCTCGCGCGAAGTCTGTTGTCTAGAGCTGTACCCCGCCGGCGGCAAGATCGATCTTGAGCTGCTCGATCTCCTCCGGGGTGCACTCGGCCATGGGCGGCCGCAGGGGTCCGGCGGGCAGGCCCTGCAGGGTGAGGGCCGCCTTGGTGGTCATCACGCCCTGGGTGCGGAACATGCCCGTGTAGACCGGGAGCAGCTTCTGGTGGATCTCGGTGGCCTTCTGGACGTCGCCGGAGGTGTACGCCTCGACCAGGGCGCGCAGCTCGGGGGTGACCAGGTGGCCGACGACGGAGACGAAGCCGACCGCGCCCACGGAGAGCAGCGGCAGGTTGAGCATGTCGTCGCCGGAGTACCAGGCGAGGCCGGAGCGGGCGATGGCCCAGCTGGCGCGGCCGAGGTCGCCCTTGGCGTCCTTGTTGGCGACGATCCTCGGGTGCTCGGCGAGCCGGACGATCGTCTCGGTGTTGATCGGGACACCGCTGCGGCCGGGGATGTCGTAGAGCATGACGGGCAGGTCGGTGGCGTCGGCGATGGCCGTGAAGTGCCGGTACAGGCCCTCCTGCGGGGGCTTGTTGTAGTACGGCGTGACGACCAGCAGGCCGTGGGCGCCGGTGCGCTCGGCGGTGCGGGCCAGCTCGATGCTGTGGTGGGTGTCGTTGGTGCCGACTCCGGCCACCACGTGGGCGCGGTCGCCGACGGCCTCCAGTACCGCCCGTACGAGATCCCTTTTCTCCGCGTCGCTGGTGGTGGGGGACTCGCCGGTGGTGCCGTTGATGATCAGGCCGTCGTTGCCTGCGTCCACCAGGTGGGTGGCGAGCCGCTGTGCGCCGTCGAGGTCGAGTGCGCCGTCCGCCGTGAAGGGCGTGACCATGGCGGTGAGGACCCGCCCGAAGGGGGTCTGCGGAGTGGAGGTCGGAGCCATGGGTAACACGCTACTCGTTGCTCAGGACCGGGTCTGCCCTCGGGGCAGGCGACAAGGTGGTGCATATGGGGAGCCCGGTACTGCCTGCTCGGGGGTTCAGGCAGTACCGGGTCCGTTTGATCAGGCTAGAAAACTTCGCGACGTGCCGCAATACGGACACTTCGCACGGCTGATCCGTACATGTGTGCCGGTGTGGGAAACGTCGCCCGGCCGATCCGGTTACGGTGCGACACGTCCGTTGGCGTTGAAGGCCGCATAGGTGAGCGGCATCAGCCGGGCCCACTCGGCCTCCATCTTCTCGCCGACCATCTCGATCTCCCGCTGCGGGAACGACGGCACCTTGGCCAGCTCGTGCTGGGTGCGCAGGCCGAGGAAGTGCATCAGCGAGCGGGCGTTGCAGGTGGCGTACATCGTGGAGTACAGGCCGACGGGGAGCACCGAGCGGGCGACCTCGCGGGCGATGCCGGCGGCGAGCATCTCCCGGTAGGTGCGGTAGGCCTGGCGGTACGACTCCTCCATGGACTCGGTGACCAGCCGGTGCTGTTCGGGGGTGCCCTCGACGAACCGGTACTTGCCGGGCCGGCCCTCCTGAACCAGCTTGCGGGAGCCGTCCGGGACGTAGAAGACCGGCTGGAGCTCCCGGTAGCGTCCCGACTCCTCGTTGTACGACCAGCCGACCCGGTGCCGCATGAACTCGCGGAAGACGAAGATCGGGGCGCTGATGAAGAAGGTCATCGAGTTGTGCTCGAACGGGCTGCCGTGCCGGTCCCGCATGAGGTAGTTGATCAGGCCCTTGGAGCGCTCCGGGTCCTTCTGCAGCTCGTCCAGGGACTGCTCACCGATGGTGGACACACGGGCCGCGAACAGTACGTCGGAGTCCGCCGCGCTGTGTTTGACCAGCTCGACGGTGACGTCGCTACGGAACTCGATCTTGAAGTCTTCGTCGGGGTTCACGGTGTGAGGGGCCTTCCCGTCTGGTCCTGTGCGCCGTCACTTTACCCACGGAACGGGCATGGTCCGGGCGGTGGCTGCTGGTGAGCGAGGAAACGGATCGGTAGCCTCACCGGGCACAGCCATCACATGGATCTAGTGAGGACCCGCCGTGCCCCTGCCCTTTCTGACGGCCGACCGCGAGCTCGACACCGCGGACGATGTCCCGCTGCCCTACGAGGACCGCGACCGCTGGCGGCGCCCCTACCGTCCGGGCCCCTGGCGGGTGGGGGTGGCGGCCCTGTTGCTGCTGCTCGCCTCGTTCGTGCTGTTCTCCGCGGTGATCATCGCGGCGACGGCGTCGCTGTCGTCGGCCGGGGTGGTGTTCGGTCTCGCGCTGGTCGTCATCGCCGGGGCGCTGCGGCTGCTGCGGATGGGTGTGTGGGTGAGCGCCAGGGGCCTGCGGCAGGTGGTGTTCTTCAGCACGCGCACGGTGCCGTGGGACCAGGTCGGCTCGGTCCGGACGGTGCAGCAGCCGGTGCGGCTGCTCGGGCTGCCGAGGATGGTGCAGGGGCAGGCGCTGCTGCTGGCGCGGCGGGGCCGGGCGGAGGCGGTGCCGCCGCTGCTGACCACGCACAACGCGGACTTCCTGGGGCGTGAGCTCGCCTTCGACCGGGCGGCCGACACGGTGGAGGCCTGGGCGGAGGAGTACCGCCGGGTGTGACCGGGCCCGGTCGCCGCCGGGAGCCCGGTGCCCGGCGCCGGACCCGCCGTTCGGAGCCCGCGGCTCACCACGTGGGCCGGGGCTCACCGCGCGGGCCGGGGCTCACCGGGCGGCGCTCTCCCGGTGCAGGGCGATGGCACGCTGCATGGCCTTGCGGGCGCGCGGGGTGTCGCGGGCGTCGTGGTAGGCGACGGCGAGCCGGAACCAGCTGCGCCAGTCGTCGGGGGCGGCCTCGGTCTCGGCCTTGCGGCGGGCGAAGACCTCGTCGGCGGAGTCGCGGTCGATGCGCCCGCTGGGCAGGCGCTTCAGCTCGTCCACGGGCAGTCCGCCCTCGGCCTCGAGCTGGGCGGCGAGGCGGTTGGCCTGCCGGACGAACTGGGTGTTCTTCCACAGGAACCACACCCCGATCACCGGCAGGATCAGGACCGCGACGCCGAAGGCGACGGTGACGGGCGTGCCGGCCTCGATGAGGAGCACACCCCGGCTGCCGACCAGGACGAAGTAGACGACCAGGACGGCAGCCGTGAGGGCGTAGGAGATCTTGGCGCGCATGGCGGGGGCGGGGCTCAGTTCAGGTCGAGGAAGTGCTCCAGGCCGAAGGTCAGGCCCGGAGTGCTGGTGACGCGGCGGACGCCGAGCAGGATGCCCGGCATGAAGCTGCTGTGGTGCAGGGAGTCGTGGCGGATGGTGAGGGTCTCGCCCTCGCCGCCGAGCAGGACCTCCTGGTGGGCCAGCAGGCCACGCAGGCGCACCGCGTGCACCGGGACGCCGTCCACGTCGGCGCCGCGGGCCCCGTCCAGGGCGGTGACCGTGGCGTCCGGAGCGGGCGGGGAGCCGGCGGCGCGACGGGCCTCGGCGATGAGCTGGGCGGTGCGCGTGGCGGTGCCGGAGGGGGCGTCGGCCTTGTTGGGGTGGTGCAGCTCGACGACCTCGACGGACTCGAACAGCGGGGCGGCGATCTGCGCGAACTTCATGGTCAGCACGGCGCCGATGGAGAAGTTGGGAGCGATCAGCACGCCCGTCTGCGGGGAGAGCTCGAGCCAGCCCTTGAGCTGGGCGAGGCGCTCGTCGGTCCAGCCGGTGGTGCCGACGACCGCGTGGATGTTGTGCCGCACGCAGAAGTCGAGGTTGCCCATGACCGAGGCGGGCGTGGTCAGCTCCACCGCGACCTGGGCGCCGGACTCGACGAGCGTCTCCAGCTTGTCGCCCCGGCCGAGGGCGGCCACCAGTTCCATGTCCTCGGCGGCCTCGATCGCCTTGACCGCCTCGGATCCGATCCGGCCCTTGGCACCGAGGACCGCCACGCGCAGCTTGCTCATCTGTGTTGCTTCCTTACCGGAGGGGGTTGCCGGGGGATTGCCGGGGTGGGTCAGGCGACGGCCTCGTGCAGGCGGGCGGCCTGCTTGTCCTTCAGCGGGCCGATGACCGACAGGGAGGGGCGCCGGCCCAGGATGTCGCGGGCGACCGCGCGCACGTCGTCCGGGGTGACGGACGTTATCCGGGCCAGCATGTCGTCGACCGACATCTGCTCGCCCCAGCACAGCTCGCTCTTGCCGATGCGGTTCATCAGCGCGCCGGTGTCCTCCAGGCCGAGGACGGTGGAGCCCCGGAGCTGGCCGATGGCGCGCTCGATCTCGTCGTCCGGCAGTCCGTGCTCGGCGACCTGGTCGAGCTCGTCGCGGCAGATCTTCAGCACGTCGTGCACCTGGGAGGGCCTGCAGCCCGCGTACACGCCGAACAGGCCGCAGTCGGCGAATCCGGAGGTGTAGGAGTACACGCTGTAGGCGAGGCCGCGCTTCTCCCTGACCTCCTGGAAGAGGCGGGAGGACATGCCGCCGCCGAGGGCGGTGTTCAGCACACCGAGGGCCCAGCGGCGCTCGTCGGTGCGGGCCAGGCCGGGCATGCCGAGCACGATGTGCGCCTGCTCGGTGCTGCGGTCGACCAGTTCGACACGTCCGGCGGTGCGCAGGGCGCGGCTGCCGCCGCGGGGGGCGATCGGCTGGGCGTCCGGGTCCTTGAGGGCGCCGGCCTGCTCGAAGGCGGCGCGGACCTGGCGTACGACCTTGTTGTGGTCGATGTTGCCCGCGCAGGCGACGACCAGGTGGGTGGGGTCGTAGTGCTTCTTGTAGAAGCGGCGGATGCGCTCGGCGGTGAGGGCGTTGACCGTGTCTACGGTGCCGAGGACGGGGCGGCCGAGGGGGTTGTCGCCGAACATGGTGTGCGCGAACAGGTCGTGCACACAGTCGCCCGGGTCGTCCTCGGTCATGGCGATCTCTTCGAGGATGGCGCCGCGCTCGACGTCCACGTCCTCCTGGCGGATCAGCGAGCCGGTGAGCATGTCGCACACCACGTCGATGGCGAGCGGCAGGTCGCTGTCGAGCACGCGTGCGTAGTAGCACGTGTACTCCTTGGCGGTGAACGCGTTCATCTCGCCGCCGACCGCGTCCAGGGCGGAGGAGATCTCCAGTGCGGAGCGGCGTGCGGTGCCCTTGAAGAGCAGGTGCTCGAGGTAGTGGGTGGCGCCGTTCAGCGAGGGGGTCTCGTCGCGGGAGCCGACGTGCGCCCAGATGCCGAAGGTGGCGGAGCGGACGGTGGGCTGGGTCTCGGTGACGATGCGCAGGCCGCCGGGGAGGGTGGTCTTGCGGACCGTGCCGATGCCGTTCTCGCCCTTGATGAGCGTTTGGGTACGGGCGACGGCCCGCGCCTCCGGGGAGGTGCGGGCCGTCGCCTTGAAGCCACGGGACGTCACTTGGCGGCGTCGTCCTTGTTCTCGTCGGAGTTCTCGCCCTCGATCACGGGGATCAGGGAGAGCTTGCCGCGGGAGTCGATCTCGGCGATCTCGACCTGGACCTTCTGGCCCACGCCCAGGACGTCCTCGACGTTCTCCACGCGCTTGCCGCCGGCCAGCTTGCGGATCTGTGAGATGTGCAGCAGACCGTCCTTGCCGGGCAGCAGGGAGACGAAGGCACCGAAGGTGGTGGTCTTGACGACCGTGCCCAGGTAGCGCTCGCCGACCTCGGGCATCGTCGGGTTGGCGATGCCGTTGATGGTGGCGCGGGCGGCCTCGGCGGAGGGGCCGTCGGCGGCGCCGATGTAGATGGTGCCGTCGTCCTCGATGGTGATCTCGGCGCCGGTGTCCTCCTGGATCTGGTTGATCATCTTGCCCTTGGGGCCGATGACCTCGCCGATCTTGTCGACCGGGATCTTCACGGTGATGATCCGCGGCGCGTTGGGGGACATCTCGTCCGGCCGGTCGATCGCTTCCATCATCACGTCGAGGATGTGGAGGCGGGCGTCCCGGGCCTGCTTGAGGGCGGCGGCCAGGACGGAGGCCGGGATGCCGTCCAGCTTGGTGTCGAGCTGGAGGGCGGTGACGAACTCCTTGGTGCCGGCGACCTTGAAGTCCATGTCGCCGAACGCGTCCTCCGCACCGAGGATGTCGGTGAGGGTGACGTAGTGGGTCTCGCCGTCGATCTCCTGGGAGATCAGGCCCATGGCGATACCGGCGACGGGGGCCTTCAGCGGCACACCGGCGTTCAGCAGCGACATGGTGGAGGCGCAGACGGAGCCCATGGACGTCGAGCCGTTGGAGCCGAGGGCCTCGGACACCTGGCGGATCGCGTAGGGGAACTCCTCGCGGCTCGGCAGGACCGGGAGCAGAGCGCGCTCGGCGAGGGCGCCGTGGCCGATCTCGCGGCGCTTCGGGGAGCCGACGCGGCCGGTCTCGCCGGTGGAGTACGGCGGGAAGTTGTAGTTGTGCATGTAGCGCTTGCGGGTCACCGGCGAGAGGGTGTCCAGCTGCTGCTCCATGCGCAGCATGTTCAGCGTGGTGACGCCCAGGATCTGGGTCTCGCCGCGCTCGAACAGCGCCGAGCCGTGGACCCGCGGGATGGCCTCGACCTCGGCGGCCAGGGTGCGGATGTCGGTGACACCGCGGCCGTCGATGCGCTTCTTCTCCTTGATCACGCGCTCGCGGACCAGCTGCTTGGTGAGCGCGCGGTACGCGGCGGAGATCTCCTTCTCGCGGCCCTCGAACTCCGGCAGGAGCTTCTCGGCGGCGAGCTGCTTGACGCGGTCCAGCTCGGCCTCGCGCTCCTGCTTGCCGGCGATGGTGAGCGCCTGGGCGAGCTCGGGCTTGACGGCGGCGGTGAGCGCCTCCAGGACGTCGTCCTGGTAGTCGAGGAAGATCGGGAACTCGGCGACCGGCTTGGCGGCCTTGGCGGCGAGGTCCGACTGGGCCTTGCAGAGCACCCGGATGAAGGGCTTGGCGGCCTCCAGGCCGGCGGCGACGACCTCCTCGGTCGGCGCCTCGGCGCCGCCCTCGATGAGCTTGATCGTCTTGTCGGTGGCCTCGGCCTCGACCATCATGATCGCGACGTCGCCGTCCTCCAGGGTGCGGCCCGCGACGACCATGTCGAAGACGGCTTCCTCGAGCTCGGAGTGCGTCGGGAAGGCCACCCACTGGCCGCGGATCAGCGCGACGCGGACGCCGCCGATCGGGCCGGAGAAGGGCAGGCCGGCCAGCTGCGTGGACGCGGAGGCGGCGTTGATCGCCACCACGTCGTACAGGTGGTCGGGGTTGAGCGCCATCACCGTGGCGACGATCTGGATCTCGTTGCGCAGGCCCTTCTTGAAGGACGGGCGCAGCGGGCGGTCGATCAGGCGGCAGGTGAGGATGGCGTCCTCGGAGGGACGGCCCTCACGGCGGAAGAACGAGCCGGGGATCTTGCCGGCGGCGTACATCCGCTCCTCGACGTCCACCGTGAGGGGGAAGAAGTCGAGCTGGTCCTTGGGGTTCTTGGAGGCGGTGGTGGCCGACAGCACCATGGTGTCGTCGTCCAGGTACGCGACGGCGGAGCCGGCGGCCTGCTTGGCCAGGCGGCCCGTCTCGAAGCGAACGGTGCGGGTGCCGAAGGAGCCGTTGTCGATGACGGCCTCGGCGTAGTGGGTCTCGTTCTCCACTAGCGGTTTCTCCGTTACTTTGTCGTCTTTCGTCCCGGCTGCCCGTGTGGCAGGGGGACGAGGGCGGAGAAGCGCGCCGTGTGTGCGGGCCGGTCTTCGATCGAAGCACCCGGGGTCGATTCCCCGGGGGCTACTACCGAGGACCGGCGGCGGCTGGGTGCGCCTCTCCTCATGCTGGGGATGCTTGAAGTTCTCGGATCGTGCGGTGTCGTACGTCTTGCGTTGTGCTACCACACTACAAAGGAGCGGTGACACTGCGCACGTACAGCGGTACGGCCGCGCGGGCCGCACTGCCGTACAGCAAAGGGAGCGGCCCCCTGACTCAGGGAACCGCTCCCTTCACGGCGTCCTACTTGGCGCCCGCCGCGCCGCGGCGGATGCCCAGGCGCTCGACCAGCGTGCGGAAGCGCTGGATGTCCTTCTTGGCCAGGTACTGCAGCAGCCGGCGGCGCTGACCGACCAGGATCAGCAGACCACGGCGGGAGTGGTGGTCGTGCTTGTGGGTCTTGAGGTGCTCCGTCAGGTCGGAGATCCGACGGGACAGGAGAGCGACCTGGACCTCGGGGGAGCCGGTGTCACCCTCCTTGGTCGCGAACTCGGCGATGATCTGCTTCTTCGTAGCGGCGTCGAGCGACACTCGTACTCCTCGTGATCTGTGAGTGGCCACCGAGTGCCCCCGGTCTGCTTCTCGGGGGAGCTTCCATGACTCGGAAGGCGGGGATCCGCTGGGCGCGACCTCCAGAGCAGGTGCTCCGGTGGTGCGTACACAAACGGCCGTCACTCAGGGTACCAGGCGGCGGGGGCCCTTCTTGCCGCTTGGTCCACGGCTCGGCAAAACCGCCCAGGTGGGACGGGCACCGCCACTAGGGTGACGCTCGGACGATCGGTACGGCCGGATACATGAGGTATCCGGGTACGTCGGAAGGGGTCGCTGCGGCATGGCGGAGACGGCAGAGGAGATCAAGGCGCGCAAGGAGCGGGAGAGAGACGAGCTGTACGCCCTCGACATCTCCGGGGTCGAGTGGCACGGCCCGCCCGGCACCTCGCCGGACGAGGAACGGGTGGAGATCGCGTACCTGCCCGGCGGCGCGGTGGCCATGCGGTCCTCGCTCGACCACGACACGGTGCTGCGCTACACGGAGGCCGAGTGGCGGGCCTTCGTGCTGGGGGCGCGGGACGGCGAGTTCGACCTGAAGCCGCCGGGCGACTCGCCGGAGACCGCGCCGCAGGAGGCGCAGGAGACGCAGGAGGGTTCGTCGCAGAGCTCCTGATCCGAGCGACCGCCGCGCGCCCGGGAGGTGACCTCGCCTCCCGGGCGACGCGTGTCCGGCTCGTGGCGAGACGCCGGGCGAACGCCGGAGCCCCGGCTGCACCGCGCCTCCCGCTGAGCAGGACCCCCAGCAGATCCCAGCAGGCCCCAGTGAGGACGAACATGCCCGGTACGGCTTCACCGGCTTCCCCGGCTTCCCCGGCTTTCCGGCGCCGGCGTCCGGCCGCCGTGACGGCGGCAGTGCTGTGCTGCGTGCTGGCCGGCGGCGCGGGAGCGTGGGCCCTGTTCGGGCCGGAGGGCGGCGACGGGGGATGCGCGGGCCTGCTGCGGAACGAGCGCGTCCGTGCCGCCCTGGGCGAGGCCCACGACAGCGGCCTGGGCTGTGCCCGGCTGGGTGCGGAGATCAAGAAGGCGACGACGGGGCCGGAGCAGGGGCGCCACTCGCTGCGGCAGGCGCAGGCGATGAAGGACGTCCTCGTCGCGGTCGACGAGGAGCTGCAGCGGCCGGGCGGGCGGGTGAGCCGGCGGTTGTTCACGCCGCTCGCGGAGGCTCTGGCCGACTACCCGGCGGACACGGAGGCCATCCTCGGGGTGCGCAGCACGGAGTACGCCTTCAAGGGCCCGCCCGCCGAGCCGGCGTGGCGGGACGACGAGGGTGTGCACATGTCCGTACCGCGCACCGCGCTGCTGCGGGTCGTGCGGGTGCTGTCCGAGGAGCCCGCGGCCTATGTCGCCCTGCGGCAGGCGGCGACCCGCCGGGCGGCGGAGGGCCTGGTCGCAGCCGGCCCCGGCCCCGGTGACGCCGGCCTGGACGCCGCCGCGGGGCGGAACGCACGCACGCTCGGCGTGTGGGACGCGGTGGCCGCCGATGTCCGGCACGACGGCGTGGAGGAGGACACCGCCCGGTGGGACCACGACGTCATCAAGGGGCTGACGGGGAACGCCGGTGAGCGCTCGGCTCGTGCGGCCCGGGCGAAGGACCCGGTGAACCGTCTCGTCGGCACCTGGCGGCGGATGCTGCTCGGCCAGCACGCCTCGCTCGAGGAGCAGAGTGCCGTCATGGCCGACCTCCGGGGGAAGGCCGTGGGGCTCGGCCCCGCGGTGCGCGGGTCGCTGCGGAAGGCATGCCTCGACACCGCTTCCGGCGCGCGTGAGCGCACGCTGCGCGAACTGGGCTGACGGCAAAGCACCGCAAGACGCCCGAAGTTGGGTGCGGTATGACGGTTCTTGTCCGGTTCTCCCCTGTCTTGTGCCCAGCAGTGGTGGGGTGTTGACAAGGTCCGTGGCCGTTCCCGGGGCTGTGATGGGGCTGTGACGGGCCTGCCGGTGCGCCTGAAGTGGTGACTAGGGTGGGATCGGGCGCGGTCGGTCCTGCCATCGGACGAGACGACCACGCGGCACCCTCGAACAACTTCCGACGACGACAAGACGCTGGTCGCACGGCGCGGCGCGCAGGTGCTCGACCACACCAGGAGGAACTGTGAGCAGCGATCGGGACGGGATCCGCGGGGGCTGGGCGACACCCGGCGATGACCAGCCCGACGCGGAGTCCGCCGTCGAGGCGACGGGCGAGTTCACCATCGACTACGCGCCGCCGGCCTGGTACACGCAGAACGCCTCGGGATCGCCGGCGTCGGAGGGCTCGTCCGTCTCCGCCGCGGGGGAGGCTTCGGAGTCCGTGCCCGGAGCGCCTGCGGAGCCTGCCGCCGACGCCGCCCCGTCCCCTGCGGACAGCGCCGAGCCGGCCCCCGCGGTGCCGCCCGTCCCGGGGCCGACGCCACCGCCCGCGATGGGCGCCCCGGAGCCTGCCGTGAGTCCGGCGCCGGGGGCGCCTTTCACTCCGCCCGCGCCCGCGCCCGCTTCCGGTGCACCCTTCACTCCGCCCGCGCCGCCTCCCGGGGTGCCGGGGGTCGTGCCCAAGCTGCCGGTGGGGTTCGAACCGCAGCAGCCGCAGGGGGAGGGTCAGATGAACGGGGGGTCTTCGTCGTCCCCGTCGGCGCCGGAGGCCCCGGCCGCCGGGGCCGAGCCCGGACCGGCCGATCCCGGCAGCGGCGACCTGGAGAGCGGTGCCACCATCCGGTTCTCCGCCGCCGCGCTGAAGCGGGAGTTCGAGCGGAGGGACGCCGAGGCGGCGGCCGAGAAGAGCACGTCCGGGGACGGCGAGGCCGAGGACGCCGGCGTTCCGGCCGAGGACAAGGCCGGCACCGGGGCCGCGGCCGAGCCCGGTGATGCGGACGGCAGCACTGCTGACGCCGGCGGCGAGGGCTCGGAGGTTCCGGGAGCCGAGGCGGAGCGGGACGACGAGGGCTCCGGTGGGACGGACGCCTCGGCGGAGGACGCCCCGGCAGCGGGGAGGGACTCCGGGGACGGCGCAGACGCGGAGAGCCGGCCGGAGGCGCCGGAAGCCGAGACCGCTGCCGACGCCGATGCCGATGCCGATGCCGAGGGTGGCGCGGCAGCGGACACGGATGCCTCCCAGGGGGAGGCCGCCTCCGGCGAGAGCACCGAGAGCGCCGAGGGTGCGGTGGCCGGGCCGGCCGGGCCCGAGGACGCGGCTCGCGCGG
>Ga0207873_1002828_pt1 | contig 13503 bp, 7 predicted proteins | sample BGWIniCompost_FD_187373 | JGI IMG/M metagenome (GOLD analysis project Ga0207873, IMG submission 187373) | Cellulose adapted compost microbial communities from Newby Island Compost Facility, Milpitas, CA, USA - BGW Initial Compost (SPAdes)... ... | reverse complement strand
GTCGAACTCGCCGCATGACCCCCACAAGCCAAACCACCCCAAACCGAACCTGGGCGCCTTGACGGAAGACATAGAGGCACCCCCCGCACGGCGACGGCCGCCGCACATCGGCCAGTCGAGGCAGAAGACCCTGAGAGAAGGCCCCGAGAGAAGGCCCTGAGATCCGGAAGCTCCGGGGCAGGCTCCCGGGCCCGGTCCTCCACTTGCTCGGCTCACAACCTTCAGGTCTCCCGGGCCCAGGCCACCAGGCCCCCGGGCTCCCAGGCCCGCCCCTGCGTCTCTTCAGCGCGATGGCCCGGTGCCGCCCGTCGGCCCCGCGCCGCCCTCCTCGGCGCCGCCGCGGCGGCCCACGGCCGCCGTCCGCAGATCAGCGTTCAGCGCCGACAGGTCCGCGTTCAGCGCGGCCATCAACTCCTCCATCTGCTGCAGCAGGCCCTTCGGCTGCGACAAACCACCAGCGGCCGGCAGCGGCCCCCCGTCCTGCAGCGGGCCTTTGCCCCGCAGCGACCTCTCGTCCCGCAGCGGGCCTCCGTCCGCCAGCGGTCCGGTCTCCTCCGGCATATCGGCCTCCTCGGCCCCGGCCCCGTCGGGCCGGCACAGTGACGCCCCGGCGTCGTCCGCCGGCGCGGGTGCCGGGCGTTCCGGCTCCGTGCGGGCAACGATCTTCCTCCCGCCTCGGTCACTGCCGCGGTCATACCAATCGGCTCACCCGACCGGCCGTGATCGGCTCACCCGACCGACCGTGCAGGATGGAGGCATGGATCTGCGCATCTTCACCGAGCCTCAGCAGGGCGCCACGTACGACACGCTCCTGACTGTCGCCAAGGCCACCGAAACCCTCGGATTCGACGGCTTCTTCCGCTCCGACCACTACCTGAAGATGGGCTCCGTCGACGGCCTGCCCGGCCCCACCGACGCCTGGATCACACTCGCCGGGCTCGCCAGGGAGACCCGCCGCATCCGGCTCGGCACCCTGATGACCGCCGCCACGTTCCGCCTTCCCGGCGTCCTCGCCGTGCAGGTCGCGCAGGTCGACCAGATGTCCGGCGGGCGGATCGAACTCGGCCTGGGCGCGGGATGGTTCGAGGAGGAGCACAGGGCGTACGGCATTCCCTTCCCCAAGGAGAGGCTCGCCCGGCTCGAGGAGCAGCTGGAGATCATCACCGGGTTATGGGCCACCGAGACCGGCAGCACCTACGACTTCCACGGCACCTACTACGAGCTCACCGGCTGCCCCGCGCTCCCCAAGCCCGCCCAGGCCAGGCTGCCCATCCTCGTCGGCGGCAGGGGCCCCCGCCGCACCCCGCGGATCGCCGCCCGGTACGCCGACGAGTACAACGCCTCCTTCTTCTCGCCCGAGGAGAGCGCCGCGCAGTTCGGCCGGGTGCGGGAGGCCGCCCAGCAGGAGGGCCGGGACCCGGACGAGATCCTCTGCTCCAACCTCCTGGTGGTCTGCGTAGGCAAGGACGAGCACGAACTCGCCCGGCGGGCCGACGCCATCGGCCGCGAGGTCGGTGAGCTGCGGGCCAACGGCCTGGCGGGCACCCCGGCCGAGGTCGTCGACAAGATCGGCCGCTACCAGGAGGCCGGCTCCCGCCGGATCTACCTCCAGGTGCTGGACCTCAGCGACCTCGATCACCTGGAACTGATCGCCTCCGAGGTCCAGTCCCAGCTGTCGTAGCGGCCCCCGCCCCGGCCTGCCCGGGGCGGGTCCGCCGCCCCGGGCGCCCGGAAGCACCGGCGGAGAAGCACCGGCGAAGCACCCAGAAAATCCCGAAGAGACCCGGCCGCCGGGCCGGTACGGTGATCGGACGCGTTGGATCCCCGCGTGTCTCAGCAGTTCAGAAGGTGTTTCGAGGTGTAACCACCGTGTTCCTTTCGATCAGTACCACCGGCGTCCCCGAGCGCCCCGCGACCGATCTCGGCTTCCTGCTGCACAAGCACCCCGAGAAGGCGCAGTCGCGCTCGACCTCCTACGGCAGAGCGCACATCCTCTACCCGGAGGCGGACGCCGAGCGCTGCACAGCGGCGCTGCTGCTCGAGGTGGACCCGGTGGCACTGATCCGGCGCGGCAAGGGCAAGGGCCGCGGCGGCGCACCCGACGCCGCGCTCGCGCAGTACGTCAACGACCGCCCGTACGCGGCCTCCTCGCTGCTGGCGGTCGCCCTGAGCACGGTGTTCTCCAGCGCGATGCGCGGGGTGTGCGCCGCCCGCCCGGAGCTGCCCGGGCAGCCGCGCCCGCTGCGCATCGAGGTTCCCGCGCTGCCCGCCCGCGGCGGCCCGGACCTGGTGCGCCGGCTGTTCGAGCCGCTCGGCTGGGCGGTGGACGCCGAACCCGTCCCGCTGGACGAACGGTTCCCCGAGTGGGGCGACTCGCGGTATGTGCGGCTGGTGCTTCAGGCGGACAGCCTCACCGTCGCCGAGGCGCTGCGCCACCTGTATGTGCTGCTTCCGGTCCTGGACGACGCCAAGCACTACTGGGTCTCCGCCGACGAGGTGGACAAGCTGCTGCGGGCCGGTGAGGGCTGGCTGCCCGCCCACCCGGAGCAGCAGCTGATCACCAGCCGCTACCTCTCCCGGCGCTGGTCGCTGACCCGGCAGGCGCGTCAGCGGCTCGAGCTGGTGCGGCTCGCCGAGGCGGACGACAGCGAGGTCGACGAGATCGACAACGCGGTGAAGGCGGAGAGCGAGTCGGAGGAGAAGCCGACACCGCTGGCGGTGCAGCGCCGGGACGCCATCACGGCCGCGCTGCGGGCCGCCGGCGCCTCCCGGGTGCTCGATCTGGGCTGCGGCGAGGGCCAGTTGGTGCGCGAGCTGCTGCGCGACCCGGCGTTCACCGAGATCGTCGGTGTCGATGTGTCGACCCGTGCGCTCGCCATCGCCTCCCGGCGGCTGAAGCTGGACCGCATGGGCGAGCGGCAGGCCTCCCGGGTCAGGCTGCTGCAGGGCTCCCTGGCCTACACCGACCGCCGGCTCGCGGGCTATGACGCGGCCGTGCTCAGCGAGGTGATCGAGCACGTCGACCCGCCCCGGCTGCCCGCGCTCGAGTACGCCGTGTTCGGCGCGGCGCGTCCCCGCACCGTCGTCGTGACCACGCCGAACGTCGAGTACAACGTGCGCTGGGAGAGCCTGCCGGCCGGGCACGTCCGGCACCGCGACCACCGCTTCGAGTGGGACCGTGCGCAGTTCCGCGCCTGGGCGGGGGAGGTGGCGGAACGGCACGGCTACGGCGTGGAGTTCCGGCCCGTGGGGCCGGACGACCCGGAGGTCGGGCCGCCCACCCAGATGGCCGTGTTCACCGCCGGGACCGTGCCGGACGGCAGGACCACCGAGAACGGCTCCGGCAAGACCACCGGGAACAACTCGGGCACGACCACCGAGAACGACTCCGGCACGGACACCGAGAAGAACTCCGGGACGAACGAGAAGGAGGCGAAGGCCGCATGACCACCGGGACCCGGGCGCAGGGCCGCACCCTGTCCGTCACCGATCTGTCGCTGGTGGTGCTGGTCGGCGCCTCCGGCTCCGGCAAGTCCACGTTCGCCCGGCGCCACTTCAAGCCCACCGAGGTCATCTCCTCCGACTTCTGCCGGGGCCTGGTCGCCGACGACGAGAACGATCAGAGCGCCTCCCGGGACGCCTTCGACGTCCTGCACTACATCGCGGGCAAGCGCCTGGCCGCAGGACGCCGCACCGTCGTCGACGCCACCAGCGTCCAGTCCGAGGCGCGCGGCAAGCTGATCGAGCTGGCGCGGGAGCACGACGTACTGCCGATAGCCATCGTGCTCGACGTGCCCGAGGAGGTGTGCGCCGAGCGCAACGCCGCCCGCACCGACCGGGCCGACATGCCCCGCCGGGTGATCCGCCGCCACACCCGCGAACTGCGGCGCTCGCTGCGGCACCTGGAGCGGGAGGGCTTCCGCAAGGTGCATGTGCTGCGCGGCGTGGAGGAGATCGAGAACGCCACCGTCGTCACCGAGAAGCGGTACAACGACCTCACCCACCTCACCGGGCCGTTCGACATCATCGGCGACATCCACGGCTGCTCCGGCGAACTGGAGGCGCTGCTCGGCAAGCTGGGCTATGCCGACGGAGTGCACCCCGAGGGCCGCACCGCGGTCTTCGTGGGCGACCTGGTCGACCGCGGCCCGGACAGCCCCGGTGTGCTGCGCCGGGTGATGGGCATGGTCAAGTCCGGCAACGCGCTGTGCGTGCCGGGCAACCACGAGAACAAGTTCGGCCGCTATCTGCGGGGCCGCAACGTCCAGCTGACCCATGGCCTCGCCGAGACCGTCGAGCAGATGGAGGGCGAGAGCGAGGAGTTCAAGCAGGAGGTACGGGAGTTCATCGACGGCCTGGTCAGCCACTACGTCCTCGACGGCGGGCGCCTCGTGGTCTGCCACGCCGGTCTGCCGGAGAAGTACCACGGGCGCACCTCGGGCCGGGTGCGCAGCCACGCCCTGTACGGCGACACCACCGGCGAGACCGACGAGTTCGGCCTGCCGGTGCGCTACCCGTGGGCGGAGGACTACCGCGGCCGTGCCGCCGTCGTCTACGGGCACACCCCGGTGCCGGAGGCGACCTGGCTGAACAACACCATCTGCCTGGACACCGGCGCCGTCTTCGGCGGCAAGCTCACCGCGCTGCGCTGGCCGGAGCGGGAGCTCGTCGACGTGCCGGCCGAGCGCGTCTGGTACGAGCCGGCGAAGCCGCTGCGCACCGAGGCGCCCGGCGGCCGCGAGGGACGCCCGCTGGACCTCGCCGACGTGCACGGTCGCCGGGTCGTCGAGACCCGGCACCAGGGCCGCATCACGATCCGCGAGGAGAACGCGGCCGCCGCGCTCGAGGTGATGAGCCGCTTCGCCGTCGACCCGCGTCTGCTGCCGTACCTGCCGCCCACCATGGCGCCCGTGGCCACCTCGCAGCTGGAGGGCTACCTGGAGCACCCGGCCGAGGCGTTCGCCCAGTACGCGGCGGACGGCGTGGCACGGGTGGTGTGCGAGGAGAAGCACATGGGCTCGCGCGCGGTGGCCCTGGTGTGCCGGGACGCGGAGACCGCCAGGGAGCGGTTCGGGGCGGACGGCGTGACCGGTTCGCTGTACACGCGCACCGGCCGCCCGTTCTTCGACGACCCGGCCGTCACCGAGGAGATCCTCGGCCGGCTGCGCACCGCCGTCACCGAGGCGGGCCTGTGGGAGGAACTCGGCACCGGGTGGCTGCTGCTGGACGCCGAGCTGATGCCGTGGTCGCTGAAGGCGAGCGGTCTGCTGCGCTCCCAGTACGCGGCGGTGGGCGCCGCGTCCGGCGCCGCCCTCCCGCCCGCGCTGGCCGCCCTGGAGGCGGCAGCGGCGCGGGGCGTGGACGTCGGGGAGCTGCTCACCCGCCAGCGGGAGCGGGCCGCGGCCGCCTCCGCGTTCACCGAGGCCTACCGCCGCTACTGCTGGACCACCGACGGTCTGGACGGGGTGCGGCTCGCCCCGTTCCAGCTGCTCGCCGTCCAGGGCCGCAGTCTGGCCGCGCTGCCGCACGACGAGCAGCTGGCGCTGCTCGACCGGCTGGTCGAGCACGACAACTCCGGGCTGCTGCAGACCACCCGGCGGCTGTATGTGGACACCGGTGACCCGGAGTCGGTGCGGGCCGGCACCGACTGGTGGCTGGAGATCACCGGGCGCGGCGGCGAGGGCATGGTCGTCAAGCCGGTCGGCGCGCTGGTGCGCAGCGCCGAGGGCCGGCTGGTGCAGCCCGGCATCAAGTGCCGGGGCCGCGAGTACCTGCGGATCATCTACGGCCCCGAGTACACCCGCCCGGAGAACCTCGCCCGGCTGCGCGGCCGCTTCCTGAACCACAAGCGGTCCCTTGCCGTCCGCGAGTACGCGCTCGGCCTGGAGGCGCTGGACCGCCTCGCCGAGGGCGAGCCGCTGTGGCGCGTGCACGAAGCGGTGTTCGGTGTGCTCGCACTGGAGTCCGAGCCCGTCGACCCGCGCCTGTAGCACAACGGGCGCATGATTCCGGCCGAGTCGCCCGGGCGGGGGACTTCGGCCGGACATCCGCCCCGGGGCCTCACCCGTCCCTGGTTAACCGTCAGTTGCCGTGCTAACTTCGCAGGTCGGTCAGGCAGGCGAACCGACTCATGGGGGACAGTCGGTGGAGAACGGCGAGGGGCTCGGCGGACCCGGGGGCGGGGCGTCGCGCGGGCGAGGTCTGGAACTGGCGTTACATCTCACCAACGCCCTGTGCGAGCTCGTCTGCATGGCTGACGCGCAGAGCCGCGCCCAGTTCGCCGCCGTGCTCGGCGAACAGCTGGGCCGCACCATCGACGTGCGGGGCCTGAGACTCCGTGAGGACGCGGTGGCCATGGTGCGCGCCGCGCTGAACGTCCCGGGCGGCGAACGCGTACTGGTGAGAGTGGTCGAGCTCTACGAGGGGACCGCGCCGGCCGAGGAGCTGGGCCGGCTGATCGCCCCCGCCGCGCCGCCCCCGGCGGCCACTCTGCCCGGGCCCCTCAACGGTCACGACGTCCGCTCGGCCCGCGCCCTGCTCGTCGACGCCGAACGGGAGGTGCGCCCGGCCCGGTTACGGGAGCGGCTCGCCGCGGAGCTCGGCGGCCTTCAGCTGCCCGGCGGCCTCACCCCCGAGCAGCTGTTCGCGCACGTTCTGGAGTGGAACGCCCAGCCGGACGGACTGCCGCCCGCGGTGATCCTGCTCGACGTCACCGCCCAGCTGATGTCCACGCCCGGACAGGGCGCCCCGCTGGTCAAATGGGTCGACGGCTGGGCCCAGCGCGCCGGGCTGACGGCCGCCGTGGCCGAGCGGCGCACCGAGCGGGCGAGAACCACCGCCGACCCGGACATCCCCTGCTGCCTGATCGTCGCCGTGGAGCCCGCCCGCGACGGCTCCGGCGAGTACGTGGTGCGCACCTGGCTCAACACCGTCCCCGGCTACTGGGACCCGCAGCCGGGTGAGCCCACCGTCACCACCCTGCCCGGCCTCGGCCAGGCGGTGGAACGCGCGCTGCGGCAGGGCTCCCGCCTGTGGACCGCCCCGGCAGGTCCCCGTCAGCCCGGCGGCGACCAGCCCACCTTCGTGGAGTTCGTGCTCCCCTACGACCTGCTCAACCACGACGTGGCGAGCCTGACCTTCCAGGTCGGCCACGGACGCGCGCTGCCGCTCGGCCTGCGCTACGCGGTCCATCTGCGCAGCCTGGAACGGATGCGCACCGACGACGTGCTGGTCCGCCGCCAGTGGCAGGAACGGTGGCAGCGGCTGCGCCGGCACGGGGTGGCGGTGCACCGCTGGACCGCCGCCGACGCCCACCGGCTGGACGCCTGGCAGACCGCCCTCGCGGAGGACACCAGGCACACCGCCGTGGTGCTCGACGCGCCCGACGACACGCCCGCGCTCGAGGCGCTGAAGGCCGCGATCGCCGAGGGCATAGCGCTCGCCGTCTGGGACCGCCGGGGAGTCTTCAAGGAGGAGCGGCGCGAGGTGGTCACCGCGGTGTTCGCCTCCGTCCCGTTCGCCGCGCAGATCCCCATGGCCATCCACCGGCTGCGCCGGAAGGCGGTCGGCGAGGAGCAGAGCCCGGAGCTGCTCGGCCGTCATATCGCCTTCTTCTGGGACGATCCCACACGACTGGTCGACATCCACACCGACGACGGCGATCTCGCCAGCGAGGAGACACCGGCATGACCGCGCAGGAGGAGCAGGCGACCGTGTCCCCCGCCCCGGCCCCCGACGGCTGGCGGGTCTTCCACGCCACCGGCATGGCCCCGCGGACCCCGCCGGTCCTGCCGCCGGCCCCGCCCTGGCGCCGCTTCCGGGGCGGCCCGGCCCTGCCCCCGCCGCCCGACGACCCCGAGGCCGCGCTGCGCCGCATCGGCCCCGACGAGCTCACCCCGCAGCTCGGCTCCGACGAGATCGACGTCGTCAACGCCGCACTGCTGCTGCGCCGCCCGCTGCTGATCACCGGACCGCCAGGCGTCGGCAAGTCCACCCTGGCCCATGTGATCGCCCGGGAACTGGGGCTCGGCCGGGTTCTGGAGTGGAACATCGTCAGCCGTACGACGCTGAAGGACGGCCTCTACAACCACGACGCCATGGGGCGCGCCCAGGCCATCGCCGCCTGGCAGGCGGGGCTGCGCGGCGGCCCGGGAGGTGCCGCCTTCGCAGACCTGTCCGAGCAGCCCGAGCCCGGCGTCGTATTGAATGAACGTCAACTTCCGCCACTCCTCGGGGATTTCATCACCCTCGGGCCACTCGGCACCGCGCTTCTGCCCTACGATCGTCCGCGGGTGCTTCTTGTCGACGAGCTCGACAAGAGCGACATCGACCTGCCGAACGACCTGTTGCACGTGCTGGAGAACGGAAGCTATGACGTCCCGGAGCTGGTCCGCGACGCCGCCGAGACCGCGAGCGTCCACACCAGCGACCCCGGGGTCCGCGCCGAGGTGCGCCAAGGGCGGGTCGAGTGCCGGGAGTTCCCGGTCGTGGTGATCACCAGCAACGGCGAACGGGAGTTTCCGGCCGCCTTCCGCAGGCGTTGTCTGCCGCTCGAACTGCGCACGCCCACCCGCGAGCGGCTGCTCGCCATGGTGAAGCGGCATCTGGGTGAGCACCCCGAGGGCACCGAGGAGCTGGTGGACCTGTTCCTGCAGCGGGTCCAGGCCGGCGGTACGCACTCCCTGGATCAGCTACTCAACGCTGTCCAGATCACTACCCTGGGTGGTTTCCAGGTCGGCGGAAACGGGCGTAAGCTCGTGGAAATGCTCCTCCGCGACCTCGCGAAGGGCCGCTGAATGGACAACGGCTTTCCCAGGGAGCGCGCATCCGGATCCGGTGGCGGACCAGTGTCGGGGTCGTCGCCTCCTTCGGCGTTCCCCGAATCCGACGGGTACGCGAGCGAGTCCCAGAGCCTCCTTCTCCCTGCCCCGCACACGGCCGCCGCCCAGGACGAGGTGCCGCGCTGGCAGGAGGTCGCGGACGCGGTGTGGCTCGCCGCCTACTGGGACCGCCACGGCGGCCCCGCCGTCGGCGTCCAGGGAGCCGGGCAGCGCGATGACGGGGGCTCCGCCGCCGGGCGCCCCGGAAGCGCAGGGAAGGCCGGGACCAGGAGCACCGCGGAAGCCGAGAGTGCCGCCACCGGGGAGTCCGGGCCCACGGACACCGGGGAGGCCGGGCGGACGGACACCGGGGAAGCCGAGTGCACACGCGAACCGCGGGACGCCGCGTCGACGGACCAGGAGGCGGACGGCGCTCCTTCCTCCGCCGGCCCGAGGGCTCCCGTCCCGGCCGGTGAGCGAGACGGGCGGCCGTCCGGCGACCTGGCCGACGGCCCGTACGTGCCCGATCCCCTGGACGTGCTGCCGGACCACGCCCCCGAGCCCCCCGGCGGAGGCCTGTTACCGGACCCCGAGGGTTCCGTCACCCTGCATCTCGCCCCACCGCTGCTCGCCGAGGACGCCAACGAGCCGCAGCACGGTCCGGGACGACGCACCGCCCAGCTGGCCCGCGCCCTGCACCAGCTGCAGCGCCGCGTGTCCTCCCGCGACGCCCACGAGCTCGACGAGGAGGCCACCGCCGAACAGGGCATCGCCGACGGGCTGTGGCTGCCGTTCCTGCGGCCCGCCCGCACCACCGCCTTCGACCTGGTGCTGCTCGCCGACGACGCGCCCACCATGCGCATCTGGGAGGAGACGGTGGCCCGGCTCGCCGAGGCCGCCGAGCACAGCGGCGCCTTCCGCAGCGTGCGCACCGTCCGGGTCGTCGTCCCGCGCACCGGATCGCCCACGCTGCACTGGACCAGCGGCGGCGCCGTCGCCGACCCGGCCGAGCTGATCGACGGCCGCGGCGGACGGGTCTTCCTCGTCGTCACCGACGGGCTCGGCCACGGCTGGGCCGCCCCCGCCGCCGACACCCTGCTCGGCCGCCTCGCCCACGCGGGACCCACCGCCCTGGTCCATCTGCTCCCGCCCCATCTGCGCCACCGCAGCTCCCTCTACCCCCACCCGGCGGTCCTGGAGGCGGGCGGATTCGGCGCGGCCAACGACGCCTTGGGGCACTGGGCTCCGCCCGGCGGCCCCGACCCCATGCGCCCCCTGCCCGAGGCCGGCGACGACTCGCTGCCCGTCCCGGTGCTCTCCCTGAAGCCCGCCTCGATCGCCGCCTGGGCCGACCTCGTCACCGGCGACCGCGGAGTGCGCCGATCGCTTCCCGTCGTCCTCGCCGGCACCCTCACCAAGGGCGCACCCGCCCCCGGACTGCGCGCCCCCCGCTTCCCGCGCGCCGCCGCCGCTGCCGTGCGCCGCTTCTTCACCCTCGCCACCCCGAAGGCCCGTCGGCTGGCCACCCAACTGGCCGCCGTTCCCTTCGAGTTCGAACTGGTCGAGCAGCTGCGGCGCAAGCTCATGCCCGACACCGGGCCGGACCACGTCGCCGAGATCCTCATGGGCGGGCTCATCGACTGGAACGGCGCGGGCGAAGGGCGCCCCGAGTTCGCGGACGGGGTGCGCGAGGCGCTGCTCGCCGCCACCACCCGCACCCAGCTCGCCCGCACCGTCAGCGTGGTGGGCGACCTGCCGGCCGCCGGCGAACGGGGCATGGCGCTGCGCGCCGCCCTGCGCGACCCGGTCGGCACCACGCTGCCCGACCCCGCCGAGGCCGGCTGGGTGCGCAGTGAACTCGCCGTGATGCGCGCCCTGTCCGGGCCCTACTCCGATCGAGCGAACCGCATCCACCCCGACCCCCTGAGGCGCACGCCCGGAGGCGGGACTGAACGGTCGCCCGATTTGCCCGCAAGTACCCCCCAAGGGATGAATAATCCAGAAGGTGTCGACTCCCGAGATGATCAGGCAGGGAGTCATCCAGCATCCGACCACCCCGACTCCTCTGGAGATCCCTTGCCGACCCCGGTGACCGAGACCCACCCCGAAGCCCCGGAGGCTGAGCAGCTCATGCAGAGCACCACGACCGCAACGCCGGCCCTTCTGGTGAACGTTCCGCTGCGGAACACCTCGTTCGTCGGCCGGCAGGCACTGCTGCGGGCCGTGGAGGAGCAGCTCGGCGCCCAGGACACGGCGGCCGTCCTGCCGCACGCCCTGCACGGGCTCGGCGGCGTCGGCAAGTCCCAGCTCGCCCTCGAGTACATCTACACCCACCAGCACGAGTACAGCGTCATCTGCTGGATCCCCGCCGAGCGGGAGAGCCTCATCCTGGCCGCTCTGGCCCACCTCGCCGACGCGCTCGGTGTCGCCCCCGCCGGCCACGACTCCGCGGGCGGCGCCCCCGCCGCCAACGCCGCCGTGCCGGCCGTCCTGGAGGCGCTGCGCTCCGGCAGCCCGTACCGCAACTGGCTGCTGGTCTTCGACAACGCCGAGGAGATCGACACGGTGCGCCGCTACTTCCCGGCCAACGGGCCCGGCAAGGTCATCGTGACCTCCCGGAACCGCGCCTGGGAGCGTGTCGCCACCCCGCTTCCGGTGAACGTCTTCGACCGCGAGGAGTCGATCGAGCTGCTGCAGAAGCGCTCGCCCGACCTGAGCACCGAGGACGCCGACCGGCTGGCCGAGGCCCTCGGCGACCTGCCGCTGGCCATCGAGCAGGCGGGCGCCTGGCGCGCCGTCACCGGCATGCTGGTCGACGAGTACCTCGATCTGCTCGCCCAGCGCAGCCCGGAGATCCTGGAGCTCGATCCCGCCCCCGACTACCCGGTCTCGGTCGCCGCCGCCTGGGACATCTCCCTGGAGCGCATCAAGGAGCGCAACCCCGGTGCCCGGCAGCTGCTGGACATCTGCGCCGCCATGGCGCCCGAGCCCATCCCGCGGTCCATGCTGCGCGGCAGCCGGGGCGTCAACATCACGCCCGAGGTCGACCCCCTGCTGCGCGAGTCCATCAAGCTGAACCGCGCGGTGCGCGACCTGAGCCAGTTCTCCCTGGTGAAGGTCGACCCCAGGTCCGACACGCTGCAGATGCACCGTCTGCTGCAGACGGTGCTCCTCGCCAAACTCGACCGCGAGCAGCACGAGCGCATGCGCGACGCCGCCCACCAGCTGCTGTCGGCGGCCAAGCCCGGCAACTACGCCTCGTCGCTGGAATGGCGCTCCTACCAGCTGCTGCTGCCGCACATCCTGGCCTCCCAGGCGGTGACCAGCACCGACACCTATGTGCGCGAGCTGGTCTACGACACCGCGCTGTTCCTGTACTACTGGGGCGACCACGAGGGCGCGGTGGACCTCGCCCGGCAGGCGTACAACGCGTGGCTCGCCGCCTCCGGCGAGGAGGACATCCACGTCATCCGCATCGCCAAGAGCCTGGCCTTCACCCTGCGCCAGGTCGGGCAGATCGCCGAGGCGATCCCGCTCACCGAGAAGGCCCTCGAGGTCTCCCGGCGCAGCGACGACGTCGACGCCGAGGACCTCATCGACTCGCTGTGCGAGATGGCCGACGCCCGCCGCTACCAGGGCCGATTCGCCGAGGCGCGGGACCTGGGCAAGGAGGCCACGGAGCTGGCCCGCTCACTGATGGGCCCGGACGACCCGATGACGCTGCGCGCCACCCACAGCTGGGCCGTCGACCTGCGCCTGTGCGGGCAGTTCCGGGAGGCACTGGAGCTGGACCAGGAGAACGCCCGGCTGCGGGAGCTGATGTACGGCCCGGCCAGCTTCTTCACCCTCAACACGCTCAACGGCCTCTCCATCGACATGCGGGAGAGCGGTGACTTCCCGGGCGCCCGCGAGTTCCAGGAGGACGTCCACCGGCGCGCCCGCAGCGCCATGGGCGAGGAACACCCGCTCACCCTGCGGGTGGCCCGCAACCTCGCCGTCTGCCTGCGCCGCGACGGGGCGCTGGACGAGGCGGTGAAGCTCTCCGAGGAGACCCTGCGGCGTTTCCTGTCCCGCTACGGCCCGCTGCACGCCGACTCGCTGGCCTCGGCGCTGAACCTCTCCGTGGACCGCCGGCTCGCCGGTGATCTGGAGCGGTCGCTGGAACAGGGCGAGGACACGGCCCGGCGCTACGCCACCCTCTTCGGCGACGACCACGCGTACACGCTGATGGCGCAGGCGAACGTGGCGGCCACGCTGCGGGCGCTGGGCCGCCTCGACCAGGCCCACGAGATGGAGGAGGCGGCGGCCGGCCGGCTCAGCGACACCCTGGGCGCCGAGCATGTGACCACGCTCACGGTGGCTCTCGGCCAGGCCAGCACGGCGTACGCCCAGCTGGACTTCGACCGGGCGCACGCGCTCGACAAGGCGAACCTGCCGAGGCTCGAGGAGGTCGCAGGGGAGGAGCACCCGCTGACCTTCGCCTGCCGGGCGAACCTCTCGATGGATCTGCGCGGGCTCGGCCGCGGCGACGAGGCGGACGAGGAGCAGCGCACGGCGGTGGAGGGCTTCACCCGGATGGTGCGGCCGGACCACCCGTGGCTGGTGGCGGCCCGTCACCGCCGCCGGATCGACGTCGACCTGGCGCCGATGCCGCTGTAGGGGCGACGAGCAGCGACGGGCGGGG
>Ga0207873_1002825_pt1 | contig 13528 bp, 12 predicted proteins | sample BGWIniCompost_FD_187373 | JGI IMG/M metagenome (GOLD analysis project Ga0207873, IMG submission 187373) | Cellulose adapted compost microbial communities from Newby Island Compost Facility, Milpitas, CA, USA - BGW Initial Compost (SPAdes)... ... | reverse complement strand
TCGCCGCCCGCCAGCCTTGTCGCCAGCGCGGTGGCACCGGCACCGAGCGCGGCCGCCACCGCCAGCGCCGGCCAGGATGCACGGTGCGGTGCCATCGCGCGCCTCCGCTCAGATGTTGTCGAAGCCGATCGCGCCGTTGCAGTGCAGCCACTCGCTGCGGCCGTTGCCGCCGCCGCACTGGCCGTTCTGGTACACGCCGGTGTTGTAGGTCTGGTCCTCGGCCTGGCGGATCTGCCCGTTGACGCTGATGTAGTCCACCTGCACGTCGCGGTTGGCGCCGTCGTTGATGAACTCGACCAGGGTGCCGCCCGATGCGGACGTGGTCACGGTGTAGTTGTTCATCGTCGTGCCGAGCGTCCAGGTGGCGATGGTCTGGTTGTTGACCTTGAAGTTGATCACCTCGCCGCCGCTGGTGCCGCGTGCGCGGACGACGATGGTCTTGCTGCCGCCGCCCGGCGGCGGATTGTTGCCGCCCCCGGAGCTCACCGTGATGTCGCTGCTGCCGTAACTCTGGTAGCCCTCGGTGGCCAGCACCATGTAGTCGTGGTTGCCCAGGTTCAGGCCGCGGCTGGCCCAGTAGTTGAAGTGGTTGGCCACGGTGATCGTGCCGGAGATGCTGCCGAAGCCCTTCTTCGGGTTGCGCACGCTGAAGTACTGGTAGAACGTGCTGTTGTCGCCCTCGATCGAAGGCGCGTTGACGCGCAGGCAGCGGCGGACGTTGTAGGTGGCGCCGTCGCTCTGGAAGCTGCCGAAGTCCTGGCCACCGGCGCAGTTGGCCGGGTTGTACGAACCGTAGCTCTCGATCACGTAGTACTCGACCAGCGGATTGCGGGTCCAGCCGTACAGGGCGAGGTAGGAGTTCTGGCTGTTGTCGACGCCGTAATAGCCGGAGTAGTTCACGACGCGCGGGCCGCCCGGGTTCCAGCCCTTGCCGCCGACCCAGTTGTTGGTGCTGTTGTTCCACTGCGAGCTGTAGCGCCCGCCCGAATGCAGGGTCATCGACGCGCTGCCCGAGTCCTTCCAGAACGTGTAGAAGTAGCCGTCGTGGGTGCCGGTGGCGTTGTTGTTGAGCGTCTGCGCGTGCGCCGCGCCGGCGAGCAAGCCGGTGGCGCACAGCAGCGCGGTGGCGGACAGGATGCGACGGCGGTTGTTCCTGGTCATGTTGGGTCTCCGAAGATGCGCCCGCGCCGCGGACCGCGTGCGGACGGGGCGCGGGTCAGGGGTTGGTTCGGAGGGCGCCAGGCCCGTGGCGGCACGCGGTGGCATGCGCCCGGTGGCGTGGATCCGGCGGCGACGGGCTGCGGATCGGACGCCGCCACGGCGGGCGGCGTGGGCCTGGACTGGTCGACACGGCATATCCCTCCCTGGGTGTACCGCTACGGCCTGCTGCGCTGTCGCGCTTGTATGGACTTGTGTGCAGGCGCCGACCGGCATTGGTAGCGCTACCAGTCGGCGGCGCAAGTAAATCACCGGGCAGGGGCGGGAAAAGCGACGGCGTTCGCGGTTCGCGCGCGCGACTGGCGCTCGCCGCGCGAGGCATACGGGTTTTTTACGACGCCTGCATCCGCCCTTTACGCATTGATCGTTGCGCCCGGAACCATCCACTCGTTTTCGCGGTCGGCGCGCGGCAGCGACGTTCGCCATTGACGCTCCTGCCCGCACGATGGTGCAGCGCATCGTGCCGGTCCAGCGCCATTCGAACGCGGACGGCGCACGTCCCGGGCGATGGCGCAACGCCCGCATTCGTCGCGCGGCGATGGACGTCGCCCAGGGGGCTCTCCCGGCCGGCGTGCCGGCACGGCGTTCACGGCCTCGCGGGCGCCCCCGCGCTTCCCGCCGGGCACACGGGAGGACGAACGGACCGTCGCAGGCCGCACCTTCCCACGCACCGCGGCGGCGACATCCGGGAGCGGGCCGGCGGCGACGCCCTTTCGTGGCACCACGCCTCCATCACGATCCGCTCAGGCGCGGCATGGCAACGTCGTGCGCCTGCGTCCCCCCGGGCGCGACCCCGACGGTTCCCTGTCACGTCGCGCCCCGTGCCCGCGTCCCTGCCCCCATGAGCCAGACCCCTGCCCTCGTCCAACCCGCTTCCTGCAACCTGCTCGACGTGATCGAGGCGACCGCCACGCGCCGTGCGCCTGCGCTCGTCGAGTTCATCGACGAGGGTGGCGCGCTGCGGCGCCTGCACGCACGGGTGCTCGACGTCGTGACCCGGGACGGCGCCGAGCACGTCCGGCTCGGCTCCGGCGAATGGGTGCGGCTGGACCGCATCGTCGCCGTCGACGGCAACCGCCTCGCGGGCCAGCCGCACTGACGCCCGCTGCCGGATCCACCCACCCCGTCCGGGCGCCACCGCGGCCGGACGCTGCTACCGTGTTCCCATGAGCCATCCCCTGCCCGTTGCGCTGCCGTTGCCCGACGGCGATACCGGTCTCGATCCAGCGGCGTACGAGGAGTTGCGGCGCGCCCACGCCCGGCTGGAGACGCCCGGGCTGGCCGCGCAGCTGGCCAACGCCGTCGGCGCGCCGCTCGAGTACGTGATGACCCGGCGCCTGCCCGCGCCCGCCACGCGCCTGGTCAATGCGCTGGTGCGCTCTGCCCTGCACCAGTCGCTGCGCGCCGCCGTGGCCACGCTCGACAAGCGCGGCGCGCGTCCGCCGCGCACGCGCACCCATGCCCTGGTCGCGGCGGCGAGCGGCGCGGCCGGAGGCGCGTTCGGCCTCGCCGGGCTGGCGGTGGAGCTGCCGCTGACCACCACGGTGATCCTGCGCTCGATCGCCGAGATCGCGCGCGCAGAAGGCGAATCGCTGGACGATCCCGCGACGACCCTGGCCTGCTTCGAGGTGTTGACCATGGGCGGGCGCAGCAGCAGCGACGACGGCGCGGAATCCGGCTACTTCGCGGCGCGCGCGGTGCTGGCGCAGCAGGTCGCGGCGGCGGCCGAGTACGTGGCCGTGCACGGCCTGGTCGGCAAGGGCGGGCCGCTGATCGTGCAGCTGCTGTCGGCGATCGCCTCGCGGTTCTCGGTCAACGTGAGCCAGAAGCTGGCGCTGCAGGCGGTGCCGCTGGTCGGCGCGGTCACCGGCGCCACGCTCAACACGCTGTTCATGCGCCATTTCCAGGCCATGGCCCAGGGGCACTTCACGGTGCGCCGGCTGGAGCGCCGCTACGGCGCCGACGTCGTGCGCCGCGCCTACCTCGCGCTGGGGAACGAGGCCGGGGATCGCCCCGTGGCCTGAGCCACGCCACCGCGGCGGTTTGCGCCCCATCCGGGCGGATGCTAGCGTCGGCCGCGAGCCACCAGGTCGCAAGGCGTGCCAGGCGAAGACATCACCCAGCTGCTCGCGCAGGCGCGCGATGGCGGAACAGCGCGCATGGATGCGGTGTTCGAAGCCCTGTACCCGGAGCTGCGGCGACTGGCCGGTTCGCGCATGGCCGGGCGCGACTCCACCCTTACCCCGACGGTGCTGGTGCACGAGCTGTTCCTGCGCATCAGCCAGGGCGCGCCGCTGTCGGTGGTCGATCGCCAGCACTTCTTCGCCGCCTCGGCGCGGGCGATGCGCTGGATCCTGGTCGAGCACGCGCGCCAGCGCGCCACCGGCAAGCGCGGCGGCGACCAGGTCATGGTCAGCCTCGACGACCGGATCCCCGACGCACCGCAGGCGCGCACCAGCATGCTCGCGCTGGAGCAGGGCCTGCAGGCGCTGGACGCCATCAGCCCGCGGCGGCGCCAGATCGTGGAGCTGCGCTGGCTGGCGGGCATGGAGTTCGCCGACATCGCCTCGATGCTCGACATCTCCGAGCGCACCGTCTACCGGGAATGGGACCGCGCGCGCGCATTCCTGCAGGCGATGCTCGATGACGAAGCGGGCAACGGGGTGCGCGATGGAGCCTGACAAGCTGGCGCAGTGGCGGCAGGCCGATGCGCTCTTCGACCAGTGGCTGGACCTGCCCGGAACCGGTCGCGAGGCCTGGCTGGCGGCCCTGGACGCACCGGAGCCGGTACGCCGCCGGCTCGAGCAACTGATCGCCGCGCACCTGCGGCCCAGCGCCGCGCTCGATCCGGCCAGCGGCGGCCTGGCCGGCCGGCGCCTGGGCGGATGGACGCTGGAGGAGGAGCTGGGCCGCGGCGGCATGGCCGTGGTCCACCGCGCCTGGCGCGAACGCGGCGCGGCGCGCCAGCAGGCGGCGCTGAAGGTGCTGACGCTCGGCGCGCTGGGCGCCGCGGGGCGCGAACGCTTCCAGCGCGAGACCGAGATCCTGGCCCGCCTCAACCACCCCAACGCCGCCGCGCTGGTCGACTCGGGCGTGGCCGACGACGGCACCTGCTGGCTGGCGATGCCGCTGGTGGAGGGCGAACGCATCGATCGCTGGTGCGATGCGCACGCGCCGGACGCACGGGCGATCGTGCGCCTGTTCCTGCAGGTCTGCAGCGCAGTCGCGTACGCGCACCGCAACCTCGTCATCCACCGCGACATCAAGCCGTCCAACGTGCTGGTGGACGATGCCGGGCACGCGCGCCTGCTCGATTTCGGCATCGGCCAGTTCGCCGACGCCACCGGCGAGCGCACGCACACGCTGTGGCGCGCGCTCACGCCCGGCTACGCCGCGCCCGAACAGCTGCGCGGCGCCCCGCCCGGCACCGCGATGGACGTCTACGGCCTCGGCGCCCTGCTGCACCGCCTGCTCACCGGCCGCACCCCGCAGTCCGGCGCCGCCGACGGCCAGGCCACCACCCGGCCGTCGCTGCTGGTGCGCGAGGCCTCCGACGCCTACCACCGCCACTACGTGCCGCTCAAGAGCGACCTCGATCGCGTGCTGCTCAAGGCCCTGGCCGAGGAACCCGAGCAGCGCTACGCCACCGCCGACGCGCTGGCCGACGACCTGCGCCGCTGGCTCGACGGCCTGCCGGTGCTGGCGCAGACGCCCGGCGCCGGCTACCGCCTGCGCAAGTTCCTGCGTCGCAACAGGCTGGGCGTGGCGGCTTCCGTGCTGCTGGTGGCGAGCGTCGCCGGTGGCGTCGGCGCGACCCTGTGGCAGGCAGGCCAGGCGCGCCGCGAAGCCGAAATCGCCCGCATCCAGGAACGGCGCGCGACCGCCGCGCGCGATTTCATGGTGCAGCTGTTCGAGGCCAACGACCCCAATGCCTCCATCGACGGCCCGCTCACCGCGCGCGACCTGCTCGACCAGGGCGCGCACCGGATGAGCGGCGCCTTCGGCGACACGCCGGCGCTGCGCGCGGAGATGCTGGTCCTGCTCGGCGACCTGTACCGGAGGATCCAGGAACTGGACGCCGCCGAACCGCTGCTGGCCGAGGGCATCGCCCTGGCCGGGGAAACCGGGGATCCGGTGCTGGTCATCCACGCCAGGTTGGGCAAGGGCCTGCTGGACGCGGCGGCCGACCGCCATCTGGAGGCATTGGCCGAATTCGATGCCGTCGAGCGCGCCCTCGAGGGACTCGGCCAGGTCCCCGGGGACCGGCACGGCCAGCTGGTGATGCACCGCAGCCGCGCGCTGACCGACGTGGGCAAGGTCCCCGAAGCGGTCGCCTATGCCGAGGCTGCGCTGGCGCGCGCGCGCAGCGAGCCGGCGCTGCCGCCGGAGGCGATGTTCTTCTACCTGCGCGCGCTGGCTGCGGCCCTCTCCGTGCAGGGACACGAGCAACGCGAGGAGGCTCTGCTCGAAGAAGCGCTTGCCTTGCAAAGCCTGGACAAGCTCGCGCCAACCGAACGGCTCCCGGTGCACGCCAGCCTGGCGGGCGCGGCCCTCGGGCGGGGGGACCTGGAAGCGGCGCTGGAGCGGTCGTCGGAAGCACTGGCGCTGGCTCGCAGGGTGTACCTTCCGGACCATCCCGCGCGCGCCTCGCTGCTGGACCTGCACGGCATCATCCTGACCCACCTGGCGCGGTTCGACGAAGCCGTCGAGGCGATCACCGAGTCGATCGCGATCCGGGAAGCCTCGCGTTCCCAGGGCTCCTCCCTCGCCGCCGCCTACAACAACCTGGCACTGGCGCTCGACAATGCCGAACGCGATGCCGAGGCCGAACCGCACATGATCCGCGCCATGGAGCTGGCCGGCGAGGTCTTCGGGAGGGACGATCCGCGCTACGCGATCGCCGTCGCCAACCTCGGCAACCTGTACCGCCAGTCCGGGCGCCACGACGAGGCCGAGGCGCTGCTGGACCAGGGCCTGCGCATGCGCCGCGAAATGCTGGGCCCGGACCACCCCTACGTCGCCATCGGCCTGGTGCAGATGGCGCGCCTGCGGCTGCGGCAGGGCCGCGCCGCCGAGGCGCTCGTGCTCGCCGGGCAGGCCAGCGCGATCTACCACAACGCGGAGCACAAGGATCCCCGCCGGCTGGCGTCCACCGACGAGGTGCGCGCCGTGGCGCTGGCGGCGCTCGGCCGGGTGGACGAGGCCGAAACCCTGTTCGAGCAGGCCATCGCCGATGCGCGTGCCGCCGGCGTCGACAACGGCGTCGAGTGGCCGCGGGTGATGGCCGCGCGCGCCGAACTGTACGCCAGGCACCGTCCGGCGCACGCGAAGGCCGCGGTCGAAGACGCGCTCCGGGCGCACCTGGAGATCTATGGCGAGTCGCATCCGGGCACCCTGCGGATGCACGAACTGGCCGCCACGCTGCGCTGAGTGCCGGTACCGGACATTCCGCCGGCACCCCCTGTCAGTTCCCGACCGCGGATCTCGTGGATGGACGTCCGCGCCTCGAGCAGGCATGCGGCACGCATCCAGCCAATCGAACCAGGAGATCCACGGCATGACCCCGAATTCCCGTACCCTGCTGCCGCTCGCGCCGCTGGCGCTGGCTATCGGCCTGACCGTCGCGGTGCCCGCGGCCAGGGCCGATCCCGCCGGCCCCGGCTGCTGGACGTTCAACGACGCCACCGGCGCGTGGGAGCAGAGCGGCGACACCCTGATCCGCACCCAGGGCAACGAGCACGGCGATCGCAACAGTACCTGCAGCCCCGCCGCCAATGCCTATGGCCGCGGCAACAACGCCAGCGCCGTCGAGAGCAACGCCTTCGGCTACGGCAACATCGCCCGCGCCACCCGGGCCAGCGCGTTCGGCTGGGGCAACACTGTCAGCGGCGCCGGCGACTCCAGCGCGTTCGGCGCGCGCAATACCGTCGACGGCAGTTCCAGCAACGCCTTCGGCCGCAGCAATACGGTGACCGGGAGCAACAGCGGCGCCTTCGGCGCGGCCAACGAGGTCGCCGGCGACAATGCCGCCGGCTTCGGCCGCGACAACACCGCCAGCGGCTTCACCGCGATGGCGTTCGGCATCGGCAACACCGCCAGCGGCACCGGCGACAGCGCGTTCGGCTCCAACAACACCGCCAGCGGCGGCAACAGTTCCGCGTTCGGCCGCAACAACGACGCGGGCGGGCAGCTGAGCGTCGCGTTCGGCTTCCAGAACACGGCATCGGCCATGGGCAGCGTGGCCGTCGGCAGCAACAACAGCGCCACCGCCGTTGTGTCCATCGCGATGGGATCAAGCAGCAGCGCCAGCGGCGCGGGGGCCGTGGCAGTCGGATCGGGCGCCGAGGCGAGCGGCATCAGTTCGAGCGCCTTCGGCGACACGGCCACCGCGGAAGGGCGCTACAGCGTCGCGATCGGCTACGAGAACCGGGCCGCGGCGGACGACACCGTCGCCGTCGGCCGCAATGCCCGGGCGCTCGCCGCGGACGGCATCGCGATCGGCCGCAACACCGAGGTCGGCTCCGCGGCCGCCAATGCCGTCGCGATCGGCAACGGCGCGGTAGCCACCGAGGCCGATACCGTGTCCTTCGGCGACGCGGGCAGCGAGCGGCGGCTGGTCCGCGTCGCCGCCGGCACGGCAGCCACCGATGCGGTGAACGTGGCCCAGCTGCACGCGATGGGCAGCACCGTCGCGTCCTACCTCGGCGGCGGCGCGGCGTTCGCGGGCGGTGCCTGGACGGCGCCGGCGTTCGTGGTCCAGGGCAGCAGCCACGGCTCGGTGGGCGATGCGTTCGCGGCCGTCGATGGTGCGCTCGCGGGCCTGGACGAACGCGTCGGCATTCTCGAATCCACGCCGGGCGGCACGCCCGGGCCGCGCGGGCTGAGCGCCTACGAGGTGGCGGTGGGCAACGGCTACACCGGCAGCGAGGACGACTGGCTGGCGTCGCTGGTCGGACCGCCCGGCCCCGCCGGCGGCGGGGACGGCCTGACCGAGGCGCAGGTGCAGGCCATTGCCGGCGAGGTCTCCGAGGCGGGCGACACCGCCACCCTGGCCTCGGCCGGTGCGTATACGGACGAGCGCGAAGTGGCGATCCGCGAGGACATGGACAGCGGCGACGCGGCCACGCTGAGCTCGGCCAACCGCTACACCGACACGGCGATCCAGCAGCTGATCGGCTTCGACGCGGGCGGGCTCAACGACCGCATGGCCGTGCTGGAGGACCGCTTCGACCAGCTCGACCGCCGCCTGCACCGCCAGGACCGCCGCATCGACCGCATGGGCGCGATGGGCACGGCCATGCTCAACATGGCGATCAACGCGGCCGGCGCCGGCAGCGAACGCGGGCGCGTCGCCGTGGGCGTGGGCTTCCAGGGTGGCGAGCGCGGGCTGTCGGTGGGCTACGGCAAGCGCGTGGGTCGCACTTCGTTCTCGCTCGGCGGTGCGTTCAGCGGCGACGAACGCTCCGCCGGCCTCGGCTTCGGCATCGACCTCTGAGCACGCCCCGGCCGTGCCGGGAACACAGGCCCCCGCCCCGGCGGGGGTCTTCCGGAATCCAACTGCCGACCTTGCGCTCACGCGTCCGTGCGCGCGGGGCTGGCAGCCTCGCCATCATGGGCAGGGCCAGGACCGCGATGCAGCCGTACCGCTCGACCGGGGGCGACTCGGGCATCGTCGCCTACGCCTGCGGGCCGGGCTGGATCGACATCCGCTTCCGGCGCGGCGGCACCTACCGCTACGACGCGCGCCACCCGGGCGCGCTGCACGTGATGCAGATGCAGCGCCTGGCCGAGGCCGGCACCGGGCTGAACACCTACCTCAACCGCTACGTCCGCGACGACTACGCCGCGCGCCTGGACTGAGCGGCGCGCGATGATCTCCAGGCCCTGCCTGCCGCGCTGGTCGCGCACCCGGTCGCGCGCGCCTGGATGGCCGGACCCGGACGCCGGCCGGGGAGTGCAGCGGTGTGCAGACACCGAAGGCCTGTGCAGCGATGCGCGGCACGGCTCCCGCCACGGGCGATGGACGATACTGCGCACGACCCTTGCGCGATGGCCGCAGTCCCGGCGCGGTCGCCGCGCCACCCCGGCGATCGAGGAGCCGCCGATGAGCCTGACCGATGCCTACGACCCGCAGAACATCTTCGCGCGGATCATCCGCGGCGAGGCGCCCTGCTACCGGATCTACGAGGACGACGACGTCCTGGCCTTCCTGGACCTGTATCCGCAGTCCTTCGGCCACACCCTGGTGATCCCCAGGCGCTCGGCCGCCTGCAACCTGCTCGACGTGGACACCGATGCGCTGTGCAAGGTGATGGTGGTGGTGCAACGGCTGACCCGCGCGATCGTCGACGAGCTGCAGCCCGACGGCGTGCAGGTGGCGCAGTTCAACGGCGCCGCCGCGGGACAGACCGTGTTCCACATCCACGTGCACATCGTCCCGCGCTACGCGGGACAGGACATGCGCGTCCACGCCGCGCAGCAGGGCGACCGCGGCGAGCTCGAACAACTGCAGGCCAGGCTGGTCCGCCGGATCGCCGCCGGCGCGTAGCGCACGCACGCGTGCCGTGACGGGTATCGCCGCGGAGCGCCCGCGCGAAACCGCCCCGCGAAAAAGCACGGACCCCGGGCGTCGCCGCCCGGGGTCCGGTGTCGACCGCGACTGCGGTCCAGGCTTGGCGCCAGGCTTACTGCGCCTGGACTTCCTCGGCCTGCAGGCCCTTCTGGCCCTGCACGACCTTGAACGACACCTGCTGTCCTTCCTGCAGCGACTTGAAGCCACTGCCCTGGATGGAACGGAAGTGCACGAACAGGTCGGCACCGCTCTGCGGGGTGATGAAGCCGAAGCCCTTGGCATCGTTGAACCACTTGACGGTGCCGGTTTGACGCTCAGACATGGTGTTACTCCCTGGATCAGTTGGGGATGCACGGCCGCGCAGGAGGCGTGGCCGGACTGTATCGAGCAAGGGGTAACGCGAAGCGATGGAGCGGATCGTCCGGAGCGGCCGTCTTCGACCTGGCGCCTGTGATCTACCGCATCGGGCCACGATGTACCGTGATCCCGCTTTGAACAGTGGCGCCACCATACAGCACCTGGAGTCGTCGTGGGCGGAGTGGATCGCGCCGTTCATCGTGCAGCCACCTGGCCCGGCGGCTTGGCGGGCACTGGCGGGCGCATGGCGCGATCCGCGTGGCGCGCCGGACGGGGCGGCTCGCAGCGGCGCGGCGGCGCGGCCATGCAGCCGCTGCCGGGCGCCCGTGCGGCCCTTGCGCTGCGTGTTCCGGCGCCTTGTCGTATGGTGGCACGCCATGCCAAGGGGGATTCCACGCGCATGACCGGCTGGATGCGGCGCCGCCTTCGCGGGTCGAGGCATCGCGCCGTGCGGACGCTGCTGGCGCTTGCAAGACGGCTGCAGGGCGGCGACGCGGACGCGCTCGCGCGCATGCTGCACGAGTCCCAGCCGCTGGGCGCGGACACGCTGGTGCGCGCCTATGCCTGCGGCCTGTTCCCGATGGCGCAGGACGACGGGCGCCGGGTGCTCTGGTTCGATCCACCGATGCGCGCGGTGTTGCCGGTCGACGGCGTCCGCATCGGCCGGGAGGCGCGCAGGCTCGCGCGCCAGGGACGCTTCGCGGTCACCATGGACACGGCATTCGATCAGGTGGTGGCCCATTGCGCGCACCATCCCGATCGCCGCCACGACACCTGGATCAGCGACGGGCTGATGCGGGCCTATGCCGAACTGCATCGCATCGGCGCCGCGCACAGCGTCGAGGTCTGGCAGGAAGGTGCGCTGGTCGGCGGGCTGTACGGGGTGGCGATCGGCGGCTACTTCGCCGGCGAAAGCCAGTTCCGCCTGGTGAACAACGCCGGTGCGGTCGGGTTCGCCCACCTGTGCGCGAGCCTGCGCCGGAGCGGCTTCCTGCTGCACGACGTGCAGTACCTCAAGCCGCACCTGCAGCGGATGGGCGCGTTCGAGATCACGCGCGAGGAGTTCAGGCGGCGACTGGCCGAGGCCATCGTGCGGCCGGTCACGCTGCGGCTGGCGGCCGCGGTGGACTGACGCGGTGGACCGGTGGCCGGCCTGTCAGTTCGCACCCGCCGATCGCGTGGATGAAGCGGACACCTTTCCGACCGGCGCCTGCGCCACCTTCCACGAGACCCGATCCATGCCCGACGCCATCCTGCCCCGTCCCGCCGTTCCCGCCGCCGCCCTGGCCCTGCTCCTCCCGCTGCTGCTGGCGGCCTGCGGTGAACAACGCGCGCGCCCCGGGCAGGCCGGGCCGCCCGGGTCGGCCGACCAGGTCCGGCATCCCTCCAATGAAGATCCGCGTCCGACCCTCACGCCCGACCTGCTGGACGCCTACGTGCGCGGCATGGAAGAGGAGATCGCGCTGATGGACGCCAGCGGCAGCCACTTCATCCCGCTGTCGAAATACGACGAACAGGGGCTGCAGGTGGCCGCCACGGCGGACCTGCCGCTGCCGGAGTACCGCGGGCTGCGGCAAAAGGTCAACGACGTGCTCTACGCGCACATGATGCACGAGCGCTACGCCGGCGCCGACGGCCAGGCGCGCCTGGACCGGCTCGAGCCGCACAAGCGCGAGCACGCCCTCGAGGTGCTGGCGAACGAACCCTTCGCCACGCTCTCGGCCGCCGAACGCAGTGCGGTACAGGCGCGCCTGGACACCCTGCGCGACACCTACGACCGCTACATGCGGATCGCCGCGATCGCCGACTGAACGGGCCTGCGGGCCATGCGGCCGGCGCTGTCAGTCGCCGCCCCCTTTCCTCGTGGATGGCTGGCCCGGACGCCCCGGGCCGGCAGGGCCGCCGTCCGGTCCGCCCATCCAGCAAGGGCCCAATCCATGCACGTTCCCATGCACGTTTCCCCACTCCGCGCGGCGTCGACCCTGGCGCTTGCGCTGTCCGCCGCCACCCTGGCCGCGCCCGCGCAGGCAGCGCCGGCCGAGCTCTACATCGATGTCGCCACCCACGCCATGCCGGGCATGCCCGGCATGGGCGCGATGGGCCGCCTGGCCGGCGCCATGGGCGGCCAGCGCCCCACCTACGGCATGACCCGGCACCCGGGCATGCCCGGCCGCTACCTGGACGTCGCGCTGCACAACCGCGCCGCGCCCGGCCAGCCGGCCACCCAGGCCGTGCCCAAGGGGCTGCAGCTGGGCCCCAGCATCGAACTGCTGGCGCGCGAGCGCGGCAGGGACGCAGCCGCCGGCGGCCACGACGGCAGCGGCGGCCTGGGCCTGGCCGACGGCGCCAGCTACCGCGTGCGCTATTTCTGGGGCTGCGGCGAGCAGGCGCGCAGCGGCCAGCCGGTCGAGTACTCGATGACCGTGCGCAACGGCAAGCCGGTGCAGGGCGGGCGCGCGATGGCGCCGCGCCAGGTGCCGGCCCAGGGCCCCGACATCGGCCCTCAGCACGTGCTGTGGCCCAATCCGGGCGCGCGACGCGGCGTGTCCGACAAGGCCTCGCTGGTCGGCAGCCACCGGCTCGAGGGCAGCGGCCTGCCGGCTTCGCTGCAGTTCGCGCTCGACCAGGGCGACGACTTCCTGCCCCGGCTCGAGCTCGACAGCACGGGCAGCCCCGGCGAGGGCATGGCCCTGGAGTGGAACGCGGTCGACGGTGCCCGTGGCTACTTCATCCACGCCATGGCCTCGCAGGGCGACACCATCGTGATGTGGAGCAGCTCCGAGGATGGCTACGCCGGCCTCGAGCTGATGGACTACCTGCCCGAATCGCTGCTGGCGCAGTGGACCGGCAAGCGCACCGTGCTCGGCGCCGACGCGCGCAGCTGCCGGATCCCGGCCGAAGTGTTCGCCGGGGTCGAGGCCGCGCCGCTGGTGCAGATGATCGCCTACGGCGGCCAGCGCAGCATCGCCGAGCCGCGCCCGGCCGACGCCGGTCGCGACTGGTCCCCGGCCTGGACCGTGCGCGTGCGCAGCAAGTCCACCGCCATGCTCATGCCCGGCCTGGCCGCCGGCGCCACCCGCGACGCCGCCAGGCCGGCGGCGAAGGAGACCGCGCGCGGACTGCTGCGCGGGCTGCTGGGCAACTGACGCGCCGCGCCGCGCAGGCAAAAGAAAACCCCGCCTCGCGGCGGGGTTTTCCATGTTGCAGCGCGGTGGCGCGACTGGATCAGAAGTCCATGCCGCCCATGCCGCCCATGCCGCCGCCGTGCGCGTGCGGCTCTTCCTTCTTCGGCAGCTCGGCCACCATCGCCTCGGTGGTGATCATCAGGCCGGCGATCGACGCCGCGTTCTGCAGCGCGGTGCGGGTGACCTTGGTCGGGTC
>Ga0207873_1002824_pt1 | contig 13539 bp, 9 predicted proteins | sample BGWIniCompost_FD_187373 | JGI IMG/M metagenome (GOLD analysis project Ga0207873, IMG submission 187373) | Cellulose adapted compost microbial communities from Newby Island Compost Facility, Milpitas, CA, USA - BGW Initial Compost (SPAdes)... ... | reverse complement strand
CCCGCCAATGGCGGGCCTCCCCTGTTCCCCGTCGCGCGCGGAAGGCGTCAGGCGCCTGGCTGCAGCCCCGCGTCCGTCCGTGCGTCGGTCGCCGCCTCGGGCGATGCCTCGGCGTCGCCCTCGAACGAGGCGTCTACGCGTTCGATCGCCTGCAGCGATTCACCCTCGCCCAGCCGCATCAGGGTCACGCCCTGGGTGTTGCGGCCGACCTGGGAGATCTCGGCGGCGCGGGTGCGCACCAGGGTGCCGCCGTCGGAGATCAGCAGCACCTCGTGCTGTTCCGACAGCTGGATCGCGCCGACCAGCCTGCCGTTGCGGGCGGTGGTCTGCAGCGCGATCACGCCCTGGGTGCCACGGCCCTTCTTCGGGTACTCGGCCAGCGGGGTGCGCTTGCCGTAGCCGCGTTCGCTGGCGGTGAGGATGTCGCCGTCGCCGTCGATCACCACCAGGCTGCGCACTTCTTCGCCCTCGGCCAGGCGGATGCCGCGCACGCCGGTGGCGGTGCGGCCCATCGGGCGTACCGAGGCCTCGTCGAAGCGCACCGCCTTGCCGTTGCTGGCGAACAGCATGATGTCGCGGCTGCCGTCGGTGAGCTCGACGTCCACCAGGGCGTCGCCGTCCTCGAGGTTGATCGCGATCTTGCCGCGCGCCAGGCGGTAGGCGAACTCGGTCAGCGGGGTCTTCTTCACCGTGCCCTTGCGGGTGGCGAAGAACACGTAGCGGTCCTCGGCGTACTCGCGCACCGGCACCACCGCCTGCACCTTCTCGCCCTCCTCCAGCGCGATCCAGTTGACGATCGGACGGCCGCGCGCGTTCGGGCCGGCCTCGGGCAGCTGGTGCACCGGCAACCAGAACACGCGGCCGGCGCTGGTGAAGGTCAGCAGGGTGTCGTGGGTGTTCACCAGCCACAGCTGGTCGATGAAATCCTCGTCCTTGGTGGTCGCGGCGTTGCGGCCGCGGCCGCCGCGGCGCTGGGCGCGGTAGGACGTCACCGGCTGGCGCTTGGCGTAGCCGGCGTGCGAGAGCGTGACCACCACGTCCTCGGGCGCGATCAGGTCGAGGATGTCGAGGTCTTCCTCGCTGGCGCGGATCTCGCTGCGGCGCGCGTCGCCGAACTCTTCCTTGACGTTGCGCAGCTCGGTGCGGATCACCTCCAGCAGCACGTCCGGATCCTCGAGGATCTCGATCAGGCCGCGGATGGTCTCGAGCAGCTGGCGGTACTCCTCGGTCAGCTTCTCCTGCTCCAGGCCGGTCAGGCGGTGCAGGCGCATCTCCAGGATCTGCTGGGCCTGGGTCTCGGTGAGCTGGTAGCCGTCGGCCAGCAGGCCCACGCCCGGCGGCAGGTCCTCCGGCCGCGAGGCCTCGGCCCCGGCCGCGCCGAGCAGCGCACCGACCAGGCCCGGCTGCCACAGCCGGCCGAGCATGCGCTCCCTGGCGACCTGCGGGTTCTCCGAGGTCTTGATCAGCTCGATCATCTCGTCGATGTTGGCGAGCGCGACGGTCAGGCCTTCCAGCACGTGGGCGCGGGCGCGCGCCTTGCGCAGCTCGAAGATCGTCCTGCGCGTGACCACCTCGCGGCGGTGGCGGACGAAGGCCTCGAGGATCTGCTTGAGGTCGAGCAGCTGCGGGCGGCCATCGACCAGCGCGACCATGTTGATGCCGAACACCGACTCGAGCTGGGTCTGCGCGTAGAGGTTGTTGAGCACGACCTCGGCCGACTCGCCGCGCTTGATCTCGATGTAGATGCGCATGCCGTCCTTGTCGGACTCGTCGCGCAGCTCCGAGATGCCCTCGATCTTCTTTTCCTTGACCAGCTCGGCGATCTTCTCGATCAGCCGCGCCTTGTTCACCTGGTAGGGGATCTCGGTGACGATGATCGACTCGCGGCCGTTGTCGGCCACCTCGATGTCGCACTTCGCCCGGATCCGCACCCGGCCGCGGCCGGTGCGGTAGGCCAGGTGGATGCCGCCGACGCCGTTGATGATGCCGCCGGTGGGGAAGTCGGGGCCGGGGACGTGCTCCATCAGGCCGTCGACGTCGATCTCCGGGTTGTCGATCAGCGCGATCAGCGCGTCCACCACCTCGCCCAGGTTATGCGGCGGGATGTTGGTGGCCATGCCGACCGCGATGCCGGCCGAGCCGTTGACCAGCAGGTTCGGGAACCGGGTCGGCATCACCGACGGTTCCAGCTCCTTCTCGTCGTAGTTGGGCACGAAGTCGACGGTTTCCTTGTCGATGTCGGCCATCAGCTCGTGGGTGATGCGCGCCATGCGCGCCTCGGTGTAGCGCATGGCCGCGGCCGAGTCGCCGTCGATCGAGCCGAAGTTGCCCTGCCCGTCCACCAGCAGGTAGCGCAGCGAGAACGGCTGCGCCATCCGCACCAGGGTGTCGTACACCGACTGGTCGCCGTGCGGGTGGTACTTGCCGATGACGTCGCCGACGATGCGCGCCGACTTGTAGTACGGCTTGTTGCTGTGCGCGCCCAGCTCGTTCATCGCGTGCAGCACGCGCCGGTGCACCGGCTTGAGGCCGTCCCGGACGTCCGGCAGCGCGCGGCCCACGATCACGCTCATGGCGTAATCGAGGTAGCTGCGCCGCATTTCGTCTTCGAGGTTGACCGGGATGATTTCCTGGGCGAGATCGGTCATCGAGTTGCTAGCGTCCTGTATGTGCCGTGCTTCCCCGAGGCCGCCGGCAGCCGCCCGGAAAAACGTGACGGCGGGCCCGTTCGGCCGCGCCGGAATCAACCGTGGAATGGTACCACGCGCGGCACCGATTGGCCAGTAATTTCCAGCGGAAAAACAAGTACTTGCGCACCCGGAGGGTGGCCACTGGCCGGTCCGCCGACGGCTTGCCGCGGCCGCCTGGGAATTGGCTCCTGCGACATGCCGGTGATCGGCGCTTGTCCGGCACGGGGCTACTGTGCATACACTATATGCACAGTATGAACACCGACCTCCACATCTCGCAGGCCGATGCGCGGCCCATGTATCTCCAGATCGTGGACCAGATCCGCGCGCGCATCGCCTCGGGCGAGTGGCCGGCCGGGCAGGAACTGCCTTCGATCCGGGCGCTGGCGGCGGCGATCCGGGTCAGCGTGATCACGGTCAAGCGCGCCTACCTCGACCTCGAGTCGGAGGGGGTGATCGTCACCCGGCAGGGCAAGGGCTCGTTCGTGGCCGACAGCGGCCGCGGCAGCGCCGCCAGCGCCCGGCTGCAGCAGGTGCTCGACGGACACCTGCGCGAAGCGGCCTCGATCGCGCGCCAGCTCGGCATGGACGACGAGGAACTCGAAGCACGACTGCGCAGCGCGCTGCGCACCGGGAGCACGCCATGAGCACCACCGCCCACCTGCGCATGCGGGGCGTCAGCAAGGCCTACCGTTTCTTCCAGCTGCAGGGGATCTCCTTCGACCTGGAGCCCGGTGAGGTGCTGGGCCTGGTCGGCCCCAACGGCGCCGGCAAGAGCACCACGATCCGCATGGCCATGGGCATGCTGGCCCCGGACGCGGGCGAGATCCGCGTCCTCGGCCACGCCATGCCCTCGGCGCAGGCCGAGGCCAAGCGCGACGTCGGCTACGTCTCGGCCGACTTGCGCCTGGTGCCGAACGCGACCCTGGGCTGGCACATGGCCTTCGTGTCGTCGGTCTACCCGGGCTGGGATCCCGATTACGCCGCCACCCTGCTGCGCCGCTTCAACCTGCATCCGCAGCAGACCGCCCGGACCCTCTCCCACGGCGAACAGGTCAAGGCCGCGATGCTGCTGGCGCTGGCGCGGCGGCCGCGCCTGCTGCTGCTCGACGAGCCGGGCAACGGCCTCGATCCGGTCGCGCGCCAGGAGCTGCTCACCGAGTTCATGGACGTGCTGCGCGACGACAGCCGCTCGATCCTGTTCTCCTCGCACAACACCGCCGACGTCGAGCGCATCTCCGACCGCATCGCCTTCATGGACCGCGGCCGGCTGCTGGAATGCAGCGACAGGGAAGCGTTCCTGGAGCGCTGGCGCCGCATCGATGTGCAGCTGGAGCCCGGCGCCGCCCTGCCCCCGCTGCCGCACATCGTGGCCGAGTCCGGCGAGGGCCGCTTCCGCACCCTCACCACCAACCGCTTCGACGAGGCGCAGCTCGCGCTGCTGGGCGGCGCCGTGCGCGGCGTCCAGCGCATGAGCCTGGAGGAGATCTTCGTCGCCAACGTCATGCACCACCGCGAGGGGCGCGCCCCATGAACGGCATCACCACCCGGCTCATCGCCAAGGAGCTCCACGTCCACCGCTGGACGATGCTGGCGACCGCCGCCGCGGCCATGTTCTCGGCGCTGGCCTGCGCGGCGGGCGGAGCCGCCTTCAACGTCGGCTCCATCGCCTGGCTGACCGCGGTGATCGCCGGCGGCGCGATGCTGGCGATCTACGGCGTGGCCAACGAGCGCAAGGAGCGGTCGCTGCAGTTCCTGCTCGCCCTTCCGGTCTCGATCCCGCAGTACGTGCTGGCCAAGACCCTGGGCCTGTTGCTGTGCTTCGCCCTGCCCTGGCTCGCCGCCTCGGTCTCGGCGGTGGTGGCGGTGCTGGCCTCGCCGGCGATCCCCGACGGCCTGCTGCCGTTCGTGGTGGCGATGTGCGGCTTCCTGCTCGCCAACTTCGCCGTCGTGCTCTGCGCCGGGCTGCATGCGCGCTCGGAAGGCGCGATGACCGCCGCGATCATCGTCACCAACATGTCGGTGAGCCTGTTCATGTTCGGCGTCGGCGCCCTGCCCGGCATCCGCAACCACCTCGGGGCGGAGGCGCCGGTGTGGAACGGCACCGTGGCCGGCGTGGTGCTGGTCGAACTCCTCGTCTTCGCCATCGCCCTCCTGCTCCCGCAACTCACCGTCGCGCGCCGTCGCGACTTCCTCTGAAGGACACCGCCATGTCCCACCACGACCACCAGCGCCTGCATGCGCTGGACGCCGTCCGCGGCTTCGCGCTCCTGCTCGGCGTCGCCTTCCACGCCGCCCTGTCGTTCATGCCCGGCTGGCCGCCGGGGCTGTGGGCGATGCAGGACAACTCGCCCAGCGCGTTCCTCGGCGGCGCCGCCTTCGTCTCCCATGCGTTCCGGATGACCCTGTTCTTCTTCATCGCCGGCTACTTCGCGCGCCTGCTGCACGGCAGGCTCGGCACGGCCGGGTTCTGGAAGAACCGCGCCCTGCGGATCGGCGTGCCGCTGGTGGCCGGCTGGGTGGTGCTGTTCCCGCTGATCTCGGCGGTCTGGCTCGCGGGCCTTACCAAGGTGTTCGGGGGCGCGCTGCCGGAGATGCCCGGGATGCCGAAGGTGGCCGGGGCGTTCCCGCTGACCCATCTCTGGTTCCTGTACCAGCTGCTGCAGTTCTACGCGCTGGCCCTGCTGCTGGCGGGACTGGTCGCGCGACTGGACCGCGGCCAGGCGCTGCGCGGCCTGGCCGACCGGGCGGTCGCGTCCGTGCTGCGCCTGCCCGTCGTCGCGGTGGTGGTGCTGGCCCTGCCCGTCGCCTGTGCGCTGCTGCCGCTGCCGAACTGGTTCTACTGGACCGGGATTCCCACGCCCGACCAGACCCTCATTCCCCAGGTGGCGCCGCTGGTCGGCTACGGCACCGCCTTCGCGACGGGCTGGCTGGTGCACCGTTCGGCTGGCGCACTCCCGGCGCTGGCGCGCCACTGGCTGCCCAACCTGCTGGCCGGCGCGCTGGCCGCGGCCTGGATGCTCGCGAGCATGCGCACCACGCCGATGGCACCCGACGGCGTCCCCGCCGAGCCGCTGGTCCTGTTCGACGGCGCGGTGCTGACCAAGTCCGGCTTCGCCCTGATGCACGGCATCGCGGCCTGGGGCCTGGCGCTGGGCCTGACCGGCGCCGCCCTGCGCTGGCTCGACGGCTACAGCCCGGTGCGCCGCTACGTCGCCGACGCCTCGTACTGGATCTACCTCGCGCACCTGCCCGTGGTGGCCGCGCTGCAGGTCTGGGTGGGCCACTGGCCGCTGCACTGGAGCCTGAAGTATCCCTTCGTCCTGGTCGCCAGCCTGGCCGTGCTGTTCGCCAGCTACCACTGGCTGGTGCGGCCGACGCTGATCGGCCAGCTGCTCAACGGCCGGCGCGTGCGCCGCGGCAAGGGCGACTCGCCGCGGCCGGAGCCGCCGTCGCCGGCGCCGCACCCCACGCGCTCGAGCGCGACGCGCGACGGAGCCTCGCCCGTGGCCTCCCTGCAGGGCATCACCCGCAGCTTCGGCGGCGTGGTCGCGCTGGACCGCGTGGAGCTGCAGCTGCGCCACGGCGAGCTGCTGGCCCTGCTCGGCCCGAACGGCGCCGGCAAGACCACCGCGATCTCGCTGTGGCTCGGCCTGCTCGAACCCGATGCCGGCAGGGTCGAACTGCTCGGCGGCCCACCGCAGGAGACCGCGCGCCGCCAGGGCCTGGGGGCGATGATGCAGGACGTGGAACTGCCCAGGGAGCTGACCCCGCGCGAACTGGTGCGGCTGGCCTCGAGCTACTACGCCGACCCGCTCGACCTCGACGAATGCCTGCGCCGCGCCGGCGCCACCGCGTTCGCCGACCGTGCCTACGGCAAGCTGTCCGGCGGCCAGAAGCGGCTGGCGCAGTTCGCGGTCGCCATCTGCGGCCAGCCGCGGGTGCTGTTCCTCGACGAACCCTCGGTCGGCCTCGACGTGCAGGCGCGCGAAGCGCTGTGGGCCAGCATCCGCGGCCTGCTCGCGACCGGCTGCTCGATCGTGCTGACCACGCACTACCTCGAGGAAGCCGAGGCGCTGGCCGACCGCGTGGCGGTGATCGCGAAGGGGCGGCTCGTCGCTTCGGGCAGCGTCGACGAGATGCGCGCCCTGGTCGCGCGCCGCCAGGTCAGCTGCGAGACCCGGCTGGACGAGGCCGAGGTCGCCGCCTGGCCCGGCGTGCAGGAGGTGCGCCGGGAGCGAAACCGCCTGCACCTGACCGCCATCGATGCCGAGCGCGTGGTGCGCCGGTTGCTGGACCAGGATCCGGCCCTGTCCCGGCTGGAGGTGCGCGAGGCCGGACTCAACGAAGCCTTCAACACCCTCACGAAGGAGGCCGCATGAACATCGCGCTCCAGGCCCATCAGCTGCCCGCCCCCTCCCCGCGCCGTCTGCTGCGCGCCTACGCCGAGGAGATCCGCTGCGAGGCGCTGCGCATGCTGCGCAATCCCGGCCTCGCCGTCCCCGTGCTGCTGATGCCGGTGGCGCTGTACGCCCTGATCGCCCTGGTGGTCGCCGGCGAGGCCCCGGCGGAGGACCCGACGGTCGGCGTGTTCCTGTTCGCCGCCTTCTCGGTGATGGCCACCAGCATGCCGGGCCTGTTCGGCATCGGTGCCTCGCTGGCGATGGAACGCGAGATGGGCCTGCTGCGGCTCAAGCGCGCGCAGCCCGCGCCCGCCGGCGCCTGGCTGGTGGCCAAGATCGCCTGCGGGCTCGGCTTCGGCGTGCTGGCCTACGTGCCGGTCCTGGTCGTGGCCCTGCTCGCCGGACGGCTCGACCTCGACGCCTCCCGCATCGTCGCGCTGAGCCTGGTGCTGGTCGCGTCCGCGATCCCGTTCTGCGCCATGGGCCTGATGATCGGCACCCTGTTCCGGGGCAGCGCGGCGCCGGGCTACGCCAACCTCGTCTACCTGCCGGGCTGCTACCTGTCGGGCATGTTCTTCCCGCTGCCCGGGTCGCTGCACTGGCAGGTGCCGGTGTGGCCGCAGTTCCACGTCATCCAGCTCGCCATGCATGCCGCGGGCGTGGGGACGTTCCAGTTCGAGCCGCTGGCGATGGCGATCGCGTCCGCGATCGGCTTCACCATGCTGTTCAGCGCGGTCGCGATCTGGCGGCTGGCGCGCAAGGGTTGAATGCGACCGGCCGGCGGCCGCCGCGCGATCAGCCGAAGAGCGCGCGCATCGCGTCGGGGTCGGGATGCTCGACGATGCCCTTCTCGGTCACGATCGCATCGATCAGCGAAGCCGGGGTCACGTCGAACACCGGGTTCCACGCCGGCACGCCCTCGGCCACCGTGCGCTGCCCGCCGATGCCGTAGAGCTCGGCCGGGTCGCGCTCCTCGATCTCGATCAGGTCGCCCGTCGCGGTCTCCATGTCCACGGTCGAGGACGGCGCCACGACCATGAACTTCGCGCCGTGGTGGCGCGCGGCGATCGCCAGCTGGTAGGTGCCGATCTTGTTGGCGGTATCGCCGTTGGCGCAGATGCGGTCGGCGCCGACGATCACCCACTGCACCGCGCCGGTCTTCATCAGGTGGGCGGCGGCCGAGTCGGCGATCAGCGTGGCGGGAATGCCGTCCTGCAGCAGTTCCCAGGCGGTCAGGCGCGCACCCTGCTGCCAGGGACGGGTCTCGCCGGCATAGACCTTCGCGATGCGGCCTTCGGCGACGCCGGCGCGGATCACGCCCAGGGCGGTGCCGAAGCCAGCGGTCGCGAGCGAACCGGTGTTGCAGTGGGTGAGCACGCCGCTACCGGGCGCGATCAGCGACGCGCCGAGCGTGCCCATGGCGCGATTGGCGGCCAGGTCCTCGGTCTCGATCGCGCGCGCCTCGGCCTCGAGCGCCGCGCGCCAGCCCATGCCCTCGCCGGCCTGCGCGCGCACCAGCGCGGCGCGCATCCGCGCCAGCGCCCAGGCCAGGTTCACCGCGGTCGGGCGCGCGGCGTTGAGCCGCTGCATGGCCGGCTCGAGCAGGCGCGCCGCTCCGGTCGCGTCGGCCGCCTCGACCTCGCGCGCGGCCAGGACCACGCCCCAGGCCGCGGAAATGCCGATCGCCGGCGCGCCGCGCACGGCCAGCGACCGGATCGCCTCGGCCACGGCGTCGCTGCTGCGGCACTCGAGGTACTCGACCACGAATGGCAGCCGCCGCTGATCGAGCAGCTCCAGCGCCTCCCCGGTCCAGCGGATCGGGCGGATGCGGTCGTAGCGGGCGTAGTCGATGGCGTCGGTCATGGCGGGATTCTACCGGGACGCCGTCCTGCGACCGCCCACGGGGTCAGGCGCGGGCGAAGTCGAATGCCAGCACGTCGGCGATGCGCGGCGTGTCGAGCATGGCCATCAGCAGCCGGTCGATGCCCAGCGCCACTCCGGCGCAGGACGGAAGCCCCGCGGCCATGGCCCCCAGCAGCCCCTCATCGAGCGGCGGGGCGGCGTCGCCGCGCGCCTGGCGCACATCGACATCGCGCAGGAAGCGGCGCCGCTGCTCGCCGGCGTCGGTCAGCTCGTGGTAGCCGTTGGCCAGCTCCAGCGCGCCCAGGTACAGCTCGAAGCGCTCGGCCACGTCCACCCCGCCCCGCCGCACCACGCGCGCAAGCGCGCACTGCGAGGCCGGATAGTCGTGCAGCACCAGCAGCTGGTTGGGCGGGAACCGCGGCTGGATGCGATGGGTCATCAACAGGTCCAGCCAGTCGTCGCGGGTCAGTCCCTCGGGATCGATGACGATGCCGTCGGCGGCCGCGCGCAGCTCGTCGATCCCGGCGGTCATCGGATCGACCCCGAGCATGTCCCGGTACAGCTCGCGGAACGTGGTCCGGGCGACCGATGCCTCGCGCCCGACCAGCGACAGCGCCGCCTGCACCAGTTCCACGGTCTCGTCCGCCAGCCGCAGGTGGTCCCAGCCGACCCGGTACCACTCGAGCATGGTGAACTCGGGGTTGTGGCGGCCGCCCGCCTCGCCGTCGCGGAACACGCGGCCCAGCTCGAAGCAGTCGCCGATGCCGGCGGCCAGCAGCCGCTTCATCGGGAACTCGGCCGACGTGCGCAGCCAGCGCGTGCGCGGCGCGCCGTCGGTGCGGCCGGAGAACTCCAGCGCGAATGAGGCGATGTTCGGATCGGTGTTGCCGGCGCGCGACATCATCGGCGTTTCCACCTCGAGCACGTCGCGGGCGAAGAAGAACTCCCGCACCAGGCGGTTCACCCAGGCGCGCAGGCGCAGCGCGTCGCGCGTGCCCGAGGGCATCCATGCCTGTCCGGCGGCGGCGACGTCGCGCCAGCCGGGTCCCGGTTGGAAGCGGCTCACGCGCCTGCCCCGTGCGCGGCGAGGAACGCCAGCAGCTGCTCCTCGTCCCAGACCTCGATGCCCAGCTCCCTGGCCTTGGCCAGCTTGGAGCCGGCCGCTTCGCCGGCGACCACCAGGTGGGTCTTCTTCGATACGCTGCCGGCGACCTTCGCCCCCAGCGCCTGCAGCTTCTCCCCGGCCTCGTCGCGGGTCATCGAGGACAGGCTGCCGGTGAGCACGACGGTGCGTCCTTCGAGCGGCCCGGTGACGGCCGCGGCCTGCTCGGGCGCGGCCGCGAGCAGGCGCTGCCGCGCCGCTTCCAGGGCTTCGAGGTGCGCGCGTGCCTCGGGATCGGCGAGGTAGGCGGCCAGGTTCTCCGCGCCGGCCGCGGACGCGCCGGCGCCCGTCCAGCCGCTCGGGTTGGCGCGCAACAGCGCGTCCAGGCTGCCGTAGGTCCCGGCCAGGCGCTCCGCGCTGCGGTCGCCGAGCTTCTCGACGGGCAGCATGCGCAGCAGGTGGGCCAGATCGAGCCGCTCGCGCAGCGCAGGCGACGGCGGTGCCTCGTCGGTGAACCGGATGCCGGCGGCCAGCAGCGCATCCACCACCCGCGCATTGCCGGGCTGCTCGAAGAAGGTGGCGATCGACCGCGCCACTTCGCCCCCGATGTCGGGCAGCGCCTGCAACAGCTCGGCGGGCGTGGTGCGCACGAACTGGAGCGAACCCAGCCACTGCGCCAGCGCCTTGGCCGTGGTCTCGCCCAGGTGCGGGATGCCCAGCGCGAACAGGAAGCGCGGGAGCGTGGTCCGCTTGCTCGCCTCGATGCCCGCGACCAGGTTCTCCGCCCAGCGCGTGGCAAGCTTGCCGGACGTGTCGACGGAGAGGTGCGCGCGCAGGAAGCCGGCGTCGCGCCAGCGGGTGCGCTCGTCGGCGAGCAGCGCCAGGCCCTCCTCGTCGATGGCGAGCGCGCCCTTGCTGTCCGCCGCCGCCTGCACCAGGTCGGCCGCGGTCCCGGCATCGAGCGCCGCCTTCATCCGCACCAGGTCCTCGACGGTGAGCGCGTAGAGCTCGGCGGGGGAATGCACGAAGCCGAACTCCACCAGCGCCTCGGCCTGGCGGTCGCCGAGGCCCTCGATATCCATCGCCCGGCGCGAGGCGAAGTGCCGCATCGCCTCCTTGCGCTGCGCCGGGCACGAGAGCCCGCCGCTGCAACGCCAGGCCGCCGCGCCCTCCTCGCGCACCAGCTCCGAGCCGCACACGGGGCAATGCGTGGGCATCGTCCACGGCACGGCACCGGCGGGGCGGCGCTCGGCGATCACGCGCACGATCTCGGGGATCACGTCGCCGGCGCGGCGCACGATCACGGTATCGCCCTCGCGCGCGTCCAGGCGGGCGACCTGGTCGGCGTTGTGCAGGGTGGCGTTGGTGACCGTGACGCCGGCAACCTGCACCGGTTCGAGCCGGGCCACGGGCGTGGCCGCCCCGGTGCGGCCGATCTGGATCTCGATCGCGCGCAGCACCGTGGATTGCTCCTGGGCGGGGAACTTGTGCGCCAGCGCCCAGCGCGGGGCGCGCGAGACGAAGCCCATCTCGCGCTGTCCGGCGTAGTCGTCGAGCTTGTAGACCACGCCGTCGATGTCGTACGGAAGGCCGTCGCGCGCCGCGCCGATGCGGCGGTAGTAGGCGATCAGGCCGTCGAAGCCGGTGGCGGTGTCGACCTCGGGTGCGATCGGGAAACCGAATTCGCGCAGCAGGACCAGGGTCCTGGAGTGCGTGCCGGGCAGTTGCAGGCCCTCCACCTCGCCGACGCCGTAGGCGAAGAACGCGAGCGGACGCCGGCGCGTGACCGCGGGGTCGAGCTGGCGCAGGGATCCGGCGGCGCCATTGCGGGGATTGGCGAGCAGCTTCTCGTTGCGCTCGAGCGCACGCGCGTTCCACTCCTCGAAGGCCTTGCGCGGCATGTAGATCTCGCCGCGCACTTCCAGCACGGCCGGGGGCGGGGCGTCGCCGGTGCGCAGCCTGAGCGGCACCGCGCGCACCTGGCGCAGGTTGGCGGTGACGTTCTCGCCGGTCGTGCCGTCGCCGCGGGTGGCGCCCTGGACGAACACGCCGTCCTCGTAGCGCAGGCTGATCGCGAGGCCGTCGAGCTTGGGCTCGACCGAGAACACCGGGTCGTGGATGCCGAGTCGCTGCTCGATGCGGCGGACGAAATCGGCGACCTCCGCATGGCGGACGCGGTCGTCGGCGTCGTCGGGCACGCCCGGGGTCTCGAAGGCGTTCGCCAGCGAGAGCATGGGGATCGCATGCCGGACTTCCGGGAAGCCGCCGTCCGGGCGGATGCCGACGGTGCGCGTGGGCGAGTCGTCGGAGGCGAGTTCGGGATGGGCCAGTTCCAGCGCCTCGAGCTCGCGCATCAGGGCGTCGTACTCGGCGTCCGGGATCGAGGGGTCGTCGAGGACGTAGTAGCGGTAATTGGCGTCTTCGATGCGCGCGCGCAGTTCCCTGGCGCGGGCGATGGTGGCGGAGTCCGGCATGGGGAGATTGTAGGGCGCGGGCGTTGGCGGCGCGTCGCCGTGACTCGGCGTGGCCGGCGCTTCCGCGACCGGCGCCGAGAAGCTGCCCGGCTGGCGCGGCGACCCGACGGACCGCGACGCGGCCGGGCAGGCCCTGCGGCGAATGTCCCCCGGCATCGGCCCTGCGGGCCAATGCCTCCTCCTTGATTTCGCCGCAGGGCCTGCCCGGCCACGTCGCGGCTCGGCTCCGGAAGCCCCAGGGGCGAGGCCGGCGGGCGACCGGCGCCGGCGAGGGCGGCGCATGCCAGGGGATGCGGCGAGAGCATCCGGAGTGCGCGGCCCCACCCGCCTCGATGCACGGCTCCACTATCCCCGCACGGACTACAGCAGCCGTCGGGGTCGTTGTCCGCCGACACGAATGAACCGGGGAATCCCGCCGGCCGCCCGGACCCACCGTGGTCATCTCGGGAGCGACTGGCCCGCTGCCTCCCGAACGTTCCCGCCGCGCACGGAACCGCCCGGATGGATCACGCGGGAGCGGGTGCCTCCGGGTGCGAAATCAAGGAGGAGGCGATGGCCGCAGGCCGTCGCCGGGGGACATTCGCACCCGGGGGTACCCGCTCCCGGCGCCGCGCGCACTCCCCGGCCGCCCCTCTCGGCGGACCAGACGGCCAGCGGCTTCGGCAAACCAGCTGGCAGACACAGGTACGGACGCCGCACGCGCGCGTGCGGCCCACGCGAAGAGGGCCGGAAGTCCGGCGCCCCCAGGGAAATGTCCGCGCCTACCAGCGCGGGCTGCGCGTGACCGGCGGCGACTCGTGCTCGCGGTCCCAGGCGCGCATCTCGTCGCGCAGGCCGGCGATGCGCTGGCGGCCCAGTGCGTTGCGCTGCTCATCGAGCACCACGCCGTCGAGCAGCTCGGCCATCCGCTGCGCGGCCGGCAGCATCGCGTCCCAGGCATCGAGCGCGCTCACCGGCGCCGGCAGCGTCAGGAAGAACGCGATCGCCGGGGTCTCCAGCGTCTGGAT
>Ga0207873_1002823_pt1 | contig 13543 bp, 13 predicted proteins | sample BGWIniCompost_FD_187373 | JGI IMG/M metagenome (GOLD analysis project Ga0207873, IMG submission 187373) | Cellulose adapted compost microbial communities from Newby Island Compost Facility, Milpitas, CA, USA - BGW Initial Compost (SPAdes)... ... | reverse complement strand
CGAGGTGGACACGGCCTACGTCGGCTGCTTGGGTGGTGGAGCCGCACCCGAGGGTCAGGGGGGTGCGGCGGAACCAAACCCTCGGAAAGGATGGACCATGTCCGGAACTGTCGGTGGCGACCTCGCCACCCTGCGTCAGCTCTTCACCACCCTCGGCAACAGCGCCAGCAACATCGAGCAGGTCTGCAGCGACATCGAGCGCGAGCTCGGCAACACCGTGTGGACCGGCACCAACGCCGAGAAGTTCCGGGAGGCCTGGGCGCAGTTCAAGCCCACGCTGAACCCGCAGCTGGTCAACACCCTCAACGACGCCCGCGAGGACGTGCGCAAGCAGCACAACAACCTCGCGCTGGCCACGGGCGAGTCCGACCAGATCTGAGCCGGGAACCCGACGTCGGGGGGCCGGTCCGCAGCAGCGGGCCGGCCCCTCGCTCGTCCACCCCGGCGGTCGGCCGCGACGGGCCCTGCGGTTGAGTTGGGCAGCGGGCCCGAGCAGTCTGGTGCCGGGCGAACTGCGCGCGAAGGAGGCCGTCATGGCGGAGCCACTGCTCTCGGAGGCGCGGGGCGAGCAGGAGCCCCCGCTGCTGGAGGAGACCATCGGGGCCAACCTCGAGCGGACGGTGCAGCGGTATGCCGACCGGGAGGCCCTCGTCGAGGTCGCCTCGGGGCGGCGCTGGACCTGGGCGGAGCTCAACCGCGACGTCGACGCCCTCGCCCGGGGGTTGCTGGCCGCCGGGCTGGACAAGGGTGACCGGGTCGGGATCTGGGCACCCAACTGCGCGGAGTGGACGCTGCTGCAGTACGCCACCGCCAAGGTCGGCGTGATCCTCGTCAACGTCAACCCGGCCTACCGCACCCACGAGCTCGTCTACGCGGTCAACCAGAGCGGGCTGCGGATGCTCGTGGCGATGTCGTCGTACAAGACCAGCGACTACCGGCGGATGGTCGAGGAGGCCTCCGGCGAGACGCCGGGGCTGGAGCGGGTCGTCTACCTCGACACCGACGACTGGGCCGCGCTGGTCGACGGCGGCCGGGAGGTGCCGGAGGAGCGGCTGCGCGAGCGGATGGCGTCGCTGGACCCCCGGGAGCCGGTCAACATCCAGTACACCTCCGGGACCACCGGCTACCCCAAGGGCGCGACGCTGTCGCACCGCAACATCCTCAACAACGGCTACCTGGTCACCGAGCTGATCCGCCTCGGCCCCGAGGACCGGCTGTGCATCCCGGTGCCCTTCTACCACTGCTTCGGCATGGTCATGGGCAACCTGGGCTGCACCACCCACGGCACCACGATGGTCATCCCGGCGCCGACCTTCGACGCCGGGACCACGCTGCGCACCATCGCCGCGGAGCGGTGCACCGGCGTCTACGGGGTGCCGACGATGTTCATCGCGATGCAGAACCACCCGACCTTCGCCGAGCACGACCTGTCCTCGCTGCGCACCGGGATCATGGCCGGCTCCCCGTGCCCGGTCGAGGTGATGCGCCGCTGCGTCGACGAGATGAACATGCACGAGGTGGCCATCGCCTACGGCATGACCGAGACCAGCCCGGTGTCCTGCCAGACCCGCGTCGACGACAACCTGGAGCGCCGCACCGAGACGATCGGCCGGGTCCACCCGCACCTGGAGATCAAGATCGCCGACCCGGCCACCGGGGAGACCGTCCCGCGCGGGACACCGGGGGAGTTCTGCACCCGCGGCTACTCGGTGATGCTCGGCTACTGGAACGACGAGGAGAAGACCCGCGAGGCGATCGACGAGGACGGCTGGATGCACACCGGCGACCTCGCGGTCATGCGCGAGGACGGCTACTGCCTCATCGTCGGCCGGATCAAGGACATGGTCATCCGGGGCGGGGAGAACATCTACCCGCGCGAGATCGAGGAGTTCCTGCACACCCACCCCGACGTCGAGGACGTCCAGGTGGTGGGCGTCCCGGACCAGAAGTACGGCGAGGAGCTGTGCGCCTGGATCCGGATGAAGCAGGGCCGACCGCCCCTGGACGCCGAGGCGGTCCGCGCCTTCGCCACCGGCAAGCTGGCGCACTACAAGATCCCGCGCTACGTCAAGATCGTCGAGGAGTTCCCGATGACCGTGACCGGCAAGGTGCGCAAGGCGCAGATGCGCGAGGAGGCGGCGCGGGAGCTGGGCCTCATCCCCTGAGCCGGGCCCGCGCCATACGCGGCCCGACACACGATCCCGGACTATTCGCAAATCTCAGGATCGCGCTAGACGGCCGCATACAGTGCGATCGTGGACCCGATCCGGAACCCCTACGCGCCCGGCGCCGGGCAGCGCCCGCCCGAGCTCGCCGGCCGTGACGAGCAGCTGGAGACCTTCCGCGTCGTCCTCGAGCGGATCAGCCGGGGCCGGCCGGAGCGCTCGGTGGTGCTCACCGGCTTGCGCGGCGTCGGCAAGACCGTGCTGCTCAACGCGCTGCGGTCGACCGCGGTCCGCGCCCGCTGGGGAACCGGCAAGTTCGAGGCCCGGCCGGACCAGTCGATCCGCCGGCCGCTCGCCGCGGCGCTGCACATGGCCGTGCGCGAGCTGGGTCACCCGCGGGGCGACGACCTCGACCACGTGCTCGGGGTGCTCAAGGCGTTCGCGCAGCGGGAGCAGCCGGGCGCCAGGCTCCGCGACCGGTGGAACCCCGGCATCGACGTGCCCGCGCTCACCGGGCGAGCCGACTCCGGGGACATGGAGATCGACCTGGTCGAGCTGCTCACCGACGTCGGCGGGCTCGCCGCGGACGTGGGTCGCGGGGTCGCGGTCTTCATCGACGAGATGCAGGACCTCGGCGCCGAGGACGTCTCGGCGATCTGCGCCGCCTGCCACGAGCTGAGCCAGTCCGCGCTGCCGGTCATCGTCGTCGGTGCCGGCCTGCCGCACCTGCCCGCGGTGCTCTCGGCGAGCAAGTCGTACTCCGAGCGGCTGTTCCGGTACCAGCGGATCGACCGGCTCCCGCGGCCGGCCGCCGACGCCGCCCTGCAGGTGCCGGCCCGCGACGAGGGTGCCGAGTTCGACGACGAGGCACTCACGGCGATGTATGACGCGACCGGCGGCTACCCCTACTTCATCCAGGCCTACGGCAAGGTGGTCTGGGACGTGGCCCCGCAGAGCCCGATCACCGCCGAGGACGTCCGCGTCGCCGCGCCGGAGGCGGAGGCCGAGCTCGCGGTCGGCTTCTTCGGCAGCCGCTACGAGCGCGCGACGCCGGGGGAGCGGGAGTACCTGCGCGCGATGGCCGACCTCGCCGCGGAGCAGTCGCCGGAGGACCGCGACGAGACCGACTCGGTCCTCACCGCCGACGTGGCGAGGTACCTCGGCCGCAAGCCGCAGTCCCTCTCACCGGCGCGGGACGCGCTGCTGAAGAAGGGGCTGATCTACTCCGGCGAGCGCGGCCGTATCGCGTTCACCGTGCCGCACTTCGGGCGGTACCTGCGCGCGACAGCCTGAACCGCCGCCCCGGCCGCTGACCGGGACGGCGGACCCACGGTCAGGAGGGCATCGCCCTCCGTGACACCAGGTAGAGGGCGAGCGCGGTGAGCGCGCCGGCCGGTGGGAACGGCGGCCACAGCGACAGCAGCCCGGCGAGGACCAGGGCGAGGCACGCCGCGCGGGGCAGCGCGCCGGAACGCCATCCGGCGGCCGCGAGGACGGGGAACGCCACGAGGAGACCCCCTTGGGGGCGAAGAACGCCATCCCCCAGGCCGAGGCGGCGCCGGCGAGGAACGACGCGTCGTCGGGCATGGTGTCGGCCAGGCCGACCATCACGGTCCCGGAGACCCACGCCGCCGCAGCGGTGAAGACCATCCCGGCGGCGGCCAGCTGGGTGGCCCAGCGGGGCAGCCCGCTCGGGCGCCAGGCGGCCAGGACCAGGGCCAGGATCGTCGCGCCGACGGCGGCGAGCGTGCACGCGGGTGCGTTGAGCGGGTGCAGGTACCCGGCACGGCCGGGGCCACCCTCGGTCAGCGCGCCGGCGGCGATGTACCCGAGGGAGCCGACGGCGAGCAGCGCGGAGCCCAGGGCGGTGGGCAGGGACAGGTCCCGGGTCGTGGCCGGGGCCGGGGTGGTGACGGAGGTGGTGGTCATGGCAGGTCCCTTCTCTCGGCAGCCGGGTGACCGCCTCCCAGCCTCGGTGGGGCACCGGACCCGTCGAAAGGGCCGTGCGGGGGTTTCGGCTACCCCCGTTCGGCGGTACCCCGCCAGGACCACACGTCCTATCGTGGGCAGGTGGCCGAGCCACAGGTCCGGCCCGTCGACCCGGTTCGCGTCCCGCCGCGCCCCGCCACGGAGCGCCGGGCGCGCCTCGTCGACGCGGCCCTGGCAGCGGGGGCGGCGCTGCTCGCCGGCGCCGGTGGCCTGGTGCCCGAGCAGGGGGTCGCCTACGACCTGACGGCCGGCGCCCTCCCGACGCTCGCGGGCGTCGTGGCGGGCGTGGCGCTCTGGTGGCGTCGTCGGCATGCCGTGGCCGTGTTCCTGACGGTCATGTCCCTCACGACGCTGGCGGCCGCACTGCACTGGCAGTCCCAGATCCCGGTCGTGCTCCTCCTCGCGGCCTACGCGCTGGGGTCCTTCGCCACACCCCGCGCCGGTCTGGCGGCCATGGTCCCGACGGGGCTCGCCGCCGCGGCCCTGTCGCCGTCCGGGCGCCCTACTTCGACTCCGTCCTGGGGCTCTCCAACGTGGCCACCGTGGTGGCGGCGTGGCTCGTCGGCCTGGGTGTGGCCCACGGGTCCGGCGGTCCGCGGGCAGGACGGCGTGGAGGAGATCCTCACCACGATCGAGACCGGCAGCCGCCAGGCGGCCGACGACCTCCGGCAGCTGCTCGGCACGCTCCGCGAGCCCGACCCGGTCCCGGAGCCGCCCGCCGCCGCGACCACCCGGTGGCCGGTCGACGTGGCGGTCGCCGTCGCCGTCACGGTCTTCACCGTGGGCGGCGTGCTCGTGCCCGACCCCTCCTCCGAAGCCGCGCACGCCGAGGCGTCCCCGGCCGCGCTCCTCACCCTCTCGGCCCTGCCCGGGGCGGCGCTCCTGCTGCGCCGCCGGTTCCCGGTCGCCGTGCTGGCGGTCGTGCTGGCCGTCGTCGTCACCGTGTACGCACTGCGCTGGCCGGAAGGAACCGTCCCGGCTGCCCTCGTCGTCGCCGGCTACAGCGTGGGCGCCTGGGCGCCGTGGCGGCGCGGTCTCGCCGCCCTGGCCGCCGTGTGTTCCGGGCTGGCGCTGGCGATGTGGGTGGCACCGACCCCGGTGGTCACCGAACCCGGTCTGGTCGCGGTCGTGGCCGTCCCCTGGGCCGTGGGGGCCGCGGTCCGGCTCCGGCGGGGTGCGGGACCAGGCCGAGCTCGACGCGCTCGCGGAGGCGGAGCGGGAGGGCGCCGTCCGGCTGCGCCGGGCCGTCCTCGACGAGCGGCTGGCGGTGGCACGCGACCTGCACGACGTCGTCGGCCACAACCTGTCGGGCATCGTGATCCAGGCCGCCGCCGCCCGGCGGCGGGCGGACGGCGGTGCGGACGCCGAGGTGCTGCGTACCGTCGAGAGGGCGGCGCGTGCGGCGCTCCGCGACCTCCAGCGGATGGAGCAGTCGCTCACCTCTCCGACCACACGGCAGCCCGTGCCCGGTTCCGACGACCTGGCGCTGCTGGTCGCGCGGTACCGGCAGCACCACGCGGACGTCAGTCTCGACGTCGGCGAGGGTGTCGCAGCCGAGCCCGGGAGCACGCAGCTCACCGTCTACCGGGTGGTCCAGGAGGGCCTGACCAACGCCGCCAAGCACGCACCCGGCGCCGCGGTCCGGGTCAGCGTCACCCGGGACCGGGGCCGTGTCGAGGTGGAGGTGGTCAACACCGCCGGCGCCGCCGCGGACCACGTGGTCGGCGCGGGCGTCGGGCTGACCGGGCTGGCCGAGCGGGTGGGGTTGCTCGGTGGCGCCCTGGAGACCGGCCCGACCGACGACGGCGGCTTCCGGCTGCACGCGACCCTGCCCAGCCGTGCGGCGGTGCGACGGTGACCCCCGGCCGGATCACCCTGGTCGTCGCCGACGACCAGGAGCTGGTGCGCGCCGGCCTGGTCTCGCTGCTTCACGGGACCGAGGGGCTGGAGGTGGTGGGCGAGGCGCGGGACGGAAGGGCCGCGCTCGAGGCGGTGCGGGCGCACCGGCCCGACGTGGCCCTGCTCGACGTGCGGATGCCGGTCCTGGACGGCATCGAGGTGATCCGGCAGGTGCGCTCCGAGGCGGGGCTCTCGGGGGTGCGCACCGTGGTCCTCACGACGTTCGGTCTGGACGAGTACGTCTACGACGCGCTGCGTGCCGGTGCCGACGGCTTCCTCGTCAAGGACATCGAGCCCGACGAGCTCGTCCGCGCGCTGCAGCGAGTCGTCTCCGGCGACGCGGTGATCGCGCCCGAGGTCACCCGTCTCCTCGTCGAGGACTTCCTCCGCCGGCAGCCCGGCACGCGCCGGACCGCACCGGAGCTCACCGCGCGGGAGGGCAGCATCCTGGACGGCGTCTGTCGCGGGCTGTCCAACCGGGAGATCGCCCGCGCCCTCGTCATCGGCGAGGCCACGGTCAAGTCCTACGTGAGCCGGCTCCTGGAGAAGTTCGGTGTCACCAGCAGGGTGGGGCTCGTCATCGCCGCGTACGAGGCCGGCCTGGTGAGCCCGGGCTGACGGGGAAGAAGACCCGCCAGCACAGGTCGTTGCGGCGCCGCTGGTCCTCCAGCACCAGCTCGCGCACGGCGTCGGGCAGCTGCGCCCGCTGCCACTCGCGCTCGGCCCGTGCCGCCTCGGCCGCCTCCCCGGGCGGGGGCGGCCGCCTCCGCCGCGCGGATCGCGTAGGCGGCCGCGCCCAGGTCGTGCTCGGCCACGTGCGGGACGCACGCGGCCTGCCCCGCGGCATACGCGGCGAACCTCGGTGCCCCGCGGAGCGGACGGGCGGCGCCCATGGCGTGCCCACCGGCGGCGCGGCTCTGCATCATCCGCATCTCGCCGTGCACCCAGGCCCGCACCGCCGCGATCGCCTGCCGCGGCCGCGGGTCGTCCGGCACGGCGGTCTCGAAGAGGGGGAGGACGTGCTCGGCGCAGGCGGCCGCCCACAGCGCGAGGTGGTGGTGGTCCTCGTCCGTGAGCGTGCCGCCGCGCCGGATCGTGATGAGGCGGGGGTCGCGGACCTCGGGAAGGATCACGCCTCCGCGGTCACCTCCTCGGTCAGGTCTCCGACCCGCCCAGGATAGGTGGGCTCAGCCGGCCTCGCGGTACACGAAGTCCTGCAGCGAGGTGGTGAGCTCGTGCCGGTTCTCCCGGAACTCGATGCAGTAGCTCGTCGGGTACCAGCCGGAGCGCTGGAAGGCCTGTGGCTGCTTGATCGGGAAGCAGGAGTCCTCGATCGTCCCGTCGACGAGCCCCTGGTACCACGCGTGGGTCACCATCGGCTCGTAGAACGTGACCTCACCGTCCCAGATCCCGTAGATGAAGGTGTGGGTGAACGGCTCGCCGTGGTGCTCGGGCGCGGTGGTGTCGACCAGGTGGTTGCCCATGGCCGGCTCGACCGCGTCGAGGTCCGCGAAGTCGGGGTGCAGGTACCTCTCGTCCGGCAGGTTCTTGCCCTTCGGGTAGTCGTCGCAGTGCACCAGCACGTTGCACGGCCCCGGCCGGATCGCCAGCCGCTCCTCGTTGTCGTTCAGGTAGAAGTGCACGTCGAAGTGTGGCTTGTCGTAGACCCCGGGCGGCATGTGCCCCATCGGGTTCCAGTTGGTGAGCACGTAGGTGAACGGGCTGTCCACCTCGGTGCGGAACCGCTCCCCGAGGTGCAGCGCGTCCTCGTAGCCGCCGGCGCACTCGTGCATCGGGTCGATCTCCCCGTCGCCGTCCTTGTCGTAGCACCACAGGCCGGCGGTGGGTGGGTCGTAGGGCAGGCCCTCGAGGACGTCCTCGGTCATGACCAGGCCGACCGCCACGGGCCTGCCCTGGTGGACCTGGCTGTATGCCGTGAGCGTCCCGTTCCCCCGGGGCGCCGACTCGCCGTACTCGGCGCAGGGGCCCTCGTAGGACAGCGTGAGGCGGACCAGCAGCCGCGCCGCGGCGGGCGACACCGTGACGGTGCGCTCCCGGTCCGGGTCGGCCTGGGTGACGAGACAGACGGGGACCCGGTTCCGCGGGCCACCGGTGGCGTCGCCGTCCGGCCCCTGGGCCGCGACCGCGGCCGGTGCGACCAGCAGGGCGGCGGCGAGAACGGACAGCGTGGACAGCACGGACTTGCGCATGATTTCCCCCACATGCAGTCGACAGTCGTCCTTGCAGTCCCATGACGCTGGCACCGGGTCCGGGACGGGGCAACGGGTTTTGGACAGTCCGTCCTGTTTCCGGTCGGACGTGTCCCGTTTCCGCTGGTGGAGCGGACGACAGGGAGCCGGCGCCCCTCCGGGTCGCGCGCGGCGGGGTGCCGGCTCCGTGTCGTGGGCGCGGTCGCGTCAGCCGATGACGTTGAACGTCGCGAACGCGCGGTCCAGTGCCTCGAGGTCGGCCTGGGAGGTGATCTGGGCCAGGATCGCGGCCGTGTAGGAGCCGTCGGCGGGGACGGCGGCCAGCAGCACCGCGATGCTGTCCGCGCCGTTGCACCCGCTCCAGACCTGGTAGGCGCCGGTGAACACCGGGTCGGAGTACTCCTCGACCCCCTCGCTGGTGCAGACCTCGGCCAGGCCGAAGCCGTCGAGGAAGGCGTACACGTCGTCCACCGGGTCGGTCACGGTGAAGACCAGGCCGGGCTCGTTCCAGCTGTTCCCGAACGCGTCGAGATCGGCCGCGGCGGCGATGTAGGGCCGGGTCGCCCCGGAGTCGTCCTGCTGCGGGGCGGTATCCCGGTCGACCCACGCCGTGGGCACGTCCACGACGATCTGGTTGAGGTCGTCGGTCACCGACTCGTAGCCGTACCCCGCCGCGTCGCCGGTGGGTGCGTCGTCGACGGTCTCGCCGACCTCGTCGGCGAAGGAGAGCACCGGCGCCAGCGCGGCCTGGGTCTCGATCGGGCTGTTCAGCTCGCCCCGGAGGAACTCCTGGGTGTCCCAGCGCAGCACCTCGATGGCCACGGCGGCGTCGTCACCGGCGGTGCGCAGCACGTCGCAGTAGTCCTTCATGGTGCCGTCCATCGCCATGGGCAGGCCGTTGAGGCTGGTGATGATGTCCCCGGGCAGGACCTGGGACCTGGCGGCCGGGGAGCCGGGCTTGACGCCCGCCACCCAGATGCCGCTGACCCCGAGGGCCTCGTCGTAGACCGGCATGCCGTTGATCCCGAGGGACTCGAAGTCGCCGTTGCGCAGTCGCTCCACCACCGGGGCGGCCAGGTCGTGCGCGATACCGAAGGTCTGGTGGTCGGTCGTCTCCCTCGCCCGGCCGCCGGCGTAGTGCACGCCGGCCACCTGCCCGTCGGCGGTGAGGAGGGGGCCGCCCGAGTTGCCCGGGTGCGCCTTGGCGTCGTGCTCGATGGTGTGGTCGATGGAGGACAGCCCGGTGATGTCGCCGTCGGCCCTGGCCTTGGCGACGATGCCGCGGGTCAGCGTGTACTCGGGGTCGCCGAGCGGGAAGCCGGCCGCGTAGATCTCCAGCCCGGTCTCGATCGGCTGGTCGGACCACTCCAGGTAGGGCAGCGGCTCGGACTCGCTGATGTCGATGAGCGCCAGGTCGTTGCACTCCGAGGCGCCGACGACCCGGGCGTTGTAGCTGCGCGAGGTGTCGCCACCGATGTACACCTCCAGGGTGGCCGCACCGGTGACGACGTGGTTGTTGGTCACGGCCAGCCCGTCGGGGCTGATGATGAAGCCGCTGCCCGAACCGGCGGCGTAGGTCGTCCCGACCTCGGGATCGCGCAGTGATCCCTGCGCCACGATCTGGATGACCGCCGGCCGGGCCTCGTCGAAGCTGGTCACGGCTCCGGTGGACAGCGCCTCGCCGACGGGGCTCCCGGTCGGCCCCGCTGTCCGGTCGCCGCCGTCCGCGGCGACCGCGGGCTGGGCGCCGGGGGTCGGGGCGTCGCCCGAGCAGGCAGTGGTCAGCAGGATCACGGGAAGGCCGAGCGCGAGGCAGGCGCGCAGGGAGGGTCTCATGGTGCGGTTCTCCTGGGATGGCAGGGGACAGGGGTCGGGTGGCGGGAATGACCGCCGCAGGGGCGAGGAGCCCGGTCCCGGGGTGGTGATACACCCTGACCTGGTACGACGCGGGCGGGTCCCGCCGACCGGGGATCGCGCTACCGTCGGGGGAGAGGACGCCGGCAGGAGGGAGGAGCCGTGCCCGACCGTCGCCCACGCGGAGTGCTGCTGGACCTGGACGGGGTGCTGTATGTCGGTGACGCGGCGGTGCCCGGGGCGGCGGAGGCGGTGGCCTCGCTGCAGCGGGACGGGGTCCCCCACTGCTTCGTCACGAACACCACGAGCCGCCCGCGGTGGGCCGTCGTGGACAAGCTGGCGCGGTTCGGGCTCACCGTCGACGAGGAGGACGTCCTCACTCCGGTGGTGGTCGCGGTGCAGTGGCTGCAGGCCCAGGGCGTCACCCGACCCGCACTGTTCGTGCCCGCGGCCACCGCGGCCGAGTTCGCTGCGCTGGACCCGTTGCCCGCCGACGCCGAGGAGGGCGCCGGGGCCGTCGTCGTCGGCGACCTCGGGGAGGCCTGGGACTTCGCCACCCTGAACCGCGCGTTCCGGCTGCTCATGGCCGGCCCGGACGTCCCGCTGGTCGCCCTCGGGACGACCCGGTACTGGCGGGCGCCGGACGGGCTGCGCCTGGACGCCGGCGCCTACGTGCGGGCGCTGGAGTACGCCACCGGGCGGGACGCCGTGGTCCTCGGCAAGCCGAACCCGGCCTTCTACGCCACCGCCGTGGAGGCCCTGGGGCTGTCCCCGGGTGAGGTGGTCATGGTCGGCGACGACGTGCGGGGTGACGTCGAGGGTGCCCAGCGGGCCGGCCTCACGGGGGTGCTGGTGCGCACCGGCAAGTTCACCCCCGCGGACCTGCAGGGACCGGTGCGGCCCGACGCGGTGCTCGACTCGGTGGCCGACCTGCCGGCCTGGCTGACCGGGGACCCCGCGGCCGGTGGGGGATGAGGCGGGCCGGGCGGCCCGTCATACGGGGGCGTCGGCGAGCGACTCGTAGCGGCGCAGCACCAGCCCGCTGACCCGTCGCACCAGGCCCGGCGCGAGGCGCTCGCCGAGCACGGCGAGCTGGGCCAGTGGACGGGGCGCGAGGATCGTCTCCGGCTTGCGGGGCAGCGCGTCGAGGACGATCCCGGCGAGCCGGTCGGGGTCCATCGGCGGCCCCTGGACCTGCGTGATGAGCCTGATCCCGACCCGGTTGGCCCAGGTGTCCGGCATCCCGGGGTTGATGTGGTCCAGCAGCGGCGTCTCGACGAACGCCGGGCAGACCACGGTGACCGCGACCCCGTGGCGCCGGGCCTCCACCCGCAGCGCCCGGCTCAGCGAGACCACCGCGGCCTTGACGGAGGAGTACGGGATCATCGCCGGCACCGGCAGGATCCCGGCGAGGGAGCCGGTGTTGACGATGTGCCCGTGACCCTGCGCGCGCATGATCGGGTAGACCGCCTGGATGCCGTGGACCACCCCGCGCAGGTCGACGTCGATGAGGTCGTCCCAGTGCTGCGGTGACATCTCCCGCTCGGTGCCGGCCGTGGCGATCCCGGCGTTGTTGTGGAAGACGTCGATCCGGCCGTACCGCTCGACCACACCGCGGGCTACCAGCGCGAACGCCTCGCGGTCCCGCACGTCGAGGTGGACCTCGCCGGGGCCGGCGGGCTCGTTGTCGGCCACCACCACGGTGTTGCCCCGGGCGCGGTGGGCCCGGGCCAGCGCGGCCCCGATGCCGCGGGAGCCGCCGGTCACGAGCACGATCTGGTCGGTCATCCACCGACGGTATGCCGGTGCGCCGTCGGGGGCGAGGGCTGGCGTCGGGGGATGGACGAGCAGCCGCCTGTTCGTCAACCACTTCCTGGTGCGGTCCCCCGAGGAGCTGGACGACACCTTCCGGGACTGGGTCCGCGAGTCCTCAGGGGTGGGTCAGGGCGACCACCTTCGCCCGTAGGATCCGGCCCGTGCAGATACGCGACGCCCGGGCCAGCGACTGGCCGCAGATCCGGCCCTTCCTGCATGAGATCCTCCACGCAGGGGAGACGTACGCCTGGGACGTGACGGCCGACGAGGAGGCCGAGCGGGAGTTCTGGATGGGCCACTCCGGGTGGCCCACCGGCGGGCCGCACCGGGTCAGCGTCGCGGTCCACGACGACCGGGTGGTCGGCACCGCCAAGATGGGCCCGATCCGGCCGGGGCGGGGTTCCCACGTGGCCACCGCGAGCTTCGTGGTCGACCCCGCGGCGGGGGTCCGGGGCGCCGGCCGGGCCCTGGGCGAGGACATGCTCGCCTGGGCGGCCCGCTCCGGCTACCGGGCCGTGCAGTTCCAGGCCGTCGTCGAGACCAACACCCGCGCGGTGCACCTGTGGACCTCGCTCGGCTTCCGGGTCGTCGGCACCGTCCCGGAGGCCTTCGACAGCCCCACCCACGGGCTGGTGGGGCTGCACGTCATGCACCGGGCCGTATGACGCGTGCTCAGTCCCCGATGACCGCCAGGACGTTGCCGGACGGGTCGGCGAACCAGGCGATGAGCGGACCACCGCCGGTGTGCACGCCGAGCTCGTCCTGCGTCATCCCGGGGTAGCGGAGGAACTCCACCCCCCGGCCGGTCAGCTCCCGGACCGTGGCCCGGACGTCGGGCACCGGGAAGTTGAGGACGGTGTAGGAGGCCGGCCGGTGGTCCTCCTTGGGGTAGAGCAGGATCCGGCGACCGCCCGCGTCGAGGGTCAGCATCGCCATCGGCTCCGGGGTCCGCTCGACCCGCAGGCCGAGGACGTCCCGGTAGAAGCGCTCCGTCGCGTCGAGGTCGCCGACGGAGTAGCTGCTGAACGCGGCCGGAGCGACGAGGCCCCCGGGAGCAGCCGGGACCTCGGCGGCCACCGCCCGGCGCTCCGCCTCGCTGAGCTGGATCACCTGGACCGCGTTGCCGTCCGGGTCCAGGGCGGTGGCGAACAGGCTGCCGTCCCGGTCCTCGAGCCGCGCCAGCCACGGCGTGCCGAGCCCGTCGGCCCGGGCCACGACCGCCCGGGCGTCGTCGACCTCGAAGTTGAGCAGGGTGCGGGCGGGGTCGGGGTGCCGGTCGGGGTCCCGGCTGCCCAGCATCACGCCGCCGAGTGTCGTCATGGTGTCCTCCTCGTCCGCCGGAGCCTCCGGCGTCTCCGGGGAGAGACCCGGGGGGAGCCGCGGGCTCATCGGCGGACCCGTGGACACGGAACCGGGCCGCACCCTCCCTCGTGGGTGCGGCCCGGTCGTGGGCGGGTGGGTCAGGCCGTGACGGCCCGGCTCTCCCGCGGCTCGTCCAGGATGACCTCGTCGCCGGCCTTGCGGGCGTGCCGCAGGCCGAGGAGGCCCAGGACGAAGAGGAGGGCTGCGCCGATGTAGGCGCCGATGGCGGCGTAGCCGGCGATCTTGCCC
>Ga0207873_1002821_pt1 | contig 13549 bp, 19 predicted proteins | sample BGWIniCompost_FD_187373 | JGI IMG/M metagenome (GOLD analysis project Ga0207873, IMG submission 187373) | Cellulose adapted compost microbial communities from Newby Island Compost Facility, Milpitas, CA, USA - BGW Initial Compost (SPAdes)... ... | reverse complement strand
TAGGTGACCACGGTGGCGAACGCGATCGCGATGATCTTGGCGGGCAGCGGGGAGTGATACATCACACCTTCGCCGCCCCAGAACACGAGCAGGTTGTACATACCCGCGTCGGCGAGGAAACCGATTCCGCCCACCACCAGGAACGCACTGCCCTTGCGCAGCGCGGCGGCGTCGATGGTGCGCGAACAGACCCGGTCTTCCCCCGGTTCGGGTGCGGATGCGGCCGCCGAGAGCTCGGCCGGTGGGCGCCGTGGGGAAACCTTCTTCAGCTCCTCTGCATCGAACCAAGCACCCTTACATTTCTCGCACCAGTCGAGCTCCACCGAATCGACGACTGCCGAGAGCATCGGGGCGCCATCCGAAGGACATGGCAAGCGACTGGCTTGGCGCGCTGAGCAAGTATGCGGTACAGCTCCTCGGGGCGAAACGCTCCGGGTTCGTACTTCAGCGCCTCTACCCCACGCTCCGGAAGTCAACGACCGTGGCACGTACCGCACACAACCCAGTGCCGTCGATCTTCAGCTCCAACTCGCTCATCCCTCGCCGCTCGAGAATCGACTTAGGCAGAGGCCAACCATCTTAGCCTGGGATGATCCTCCGGATGTTCTGCCGAGTGATGTGCGCACCATCAAAGAATTTCCAGCGTCGGCCTTGGCCGGGAAACCGAAGCCACGCAAGCTGTCATGGAGATATCCTGCGAACGTCCTGAGCGGCGTTCAATTGCCCTGGCGGCAAGTCTGCCAGGCGCGCTTCGACTTCGCCGGTCGTCACCGGTGCTTGCCGCAGCGCCAGCCACGCGACGATCCCCATCCCCAGATCGAGCAGGAAGTGCAGAACGATTGCTGGCCACAGCGAGCCGCAGATCGCAATCGTGAGGGTAAACATTGTGGCGACGATTCCCGTACGCAGCACGCCGCTCCACCCTTGGTAAGCGTGTGCGCCCGCGAAGATCAGAATCGATAACGCCGCCGCGCCCCACCATCCGAGCCAGGGCGCCAAGACCCAGATGAAATAGCCTCGGAACAGGAACTCCTCGCAGAAGCCCGCAGTCAGTGCCGCAGCAGCAAACAGGATCATCTCCGTAGCCGTGCACGGCATGACAGCTGCGGTCCCGCCGAACTGCGCACGAACGCTCGCCCTCGCCGCGGGGTTGCTGGCCACAGATGCGACGGACAGTGCGCAATAGGCGACGAGCAGAAGAATCAACGCTATCGAAATCCACCATCGCCATCCTTCAGGCGCGGAGAACCCGAATGACGCCCAGGATCGATCATTGAACAGCCAGAGCGCCGCGCCGGCGGCGACCAGCGCCCAAAGCGACACGATGTTCGCAATCCACAATCGTCGTCGTGCTCGTGCGGGTTCGGCCTGCGACCGCCGTTGGAATGCCGGCCAGGACACGAGGTAGTCGAAGAGCGGCAAGGCGACCGCGAATAGCGCGACGTACAGAAGGTCGATCAGCGTCGGCATGCATCGTCCCTCCTATTTCTGACGCCCACTTCGACGATATCGTCAGTGGCGTCTCATTCGATGAAACGTCCCAATGCGTCTCGGATGTATATGTTCGGTACGTGCCGCTCCATGAAGATCTCAGGCTTGGCCAATGCAGTGAAGCCGAATTGCCGGTAGAGGCCGTGCGCGTCCGATGTCGCGAGGATCCAGCGACGCAATCCTTGCAAGTCCGGATGCTGCGTGACGCATTGCATGAGCCACTTCGACAGGCCGCGGCCGCGATACTCGGGCAGGACGAAGACATCGCCCAGATACGCGATCGTCGCAAGATCGCTGATGACTCGAGCGAAGCCAACTTGCTTGTCCCGATGCAGAAGCGCGAAGCACAAAGAGTTCCGCAGCGAGCGCGCCACGATCTCCCTTGCTATTCCTCGCGACCAATAGGCTTGCCTGAGGAATCCGTGGATCACATCCAGATCCTGCTTCTCGGGATCGCAGGTGACCGTGAATTCGCCGTCTGTCCATTCCATCGCTGAACCTGTTTCCTATGTTCCGACCTCAGATTGGTCCGCGATGGTATCAAGCGTCATTGTGTGCGACGCAGTCCGCTTCGATCTCGACCAGCCAATCCTTGTTGATGAAGCCCTTGACCTCCACGAAGGTGCAAGCGGGCTTGATTTCCGAGAATACTTCGCCATGAGCGCGGGCTGCATCTTCCCAGCGCGATATATCGGTGAGCATGACTCTCGTGCGGATGACATCGCGCATGCGCAGTCCGGCATCCGAGAGCGCCTGCTCGATGATCTCGAGGCATCGTTTCGTCTGACCGTAGACATCGCCCGGGGCCGCCACGCTGCCGTCCGGCGCGATCGGTGCGGTGCCGGAAATCGCGACGAAATCGCCGACGCGCACGGCGCGCGAGAATCCGATGCGAGGCTCCAACGGCGACCCGGATGAAATCAGCGAACGCATACTCTCTATGGCTCCTGGGGTGTCGGAGCCTCAGCGGACAACCCGTTCCGACCGAAGGCGCCGGTCGACTTCCGGCGCCATCTTAGATGGTCTCGGGTGCCAACGTGCGAAACGTTACCGATCTTTAAGGTGCCGGTCCTTCGCTCTGAATCTGCCAGCAGCGCGATCGTTCTCAACGACTCACGTGTATTCCTTCGCGAGCTTGATTGCTCTTCCCGAGATCTGCTCCTCGAGAAGCCGCCGCGCCTTGATGGCTTCCGGATAGAAGCCGCCGAAGGTCATCGCGAGCCCGGCAACGAGCATGACCACCGGAATCAGGGACAACGGTTCCGGGTCACCGCGAAGCGCGATGAGTGAGGCCGCACCCACTCCTGTCATCCACAACGACATGAAGATTGCCGCTAAAGGATGTAGCCGCATCGTGACATCGATCGTGGTGCCGGTGGGATGCGTGATCACGCGACCGGTGATGCGAGGTATGAAGGAGTTGCGATAGTGGACGGCTCGGTAACATTTGAATACGTTGTCCTCGATGCTCCCGATGAAAGGGGGCGCGTTGTCCGGTCGACCGTTGCGCCACTCCTGCATCAGCTGTTGATAGCTGGGACGCTCGCGCAACAGCGGCTTGACGCGCTCCAGCACGGCTTGCGCGGTAAGGTGGGATTCGATCTGGAATCGGTACCAGGGCATCGCGCTGGATATTAATGCCGCATCCCCGTCGAGTTGATTGGACGATAGTGCTGTCGCATTGACTGCGTCAACGGCGGCCCGCTCCAGGGGCAGGAACCGAGCGGGCTTCTAGCAGCCGCAGCTGCCTTCCGCGCGAACCGTCTGCTTCAGCGACCCTTTGACTACCGTGATCTCGGCATCGAAGAAGACAGCGTGAGTGTCGCCAAACCGGGTGGCCCTGCACACGGCCGTTACCGAGATATCTGCGGCTTCATAGCGCTGTTCGTATTCGTCGCCGATCTTTCCCTGGAGTTCGATGCTGTCCCGAGTTTTCTTCAGCTCGATGACTTCGCCGCCCACATTCATCCATGCCCGGTCGCCAGATCCAACGAGAATGAAGCGCTGCATACTGGGAGTGGGCTTCTCACCCGGCCGAGTAAAGCCGCACCCGCATCCATCCCAGTATTGGAAGTTGCTGTTGTCCACGAGCCCGATTGCCAGGTCGGTCTCGTGGCTTTCGGGTTCATCGGCAGACGAAGCGCCGCCGAGAGCAGCCAGGACAACGACCGTCAGCAGCCGCGTCAAATAACTACTCCCGAGCGTTCTTGGTGACGGCGGTACGCCCATTGTTCGCCTTGCGACGCGGTCGGGTTGAGCGGTCGACCGTTCGGGCCTTCATGAGCGCAATGACGCCTTTCGGTATCGGTCGGCACCCGCAATGCTTTGGATGAACGGTATGCCATTTGATTCGCTGCTCCGGGGTCGGATTGCGAGGCATCCGATTCTTCTCGTGCCATTCTCGGTTGATCTTGCCCATTGGAAGCATTCCCCTTGCGAGGTCACCGACGAAAGCATAGCCCTGCGGCATGGAGCGCCTCGCGCAGCCGCTCGAGAGCGTTCGGGCCAATGCCATGAAGCGCCGCCACGTCCGCCTCTCGCATTCGCGAGAGCTGCTTTAGGTCGGCGACGCCAGCGGACAGCAATGCCCGTAGCGCGGGGCGAGCCAGCCCCTTGGGAAAGTTCGGTGCGATCTGAGCAGTCTTGGCGTCCGACCGACGCCGCAGCGTCGGCTTAGCGACGAGCTCGCATTTCGAACGCTTCGTCTTTGCTGTGCGCCTGGTGCTCATGCCTGTGGGGTGTCGCTATTTCGCGCGCGATTCCGATTGCTCTTGAACCTGTCTAATGCGAGTGCGAGTACTTGGAGGAGATCGTCCATGTACCTAATGCCTTCCACAAGGTCCACTCTTCCGCACAGCAGAGAGCCGTCTGGCGAGCGTAGGTCTCGTCGCCGATCACTTTGGTCAGCGTCTTCGAAAGGCCGCCCGCCGCATAGATCGAACACGATGCGGCTGCCGCAATCCTCGACCGAGTAGCTCCTCAGATGGAAGTCGTGGTATCGCATTCTTAGGGGGCCGAATGTCGACCATCGTTCGTGGGCTTGCTAGCGCTTGAACGAATGATACTGGCTAATGACGGTACCGCACGTCATAGCAATCAAAGCTGCAGGCACGACGTCCTTGGCACCGAATACATATAGCACCGACCCAACAACTACGCCGGCCACCAAACCCGTCATCACGGCTGCGGCCTTCATGTTCGCGAAGCCACCATACTTTCGAATTTCGTCCGGCCAAGTCGCGTTGTAGTACTGGCGAAACACGGGTAGACGAATCGTGACCAGCGAAGTTACTGCCGCGCCCAAGACGAAGGATACAGCCGCCGGCCCCGGTTTGATCGCGTCGCCGCTCTGTAGCCAGATGAGGAACGCACATAGGCCGCAGGCGATCGCTGCGAACAACAAGAACTTGAGGTAGCGAATGTCGACCATCCGATCAGTTGCTCTCGACTGTCATGTGCCGCTGTTCGATCCTTACCACGGCTCGAAGCAATCGTAGTTCCGCTGGGTCTGGATGCGACCGTTCTTGAGCTCGAAGAACATCGCGAAATGAGCGCGAAGGGTTGCACCCTCCCCGAGCGTTCCAAGCGGCACCGCCAGCGTCCCGGTCCAGAGCGCCTCCACCGCAACTCGCGAGTCTTGTGCAATCATCGATTGCACTTCGAAACGCTGCGAACTCAGCAGCTTCGTACCCTGCTCCGCACGCGCCAGGATAGTCGTGAGATCACTCTGACCACCTCGAGGATTGAGACGGTTGGGTAGCTCGACTTGAATTGCGTCTGGGGTGAAGTAGCGCGCAAGCGCCTCACGCGTGGCCCCGCTTTCAATAGCAGCAAGATAGGATCTGACAACTTCGTTGTTGGATGCTTCGGTCTCGGTCATTTCAGCTCTCGTCCTCTATTCACGCCTACTCTGTGCCTCGACTGAAGCTCGGGAAGCGTGTCTTCTTGCCGCTAACCCGAATAGCCTCTCGCAGTGGGAGTATTTCCGCAATCTTGCCGATCGTCCAAGAATATCAGCACAGCCGTTTCCGACGTCGGCGTCGCGATAAAATGCGGCGCTTGCTCAACTGCCAGGGATCGCAGCGGAACGGCCATGAGCCATCTGCACCTTGCCTCCGACTCTCTAAGTCGCCTCCTAATCCTCGTCACGTTCGCCGTCGCGGCCGTGTACACGCATCTGCGTGGACGAGTGCGCCATACCATCGGTCGTCAGCTCACCGACCACTCGACGTTCATGGCGCCCTACAACGCGCTCATGTATCTGTTCTCGGCGGTTCCGGCACGGCCGTTTATCGACCTCAAGCATTTTCCGGAGCTCGACAAGCTTCAGCAGAATTGGCAGACGATTCGCGATGAAGCCGTGAAGCTGTTCGACGAAGGTTATATCCGCGCCGCAGCAAAGTACAACGACCTCGGTTTCAATTCGTTCTTCAAGAGCGGTTGGAAGCGCTTCTATCTCAAGTGGTACGACGATTTTCTGCCGTCAGCGCGAGAGCTCTGCCCGCAAACGACCGCGCTGCTCGAGAGCATTCCGTCGGTGCAAGCCGCAATGTTTGCGCTGCTGCCGCCGGGTGCCCGCCTGCCTTCGCATCGAGATCCATTCGCGGGATCGCTGCGCTATCACCTGGGACTGCGCACGCCGAACTCCGAGAAGTGCCGCATCATCGTCGATGGCGAGCTGTACTACTGGAAAGACGGCGAAGCGGTGATGTTCGACGAAACGTACATTCACCGCGCCGAGAACCACACGGACGTTCCGCGCCTCATTCTCTTCTGCGATGTTGAGCGCCCGCTCTCCAATCCCATCGCGCGCGCGATCAATCGTTGGATCGGTCAGCCCTTTGCCCGCGCCGCGGCCACCCAGAACCTCCCAGGCGAAAAGGTGGGCGTGCTGAACAAGCTATTTCAGTACGTCTATCAGTTGCGTCTGCTGGCGAAGCGCCTCAAGACGTGGAACCGCAATGTCTACTACGCGCTGAAATGGCTGGTGCTGGGAGGTCTCGTCTACGCGATTTTCCTGCGACACGTCTTCTGAGTACAGGCGTTCATCAAGTGTCAGTGCCCACCATGTTCCAATCGTCTTCGTCGTCATAACGAGTCATCCAGTTCACAGCCTGATGCCATTCCTGAACGACGCCGCCATTTATTCCAGGCGGTCCAGCACGACCAGTTATTCGGCATTCCCGAACTGACCAGTGCAGCCGATACAGCAAGTCGGACCAGTCCAGGATCTCGCTCTTGGGACGGATGGCTATCGCGTCCTCTAAGACGGTCGGCTTCTCCATCGCTCCAGGAAACAGGTGCATGATCGACTCGACGCTCGATTCGTGTTCAGGCAATTCGATGTCATCGATCAAGCCCGCACACCATGCCAGGAAGTAGAGACACTCCAGCTTCCAAGTGAAGCATATGTAGTCCCGCTCTGTGGGCGAATCGCTCAGCAGGAAGGCAAGCTCTTCCTTTGAAAGCCACGACTGAAACCCATTCTCGACCACATAACTTCGAAAGTGATCGTTGCCCCGAAGAAACGCCGTGCCCACGACGGCCCAAAGTGCTACGAGCCGCTTGAGGAGCTCATCTGCTGAACGAAGAACGACCTCATCATCGGATTCGATTAAAGGAAGGTGCTCGTTGATCGGAGCACCGCGTCGCCGAAGCAGCTCTTCCGATTTCGCCTTTCGCTCAGCTGGGTGCATCTAGGAATCACCCTGCGACGATTGCGCCATCTCCGGTGTGTCCTTACAGATTGCGCAGTGCTGCTTGCGTCGGGATTGATAGATTCGCGCAACCGTAAACACAGCCGCCGACAGGCTTCCCCAGAAAGCTCCTTGCGTAAGTGCATACTGAAGGGGATGCCCCTTGGTCCATTGTGCAAGCGTTATAACAGCACCGGCCAAGATCAGCACGGTAAAGAAGCGGCGAATCCAAAACGCTGTACCCATCGATCCCTCCGACACGCTCAGACGTTGGCTGGAGCATGAGTGCGTGCCATGCTACGGCGCGGTTGCAGCAGCGACCACACGAGGAATGCTGTGCAGCCTACGCGTCGCTTCCGAGATAATTTTCTTGTCTCTATTGACCCTGAAGATTGTCCATATTCCCCAACCGATCATGAAGATGCCGATGATCAGTGCGAACAAAATCACGCCCAGAACGATCATCAGGATTCCGAAGCCATAGGAAGACCTAACTTCCGCGATATTTTCATACCCAGTTGTGTCATTGCGGATAGCCACTGGCACCAGCTCACCCCCGCTCTCGTGCCCGACGATTGCCACGTGGTCGCCATCAGAAAGCCAGTTGCACGCATCACCAATCTGCACGTGCCGTCCGTCCACTCTTAGCGTGGTTTCATGAGTTGTGGTGATGCGGCCCCTGTCATCCTCCGTGGAGGCGATACGGTTGATATGACTCACTTTGCCTGCAATCGCTACGAGATTCATGAGTGATTCCTATTGTTGTAGTTGTGAAACGCTTTTGGCGCGACGTCTGTGCTCAAGAGCGGCAGCGAGCATCTCTAGGAGATCCGGCTGGTCTTCCAGCTCGCCGGAGCGAAGGGAACTTTTCCCCGCTGAATCGGGCGCCGACAGAAACGAGGCCGTTCTGATGCTCAGGAGAATGAGGAGAATCCCGCTCACGCTACTGATCTCTCTGCCGGAAAACGGCAATGAGCCGCGCAGCGGAATGAGGGGGAGGTAGAACGCATTCGTTTAGCCGCGTCGGGTTGATCGTTTTCCCAAATACTACTCGCAACGACAGCTCCTAGGTAGGTATGGCGCCAATAGGACAGAACCGGGCTGCCGGACTGCCGGTGTTCAGGCAACCGCCAACGCTCGCCGCAGCCCCCACTACGGCCGGAATCGCGACTACAATTCGCGCGATTCGCCTCACTGCCGACTCCCAGCGCGCGTCCTCGCCAGCGGTTAGGTAGCTCGCCTCGCAACCGCTCTACGACAAAATGCCATCGTTATCAGCCGTTGCTGTTCCGCATCCTTCACCTTTCCGACGAGAAAGATAACTTGACCATCGTCTGACACACTGCTCGACACGCCCTTCCGCTTCGGCAAGAACACGATCTCCAGTGTGTCGGGATCGCCATCAGATGTGTATTCCAAAGGGGATCCAACGTAATCCGTCACGACGCCCACCTTGGTTTTCTCCATCACGCTGGCGATCTCGTTGCCGGTCGCCGTGCACTCGCTTCTATCTGACTCCCCAAGGGCCAGACTGCAGAACGCGAGGAAGACCATAGAGCACAGCAATCTGGTTCTTCTCGAGTCGAGTGGTGTCATGTCGTTCGCCTCAGTCTCACCTCGGCGATGAGCCGCGCGCGGACGGGCGGTGCATTGCTTGTCTCTTGTGGCCGGCGACAAGCGTCCGCTGCGCGGACAAAATGAGTCGCGTGGCAACACGAGTTCAAGGGAAGGCGAATTCGCTTTACCGCGTCGGCTCTTGAGTCTTGTTGGAAATCCTCCTGCAAAATTTCCTCTGATTGGACCCACCCGATTTCCTAGGATGGGGACCACCTGATTTCCTGAAATTGGACCCACCCGATTTCCTCTGATTGGACCCACCTGCGCGAGCCGCTTTGAAGAGCGGTTTGGCCCTGTACCGTTGGCGGTTTTGCGCGAACGGGGAGAAGGGTCGCAATGGCGCGGAGGAAGTTCACGGTGGATCGATATAAAGAAATTGAGCGACGGCTGAAGGAAGGCCGTGGCGTTCGGGAGATTGCGCGATCTTTGGGGTGCTCGCGTGTCACGGTGCGGGAAGTGCGCGATGGGATGCGCCGCTCGCCCGATCAGCCCAAGCCCGGTGCCGACCCGCTGTGGATGTCGCAGCTTGATTGGCCGCAGGTCGTGCACGAGCTGGGGTTGGGTCACCCGCTGAAGTTCATTTGGGAAGAGCGCGCGCAGACGCTCACGACCTACTCGAACTTCTGGAAGCAGTTTTATCGCAAGTTCCCGCAGTACCGGCAAGCGTCGGTGACCGCGCGCGAGTTCGCGCCGGGCGAGCGGGTCGAAGTGGACTACGCGGGCGACACGCTCGAGTGGATCGATCTGGCGACCGGCGAGATCCACCAGGCGTATGTGTTCGTTGCGGGTCTAGGCTTTAGCCAGTTGCTGTTCGCCTGGGCGGCGCCGGACATGAAGAGCCACCACTGGTTGAGCGCCCATCGGCGCATGTTCGACTACTACGGTGGCGTCCCGCACGTGAGCGTGCCGGACTGCTTGAAGCAGGGCGTGCTGAAGTGTCATCTGTACGATCCGGATCTGAACCCCGGCTATGCGCAGCTGGCGGCGCATTACGCGACTGCGATCGTGCCGGCGCGTGCGGCGCACCCCAAAGACAAGGCGATCGTCGAAGGGCTGGTGAAGATCCTGATGCGCTACGTGCGCTTCCGCGCGCGTGCGCGGCGCTTTACCTCGCTGGGCGAGATCAATCGCCTGCTCGCTGAATGCGTCGAGCGCATCAACGATCGGAAACACTCGCGCTTCGGCGTCTCGCGCCGCGAGCGCTTCGAGGCGCTCGAGCGCACGGCGCTCAAGGCGCTGCCGAGCGAAGCGTTCGAAGTGGCCGAATGGAAAGAGGCGACTTTACACGCTGACTGCTACGTGCAAGTAGACGCGGTCTACTACAGCGCACCGCACATCCATCGCCACAAGCGCCTGCGCGTGAAGCTGACCGAGACGCAGGTGGAGCTGTTCCTGGATCTCGAGCGCCTCGCCGTGCATCCGCGCAGCCGCCATCGCGATGGGCGGCGCATCAGTCATCCGGCGCACTTCCCCTCGAACACTCAAGCCTACTACGAGGCCACGCCCCAGCGACTCCTCTCGCAAGCGCGCTTCATCCATGCGGATCTGCATCAGCTCTTTGTCGAGCTGTTCAATGCCGATGTGTACGCCCACTTACGTCGCGCCCAGGGCTTGGTGCGCAGCTGCACGAAGGAGATCCAGGCCGCGGGTCATGAGCTCGCAAGTCAACGCATCGCCAGCGCCATCACGACGATGCGTCGCTACGACAAGATCCGCGTGCCGTACTTCCAGGCACTGCTCGCGCAGGCTCGTAAAGCCCCCGTCGCGCCCGATGTCGATCGGCACATCGAACGGCGCGCCGGCAACCCTCTGCTTCGTTACGCGAACGGCGGCGCGGTGAACGCCGAATCGCGCATCCCAACCCCTTCACCGCAGGAGAAAGACACTCAATGAGTACCGCAATCGCCAAGAACCTCATGGCCGAGATGAAGCTGCTCGGCATGATGAACGCGTTCGATCGGTGCGTGCACGAGGCAACGCGCGATCAGATCGGTTACACACAGCTGCTCGATACGCTGCTGCAAGCTGAAGCCGACTATCGCCAGGCACGTAAAACCGGCAATCGCATCAAAGCCGCGCGCTTTACCTTGCGACCGAGCTTCGAGGACTTCGACTTCACTGCCAGCCGTTCCATCAGCAAAGCACAGATCAAGGAAATCTACTCGCTCAACTGGCTCAAGGACGGCCGGCCATTGCTGCTCATCGGCCAGACCGGCGTTGGCAAGACCTTCATCGCGCAGGCCGCAGGGTTGCATGCGTGCGCGAGTGGCCACTCCGTGCTCTACACGAGCGTGACCACGTGGCTTGAGAATCTCGCGATGGCGCGCTCGAGCGGCTCGTATCTTCGCTATCGCGATAAACTCGCCAAGCCTGATCTCATCATCTTCGATGACTTCGGGATGCGAAAGCTCTCTTCCACCGAAGCGCAAGATCTGTGCGAAATCCTCGAAGAGCGATCCTATGGCAAGTCCGTCGTGTTCACCACGCAATTACCGCTGGACCACTGGAGCGAAGTCATCGCCGATCCCGTGATCGCCGATGCCATCCGCGATCGACTCGAGCACGCCGCGCTCACCATCCGCATTACGGGCGAGAGCTACCGCGGCGTCAAAGCACGCAAACTTGCAGCAAAGAAAAAAGACGCGTAAGAATCGTCGCCGAACGGCTCCGCCGGTGACCACTCACAGGTGGTCCTAATCCAGGAAATCACCTGGGTCCAATCGAGGAAATCGCGCATCAAGCACCAAACGCAGCAGAGCCAGGTCAGAAAGATGCTCCAGGTATGGCTCACTCGACAAGCGATGGCCCTTATCGAGAATCAGCGAGCACAGATTTTATCAATCGGGCGGCCATGCAGCAGCGCACCAATGAACTGATGCGTCAGCGTGAGCGAACCCTACGTTTGAACCAGTGCCTGAGTGATAGGGGCTATGTCGAGTTCTACCTTACGGCTGAGCAGCGCAAACACTTGAGCACACTGCCGGTAGGTAGTGAAGAACGCCGCGAGTATCTTTACAAATTGGGGACAGACTCAAAGGTGCTAGAAGCGGCCGCGGTCAAGTGAGCAGAATCGGGCCAAGCCTCTGCGGCGGGTTAAAGGGCAGCTGGCATCTAGCGAGTAGTCGACAATCAATGCTAACTGAGGCCGCGTCTAAAGCCTGTGGTGCGCTCATCGCTCGAAGAGCATAGGTACAAGTCTGTAATAGACATTTGAGGGTTCCAGTGCCTACTGTTTACCTACTTTGAAATCGGACTGCGCACTTTCCTCAACAGCGCGCAGGGGTCATCTGACTCATCGCGGATAGTTGGTCAATGGACGATCAAATTGCTCAAGTGCTGGCAGTCCCAGTCGCCGGTCTCGGCTTGCTCATAGGGTACGCTGGCGTCAGCAAGCTCTTCTTCATTAAACGGTTCGCGGAGTCACTCTCCTACGTTCCGCATCTTCCGCTGCGATGGCGCAGTCCCCTGTCGATCGCCGTGCCGTTGTCTGAGATTGCGGCTGGTACAGGTCTCCTGCTTGGTTACACGTGGGGCATGGTCTCGGTGCTTGTGCTCCTGGTTAGCACGTCCTCGATTGCACTGTTGGCGCATGCGAGAAATCTGCAGGTACCGTGTCTCTGCTTCACACCTGACGCGTCTCAGACTCTTTCATTGGGTACTGCTGGGCGGAATGCTTGCTTCGCGTGCGTCGCACTCATTCCCGCAGCATTTGATACTTCTCCGGTGCGCCCATTCGTTATCGTCTACGGCGCGCTGGCCCTCTTCTTCTACTTGGCTGTCGATCGAGCGATCCGCAACAGCAGCACTCTTCGGCGCATTGGGAGGCTATCCACATGACTTTTTGGTTAACGTTGAACAGCGTAGGCCTGCTGATCGTGGGCGCCCTTGTTTACATGATGCTTCGCCAGCTCGGATTTGTGTTGCACCACATTGGTCCCGTCGGTGCTCGGTCAACCAGCGACGGGCCGAGAATAGGCGAGAGCATCGCACCTCAGTTTCCCAGACTCGAAGAGAATCCGGACAAGGCAAAGCTCCTGGTCTTCATGTCTGAGCAATGTGCGGTTTGCAAGCTCGTGCGAGAAGGTGCTGAGCGTGTCGCCCGAGATTGGAATCGGGATAGCGATATATATCTTATCTACGATTGTCAGCAAGGCGAAGACACTGAGCTGCAATCTCTTGCCCGTGGACTATACGTTAAAAAGGATTCGAGCTTGCGAGATCGCCTTGGTGCCAAATTTGTGCCTTTCGCCGCTGTGACAGATTCGCAGGGCATCGTCGTCAGCAAGGGGCTCGTAAATGGCATCTCGCACGTCGAGAGCCTGCTCGAGTTCGAGCGCGCTCAGCGGCGCTCCAAAGCTGACGCGAAACGCCTTTCATATCTCGGAAGGGGTCACAGTAGTGACCAGGCTCAACCAGGCTTCGATGGGAGGTCGATGTCGCAGATGGCCGAGGGCTGACACATGGAAAAGCAAGAGAACCGTGACGAAGCTGCCCTTGATTCAGTCATGAGGCAAATGCTGGTCGATAACTATGGCCAGCTCACTCGTCGATCCTTCTTGTCGAGAATGACGCGAAAACTATTCGCGCTTACCGGCGTGAGTCTGGCCGCGCAAGTGTTTCCGTACTTTGCCCCTGAGGCACAAGCAGCAAGCCCCACCTGGTGCGGTTTGCACGGATGGGTATGTGGCACTGGAAACTGTAGCGGCGGAAATTTGGGGACGACTTCCTGGGTTCAGTGCTGCCCA
>Ga0207873_1002818_pt1 | contig 13555 bp, 9 predicted proteins | sample BGWIniCompost_FD_187373 | JGI IMG/M metagenome (GOLD analysis project Ga0207873, IMG submission 187373) | Cellulose adapted compost microbial communities from Newby Island Compost Facility, Milpitas, CA, USA - BGW Initial Compost (SPAdes)... ... | reverse complement strand
GCGCAGGGAGGGACCCATGGGCATCGGTGGCCGGCTCAAGAACTACGTCGGGATGGTTCCCAACCCGATCAGTTCGAAGACGCGCCAGGTCGGCTCGCGCATCCGCGGCGCCGACGTGACCGTCAGCGTCTGCCCCTACTGCGCCGTCGGATGCTCTCAGCTCGTGTACGCCAAGGATGGGCGCATCATCGACATCGAGGGCAACTACGAGAGCCCCATCAACGGCGGCACGTTGTGCCCTAAGGGCGCGGCGACCTACGGCCTGGTTTACAGCCCGAACCGGATTACCAAGGTCAAGTACCGGGCGCCGTACAGCGATCACTGGGAGGAACGCCCGCTTGATTGGGCCATGGAGCGGATCGCCCAGCTCGTCAAGCAGACCCGCGACGCAACCTACGAGGAGACCGACGAGTACGGCACGATCGTCAATCGCACCCTCGGCATCGGCCACCTCGGCGGTGCGACCCTCGACAATGAAGAGAACTACCTGATCAAGAAGCTCTTCGCGGGCGGGCTCGGGATCGTCCCGATCGAGAACCAGGCGCGGATATGACACTCCAGCACGGTGCCCGGTCTGGGCGCCCGACTCGGTCGCGGAGGCGCGACGACGACGCTGCAGAGCCTGGCGGACAGCGACTGCATCGTCATCATGGGCTCAAACATGGCGGAGAACCACCCGGTCGGCTTCCGCTTTGTCGTGAGAGCCAAGACCCGGGGGGCGACGGTGATCCACGTCGATCCGCGGTTCTCGCGCACATCCGCGCTGGCGGACCTCTATGTGCCGTTGCGGGCCGGCACGGATCTCGCCGTGCTCGGCGGGCTGATCAACTACGTCATCAACAGCGAGCGCTGGAATACCGACCCGTTCTTCAAGGAGTACGTGACGCACTATACCAACGCGTCGGTCATCATCAACCCGGAATACCAGGGGCCGGAGGATCTCGGCGGCATCTTCTCCGGGTACATCCCCGAGGAGCGACGGTACGAGACCGACACCTGGCAATACGCGGGACAGGATGAGCGGCCTGCCGCGTCCGAGGACAAGGCGCAGACGGCCGAGCCGCGGCCGGAGTACATCGGGCGCCTCGACGAGCCGGTCCGCCGCGACCCGACGCTACAGGACCCGAACTGCGTCTTCCAGATCGTCAAGCGCCACTACGCGCGCTACACGCCGGAGATGGTGGAGCGGATCAGCGGCATCCCGCAGGACGTCTTCATCCGTCTGGCGGAGACGATCCTTGAGAACTCTGGGCGCGACCGGACCACGGCCTTCTGCTACGCGGTCGCCTGGACCCAGCACACGAACGGGACGCAGACCATTGGCGCGTGCGCGCTGCTGCAGCTACTGCTCGGCAACATCGGCCGGCCAGGGGGCGGCATCCTGGCCCTGCGCGGGCATGCAACCATTCAGGGCAGCACCGACATCCCGACGCTCTACAACCTCCTGCCCGGTTATCTGCCGATGCCGATGGCGACCGCGCTGGAGCGGGACGAAAGCCTCGACGCGTACCTGCGCCGGAACCGGCCCATGACCGGCGCCTGGTACAACACGCCCGCCTACCTGGTCAGCCTGCTCAAGGCCTGGTACGGCGACGCGGCGACGCCCGAGAACGACTTCTGCTACGACCTGGTGCCGAAGATCGGCGGCGACGCATCGTTCCAGGCCATGATCCCGATGATGAAGGACGGGATCATGAAGGGGCTGTTCGTCATGGGCATGAACCCGGCCGTGGGTGGGCAGAACGCCATCCTGGCCCGGGAGGGACTGGCGAACCTCGACTGGCTGGTCGTCCGCGACGTGCACGAGATCGAGACGGCCGCCTTCTGGTGGGACGCGCCGGAGGTCCGCGCGGGCAAGGTGCGCCCGCAGGATATCAAGACCGAGGTCTTCTTGCTCCCGGCCGCGCTGCCCGGGGAGAAGGAGGGATCCTTCACCAACACCCAGCGGCTGGTGCAGTGGCACGACAAGGCGATTGATCCACCGGACGACGTGCGCTCCGAGGTCTGGTTTGTCTACCACCTGGGCCGCCGCTTGAAAGAGCTGTATCAGGGGGATGACACGCCGAAGGGCCGGCAGATCGCCGCGCTTACCTGGGAGTATCCCACGGAAGGGCCGCACGACGAGCCGGTGGTCGAGGCGATCGTCAGGGAGATCAACGGCTACACCGTGGCTGACGGGCGCCTGGTGCCGGACTACACCGCGCTGCGGGACGACGGCTCGACGGCGTGCGGCTGCTGGATCTACTCCGGCATCATGCCGGAGGAGGGCCGCAACCGGGCGAAGGACCGCCGCGGCGACGAGCGCGCGTCGCTGGAGTGGGGCTACTCATGGCCGCGCAACGTGCGCCTGCTCTACAACCGTGCCTCGGCGGACCCGCAGGGCCGCCCCTGGAGCGAGCGCAAGAAGTGGGTCTGGTGGGACGAGAAGGAGGGCCGCTGGACCGGCTACGACACGCCCGACTTCCCGGTCACCAAGCCGCCGGACTACGTGCCTCCTCCTGGCGCCGTCGGGCTCGATGCCCATCCCGGCGATGCGCCCTTCGTCAATATGGCCGATGGCCGCGGCTGGCTCTTTGCCGCCTCCGGGCTGCGGGACGGCCCGCTGCCGACCCACTACGAGCCGTGGGAGACGCCAGTCGGCAACGCGCTCTATCCCGAGCACCCGCGCAGCCCGGCAGCGAACCTGCTGGAGCGCCCGGACAACCGCTACCATGAGATCGGCGATCCGCGCTTCCCGTACGTCATCACGACCTACCGCCTGACCGAGCACCACACCGCGGGCGGCATGTCGCGCTTCGTGCCCTGGCTGGCCGAGTTGCAGCCACACGGGTTCGTCGAGATCAGTCCTGAGCTGGCGGAGGAACTGGGGATCAACAACGGCGACTGGGTCGTGATCTCGACCCTCCGGGGCGAGACGGAGAGCCGGGCGCTGGTCACCGAGCGCCTGCAGCCGCTGGTGATCAACGGCAAGAAGATCCACCAGGTGGGCATGCCCTGGCACTTCGGCTACAGTGGCATCGCCAAGGGCGGCATCGCGAATGACCTCAGCGCGCTGGTCGAGGACCCGAACTCGCGTATCCACGAGGCGAAGGCGTTCACCTGCAATCTCCGTAAGGGCCGGCTGACGCGCAGCACCGACGAGGAGGGGCGCGGATGAGCACCAAGGTAATCCGCGACCAACCGGGCCGGACGGGTACGACCGGCGCCCGGCCAGGGGCGATGGGCTTCCTGACCGACACGACGCTGTGCATCGGCTGCAAGGCCTGCGAGGTCGCCTGCAAGCAGTGGAACCAACTGCCGATGGACGAGTTCGGGTTCACTGGCTACAGCTACGACAACACGGGCGACCTCAGTGGCACGACCTGGCGGCATGTCGCCTTCATCGAGCGCATCAGCGACAGCGAGGGGCGGCGCCCCACGTCGATGCGCGCGTTCCAGTCCAACTGGCTGATGATGAGCGACGTCTGCAAGCACTGCGTCAACGCCGGGTGCATGGAGGCCTGCCCGACCGGGGCGATCATCCGCACCGAGTTCGACACCGTGGTCGTGCAGCAGGATGTCTGCAACGGCTGTGGCTACTGCGTGCCGGCTTGCCCCTTCGGCGTCATCGCCCTTGACCTGGGCGACGGCCGGGCGCGCGTCGGTGACCACAAGGCCCACAAGTGCACGCTCTGCTACGATCGGCTGCGCGACGGTCTGGAGCCGGCCTGCGCCAAGGCGTGCCCGACTGACTCGATCCAGTTCGGGCTGGTCGAGGATCTGATGGACCGGGCGAAGCAGCGGGTGGCCGATCTGCGGGCGCAGGGCGTGGAGGAGGCACACATTTACGGCGACCGGGCGGTCGGCGGTACCGGCGGCATCGACGGGCTGAACGCCTTCTTCATCCTGACCGCGCCGCCTGAGGTCTACAACCTGCCCGCTCAGCCCGAACTGCCGCAGCGCAAGACGATCCCGGCCTCAGTGAGCACGGCTCTCGCGGCGGTGGCGTTCGCGGTGGGGGCGATCCTGTCGCTGCGACGAAAGTGAGATGCGGGATGCGTCATGCGTTATACGTCATCCGTGTTGCGTGTTCCGTGCCGCTCCCCTCTCCCCTGGTGGGCTCCGTCCGAGAGGGGCCGGGGGGGAGGGGGACGGTTGACGGATGACGTATGACGCACGAGGAGGCGAGGAGGATGGCGTACGAGCGGCGGTGGGAGACGCGGCGGCGCGGCGGGCGCAGCGCCGGGGATGAGGCAAGGGAGAGCTACTACGGTGTGCCGGTGATCCACCGGGCGCCGTGGCGCTGGGAGATCCCCACCTACTTCTTCCTCGGTGGCATCGCCGGAGCCAGCTACGTCATCGCCGGCATCGCCCATGTGTTCGGTGGCGATGAGGAGCGGCCCGTCGTGCGCACGGGGCGGTATCTCTCCCTGGCAGCGCTCATCCCCAGCCCCATCCTGCTGATCCTCGACCTGGGCCGGCCGGAGCGCTTCCACCACATGCTGCGGGTCTTCAAGTTTCGCTCGCCGATGTCGGTCGGAACCTGGGGCCTGGTGGTCTTCGGAGCCTTCTCGACGCTGTCTGCCCTGATCCAGGCAGCGGAGGACGGTCTCTTCGGGCGCGGCACGCTGGTCGCGCGCCTGCTCCTGCGGCTGCCGTCGCGCGCCATCGCGTTCCTCGGGCAATTCCCGGCGTTCTTCGTCAGCGGCTACACGGGGGTACTACTCGCCGCCACCGCGGTGCCGCTCTGGACGAAGAACTACCTCCTGATGGGGCCGCTGTTTATCGCGTCCGCGCTGTCGAACGCCCTGGCGGCGATCACGCTGATCCTGACGGCGGCCGGACGGGCCAGCCACCGGTCACTGCGGCGGCTGGAACGGTTCGAGACGGCCGTGATGGGGGTCGAGGCGCTGCTCCTGGCTGCGCTGCGGCTCAACTCGGGCAAGACCATCGCCCGGCCGATGCACGAGGGCCGTCTGGGCCGTATCTACCGCGTCGGCGTCCTCGGCACCGGGCTGGGCCTCCCGCTGCTGATCCAGGCTCCAGGGGCCTGGCTGGGGCGCCGCCTGCCGCGTGGGGTGACGGCGCTGGCCGCGCTCCTGACGCTGATCGGCGGGGCGCTCTTCCGCTACCTCATTGTCACCGCCGGCCACCGCTCGGCCGACGACCCTCAGGCGACGTTCGAGCTGACGCGGGCGCGCGAGAACGGGTCACGCCGGTCCTGATCCAGCGCGACTGTGCAGCATACCCTACTGAACCCGGTCTTCGGCACTAGTATCGACTCGACCAGCACCGCGCGGCGGCCGCTCCCAGTGCATGTGGCGGCCGCGGCGCGCCGCCGTCTTATCGAGACTGACGAAATACCGTGGTGCACCGGAGCTGTCCCCGTCGCCCGGTCGCTGTCATCCTGAGCGGAGCCGGCCGGCGGCGCGAAGGATCTCGGGGTGGAATGGCCGCTCCCGCGCGAGATCCTTCGCTGCGCTCAGGATGACAGGCGTGATGGAGCGGGCTGCTGACGGGTTTGCCGGTTAGATCCTCGACGTTCATCGATGGCCGGGCGTAATGGGTACCTCGCCGTGTCGAGCAAGAACCAGATCAATGATTCCTGCAAGCCGCCGCGTATGCACTGGCGAACTTAGGCGCCTAAATGGCGAAGGCGCCGCGGCCAATGCTGCTTACCCTTCGGTACTGCTGCCCACGCTTGAGCGGACCAGTGTCCGGACCGAGCGGCTGATCGACTGGCCGCTTGAATAACCCCCCATGCAATGGTTCTTACGTCAGCGCCCAGGTCCTCATAGCTGTATTCAACGGCAGGTCGACCTTGCAGCGATCGCTAGCTGTGTGAGCATTGGGGCCGATGGGGAATGTTGCACTCAAGACCCATACCATGGATGCAGCCTTCACAACTACGTCGTAATCTGATTGCAGACTTAAGATGCTTGACGTCACCGGCGTGTCTGCCATTATGGATTTACCAGCCTTTACCATTTGGGCACGGCCTCTTTAGCTGAGAGGGGGCACGTATGGGGAAGATGCACTATTGCCTCGGCTTTGATGGCGATTGTGCGACCTGTACGAAGATGGCCCATGACCTTGAAGCCCTCTCTGCCGGGCGGCTCACGGCGCGCAACCTGCGCGATCCTGAGGTGCAAGGATGGCGCGAGCGCGCGCTTGGTCCCGACGCTCCCTGGACACCGACCTTGTTCCGCGTTGATGGCGACAAGGTCCGTGCATGGACCGGTCGTGGCATGGCACGAGAGCTGGTTCGTGTGCTCGGGCCACGTCGAGCTTTCCAGGCGATGCGGTTGTTCGATGACGTTAGCATGCCGGCGACCACTAGCCGCCGCGCTTTCCTACGCAAGCTTGGTACGGCTGCTGCGATGGGTAGCCTGTTGGCCTTCGGCAAGCTGCCGAGTGTGGCAGCGAAGCCTGGAAAGGCGCATAATCCGACAGACGCCTTTGCCACGGTGAGGAGCGAGCGCCTTGAGACTGCGGCATTGCACTCACTGCGTGCGCAGGTCCGTGCTAACCGCGATGTCAAGCAGGTGCTAGCCAGCATACCGTATAAGGAACTGCCGCCTGCAGAGGAACTGAAGGCAGCACGGCACACGTTAGCGAATGGTGCCGAGTTGTTGACGATAGGCTGGGCCATCAATGAGAAGTACGTCGCGGGGCTCCACATTTTGTCCGGAGCGGAGGATTCCTGGCATTCACGAGCATTCCTCTATGCGGTGAACGGAGAGGAGTCACTGACCCTCCTGGCAGCAAGCACAGACGGACAATTCAAGACCAGGGCGATCCAGCCTGCATCGGGCATTGACCCCGGAACTGGTGGTGGCAAGGATTGCTCCTGCGGAGTTTGGCACGAAAATAATTGCTGTTGGTTCTGCGATTCATGGGACCGTAGTTGCATCATCTGGAACTGCGCGGAGTGTGCGCTCTCTTGTTTCCAGCTCTGGACGTGCGCAGCGTGTATTATCGGCTGGTGCGGAATGGCCTCAGCAATCAGGTGCTGTACCCACTCGTGGTGGGCGAAGTGTTATTGCTAGGCAGGAGGCGACATGTTCCACTACCTGCGCACTGCTTTGCACTGGAGGCTGGTGCGCGCTGCGCTCTTCTCGCTCCTAGCCGGTGCAAGCACAGTCGGATTCTCGGCTGTGCCGCTTTCAGCGGTGTTAGCCGGGTTGCTGGTCGGGCTGATCGCCGGGTCCTGGTGGGCCCTAGCACTAGCACCACTCGGGTTCGTCATCGGCGGACAGCTGGCTCCGATGCTGGGCCTGCCAGCCTCCACGCTGGAGCTACTGGACTGGGTTCTGGTTATCGCTCTTACCCTCGCTGGAGCGACTGGGGGAGTGACCATCGGGCGCTACCTAGCGGGACGACCTACCCCCGAGAATTCACGCTAGGGACGTTGGTCTGCTGATTTGTTCGCAGCCCCCGACGAAGCGAGTTCGTTGGGGGCTGCGTCATCTTGCCCGCACGCGTGCGATTGTTCTTGGTAGCCCTCCACAGCCCACACAAAGCGGGGCCGGGCACCTAGCTGGCACTACCGTGTAAGGACCGTCCACAGACACCGTCAGCGGCTGCCTGCTACGCTTCCGGCTCCAGCGTCGCGTAGTAGAGCGCATTGAAGAGCAGGCGATAGGTGCCGCGAGTCTGGGCGCGGAACTGCGGCCGGAAGCCGAAGAGGATCACGCGGCCCGCGCCGACCGGTACATCGAGTAGCGCCGCCTTGCCGCGCAAGTGGTCGGCGCCGAGCAGCCAGCCGGAGAGGAGCTGGTTGGTCATCGGGTAGCGCCCGACGACGCCGACGTCGTCGCTGAGCGGCTCGAACACAGGGCTGTTGACGGAGAGCACCGCCGTCTCGCGCTCGAACCCGTAGGCCACCGGGTGGTGGGGGTCGAGGAGGAGGCGCAGGAGCGCGCCCGGCGCGTAGAACAGTTCCGCGGGCAGCCCCTGCACCGCGTTCATCACCGGGAGGTACAGGTGCTCGATCGCGACCTCCCCGGCGGAATCAAGCGCCACCAGCGTGCCGCCTGCCTGTACGAAGCGGCGCAGGTTGGCCGCTCCGAGCGGCCCGATGCCGCCCGCGTACTCAGCCGGGTACTCACCGGGGTCGTTCCCCTCCAGGATGTCGCGCGCCGGCTGTTGCGGCAGCACGATCACGTCGCAGCGGTCGCGCAGGTCGCCCTGGCGCAGGTCGCGGTCGCGCAGCGTGGCATACGGGACGGCGTATTGCTCGAAGATGAAGCGGGTCCAGCCCTCGTCGATCGCGTTGGGCCGCCAGCTCCGGTAGAGCCCGACCCGGGGCGCGCGCAGGCGGCGACGCGGCACTGCCGGCCGCGAGGCCAGACCGTGCAGATGCACGTGTGCCTCGCGGGCGAGCGCCGCCGCGTCGTCGCGAGACAACCCCTCGATGATGAAGCTCCCGGCGGCCCACTCTCGTCCCGCCGCACGGATCGGCGCGCCGGTCCGCCACACGGTGGCTCCCGCGGCGAGCAGATGGTTGACGGCGCGGTATGCGGCGTTCGTCTCGCAGCCGAGGAGGTAACCGGCCCGCGCCGTCCCGCTGACCGTGCCAGGGGGCGGCGCGACCCGCGTGACGCGCTCGAGGTCCGCCTCGAAGGGCGTGTCGATCTGCACCGCATCCACTCCCATGTAGAGCGGCAGGGTGTGGGCGGTGATGTCGTAGGGTGGGCGTGGCGGCCCGCCGGGGGAGACGCGCAGGTCCGGGTAGCGCTGGACCTCGAGCAGGGTCTTGGCGTAGCGGCCGAAGGGCTGGGCCAGGAGCACCACGTGCGAGCCGGCCGGGTAGTGGACCCCGTGGGCCCGGAAGTGCGCCCGCGCCCGGTGAACCTCGACCCGACCGTCCTGGAGGATCTGCAGCATCTCCGCCGTCGTGATCGGGTCGCGCTGGTTGGCCGGGACCACGAAGGCGAACGGCGTGGCCTGCGCCACCGCGCGCTGTTGGATCTGCCAGAACCCGCGCACCCACCGTTCACGGAACGCCGCGGCGTGGCCCAGGCAGGCGTAGATGGCGATCTTGTGGTAGTCGACGATGTCGCGCAGCCGCCAGGTGCCGCCGGTCCAGGGCAAGGGGTGGTTCGCGCGCGCGACGTGCGGGTCGAATCCACGCACCTCTCGCAGGTCCGAACGCTTGAGGTGGACAGGGCTTGCGATCCGGCAACTGGCGGCCTCAGCCAGGATGCGCACCCCGCCGTGGTAGTGCTGATAGGCGCGCGAGGGGGAGTAGGCGTCGAAGATCACCCCGGTGGCGACGCCCGCTTTCCCCTCGGCGGTCAACGCCGCCGCCATGCTGGTCCCGAGCGCGGCGATCTCCGCGACCATGAGCGGGTCGACGTTCGGGTCGTAGGGGTCGATGAACGGCGGCAGCACATACCGCGGCCCGTTGGCCATCATCTGGTGCAGGTCGAACACGATGCGCGGGAACCAGCGGTTGTGGACCTTCTCGACCACCGTGCGCGTCTCGACCTGGGTCAACATAAACCAGTCGCGGTTGTTGTCGTGCCCGGCGTAGGGGTGGTAGAGCGTGGGAGGCGGAGTCCCCTCGGCGGCCGTCCCGCGCGTGCGCTGGTACCAGTCGGCGACGACCTCGATGCCCCACGGGTTGAGCGAGGGGATGAGGAGGAATACCACGTTGTCGAGGATCGCCTGGATCTCCGGGTCGTCGCGGGTGGCAAGCTCGTATACCAGTTCCGGCGTGGCCTGCACGGCGCCGACCTCGGTGGCGTGGATGCCGCAGGTGACCAGAACCACGCAGCGCGCGGCGGCGATCAGACGCTCAGCGTCGTCCGGGTCGAGGCTGCGTGGGTCGGCCAGCCGCTGCTGGATCGCCTGTAACTCGTCGATCCGGGCGAGGTTGTCGGGGGACGAAATCGTCAGGAGCGCGATCGGCTGCCCACCGGTGTCCGGACCCAGCTCCTCGCAGCGCACCCGCGGGCTGCTCGCGGCGATGTCGGCGAAGTAGCGCAGCATCTCGGGCCAGCGGATCAGCCGTCGGTCGTCGCCCGGTCGGAAGCGGAAGCGTTGCTCGGGCGCGACGATCGTGGCGGCGGGCTGAGCCATCGGCAACGCCTCCTCCCCGGCGGGCGTGCTCCCGGCAGCGGCGCGGCACCGCCCCCGGATCCAGCGCGACGGGGATACTGTAGCACCGGCCGAACGGCTTGTGGACCAGCACAGCCACGTCAGTCGCGGCTAGTCCACGTGGTGCCGTCGGGGCGGTGCCGGCTCGCGTCGAGTCGGGTGCCACCTGGCGGCGAGGAGCACAGGGGATCGGGCGGAAGCCGATGCCGGGAGGATCGGATGTTCCTCGCCGCGCAATGCCGCAGGTGTCCGGGGCTCATCTTGCGCCCACGACCCGCCGAGGCATAGACTACGCGCGGCATGGCTGGCTACGAAGCGTCGAGGATTTCCGGGGTCGGCGCTGTCGCGCCGGCCCCTTCTGCACTGAGACGTGATTCTCCAGGGCCTGCCCCGTTGCGTGGGGTCGCCGGGAGCGGGCCGATCGAGGTGAGGGATAGATGGGACAGGTGCTCGTCGGCGTCGATACGGGCGGGACGTTCACCGATTTCGTGCTGGTGGAGAACGGGACGGTCCGGGTGCACAAGGTCCTGTCGACGCCGGATGACCCGGCCCGAGCGATCCTGCAGGGGTTGGAGGAGCTCGGCGTCGGGGAGGGGCTGGCTGCGGTGGTCCACGGCTCGACGGTGGCGACCAACGCCGTGCTCGAGCGCAAGGGAGTGCCCACCGGGCTGGTGACCACGGCCGGGTTCCGCGATGTGCTGGAGATCGGTCGGCAGACTCGCCCGGCGCTCTACGACCTTCGGGTCGAGCGGGAGCCGCCGCTGGTGCCGCGCGAGCGCCGGTTTGAGGTCGTAGAGCGGCTGGATGAGCGGGGCGGCGTGCTGACGCCGCTCGACCCGGAGTCGGTGGCCGCGGCGGTTGCCGCGCTTCGCGAGGCCGGGGTGAAGTCGGTCGCAGTGTGTCTCCTCTTCAGCTTTGCGAATCCGGAGCATGAGGCGGCGGTGGCTGAGGCGGTGCGCGCGGCTGGGATGCATGTTTCGGCCTCGCACGAGGTGCTGCCCGAGTTCCGCGAGTACGAGCGCACCAGCACGGTGGTGCTCAACGCCTACGTCGCCCCGCTGATGGACCGCTACCTGCGCCGTTTGGAAGACGAGTTGCCGCGCGGGGTGCCGCTGCGGATCATGCAGTCGAACGGCGGCTCGATCTCGGCGGCGACGGCCCGGCGCGAGGCGGCGCGCACGCTGCTCTCCGGCCCGGCGGCCGGGGTGGTCGGGGCGGCCTACGTTGCGAGCGCCTCCGGCTTCGAGCAGACGATCACCTTCGACATGGGGGGCACGTCGACCGACGTGGCGCTGATCGACGGTGCCATCACCGAGACGACCGACGGCAAAATCGGCGGCTACCCGAGCAAGTTGCCGATGATCGACATCCACACCGTCGGCGCGGGCGGCGGCAGCATCGCCTGGTTCGACACCGGCGGTGCGCTGCGCGTCGGGCCGGTTTCGGCAGGCGCCGATCCGGGTCCGGCGGCCTACGGACGTGGGGGCGAGGCGCCGACGGTGACCGATGCCAACGTCGTGCTAGGGCGGCTGATCCCCGAGGGGTTCCTCGGCGGCGGTATGGCGCTCGATGTGGCGGCGGCGCGACGCGCGCTCGGGACCGTCGCCGAGCGCCTTGGGACGAGCCCTGAGGCGGCGGCGCTCGGGGTGATCCGCGTGGCGAACGCCAACATGGAGGCGGCAATCCGGGTCATCTCCGTGGCGCGCGGGCACGACCCGCGGCGATTCACGCTGGTGGCCTTCGGCGGCGCCGGGCCGTTGCATGCGTGCGAACTGGCGGCCAACCTGCGTATCCCGCGGGTGCTGATTCCGGCAACGCCGGGTGTGCTCTCAGCGCTGGGAATGCTCGCGGCCGACGTGGTCAAGGATTACGTGCGCACCGTGATGGTCCCGGCGACGGGAGCCGCCGAGGTGGTCGACCCGGTGCTGGCGGAGCTGGCCGATCAGGGGCGTGCGGACCTGCTGGCCGAGGGGCTTCCCGACGAGCGCATCACCATCGAGCGAATGCTCGACCTGCGCTATGTCGGCCAGTCGTACGAGCTGGTGGTTCCCTACGAGGGAGACATGGCCGCGGCAATTGCGGCCTTCCACGCGGCCCACGAGCGGCGCTTCGGCTACAGCGACCCGGCCGAGCCGGTCGAGGTGGTCAACTGCCGGGTCAAGGCGCGCGGGCTGGCCGAGCGGCCGGAGCTGCCGCGGCGTGAGGTCGACCCCAACGCTCGGGTCGAACCGCTCATGCACCGGCCGGTCGTCTTCGCCGGGGCTGACGGACCGGAGACGCGGGAGACGCCGATCTACGACCGGGCCACCCTGGTGCCGGGGGCGCGGCTGCGCGGCCCGGCCGTGGTGACGCAGTACGACACGACGACGGTCGTGCCGCCAGGCTGGGGCGGCTGGGTGGACGCGGTGGGCAACTTGATCCTGGAGCCGACGCCGGAGGAGGGGGCGCGCGATGGCGATTGAGCCGGAGGTGCTGGTCGATCCGGTCAGCCTGGAGATCTTCCGCAGTGCGCTGACGGCGATCGCCGAAGAGATGGGCGCGGTGCTGACGCGGAGCGGCTACTCGCCCAACATCAAGGAGCGCCGCGACTTCTCCTGCGCCCTGTTCGACCGCCAGGGGCGGCTGCTGGCGCAGGCGGCCCACATCCCGGTCCACCTGGGCGCCATGCCCGACTCGGTCGCGGCGGCGCTGGCGGCTTTCGACACGTTCGCGCCGGGCGACGTGGTCGCGCTCAACGACCCCTTCGCCGGGGGGACTCACCTGCCTGACATCACCCTCATCTCCCCGATCTACGTGACCGTCGACGGAGAGTCGGTCCTGGCCGGCTTCGCGGCCAACCGGGCGCACCACGCCGACGTCGGCGGCATGTCGGCCGGTTCGATGCCGGTGGCCAGTGAGATCTACCAGGAGGGGATCATCATCCCGCCGATCAAGCTCTGGGAGGCGGGACAGCCGAACCGGGCCGCGCTGGCGCTGCTGCTGCGCAACGTGCGCACGCCCGACGAGCGGCGTGGCGACCTGACGGCGCAGGTGGCGGCCAATCGCACCGCCGAGCGGCGCCTGCAGGAGCTGGTCGAACGCTACGGGTTGCCGACGGTCGAGGCCCATGGAGAGGCGCTCATCGCCTATGCCGAGCGGATCACGCGGGCGACGATCGAGCAGATCCCGGACGGGGTGTACCGCTTCACCGATTACCTCGACGACGACGGGATCAACGGGCGCCCGCTGCCGATCGTGGCGACCGTGACGGTCGAGGGCGGCACGATGACGGTCGACTTCAGCGGCAGTGCCCCGGAGGCGGAGGGGAGCATCAATGCCGTCGCCTCGGTGGCCAAGTCGGCGGTGTACTACGTGGTCCGCTGCCTGATGCCGCCCGACGCGCCGATGAACCACGGCACCTTCGCGCCAGTGACCGTCCACGCCCCGGAGGGGACGGTGGTCAATGCCCGCCCGCCACGGCCGGTGGCCGGGG
>Ga0207873_1002816_pt1 | contig 13564 bp, 9 predicted proteins | sample BGWIniCompost_FD_187373 | JGI IMG/M metagenome (GOLD analysis project Ga0207873, IMG submission 187373) | Cellulose adapted compost microbial communities from Newby Island Compost Facility, Milpitas, CA, USA - BGW Initial Compost (SPAdes)... ... | reverse complement strand
TTGATGTTTTTCGTAAACCGGGAAAAATATTAATCACAGGAAATGAAATTGAGTATGAAACCACTACCTTTTTATTAAAAGGTTTTGATATAACATTAATTTCAAATGACGAAGTTATAAATTCCTTAAAGCATTCATTAAGTAGTAAAGAAAAAATTAATTTTCTGTATGATGATTTAATTTCTCTTCCTTCGGAATACAATAATACTTTTGATTATGTTTATGCTAAATATGTTAGTTCAATAAACATTAAAGATTTGGCAGCAAAATTTTCTTCTCTTATTAAAAAGGGAGGAAAATGTATAATCATTTTGCACAATAATGATTCTTTTCAAATTAATGTTAAAGAGTTTTATAAAACATTTTCTGAATTCTTTCAATTAGAAATTTTTAAGAGAGAAAAAAGTTTAACTAACCCATTAAAAGAAGAAATACTTCAGGTGTATTATAAAAAACCGGGGTAGGTTTTCTCACTATAACTAAATAATGATTCTATCTAAAAATCCTATAAAATCCATCGACCTTGATTTTGAAACTGATATCAGAATCAAATCAAACAGGTTAGATGAAATTCTTTTTATTGTTCCTACAAACAGGAAGATGAGATATCTCAAAAAAGAACTTATCTCTCTTTCTACTAATGAAGCTGTCTCATCAATTAATATTGAAACAATAGGAACTTTCTCTGCAAAAATATTTTTCGGAGAACAAAAGAGTAAGCAGAAAGTTTTAAGTGAATCTGCTGCAGCAGTTTTATTACGGCAAAGTTTCCAGGAAGCAAATACAAAATATTTTTCTGCCTATCACGATGATATTCCTTACGGTACACTTGAGCGGGTAAGAAATGTAATTTCAGAATATAAAAGACATGGCATTACTCCGGAATTATTGAAGCAGGAAAGTAAAAAATTAAAATCATCAGATAAACTTAAAGCAGAAGATATTGCTGCAATATATTCTATCTATCAGAAAAAAATAAAAGAACTTGATGTAAATGAAACAGGTGATATTTATGAGGGTGTGTTAAAAAATTCTTTCATCGAATTTTCAGATGTATTCAGAAAACTCTATCCATCTGTTAATCTTATTATTATTAATGGCTTTGATGAATTTACTACTCCCGAAATAGAAATAATCGATCTTATTTCTCAAATCAGCGACAGCAATCTTTATCTTACATTTGATTATTACCGGTATAATTCTCTCATCTTCTCTCATCTTGAAAAATGTTATGATAAATTAATTCAGAAAGGATTTAAAGAAATAGAAGAGAAAACACCTGATGCCGGTAATAGTTTTCAATCAATAATAAAAGAAAAACTTTTCAACAAAAAATATAGAAGCGGTGAAGTAAACGGAATTTATAACGATAAGATTACAATAATAAAAGCCAGGAAAAGGGAAGAAGAGATTGAACTTGTTGCAAAGGAAATCATTAATCTTATAACTGAAAAGAAAGTTGAGCCTCACAGGATATGTGTTGCATTTAATTTAATTCAAAAATATTCTCCCCTAATAAGAGATATTTTTACTTTGTATGGTTTGCCTTATAATCTTACCGACAGATTTTCTCTCGGAAATTCAGCACCTGTTACTGCATTAATTAATTTTCTTGAAATATCTGAGAATGATTATTTCTATAAAAATATTTTCCGCGCATTAAGCAGCGGTTATATAAATATTAAGGGTGTCGACCTTTCAAGTCTTCTCCGTGCTTCACGTGAATTAAAAGTTCTTTCAGGATATGAGAGATGGACTACAGCAATAAATGAAGCTCTTTCCAAAAAAGATGATGATGATTTTTTTGAAAGAGCATCTTTAAAGAAAGAGATTTATAAAAAAGTACTTGAATCATTAAATCAGATTCATAACTACTTAAAGTTCTTTAAAGGAAAATTTACAATAAAAGAATTCCGCAGCAGATTTATAGATTTGATGTTTAGTCTTGAACTTCCTGTTAATCTTATTAATGAAAAGGGAAGTGAAACGTCGGCAAAGTCAGGACTAATCGAAAAAAATATTAAAGCTGTTAATACTTTTATTGAAATTACTAATGAGGTTCTTTCACTTCTCGAAAAAGAATATGGAAATGATGAGAAGTTTAATCTTAAATTTTTCTTAAACCATTTACGTACTGCTGCTGCCTCTGCAAGATACAATATTAAAGAGAAGCCTGGCTACGGTGTGCAGGTAACAACTCTTAACGAAATAAGAGGATTGAATTTTGATTATCTTTTTATCTGCAGCATGTGCGACGGAGATTTGCCAACCCGTTATATGCCTGAAATTTTTCTTTCGGGTTCTTTCTTTAAACAGGAAAAAATTCATCAGACAGAGGAGAGATATCATTTCTATCAGTCATTATGTTCATGGAAAAAGGGATTATATCTTACATATCCTTTGAGTGAAGAGAGAAAAGAACTTGTACAATCAAACTTTTTAACAGAGTTTAAATCAATCTTTAATGTTAAAGAGAAAACCGCAGAAGATTATAAAGATACAATCTATTCAAAAGAAGAACTGCTGAAGCTTGCCGGCAGAACCGATTTAAAAATTCTTAAAGAAAAATATAAAGAGAAATTTATTTTAAACACTGAAGAAATTGAACAAGCAAAATTAATTGATAAAACTAGAAGAGATGATATGTATGGTGATTCTCCTTTCACCGGGGTTCTCTTCAATTCATTAAATGAAAATGAAAAAGACTGGCTTAACGATTTAAAATTCCGGCAATATTCAATTTCTCAGTTAGAAACTTATGCAAAGTGTCCCTACAAATATTTTGCAGAGAGAATATTAAGACTCGAAGAGATAGATGAACCCAAAGAAGAAATTGAAGCACTTGAAATGGGTGGTCTGCTCCATAATATTTTTTATGAATTTCTTAAAGAATTAAAAGAAAGAAAGATAGTTTTATTCAATTGCACAAATGAAGAGTTTAATTCTGCAAAAAAGTTATTGTTTGAAATTGCTGAAAAGAAAATTGAAGAAGCAAATTTCAAATCACCATTAAGTTTTTATGAAAGAGAAAAAATACTTGGGTTAAATAATAATCCTGAAAAATCCATCCTTTATGAATTTTTAAAACAGGAGAGGGAAAAATCCGAAGGTTATTTCCCGGAATTTCTTGAAGTAACTTTTGGAAAACTTGATAAAGAAGATCTCCCGGAGAGTGTAAAAAATTTAAAAGCAGGAAGTGTTTTAGTAAGAGGAAAGATTGACAGAGTAGATATAAACTATGATACAGAAGAATTCCGTGTGGTTGATTATAAATTAAGCGGCAGCAGACCTACAGCAAATGATCTTTATGATGCTGTTTCTTTGCAGCTTCCTCTATATCTGTTTGCTGCGAAAGAATTAATTAAAGCACAATTAAACAAAGATTATAAATCTTCGGGTGCAGATATTTATTCATTAAAATACCGAACCGGAGAATTTGGTAAAAAAGTAATTACTGCTTTATCCGGCAGTTCAGCGGAAGATATAATTGAAAAATGTATTTCAGAAATTGAAAAATATGTAACATCAATCAGTGAAGGAAGATTCCATTTAACGAAATTAAAAGATAGAGAGAAGGTCTGCAGGTATTGTAGTTTCAGGTCAGTATGCAGGATTGAAGAGAACAATTGAAATAATCACAAATTTATTTCATAAAAAAATATTTTTTCTTTTTAATTTTTACCCGCTCGGGTTATATTTGTTTAAACCAATAAAGGAGACTTAATGAAACCAACAAGATTTACTTTTCCATTCGAAATTTTTTTTAGTTCGCAACTCAAAATCTTTTTTTTCACAATTTTTTTCTCAGTATCTGTCATGCTTAATGCTCAGAGCATTTTATGGCAGGATATTGATGAAAGTTCGATTAGTAATAATCAGAACAGATTAATTATACCTCAGGAGTACAGAACTCTTGCACTTAATATTTCAGAACTAGAAAACATACTTTCTCAGGCACCCCTCGAATTCAGCAGTGAAGCTGAAAGATCAAAAGTTCAGATTGACCTGCCTCTGCCCGATGGTGGTTTTGCATTATTTAATTTTGTTGAATCTCCTATTATGGAAGAGGAATTGGCAGCAAAATTCCCCGAACTAAAGACATACTTAGGTAAGGGTATCACCGAAGGAGTTTTTAATGTAAGATTTGATTTTACACCTTCAGGCTTTCATGCAATGATCAGAACAAGTAATGGTACAGTTTATATTGATCCATACAGCAGAGATAATATTGTTAATTATATCTGTTATTATAAAAGAAACTTTATGCCTTTCCAGGATTTTGTTTGTGAGGGTCCGGTAATTGAATTTGAAATAGCAGAACAGATCAGAAACCTTGTTGCAAACGGTGTAGGAAACAGAATCGGCGAACAATTAAGAACATACAGACTTGCACTTGCAGCAACTGGTGAGTATACTATTTTCCATGGAGGAACTGTTTCTGCAGGAATGAATGCAATTGTTGTTGCTATGAACAGGGTTAATGGCATTTATGAAAATGAAGTTGCCTGCAGAATGGTTCTTGTTGCAAATAATGATCAATTGATTTATACAAACCCCTCAACTGATCCTTACACTAACAGCAGTGGTACTACAATGCTCGGCCAGAATCAATCGAATATTGATGCTGTTATTGGAAATGCAAACTATGATATTGGTCATGTTTTCAGTACTGGTGGCGGAGGAGTTGCTGGTTTAGGAGTAGTATGCAGAACCGGAAATAAAGCAAGAGGAGTTACAGGTTTACCTCAGCCAATTGGCGATCCTTTCTATGTTGATTATGTATCTCATGAAATGGGACATCAGTTTGGTGCTAATCATTCCTTTAATGGAAGTGAAGGATCTTGCAGCGGCGGTAACAGAAATCCTTCAACAGCTTATGAACCTGGCAGCGGTTCTACTATAATGGCTTATGCAGGGATTTGCGGTTCACAAAATCTCCAGCTTAACAGTGATGATTATTTCCATGGAATCAGTATTGATGAGATAGTAGCTTATACAACTCTTGGTTCTGGAAATACCTGTCCTGTTGTAACAAATACAGGAAATAATGCACCGACAGTAAGTGTACCATCAGGTGGATTTACAATTCCAATTAATACTCCATTTGCTTTGACAGGGTCAGCAGTTGATCCTGACGGAGATCCATTAACTTATTGCTGGGAGGAATTTGATCTTGGTGCTGCCGGGCATCCAAACTCACCTTCCGGTAATGCACCTATTTTCAGAAGTTTTGATCCTGTAACTTCTCCTACTAGAACTTTTCCTAAGCTTACGAATATCATTAACAATACACAGACTATTGGTGAAATACTTCCAGGTTACACACGTAATCTTACTTTCCGATTAACTGCAAGGGATAATGTTGCAGGAGGTGGTGGTGTAGGAAAAAGCAGTAATGTTTCATTCTCTGTAACAAATACAGCAGGACCTTTTACCGTTACTTCGCCAAATACAAATGTTTCCTGGCCTGGATTATCTACACAGACCGTTACCTGGGATGTTGCCAATACCAATGCTTCACCTGTTAATTGTTCAACAGTAAATATTTTGCTTTCAACAGATGGCGGACAGACATTCTCAATTGTACTTGCTTCGGGAACACCAAATGATGGTTCAGAAAATGTTGTTCTTCCTGATCATCAGACAACAACTGCAAGAATAAAAGTTGAAGCTGCGGATAATATTTTCTTTGACATATCAAATGTTAATTTCTCAATTACAGAAGCTGTACCTGTTGAACTTGCATCTTTTAATTATATGATAAATAAAAACTCTGTTACCCTGAACTGGATAACTGCAAGTGAAATAAATAGTCACGGTTTTGAAATTCAGAGAAATAAAATTTCACATGAAAAGGAAAACGGATGGGTATCAGTTGGATTTATTGAAGGAAAAGGAACAACAACAGAATCCAGTTTCTACACTTTTACTGATAAAAAACTGCAGCCGGGAAGTTATGTATACAGATTAAAAATGATTGACAACGATGGTACATTTGAATACAGCAATGAAGTTAATATTGTTGTTGAAGCTCCTGAAGTGTATTCACTTTCTCAAAACTATCCTAATCCTTTTAATCCTGTAACATTAATTCAATACCAGATTCCGGAAAAACAATTTGTTACATTAAAAATTTATGACGCACTCGGTGTTGAAGTTGCTTCGTTAGTAAATGAAGAAAAAGAAGCAGGAATATATGAAGTAACATTTGATGCTTCGGCTTTAACCAGCGGAGTTTATTTCTATACTCTACAATCCGGTAGTTTTATGCGGACAAGTAAAATGCTTCTGTTAAAGTGATAATTATTTTTAGATAATTCATTAGGCTACTTTTTGTTTTTAAAAACCATTAAGTAGCCTTTTTTATTTGTGATGTAAAATACAATTACCTTTATCAATTATTTAAACAAAAATTTTTTTTAATAAAATTGTTTAAGAAATTTTATCCTGCCATACCTGAAATTTAAATGAAATGATTTGGCATTTCAGAGAAGAAATTATTTTGTTTAATAATTCCGCTAAATAAAAAATAAACAGGAGTTAACATGAGAAAACTCTTCTACCTTCTTTTCCTTTCTTTTCTGTTCCCCCTCGTTACAATTTATGCCCAGTACCAGAGATGTGGTACAATGGAGTACCTTGAAGCACTCATTCAGGAAGATCCAACTCTTCCCAAAAGAATGGAACGTAATGAACAACTTATGCAGGAATATATTAATCAGCATCAGGAAGGTAATGGTGAAACCATTACTGTTATCCCGGTTGTTGTTCATGTTATCTGGAATACTGCACAGCAGAATATTCCCGATAATATGATTACTTCACAAATCAGAGTTTTAAATGAAGATTTCAGAAGAATGGAAGGAACACCCGGACACAATACTCATCCCGATGGTGCAGATACAAAATTTGAGTTCCGTCTTGCAGACAGGGATCCGGATGGAAATCCTCACACAGGAATAAACAGGGTGCAAAGTGCAGTTGCATCCTGGGGTTCATGGAACAATGCAACACTCGATGAACAATTAAAAGCTTTATCCTACTGGCCTTCGGAAAATTACCTTAATATCTGGGTAACTAATTTATCGGGCGGTGTTTTAGGATATGCAACATTTCCGGGCAGTGTTCCCCCAACAAGAGATGGCGCAGTAATTTTATGGAGTGCATTTGGTTATAACTCTCCGGCGGTTCCATATAATCTTGGCAGAACCACAACACATGAGTTGGGTCATTGGGTTAATTTATACCATATCTGGGGTGATGTTAATAATTGCACCGGAACTGATTTCTGCGATGATACACCTCCCTGCAGCGGACAATATTTTTCCGGAGTACCAAACTGCCCGGTACCTTCACAATGCGGCTTCAATCGTATGATTGAAAATTATATGGATTATTCAGATGATGGCTGTATGAACGTTTTCACAAACGATCAAACTTCAAGAATGACTGCTGCTTATAATGGTTTCCGTACTAGTCTTTTAGTTTCTTTCAGAGAGAAAATGGCTGTTACTACAACAGGAGTTGATTATGTTTTTACAACTCCAACCGGAGAACCTTTTGCAAAACTTAATTTTACTTCCCTTGGTACAGTGGATTCTGTAACTGTTGAAGTCTGGCCAAGACTTAAACCTTTAAACATTCCTCCCGGTTCTAAAGCAGTTAACAGGTATTTTGATATTAAAGCAAATGGTACTGGTTTTAATGCAACTTTAACTGTTTATTATAAAGATAGTGAAGTTGTAGGATTTATTAATGGCGACAGCAATCTTAAACTTTTCAGGTTTGATGGAACAAACTGGATTAATGAAGGAGGTACAGTTAATACAAATGAAAATTCAGTTACACTTGCTGGTGTTGATGAATTTAGTCTCTGGGCATTAGGTGATCCTGAAGATAATCCTCTTCCTATTGAATTAGCTTCTTTCAGATCTACTGTTTCGGGCAATACTGTTTCTTTAAACTGGATAACTGCCAGTGAAATAAATAATTATGGATTTGAAGTTCAGAGATCTAAAATGATTGAGAATAATGTAATGAGTGAATGGGAATCAATTGGTTTTGTAAATGGTAATGGAACTTCATCTTCATCAAATTATTACTCATTTTCTGATGCAGGATTAACACCAGGTTACTATTTGTACAGGTTAAAAATTATTGATAATGATGGTTCTTTCGAGTACAGCAATCAGTTGTATATTAATATTGAACAGCCTGCTGTATTTTCATTATCTCAAAACTATCCCAATCCGTTTAATCCTGTAACATTAATTCAATACCAGATTCCGGAAAAACAATTTGTTACATTAAAAATTTATGACGCACTTGGTGTTGAAGTTGCTTCGTTAGTAAATGAAGAAAAAGAAGCAGGAATTTATGAAGTATCTTTTGATGCTTCTGCATTAACCAGCGGAGTTTATTTCTATACACTACAATCCGGCAGTTATATGCAGACAAACAAAATGCTGCTGTTGAAATAACGAATCTTTTATATTGAGATGCCACCTTTCTATGTGGCATCTCATTTTTTTTCTTAATATTATTTCCGAAATATTTATTTCAAGGGGAAAAAATGAAAAAATTATTTTGGTTGTTTTTCCTTCTCCTCACAACAAGCTTTCCGCAGAATGTAGAATTCAATTCTCTGTTTCAGATAAATGCATATCAAACTTCTGATGTTAATAATACTCAGGCTGGATTTAATTATTCCTGGTTTCCAGTTCCGTCTGAAGTTCACTTAGGTTTTACATATTATCCTTTAAATAATTTTGGTTTATCGGCAAGAGCGGGTATAGTTTATTTTGGTGATGAATTTACCGGGATGGAATACAGTATTCTTGGTAAATATTTTATTTTTCCTTCGGTTTATTTTATGGGAAATTATACTATTCATTTAAATAATGATGGCGGCGGAAATACAAAAAAATGGTATGATGTAACCGTTCATTTGCCGGGATTTGGTGCGGGTTATAAAGCCTCAGAATTAATATCTCTTGAACTATTATTTCTTAAGCCAAATGATATTATAATTGAATCCTATATTGAACCTGATAATTTCAGAAAAAATATAAAGTTAGACTGGATGATTAAATTTGGTGTAGGTTTTAACTGGCAGTTATAATTTTATTAAGGAATATAAAATTTTCATGCAATCATGCATCTACACAAAAGTTCCCACTAAATGAGTGTGTTAATTTCTTCTTGACAACGTAAACTAAAATCTTTAATTTTTCATTCAGCCACTGTCAAGTTTTAAAACCTGACGGTGGTAATTTTTTTTAAATTATTAGTTATAAATCAGCGGGTATCAAAATGTCAGATCAGGGATTTGTTTATCTAACAAGGGAAAGATTAATAGAACTCGAAAAAGAATTACAGGATTTAAAAACAAACGGCAGAAAAGAGATAGCTGCTAAAATTGCTGAAGCAAGGGCACATGGCGATCTTTCGGAAAATGCCGAATATGATGCTGCAAAAGAGGAGCAGGGACTATTTGAACTTAAAATAAGTAAACTCGAAAATATCCTTTCACGCGCTCGCGTTATTGATGTTTCCCAATTTCCCCAAGATGAAGTTCACATTCTTTCCCGGGTAAAGATTAAAAATCTTAAGACAAATAAAATTTTTGATTACATGCTTGTATCCCCTGAAGAGGCTGATTTCCAGGCAGGCAAAGTATCGGTTACTTCTCCTGTAGGGCAGGGACTTATGGGAAAAAAAGCCGGAGACAAAGTTGAAGTTAAAGCCCCGGCAGGTATTCTTCATTTTGAAATTCTTGAAATAAAATAGAAGTATTTTTTGACACTAAATTGACAGATGAATCTTATATAAAACTTGCTATTGAAATTGCAAAAAAGGGAAGCGGCTGGGTTAGTCCTAACCCTATGGTGGGCTGTATAATTGTAAAGAATGACAGGATAATCGGAGCCGGATTCCATGAAAAATTTGGCGGGAATCATGCCGAAGTAAATGCTATTCAAAAAGCAGGAAAAGAAGTTGAAGGAGCAACACTTTATACAAACCTTGAACCCTGCAGCCATTTCGGAAAAACTCCACCCTGCGTTGATTTAATAATTGCCAGTAAAATAAAAAAAGTTATAATCGGCACACTCGATATGAATCCGCAGATAAGCGGCAAAGGAGTAAAAAAATTAAAAGCCGCCGGAATTGAAACTAAAGTTGGTATTCTTGAAAATGAATGCATTGAACTGAATAAATTTTTTTTCAAGTATATCACAAAAAAAATTCCTTATGTTACACTTAAAGCTGCACAGACAATTGATGGAAAAATTGCAGATAAATCGGGAGAATCATCATGGATTTCATCTGTTCCATCAAGAAAATATGTACATAGTTTAAGAGCAAAATATGATGCTGTTCTTGTTGGTGCGGGCACTGTTAAAAAAGATGATCCAAGATTAACTGTAAGATTAACCGAAGGGAGAAATCCAAAAAGAATTATTCTTGATCCCGGCCTTAATCTGAATATGAATTATAAAATCTTTAACAGCAATTCAGATAAAAATCTTATTGTTATTGCAACAAAAAAAAGTGCCGGTAAGAAGAGAAGAATAAACAAACTTTTTTCAATTGGTGCTTCAGTTCTCTTTGTAAAAGAAGATAAAGATGAAATGATAAATCTTAAAAGCGCTTTGAAAGAATTATATAAACTTGGTATTGCATCTATTCTTGTTGAAGGGGGGAGCCAGGTATTTTCATCTTTTATAAAACAAAATCTTTTCGATGATTTGATTACATTTATAAGTCCGAAAATTCTGGGTTGCGGAATTCCCGTAGTTAATAATCTTGGAATTAAGCAGCTTCGGAAATCAATTAAACTTAAAATAGGTAATGTTGAAAAAGTTGGTGACGATGTACTTATTGAATTCCACAAATAATCTATTCATTAATTATTGAAAGGGGAAAAATGTTTACAGGATTAGTAGAAGAAACAGGCAGATTAAAAAATAAAATAAAAACCGGGGATGGCTATCAATTAGTAATAAGTGCAGAAAAAATTCTTGACGACCTTGAAATAGGAAACAGTGTAAGCGTAAACGGGTGCTGCCTTACAGTTGTTAAAAGAGAAGGGAACACTTTTTCTGTCGATACAATTGAAGAGACCTTAAAGAAAACCAATTTAGGCTCACTTGAAATTAATTCAAGAGTGAATCTTGAACGTCCCTTAAAAGCAGATGCAAGGTTAGGAGGACATTTTGTTCTTGGTCACGTTGATACAACCGGAACAGTCTGGGATGTTAAAGAGTTATCCAATAGTCATTTTATGAAAATTAAATTTCCTGCTGAATTTAAAAAGTACCTTATTTATGTAGGCTCAATCTCAATCGATGGTGTAAGTATGACGGTTGCAGAACTTGGCGATGACTGGTTTGGCGTTGGAATAATTCCTTTTACATGGCAGGAAACTATTTTTTCTGATAAGAAAGTTGGTGATAAAGTAAACCTTGAATTTGATGTTTTGGGAAAATATGTTGAAAGAATAATGGAAGGTAAACAGGATAATATTCCTGAACAGATTAAATGAAAAGGATTGAACAAAAAGCTCTTAAATTTATTGGTGAACAAAATCTTATTAATAAGAATGATAAAATACTTATCGGGTTAAGCGGGGGACCCGATTCTGTTTTTCTTATTCACTTCCTGAAAAAATATTCTAAGAAATTTAAAATTGATATTGGTGCACTTCATATAAATCATCAGCTGAGAGGAAAGGATGCAGATAAGGATGAGCAGTTCTGTAAAAAATTATGTGAAAAATTATCCGTTGAATTTTATTCAGTAAAAAAAGATGTAAAAGCTTATTCAAAGGATAAAAAGATTTCTATTGAAGCAGCAGGCAGAAAAATCCGTTATAATGAATATGAGAGAATCCTGAAAGAAAAAGGTTATAACAAAATTGCTACAGCACACAATGCTGATGAAAACGCAGAAACCGTACTTCTTAATTTAATAAAAGGCTCAGGCCTCCGTGGATTGTCCGGTATTCCTCCTAAAAGAAATAATATAATCAGACCCGTTCTTTGTCTTACTAAAGAAGAGATTTTGTTATATCTGAAAGAAAATAAAATTAAATACAGAACTGACCTTACAAACTTTACAGATGATGCGGAAAGAAATTACCTGCGTAATAAAGTTATCCCTTTAATTTCCGGCAAACTGAATCCTTCCTTTTCAAATACAGTTTTAAAATCATCTGAAGTACTAAGAAAAATTTATAACCTTATAAACAAAAATATTCAGCAAAAGGCAGGTAAACTTGTAAAACAAAATGATGATTATGTAACAATTTCAATTGATGAATTTAATAAGATTGATGAAGAATATAGAAGTGAAATTCTACGTTATATATTTGATAAATATTTTGATGTGCAAATCTCATTTAATGATTGCGATAAAATTTTATCTTTAATAAATAAACAAACAGGCAGAAGTACTTTTATTTCAGGTAAAATAAAAATAGTGAGAGAGAGAAATGATCTTCTTATAAAAAAAGAAAAGTTATTAAGCGAAGAAAAAGTATTTACCGTAAAACCTGGTGAGACAATTAAATTAAACGATCATCTTTTATCAATAAAAGAAGTTGGAACAATTATTCCCGGACACAGTTCTAACAAAAATCTGGAATATATTAATGGCGATAATACAAGTGACACTTTCCTTGTAAGAAGATGGCTTCCCGGGGAAAGATTTTTTCCATTCGGAATGAAAGGCTCAAAAAAAGTTTCCGATTTTCTGAATGAACAAAAAATTCTTTCTGTAAAGAAAAAAGAGCAGTTAGTTCTTTTAAATAATGACAGGATTGTTTGGGTTATTGGTTTAAGACTCGATGAGCGCTTCAGAATAACACCCGAAACTAAAAAGGTTTATCAATTATGTCTTTCATAAATGAAGATAAAATTATTGCTGGTGATGACATTTTTGTACCATTTTTATCTGAAGAAAAAATTCAGCAGAGAATTAAAGAACTTGGAGATCAGATTTCAAAAGACTATGAAGGAAAAGTACCGGTTTTTATCGGTGTGTTAAATGGTTCATTTATATTCCTTGCAGATTTGGTAAAGAATATTTACGTTGATTGTGAAATAGATTTCTTCAAACTTTCCAGTTACGGCGATGAAAAAATTTCTTCCGGTAAAGTTACACTTCTTAAAGAGCTTAACTGCGATATTAATGGAAGAGATATTATTATAGTTGAAGATATAGTTGATTCCGGACTTTCTCTAAAATATATAGTAGAGTTACTCTCACGGTATACTCCTTCAAGTATGAAGATTGTATCGCTATTGGTTAAGCCCGGTAGCCTTAAATATAATGTTAAAATTGATTATATTGGATTTGAGATTCCTGGCAAATTTGTAATAGGTTATGGTTTGGATTATGCTCAGAAATTCAGAAACCTAAGATCGATTTATGTACTAAAGGATTGAAGTTAATGTTTAATAAGAAATCATATAATTTAAATATGTCTGATAACAACGATAAAAAAGAAAACAAGAAGCCTGTAAAGGGCAGCGGTCAAAATAAACCAGATGATAATTTCGAC
>Ga0207873_1002814_pt1 | contig 13571 bp, 13 predicted proteins | sample BGWIniCompost_FD_187373 | JGI IMG/M metagenome (GOLD analysis project Ga0207873, IMG submission 187373) | Cellulose adapted compost microbial communities from Newby Island Compost Facility, Milpitas, CA, USA - BGW Initial Compost (SPAdes)... ... | reverse complement strand
GGGGGGGGGGGGGGGGGGGGGGGGGGGGGGGGGGGGGGGCGGCTGGCCCCCACCCCGGCCCTCCCCGCAGGCGGGGGAGGATGAATCAGGCCCTGCTCCGCGGGGGAGGGGGATGGCGGGGCCCGCCGCGGGAGGGTGACAGCGCGCGGACTCAGGTGATCGAGGCCTGGTAGATCGACTCGATCGAGGCGTCGAGCGCCTTGTTGAACTCGTCGTCGCTCTGCTGCGCGGTCAGGCCTTCGGTCAGCGCGCGGCTGAAGCTGGCGATCACGCCGGGGTTGCGGGCGAGCCGGGCGTTCGCCTCGTCGCGGCTGTAGCCACCCGAGAGCGCGACCACGCGCAGCACCACCGGGTGCTCCACCAGCTCCTTGAAGAAGCCGTCCACCTCGGGAAGGGTGAGCTTGAGCATCACCGGGCCGGACGGATCGAGCGCGTCCAGGCGCTCGAGCAGGCCCTGCTTGAGCGCGACCTCGATCTCCGCCTTGTCCGCCGCCTTGATGTCGACCTCCGGCTCGATGATCGGCACCAGTCCGGCCGCGACCACCTGGCGGGCGACCTCGAACTGCTGGTCCAGCACCGCGGCGATGCCCCTGGCGTTGTTGGCCTTGATCACCGAGCGTTCCTTGGTGCCGAACACGCCGCGCGCCCTGGCCCGCTCCAGCAGGTCGGCCAGGCCGGGCATCGGCTTCATCACCTGCACGCCGTCGGCCTCGTCGGCCAGGCCCTTGTCGATCTTCAGGAACGGGACCACGCCCTTGTCTTCCCACAGGTAGGCGACCGCGTTCTTGCCCGCGAACTCGCCGTCCATGGTGCGCTCGAACAGGATCGCGCCGAGGATGCGCTGGTCGAACGCCGGGCTGGTGACGATCCGGGTGCGCATCGCGTGCACCTGGGCGAACATCTCCTCCTCGTTCGAATACGCCGACTCGTCCACCCCGTAGAGCTTGAGTGCCTTGGGCGTGCTGCCGCCGCTCTGGTCGAGCGCGGCGATGAAGCCCTTGCCGGAAGCGATGCGGTCGCGTTGCTGCGGGTTGATGGCCACGATGGCGGGACTCCTGTGCAATGGGTCGGGGACGGGAGCCGGGGATGATAGCGCGCCCGCCGGCGCCGGCCCGCCCCGCGCGACGTGCGGCCGGCGGCGGGCGGCGGCGCGCCACCGACCCGTCCTGTCGTCGGACGGACGCCGCGGTGCGTGGCGCGACGTCGTGGCCCGCGCGCAACGCACGAGAGCCCGCCCGCATCGGCCTGCACGGCCTTGCACGCAGCGCCAGAGCGCACCTGCCGCGCATGTCCGGCACGGCGGCGGCCGCGCTTGCCCACGCGCCGCGCGCTGGTGCAAGCTGGCGCCCCTTCCGATCCGCGCCCCTGCCGGCGACGCCTGCATGATTCCGCATCGCACCCGCGCCGGATCCCGCGACCGCGAGCCCCGCGCATGGACCTGAGGCCGATGCTGCCGCCGTGGCTGCAGCCCTGGCTGGAGGGGATCAGCGTCCTGCTCCAGGTGGTGGCGATCGTGCTCGCGGCGCTGCTGCTGCGCTGGCTGGTGCTGCGCCTGGTGCGGCGCCTGGCGGCCAGCTACGACCTGCCGGCCCAGATCGTGCTCATCGCCCGGCGCACGACCAGCTTCCTGCTGGGCTTCGCCGCCCTGCTGCTGGTGCTGCGCGCGCTGGGCGTGTCGGGCGCGGTGCTGTGGGGCGCGTTCACCGGCTTCGCCACCGTGGCCGCGGTCGCGTTCTTCGCGCTGTGGAGCGTGCTCACCAACGTGTTCTGCGCGCTGCTGATCCTGGTCACGCGCCCGTTCCGGCTGCTCGACCACATCGAGCTGGTCGACAGCGGCGACAAGCCCGGCCTGCGCGGGCGCGTGGTGGACATGAACCTGGTCTACGTCACCCTGGCCGAATCCCACCCGGGCGGCGGCGAGAGCGTGCTGCGGGTGCCCAACAGCCTGTTCTTCCAGCGCGCGACCCGGCGCTGGCGCGGGGAACCGCCCCCGCCCCCGCCCGCGCAGCCCTCCAGCGGCGACGGCGACGCCGCGCGCCTGCCGACCGGCGGCGGCGGAAGTTCGGTGGCCAGCCACTTCCCCTGATCGCGCCGGCGCCGTTCGCATAGGATGCGGGCTCCACGCCACGCCGGAGGTCCCGGATGCCCCGCATCGCCCCGCTTGCCCTCTCCGCCCTGATCGCCCTGCTGCCCGCGGCCGCCCAGGCCGCGCCCGACGTCGACGCCGCGGCGCGCGCGCTGCAGGCGAAGGTGGTCGAGTGGCGGCGCGACCTGCACCGGCATCCGGAACTGGGCAACGAGGAAGTGCGCACCGCCGGGGTCGTCGCCGACCACCTGCGCGCGCTGGGCCTGGAGCCGCGCACCGGGATCGGCGCCACCGGCGTGGCCGCGGTGCTCAAGGGCGGCCGGCCCGGCCCGCGCATCGCGCTGCGCGCCGACATGGACGCGCTGCCGGTCACCGAGGCCACCGGCCTGCCGTATGCCTCGACCGTGCGCGGCGAGTACCGCGGCCAGCCGGTGGGGGTGATGCACGCCTGCGGCCACGACATGCACGTGGCGATCCTGATGGGCGTGGCGCAGGCGCTGGCCGGCATGCGCGAGGAACTGCCGGGCGAGGTGATGTTCATCTTCCAGCCCGCCGAGGAAGGGCCGCCGGTGGCCGGCGAGGTGGCCGGCGCGCGGCGCATGCTGGACGAAGGGATCTGGGACGACTTCCGGCCCGACGCGGTGCTGGGCCTGCACGTGTGGTCGCGGCTGCACGCCGGCCAGCTGGGCGTGCGCAGCGGCCCGTTCATGGCCAGCGCCGACGAGTGGACCCTGACCATCAGCGGCCGCCAGACCCACGGCTCGCAGCCCTGGGCGGGGGTCGATCCGCTCACGGTGGCGGCGCAGGTGCTGCTGGGCACGCAGGCGATCATCGCCCGCCAGGTCGACATCACCGCGCATCCGGTGGTGCTCACCGCCGGCCAGATCCAGGGCGGCACGCGCTTCAACATCATCCCCGACCAGGCCACGATGGTCGGCACCCTGCGCACCTTCGACCCGCAGGTGCGCGAGGACGTGATCGAACGTTTCCGCGCCACCGCCACCCACTTCGCCGCGGCCAGCGGCGCGACCGCGCAGCTCGAGGTCGCCGGCAACGCGCCCTCGACCAGCAACGACCCGGCCCTGTTCCAGCGCTTGCGCCCCTCGCTGGAGAAGGCCGCCGGCGCCGGCAACGTGGTCGAGGTGCCGCGCTACACCATCGCCGAGGACTTCTCGGTGTTCGCCAACGAGGTGCCGGGCTTCTACTTCTTCGTCGGCACCACGCCGCGCGGGCAGGCGCTCGAGTCGGCGCCGATGAACCACTCGCCGCTGTACGCGCCGGACGAGTCCGCGCTCGACCTCGGCCTGCGCGCGCTGCTGCAGGCGACCGTGGATTTCCTCGAGGGCGGCTGAGGCCTACCCGCCCGCCCACTGGCGCAGCGGATGCGCCGGGTCGGCGAGCAGGCGCAGCGCCAGCGCGATCGACACCACCACCAGCAGCGGCCGGATCACCCGCGCGCCGCGGCGCATCGCGAAGCGCGCCCCCAGCCGCGCGCCGATCCACTGGCCCGCGCCCATCACCAGGCCGACCTTCCACAACACCGCGCCGGCCGCGGCGAACACCGCGAGCGCGCCGAGGTTGGAGCCGAAGTTGAGCAGCTTGGTGTGCGCGGTCGCCTTGAGGATGGTGAAGCCGGCGAGCGACACGAAGCCGAGCATCAGGAACGAACCGGTGCCGGGACCGAACACGCCGTCGTAGAAGCCGATCGCCGGCACGAACAGCAGTCCGAACAGCAGCGGACTGATCCGGCGGTGGCGTTCGAGCTCGCCCACGCCGCGCTTGAAGCCGAAGTACAGCGCGACCGCCACCAGCAGCAGCGGCAGCACCGCGCGCAGCCAGTCGGTGGGCAGGGCGGTGGCCAGCAGCGCGCCACCGACCGAACCCAGCGCCGCCCCCGTCGCCATCGGCCACTGCGCGCGCAGGTCGACGTGGCCGCCGCGCGCGTAGCTCCAGCTGGCCGCGCCCGAGCCGAACGCGGCCTGCAGCTTGTTGGTGCCCAGCACCTGCAGCGGCGGGATCCCCGCCAGCAGCATCGCCGGGATCGTGACCATGCCCCCGCCGCCGGCGATCGCGTCGATGAAACCGGCCAGCAGCGCGGCCAGGAACAGCCACGCCAGCACCTGCAGGGCGAGTTCGTGCATCGCGGGGGAAGAAGGAGCGCGTGGCGCGGGAACGGCGAGTCTACGCAGCGCGCGTTCGGTTAGCATCCGGGGCACTTCCCGGGAGACCGCTCGATGCAACCGCGCCTGCTGCCCACCGCCCTCGCCTGCCTGCTCGCCGCCAGCCTGCCCCTCGCCGCCGTGTCCGCGCAACAGCGCCCCGAAGTCGTCGAGGCCGCGCGGACGCTGCAGTCGAAGGTGATCGAGTGGCGCCGCGACATCCACCAGCACCCGGAGCTGGGCAACCGCGAGACGCGCACCGCCGCGCTGGTCGCCGCGCACCTGCGATCGCTCGGGCTCGAGCCCAGGACCGGCATCGCCACCACCGGCGTCACCGCGGTGCTCAAGGGCGGGCGGCCCGGCCCCCGGATCGCGCTGCGCGCCGACATGGACGCTCTGCCGGTCACCGAGCGCGTGGACCTGCCGTTCGCCTCGAAGGCCACCGCCACCTTCCGCGGCGAGACCGTGGGCGTGATGCACGCCTGCGGCCACGATGCGCACGTGGCGATCCTGATGGGCGTGGCCGAGGCGCTGGTCGCGATGCGGGACGAACTTCCGGGCGAGGTGCTCTTCATCTTCCAGCCGGCCGAGGAAGGCGCACCGGAAGGCGAGGCCGGCGGCGCCGAGGAAATGCTGGCCCAGGGCGTGTTCGCCGACTTCCGGCCCGACGCGGTGTTCGGCCTGCACGTGAGCTCCTCGCTCAATGCCGGCCGGATCGCGGTGCGCCCGGGCCCGCTCATGGCCGCGTCCGACGCGTTCGAGATCACGGTCAAGGGCCGGCAGACGCACGGCTCGCGGCCGTGGAACGGCGTCGATCCGGTCGTCGCCGCCGCCGACCTGGTGTCGACCGCGCAGACCATCGTCAGCCGCCGCACCGACATCACCCGGCTGCCGGTCGTGCTGACCTTCGGCGCGGTGAAGGGCGGCATCCGCCACAACATCATCCCCGACCAGGTCGAACTGATCGGCACCATCCGTACCTTCGACGACGACATGCGCCAGGCGGTGCTCGACGACCTGCGCAACGTCGCCGGACACGTCGCCGCCGCGCACGGGGCCACGGTGGAGGCGCGGATCCCGATCGACCACAACTACCCGGTCACCGTGAACGACCCGGCGCTGGCGGCGCGGATGCGGCCCAGCCTCGAGCAGGCGGTCGGCGAGGGCAACGTCCTCGACCCGGGCCTGATCACCGGCGCGGAGGACTTCTCGTTCTTCGCCCGCGAGGTGCCGGGCCTGTTCTTCTTCGTCGGCGCCACCCCGCGCGGCGTCGATCCCGCCAACGCGGCCAGCAACCACTCGCCGGAGTTCTTCCTCGACGAGGAGGCGCTCGACGTCGGACTGCGGGCGATGCTGCAGGTCTCGCTCGACTACCTGCACGGCGGAGAGGGCTGAGGCCGCGCGGGCCGCTCCTCAGGGCGCCGCCACCACATCGAACACCGCCTCGCGCAGCGGCGCGACGCCCTGCTCCCACGGCCGCCGGTAGACCAGCCGGATCCGCGCCTGGCCAGGCTCCACGGCGCGGAAACGCCAGCGCAGGGTGGTGGCCGCCCCCACCAGGGGCGGGTCCGCCGGCGCCCCGTCTTCCTGCCGTGGCGGCGGCACCGCGCGCACCAGCCGCGGTGCACCGTCCTCCACGAGTTCCCAGGCGTAGCCGGTGCCGGCATTGCCCTGCAGGGCGATCTCGAGTACCTGGCCCACGGCCAGCACGGTCGGGCCCTGCGCTGCCGGCGCGACGACCTCCGGCGCGTCGGCGGCAGACAACCGGGCGGGTTCCGAGGCATTGGCCGGTGACCGGTGGTGGACGCAGGCGGCCAGCAGGCACGGCAGCAGCAGGACGTGGAGCGGGCGCATCGCGTCGCCTCCCGCAGGGCGGTTCCCGGGCCCATGACAGCACAGCGACTAGAATCGCGCCATGACACGACCCGAAGACTCGCTGCTCGGCCGCGAGGTCGCCTATCCCCGCCGCTACGATCCGGCGCTGCTGTTCCCGGTGGCGCGTGCACCATCGCGCGCGGCGCTGGGCGTCGACGGCGCGCTGCCGTTCGCCGGCCACGACCGCTGGCACGCCTACGAGCTGTCGTGGCTGGACGCGCGCGGCAAGCCGCAGGTCGCCACCGCCACGTTCCTGGTGCCCGCCACGACCCCGCACCTGGTCGAGTCGAAGTCGCTCAAGCTCTACCTCAACTCGCTCAACGGCGAGCGCTTCGATGCGCCCGAAGCGGTGCGCCAGCGCATCGCCGACGACCTGTCGCGCGCGGCCGGCGGTCCGGTCGAGGTGCGCTTCGGGCTGCCGCCGGCGGGCGGCGACGACGGCGCGGCCTGCATCGACGCGCTGGAGGTGGACATCGACCGCTACGGCCCGCCCGACCCCGGCCTGCTCCGCGCCGATCCCGGCGACCAGGCCGACGAGGTGCTGCGCAGCCACCTGCTCAAGTCCAACTGCCCGGTCACCGGCCAGCCCGACTGGGCCACGATCGACATCGCCTACCGCGGCCCGCGCATCGACCGCGCCGCGCTGCTGCGCTACCTGGTCTCGTTCCGCGACCACGCCGGCTTCCACGAGCAGTGCGTGGAACAGGTGTTCGTGGACGTGCTCGCCCGCTGCGCGCCGCGGCGTCTGTCGGTGGAGGCGCGCTACACCCGCCGCGGCGGCCTGGACATCAATCCCTGGCGGGCCACGCCCGGCACCGCGCCGCCCCCGCCGCGACGCGAGGACCGGCAGTAGCTGAACGGCCCGCGGGCGCGATCGCGATGCGCCCTTAACACCCCGCGTGCGACCGTCGCGCTGCACTTCCAGCGCAGGAGCCGCGCCATGACCAACGACCGCAAGCCCGACTTCTCGGGCGTCCAGAGCGGCGCCAGCAGCGTGCCGGCCGACGGCGTGAAGCCGACCGGGGGCAAGCCCGATTTTTCGAACGTGGTCAGTGGCGCCGACAGCGTCCCGGCCGCCCAGGGCGGTGCCGGCAGCCTCGGCGCGCGCAGCTACACCATCGAGAAGGGCGACACCCTGTCGGCGATCGCCAAGCGCGTGTACGGCAAGGCGAGCTACTGGCAGCGCATCTTCGACGCCAACCGCGACACCATCGACAACCCCGACCGCATCTTCCCCGGCCAGGTGATCACCCTGCCCGAGATCGAGGAGGCCGGCGAGGGCCGCGCCCCGCCGCCTGCCGAGGCCTGACACGCCCATCGCCCATCGAAGAGGACCTTCCCATGCGCCAGATCCGACTTTCCCAGGCCCTGCTGGCCGCTGCCGTGGGCGCCGCCGCCCTCGCCGGCTGCCGCAAGGAAGAGCCCGCCCCGGCCGTGCCGCCGCCGACCGCCGCCGAACCGGCCGCACCCGCAGCGGCACCGATGCCCGCGCCGGCACCGGCCAGTACCGCCAGCATCAGCCTCGGCAACGCGATCGGTGCCGACAACCGCATCGCCGCGCCGCAGACCACCTTCGCCAGCGGCGACACCATCCACGCGTCGGTGGAGACCGACGGCCCGGCGCGGCGGCTGGACGCGAGGTGGACCCACCTGGACAGCGACCAGGTCGTGGCCGAAGAGCAGAAGGACGTCGCCGCCGGCGCGCAGGTCACCGACTTCCACATCAGCAAGCCCGACGGCTGGCCGCCCGGCCGCTACCGCTTCGAGGTGTCGCAGGACGGCAACCCGGTCGGCAGCAGCGAATTCGAGGTGCGCTGACCAGCACCACCGGACGCGAAGCGGGCAGGAGGCGCGGCACAGCCCGCGCCTCTTCTTTTTTCGCGCGCGCAACGCGGGCCCGCCGTCCCTGCGCCGGGGTAAGGCACGGCGCGGTTTTGCCCCGTCCGGGCCGACGCGCGACAATGGCGCGATTGACTTTCCGCCGCCGCGACGAGACGAGCCCGCATGTCCGAGACCCCGAAGATCATCTACACCCTCACCGACGAGGCGCCGTTCCTGGCCACGGCCTCGCTGCTGCCGATCGTGCAGGCGTTCGCGGGCGCCGCGGGGATCGCGGTGGAGACGCGCGACATTTCGCTGTCGGGGCGGATCCTGGCCCAGTTCCCGGACCTGCTGGGCGAGCGCGCGGTGGGCGACGACCTGGCCGAACTGGGCGAGCTGGCCAAGACCCCGGAAGCCAACATCATCAAGCTGCCCAACATCAGCGCCTCGGTGCCGCAGCTCAAGGCCGCGATCCGCGAACTGCAGGCGCAGGGCTACCCGCTGCCCGAGTATCCCGACGAACCCGGGGACGACGCCGAGCGCGACATCAAGGCGCGCTACGGAAAGGCGCTGGGCAGCGCCGTGAACCCGGTGCTGCGCGAGGGCAATTCCGACCGCCGCGCGCCGGCGGCGGTGAAGAACTACGCGCGCAAGCACCCGCACCGGATGGGCAAGTGGTCGCCGGATTCGAAGTCGCACGTCGCGCACATGGACGAGGGCGACTTCTACGCCAGCGAACTGTCGGCGACGATGCCGGCCGACGACGTCCTGTCGATCACCTTCCACGGCAAGGACGGCAGCACGAAGGTGCTGAAGGACTCGCTGAAGGTACAGGCCGGCGAGATCGTCGACGGCGCGCGCATGTCGCGCAGGGCGCTGGCGGCGTTCGTCGCCCGCCAGATCGAGGACGCGAAGGCGCAGGGCGTGCTGTTCTCGCTGCACCTGAAGGCGACCATGATGAAGGTCTCCGACCCGATCATGTTCGGCGTGGTGGTCGAGGAGTTCTACCGCCCGGTGCTGGAGAAGCACGCCGCGGCGCTGGCCGAGGCCGGCTTCAACCCGAACAACGGCATCGGCGACCTGTACGCGCGGATCCAGGCGCTGCCCGCGGCCACCCGCGAGGCGATCGAGGCCGACATCGCCGCGCTGTACGCGCAGCGCCCGGCGCTGGCGATGGTCAACTCCGACAAGGGCATCACCAACCTGCACGTGCCCAGCGACGTGATCGTCGACGCCTCGATGCCGGCGATGATCCGCGACTCGGGCTGCATGTGGAACGCACAAGGGCAGCTGCAGGACGCCAAGGCGGTGATCCCCGACCGCTGCTACGCCGGCATCTACCAGGCGGTGATCGAGGACTGCAAGGCCAACGGCGCGTTCGACCCGGCGACCATGGGCAGCGTGCCCAACGTCGGCCTGATGGCGCAGAAGGCCGAGGAATACGGCAGCCACGACAAGACCTTCCAGGCGCCGGGCGACGGCGTGATCCGGGTGACCGACTCGAAGGGCGAGACCGTGTTCGAGCACGCGGTCGAGGCCGGCGACATCTGGCGCGCCTGCCAGACCAAGGACGCGCCGATCCGCGACTGGGTCAAGCTCGCGGTCGACCGCGCCCACATCAGCAAGACGCCAGCGGTGTTCTGGCTCGATCCGGCGCGCGCGCACGACGCGCAGGTGATCGCCAAGGTCGAGACCTACCTCAAGGAGCACACCCTCGACGCGCTCGACATCCGCATCCTGCCGCCGGTGGAGGCGATGAAGTTCTCGCTCGAGCGCATCCGCAAGGGCCTGGACACCATCTCGGTCACCGGCAACGTGCTGCGCGACTACCTCACCGACCTGTTCCCGATCATGGAGCTGGGCACCAGCGCCAAGATGCTGTCGATCGTGCCGTTGATGGCCGGCGGCGGCCTGTTCGAGACCGGCGCCGGCGGCAGCGCGCCCAAGCACGTGCAGCAGTTCCTCGAGGAGAACTACCTGCGCTGGGATTCGCTGGGCGAGTTCCTGGCCCTGGGCGCGTCGCTGGAGCACATCAGCCAGCGCTGGCTGAACTCGGCCGCCCCGGTGCTGGCGCGCACCCTCGACCAGGCCAATGGCCGGATCCTGGACGAGAACCGCTCGCCGGCGCGCAAGGTCGGGGGGCTCGACAACCGCGGCAGCCATTTCTACCTCGCCCTGTACTGGGCCCAGGCGCTGGCCGCCCAGGACGAGCATGCGGGCCTGAAGGCGAAGTTCGCGCCGCTGGCCAAGGTGCTGTCGGAGAACGAGGAGCGGATCGTGGCCGAGCTCAACGGCGTGCAGGGCCGGCCGGTGGACATCGGCGGCTACTACCGCCCGGACATGGAAAAGGTGTCGGCGGCGATGCGCCCGAGCCGGCTGTTCAACGAGGCGCTGGCGGCGCTGTAGTCCACGCCGCCGCCGCGCACACCCGGCGCGGCGGACCGGCATGCTAGGCTCGGCCGCACCTCCATCGTGCGGCCCGAGACCATGATCCGACATCCGCTGCTCCGCGCCGGCCTGCTCGCCCTGGCCCTGGCGCCCGCCCTGTCCACCGCCGTGGCGGCCGATCCGTCCGCACAAGCGCAGTCCGCCGCGCCTGCCGCCGATCCCGCGCTGCAGGCGGTGCTAGCCGGCGACTGGCGCAGCGAGGCCAACCGCGCCCGCGACCGGTACCGCCATCCGGCCGAGACGCTCGCGTTCTTCGGCCTCAAGCCCGACCAGACCGTGGTCGAGATCACCCCCGGCGGCGGCTGGTACGCCGAGATCCTCGCGCCGTACCTGCGCGAACACGGCCGCTACGTCGCCGCGGTGGTCGACCCGCAGGCGCTGCCCGAAGGCGGCCGCGACTACCAGCAGCGCGCCAGGGACGGGCTGGAGCAGCGCTTCGCCGCCTCCCCGGCGCAGTTCGACCGCGCCACCGTCGTCGCCTACGACCCGGCCGCGCCGGTGTTCGGCGAGCCCGGCTCGGCCGACCTGGTCGTGACCTTCCGCAACGTGCACAACTGGCGCAGCGCCGGCCAGGCCGAAGGCATGTTCAAGGGCTTCTTCGAGGTGCTGCGCGAGGGTGGCGTGCTGGGCGTGGTCGAGCACCGCGCCGCGGCCGACGTGCCCGCCGACGACCGCAGCGGATACGTCGGCCAGGACCAGGTGATCGCGATGGCCGAGGCCGCCGGCTTCCGCCTCGACGCGACCAGCGAGATCAACGCCAACCCGGCCGACACCAAGGACCACCCGAACGGCGTCTGGACCCTGTTCCCGGTCGGCCGCCACGACGCCACCGACGCGGACAAGTACCGCGCCATCGGCGAGAGCGACCGGATGACGCTGCGGTTCGTCAAGCCCGCCGGCGAATAGCCCTCCGCCTCCGCGCCTCCGGCACCGCGCGCGGGTGATGCCATCCGGCAGCCCGCGCACCGGTCGCCTCCAACCGGCTGCATCCGCGTCGCGCCGGCCCCGCCCGCCAGGACTGCTCCGGCCCCACGCCATCTGCATCGCGCGGGCGAATCGATGAGGCAGCCCGCCCGCTGGCGACCCTCCGCCCACGCCGCGGGCGCGTCCCGCCCGATCCGCGCAGGGACCTGGGCCCCGCCCGCCCCCCGTCCCTCTAAGCTATGCCTCCCGGGGAATCCCCCGGGACCGTCGCCGCGCGGCGCGCCGCGGCCACGGGCCATGCGCGCGCCCGGACGGCATCTCCCCATGCGCAAGACCCTCCTCGCCCTCGGCCTCGCCCTCGCCACCCTGCCGGCGTTCGCCGCCCAGCCCCTGGTCCCGGGCAAGGCCGTGCAGGGCCGGCTCCAGGCCAGCGACCGCCCCAGCGACCGCGGCGGACGCAGCCACGACTACAGCCTGCGCCTGCGGCAGGGCCAGCTGGTGGTGATCACGGCGCGCTCGGAGGACTTCGACCCGGTGCTGCTGGTGTTCGGTGGCGACGGCGAGTTGCTGGCCGAGAACGACGACCACGAGAACGGCAGCACCAACGCCGCGGTGGTGATGACCGCGCCGGAGACCGGCACCTACACGGTGCGCGTGAATTCGCTGCCGATGGGCGACGGCCACCTCGGCGACTACACCCTGCGCGCCGTGGTGCTCGAGGACAACTGAGCGTGGCGTGGCGCTGATCGCGCTCAACAAGCCGTACGGAGTGCTGTGCCAGTTCACCGACCGCAGCACTCCGCCGCGGCCCACGCTCGCCCGTTTCGGGCTGCCGGCGGGCGTGTATCCCGCCGGCCGCCTGGACCACGACAGCGAAGGCCTGCTGCTGCTGACCGACGACGGCGCGCTCGCCCACCGCATCACCGATCCGCGCCACAAACTGCCCAAGACCTACCTGGTGCAGGTGGAAGGCATGCCGACCCCCGCGCAGCTGCAGGCACTGCGCGAGGGCGTGCTGCTCAACGACGGACCCACCCGGCCGGCGCGGGTCGAGGCCATCGACCCGCCCGCGCTGTGGCCCCGCGATCCCCCCATCCGCCGGCGCCTGACCGTGCCCGACGCGTGGCTGCGGCTGCAGATCCACGAGGGCCGCAACCGGCAGGTGCGGCGCATGACCGCGGCGGTCGGGCTGCCCACCCTGCGCCTGGTGCGGATGGCGATCGGCGAGCACGCGCTCGACGGGCTGGCGCCGGGGCAATGGCGGTTGCTCGACGCCCGGCCCGGGCGGTCGGCGCGCAGCCGGCGCGGGCGGATTCCCGGCGGCAGGGGCGTCTGTTAACGTTCGGGCAACCCGCCGCGGTACGGAGCACCGCAGGAACGCCGGAACCCATGCCCAATACCAAAGCCAGCGCCGGCCGGGTCCTGGTCGTCGACGACCAGCCCTCCAACCTCCGCATCATCAGCGCCCTGCTGTCGCGCCAGGGCTATTCGGTGTACACCGCCGAGAGCGGCGAGGAAGCGCTGCAGCGCCTGGAGCAGCAGTCCTCCGACCTGGTGCTGCTGGACATGATGATGCCGGGCATGGACGGCTTCGAACTGCTCGACGAGATCCGCGCCAATCCGGCGTGGTCGGGGCTGCCGGTGGTGTTCCTCACCGCCGCCCACGACCGCGACCTGCTGCTGCGCGCGTTCGACTCGGGCGCGGTGGACTACGTCACCAAGCCGTTCATGCCGGAGGAACTGCTGGCGCGGGTGCAGGCGCACATCGGCCTCAAGCTCACCCGCGACCGGCTCGAGCGGGTGGCGCGCGAGCGCCAGGAACTGGTAAACCTGGTCGCGCACGACCTCAAGAACCCGCTCAGCAGCATCTTCTTCGCCAGCGACCTGCTGCTTACCGGGCAGACCCGCGCGGAGCGGGTCCCGCGCTACCTGCAGATGATCCGCGACAGCGCCGAGGACGCGCTGGGCTACATCCGCCGCTACCTCGAGACCCAGGCATCGGCGCGCTCGCAGGCCGCGCGCGAACCGGCCCGGGCGGCGCTGCCCGAGCTGGTGGAATGGCTGGAGCGGCGCTACGCACTGCAGCTCGAGGACCGCGGCGCGCGACTGCGCGTGCTGTCGGTGTCGGATGCGACGGTGGCGATCGATCCGCTGGTGCTGCGCCAGGTGTGCGAGAACCTGATCAGCAACGCGATCAAGTACGCGCCGGGCAGCGACATCGACCTCTCGGTGCAGCCCGGCGCACCGGGCTACCAGCA
>Ga0207873_1002813_pt1 | contig 13573 bp, 12 predicted proteins | sample BGWIniCompost_FD_187373 | JGI IMG/M metagenome (GOLD analysis project Ga0207873, IMG submission 187373) | Cellulose adapted compost microbial communities from Newby Island Compost Facility, Milpitas, CA, USA - BGW Initial Compost (SPAdes)... ... | reverse complement strand
CAGGCGTACGTCGACCCGATCTTCGTCGACACCGGCGTGCATGCCGTCGGCGTGGCGGCGCGCGGCGTCTGGGTGCAAGAGCGTCTTCTCGAGCTCGAGCAGTTTCGCATCGAGCACGATCAGGTGCTGAGCGCGTCGGGTACGGCGCGCGTGAATATCGAGACGGAGCAGCCGCTCGAAGATCTCGAGCTCGAGATCGCATCGCTGCAGTTCCCCGGCGCCTATGAAAGCTACTTGCAGCCCTTTCTGCTCGAGACGAGCCTCAAAGCCCTCAACACGAGCGGTGCGCTGCGCGGCACCGTCTCGATCGCGGACGGCGCGCCGCGCAGGATCGATCTGATCGTGGAAGACGTCGCGGTCGATGGCGAATTGGGGGCGCTCGAGATCGCGGGACTCAGCGGCGAGATTCATTGGGACGCCTTGGTTCGCGGGCGCGACGATGCGGGCGTCGCACCTGTCAGTCCGTCGCATCTGCGCTGGCAAGGCGGTGCGCTGTACGGACTGTCGTTCGGCGCGAGCCGACTGTCGTTCACGACCTCGCAACGCAGTTTTCGCTTGAGCGAGCCGACGAGCATTCCGCTGCTGGACGGCGCGCTGCAGATCGACAGCCTGCGCGTGCGCAATGCCGGCGAGCCGAACATGGCATTCCTGATCGATGCCGTCGTTCAGCCCATCAGCGTGCCCGAGCTCTGCCGCGCGTTCGGCTGGCCCGAGTTCGGCGGGCGCGTCGGCGGAGCGATCACGAACTTGAGAATGCGCGAAGGCGTCGTGACGCTCGGCACGACACTGCAGGCGCAGGTGTTCGACGGTACGGTGACCGTGAAGGATCTGCGCCTCGAGCAACCGTTCGGCCGCTGGCCGCGTTTTTATTCGAACATCGCGCTCGACAATCTCGATCTCGAGTTGCTCACGAGCGCGTTCTCGTTCGGGCGCATCACCGGGCGCTTATCGGGATCCATCGAGGGGCTGGAGCTGTTCGCTTGGTCGCCGGTCGCGTTCGATGCGAAGTTGTTTACCACGCCCGGCGACCGTTCGCGCCAACGAATCAGCCAGCGGGCAGTGGAGAACATCGGCAGCATCGGCGGCGGCGGAGCCGGTGTCACCGCGGCGCTCTCGAGCGGGTTCCTGCGCTTCTTCGACGATTTCAACTACGCGCGGCTCGGCATCAGCTGCAAACTGGAGAACGAGGTTTGCCTGATGGGCGGGGTCGGCCCGGCGCCCAACGGCGGCTACTATCTCGTGCAGGGCCGCGGGCTGCCTCGCATTGACGTCATCGGTAACGCCAATCGCGTGGACTGGCCGCGACTCGTGCAGCAGCTGATCGCGGCGACCGAGTCGGGCGGACCGACCGTGAACTGAGCATGAACGCTGCGGATCGCCTGCGCGGATCGAGCACCGTAGCGCAGTGCGGATACATCCTTTTGAAAGCGGGCCGCGGAAAGCGGTAATCTGAAACCGAGGGGCGAACCAGAGTCGCGAGCCTGGAATCATCGAAGGAGCTGCAGATGCGATACGTCGTTAAGCTGATCGCGGGGTGCTGCCTGTTGTCGGCGTGCGTGACGATCAACGTCTACTTCCCTGCCGCGGCAGCGGAGAAGGCGGCCGATAAGATCATCGAGGACGTCTGGGGCGGTCAGGCCTCGGCCAAGCCGCAGAGCGACTCGCAACAGCAGAAGGAAGAACGCGGCTCCTGGTATTCGCCGCCCGAGGCGAAGCGCGTGCTGCTCGCTGCCGCGGGCTCGCTCCTCGATGTGCTGGTCGCGCCGGCACATGCGCAGGCGGATCTGAATGTCTCCACGCCCGCGATCCGGCAGATCACGCAATCGATGGAGAAGCGTCATGCGCTGCTCAAGAAGTACTACGACTCCGGCGCGGTCGGCTTCACGCAGGACGGACTCGTGGAGGTTCGCGATCAAAACCTGATTCCGCTGCCGGAGCGCAATGCCGCTCGCAAGCTCGTGGCGGAAGAGAACGCCGACCGCGCGAATCTGTATCGGGAGATCGCCAACGCGAACAATCACCCGGAGTGGGAAGCGGACATTCGCGCCACGTTCGCCGAGCGCTGGATCAGCAAGGCCGCGGCCGGCTGGTACTACCAGGACGCCAAAGGCGCCTGGCAGCGCAAATAGCCGCAGAGATTCTCGGCCCGAAAAAAAAGCCCCGCAGATGCGGGGCTTTTCGTTTCCGAACCAGCGCTTCTTCGAGTTGTAGTAGCGCGCCGATTAAATCAGGAAACGCTGCTCTGTCGCTCCAACCCTTCGTGTGCCTGCGCGTCCCGCCGAAATTCGGACGTTGACGGCATCGTTCCGGATGCTTTGTTCTTGATCCTGATTCTCCCCTAGCGGTGCCATCCCCGCTTTCTCTGCCTTACCGCGCTGCGCGCCTCGAGGAGAACTCGTGGAGGCGACGAGCGCGATTGCATACAGAAGAGCAAAGTGCGTGCCTTCCGGGCGCCGCATATTGAGCGTTCAAGAGCTTAGAGAACCGCACCGCATCGCCGTGCGTCTCTGGCGAGACAAGGAGGCGCTCAGGTGTAAAACCGCCCGACGTGAAGAGTGTGGCGCTGACGCATCAGTAGCGCGGCAACTCCAGCGTCACGACGACGCCCGCGTCGTCGGGTGCGTTCCGCGCGTTGACCGTGCCCCCATGGAAATCGGCGATCAGGCGCACGATGTACAGCCCGAGCCCGAGGTGAGGCTTGCCGTTCGCACCCGCGCGTCCGCTCACGAGCGATTCGAACAGACGATCGTCGATGCCCGGCGGCAGCGTCGGCCCTTCGTTCCGAACGCTCAAGCGACACCCGCGAGCGTCGCCTTCCAACGCAATCGTGATCGGCGCGCCTTCGGGTGCGAAGTCGGCGGCGTTGTCCATCAGCTTGTCGAGCAGTTGGGCGATGAGATCGGGCGAGCCCGTGATCTGGCAGCGCTCGAGCTCGATGCGCGCTTCGATCCGATGGCGGGGGAATGTCTGCCGGTACGCGTCCGCCATGTTGCGCACCAGCTCGGCCAGATCGAAGCGGACGCGCTCGGTGTGCTCGATACTCTGCTCGACGCGGGTCGCTTCGCTCAATGCGCCGAGCAGTCCGTGCATGCGCGCAGCCCCGTGTCGTGCGCGCTCGAGGTACTCGCGCGCCGACGGCGATAGCGTCTCCTCCGAGCTCAAGTTGTCGAGCGAGGAGCTCACGATCGTGAGCGGCGTGCGCAGCTCGTGCGACAGTTTCGTGCCGAGCGTTTGCAAGTAACTCGTGTATTCCTTCAAGCGGCCCAGCAGCGTGCCGAAGCTGCGCGCGAGCGCGCCGAGCTCGTCGCGCGCTCGCGTCTCGGGAATCGCGGCCTCGATTCGTCCTTCGGGCGTGAGCGCGGTGGAGGCCGCGCGGCTGAGCCGGCGGATGCGATGCGAGAGGCGGGCACCGAACGCCAACGTGATCAACACCGCGAACACCGTCGCCGCGAGCGTGAGATTCAGCAGCCGCGTGAGCGCGAGCTCGCGCACCAGCACGAGCTGCTCGCCCGCTTGCTCGACGACCAATGCACCGAACGATTCGCCCTCCAACTCGATGGGGACCGCGGCGCGGATCAGCGAAGGCTCGCCCGCAGCCTGCTCGAACCACAGCGCGCGTTCTTCTCCCGCGCGCGCTTCATCGACCGGCGTGCCCCACATTCCGTACGGCAACCCGTACGAAACTGCCGGTGTGTCCTCGCCCGCGAACAAGTTGCGATAGATCGAGCGCGCGAAGCCGTGCTGATCGCGCTGCAAGCCCGTATAGCGCGCATCCGCGGGCATGGCCGCGATCGAGCCGGCGCGCGCGAGCAACCAACCGTGCGTATCGACGACCGACACGCGTGTGCCCTCGGGCGCGTAACGTTGCAGGCGTGCCTTGAGCAGCTCGGAGCCGGTATGCACCGCCGCAAGCGACGGGGTTTGCGCGATCGTGCGGTGATCCTTGTCGAGCGCGTACAGCGCGAGGTGGGTGCCGAAGGCGTTCACGGGCGCGCGCAACTCGATCGCGTAGCCGGTACCCGTTTCGCGCCACACGCCGGAGACATGCGGCACGGTTTCACCGGCGGGCACCCAAGGCAGCCCGACCTCGCACGGACGCACGAGCAGCGGACCGGGCGCGACCGCACTCAACGACCACGCGCGCTCGTGCCCGAACTCGTCGCGCATCAATAGGATGAGCCGATCCGAGGAGGGACGTTGCGCGAACTCAGCGTGCGAGGGAATTTCGTAATCGATCTTGTCGGCACGCACCTCGGCGTATAGGTGCATCGAGCGGCCGAATACGCCGAGCCGCACGCGCGGCGCGGCCGGAAAATTATCTTCAGTGAATCCCGGCACCGGGCGCGCCGGAACCGGCCACTCGTCGGCAAAGCCGTCGACCAACGGCGTCGTCGTGAGCAGCGGCGCGAAGATATCGCCCTGCGCGGGATCGAAATTCGCGGATAGATCGCGCGTGCGATACAAGAGCTCCGGCTCGCCCGCGACGACGCGACTGAGCACGTCGGCTGTCGTGAGCAAAGAAGCTTCCTGGCCGCGCCGTAGCGTCGTCTCCATCTCCTGCGCATAGCGCCATCCCGCCCACGGGAGCAGCAGCGTGAGCAGGCTCAGCAGCAGGAGTTTCGCGCGCAGCGACATGCGTTCGGTGAGACGCCGCGGCCGCGGTCAGCTCTCCTTCCAGCGATAACCCATTCCGTACATGGTCTCGATGTTGTCGAAACCTGGGTCGATCGCTTGGAACTTGCGGCGGATGCGCTTGATGTGCGAGGTGATGGTGTTGTCATCGAGCACGACGTTGGCGGCGTCCATCAACTGCTGCCGATTCTTCACGTGGCCCGGATTCTTCGCCAGCGCGTGAACGATCCAGAATTCCGTCAACGTCAGCCCGAGCGGTTTGTCGTTCCAGGTCGCGTGCAGGCGTGCGGTGTCGATCACCAACGCGCCGCGCGCCACGAGCTGGTCGCGATTGGATGGCTGCGTCAACGCATCGATGCGGCGAAACAGCGCGGTCACTCGCGCGATCAAGTGCGTGAGACTGATGTCTTTCGTGAGGTAGTCGTCCGCACCGAGCCGCAGACCCGACACGGCATCGAGCTCGCTGTCGCGTGCGGTGAGAAAGATGATCGGCAGCTCGGCGGAGATCGCGCGCAGCTCGCGGCACAGCTCGAAACCGCCCTCGGGTTCGTCGCGCAGCCCGACGTCGATGACCGCCAGATCCGGCAGACGCGCGCGGAACGCTTCGATCGCTTCCTTACGCGAGCCGTAGGTGCGCACGGAATAGCCATGGCGTTGAAACGCCGCGGCATAGTTGTCTCGCAACGCCGGTTCGTCTTCTACGATGGCGATCAGCTTTTTCATGGGCATCGATTCTGGATGACTCGGCCACAGTGTAGCGCTGCCCGAGCCTCGCGCGAGCCGTTGCCACGATTGATCACAATTTCGCCCGAAAGGTCGCGCCCGAGGCACCGGCCGCACACGGCGGCAGCGCCCGCTAGAACGCGTTGAATCCGGTCAGCGCGCGGCCGACCGTGAGCTGGTGCACGGTTTCCGTGCCTTCATAAGTGATGACGCTTTCCAGGTTGAGCGCGTGTCGAATCGGCACGTATTCGACGCTGATGCCGGCGCCGCCGAGCAGGTCGCGCGCATCGCGTGCGACTTCGATCGCGGAGCGGGTGTTGTTCCACTTTGCCAACGACACCTGCGTCGGCGTCATGCGTCCGGCGTCCTTGAGCCGTCCGAGCTGGAGCGAGAGCAGCTGCGCCGCGGTGATCTTGCGCGACATCTCCGCGAGCCGAATCTGCACGGCCTGCGTCGCCGCGAGCGGTTTGCCGAATAATGTGCGGGTCTTGGTGTAGTCGATGCATTGCGCGAGGCAGGCTTGTGCCGCGCCGGTCACGCCCCAGCTGATGCCGTAACGCGCCTGCGTCAGGCACGACAGAGGACCCTTCAATCCGATCACGCCCGGCAATACGTTTTCCTCCGGGACGCGCACGTTGTCGAAGAACAGGCTCGAGGTGATGGATGCGCGCAGGCTCATCTTGTGCTTGATGAGATCGGCGGAGAAACCCTTGAATCCTTTTTCCACCAAGAAGCCGCGAATGCCTCCGTCCGTCTGCGCCCAGACGACCGCGAGATCGGCGATCGAGCCGTTCGTGATCCACATCTTGGCGCCGTTCAGAATCCAGTCCTTGCCGTCGCGGCGCGCATGCGTCTTCATGTTCGCGGGATCCGATCCGCCGTGCGGTTCGGTCAGGCCGAAGCAGGCGATCACTTCGCCTTTGGCCATGCGCGGCAGCCAGCGCTCTTTCTGTTCGGCGCTGCCATATGCATAGATGGGATACATGCACAGGCTCGATTGCACGGACACGAAGCTGCGCAATCCCGAGTCGCCGCGCTCGAGCTCCTGGCAGATCAGGCCGTACGAGATGCTGTTGAGTCCCGCGCACCCGTAGCCCTCGATCGAGCTGCCGAGCAGCCCGAGCTCGGCGATCGAGGGGACGAGCTCCTGCGGAAAACGCTCGTGCTCGAAACAGTCCGCGATGATCGGTAAGACCTGTTCGTCGACGAATCGGGCGACCGAGTCCTGCACGAGACGTTCCTCCTCGCTCAGGAAGTCGCGAATTGAATACAAGTCGAGCGTGTCGATCGCGACTGCGCTCGGCGGCGATGCTGATTTCGTGACCTGCGACATGGCGAATCTCCTTGCCGCCATCATAGCCCACGCGCCGCGCGTGCTCGTACGCATGCTTGCTGCTTGTCCGCGCGAACGCGCGCGAGTAGCGTATGCGCGCGAGACGGCTCCCGGCTGTCCTGGGGTGGAGGGCGCATGAAATCCGTCGACCAATGGCTCTCGGAATACGGCGAAAGTCATCAGTGCGGGATCAACAAGACGCTGCATTGGATCTGCGTGCCGATCATCGTCGTGAGCTTGATCGGTTTGCTGTGGTCGATTCCCGTTCCTGCTGCGATGCGCGAGCTGTCGCCGTTCGCAAACTGGGGAACGCTGTTGCTGGCGTTGAGCGTGCTGTACTACTGCTTCATGTCGATCTCGCTCGCGATCGGCATGTTCGCGTTCTCCGTGCTCGTCGCGTTGTGCGTGAGATCGCTGGAGAATTTGCCGTGGCCGTTGTGGGCGGTGTGCCTGACGCTGTTCGTCGTCGCATGGATCGGCCAATTCATCGGGCATCACTACGAGGGCAAGCGTCCGTCGTTCTTCAAGGACGTGCAGTTCCTCATGATCGGCCCGCTGTGGCTGATGAGCTTCGTCTACCGTAGGCTACGCATCCCGTTCTGACCGGCTTCTCGGATTCGCCGGTTCGTTCGTTTGTAAGTTTGGGATTCAGTACTCGTTCAGCCGCGTCTCGCGAGCCTGACGCGTACGAAGGTTCAGCAGGAGCATAGGAGATAGGAACGATGCAGAAGTCATTCGTGAAAGTGCTCGGTACCGCCGTCCTCGTGGCGTTCACAGCGGTCGCTTGCACGACGGTCAACCCGTACACGCGCGAGACGCAGACCAGTAAGGCAGTGAAAGGCGCGGGCATCGGCGCGGCCGCCGGTGCGGTCGCCGGATTGCTCACGAAGGGCGACAAGCTTCAGAACGCGCTCATCGGTGCGGGCGTCGGCGCGATCGCGGGCGGCGGCGTCGGCTACTACATGGACGTGCAGGAGGCGAAACTGCGTCAACGCCTCGAGGGCACGGGCGTGAGCGTGACGCGCGTCGGCGACAACATCACGCTGAACATGCCGAGCAACATCACGTTCGCCTTGAACAGCGCGGATCTGAACGCGCAGTTCTTCAACGTATTGGAAGGCGTCGCGCTGGTGCTGAAGGAGTACAACAAGACGGTCGTCGAAGTCGCCGGACACACCGACAGCACCGGAAGCGACGACTACAACCTGAAGCTCTCGCAGCGACGCGCGGATGCGGTGGCATCGTATCTGGTCGGCCAGGGCATCAAGCGCGAGCGCTTGATCACCGTCGGTGCGGGCGAGGCGTATCCGATTGCGTCGAACGACACCGAGCAAGGCCGCGCGGCCAATCGTCGCGTCGAGCTGACGATCGTGCCGGTCACCAAGGGCTGAGGCGATCGGCAGGTATCGCAATGGGCCGGCTTCATGCCGGCCCATTTGTCTACGGCAGGTGCGCTTTGGCGACTTCGCCCAAACATCCACCAGGCCATCGCTATACCGGCGGATGCTGGTGCGGCAAGGTGAGGCTTGCGATCGATGCGGAGCCGAGCCGCGTGGGGATCTGCCATTGCCTGGATTGCCGCAAGCAGTATGGCAGCGTGTTCTACATCTTCGCGGTGTTCCCGGACACGGCGGTGACCGTGACCGGTGAGACGGCGCACTATGGCTTTCGTCACTTCTGTCCGGTGTGCGGCTCGTCCGTGTTCGACAAGCGAGGGTCCGAGGTCGAGGTCAATGTCGGCGCGCTGGATGGCGACAATCTGATCCGTCCGACGTACGAAACGTGGGTCTGCCGCAGGGAGAAGTGGTTGCCGCCGTTTCCCGTCGAGCATCGATACGAACACGATCGCGAATGACGCTCGCGTTCTTTCCACACGAACCAAAAAAAGAACCCGGCTCGCTGTGTGCGAACCGGGTTCGGCTCTATCGACGCTGAGAAGAATTCTTCTTAGGCGGGTTCGGCGATCAGACCCCGCAGCTTCTTGATCGCATTCGCCTCGATTTGGCGGATGCGCTCCGCGGAGACGCCGTAACGGTCGGCCAGCTCGTGAAGCGTGGCCTTCTGATCCGTCATCCAGCGGCTCTCGAGGATGGTGCGGCTGCGGTCGTCGAGCGTTTCCAACGCCTGCGACAAACGCTCGGCCGTATCCTCGTCCCACTGCTCGCGCTCGACCGCGACCGACGGATCCGCTTCCGGATGCGGCAGATACGTCGACGGCGAGTACGAGGTCTCGTCGTCATCCGCATCGGGCGCCGGATCGAAGGAGAGGTCGCGCGAGCTCAGGCGCTGCTCCATGTCCGTCACTTCTGCCGGCGTCACGCCGAGATCCTCTGCAATCGCACGCGTCTCGCTTTCGGTCAGCCAGCCAAGATTCTTCTTGAAGCGGCGCAAGTTGAAGAACAACTTGCGCTGCGCTTTCGTGGTCGCGATCTTGACGAGCCGCCAATTGCGCAACACGTACTCGTGAATCTCCGCGCGAATCCAATGCACGGCGAAAGAGACCAGGCGAACGCCGACGGCCGGATCGAAGCGTTTCACCGCCTTCATCAATCCGACATTGCCTTCCTGAATCAGGTCGCCGACCGGCAAACCGTAGCCTGTATAGCCTCGAGCGATGTGCACGACGAAGCGCAGGTGTGACAACACCAACTGACGGGCAGCATCGAGGTCGCCTTCCCGCCGAAAGCGATTCGCGAGCTCGATCTCTTCCTCCCGGGACAGCACCGGGATACGCGAGACCCGCTCGACGTAAGCATCGAGGCTGCCAACCGGGCCGGCGAAGACCAGGTCGGTACTCGAACGCACAAGCGCAGTACTCATTTCAAACTGTCCCTCCTGTGGGAAGTCTTGGACGGCCGGTCCGCCGCCCAGTGTTCGATCAATCCTAGCACTCGCGCCATTAGAGTGCTAACAGGTGGAGAAGTTCCGACCGCGGGTAGGCGTCGGGCGTCGGCAGAATGCGCGCAACCCCTTGCTTCTAAACGATTATCCGCCCGGAAGGTTCCGACGGATATGGGGCCGCTGGCGGGATAATCAAGTCGGCTCGATGTCCCGCAGATGCCGGGTGGCCGAAACGAACGATCCCAGCCAGCCGAGGGCCGCCCCCGCAAGGAGCAGGCGGAAGGAATCGCGCAGGTCCAGCGGCGCCAGCTGGAAACTGCTGCCATATAGGATCGCGATGCGCCCGATAGGTTCACGCAGGGCCGCGACGACCACGGCCACGATGATCCACGCGATCACCGCCCCGCCGATTCCGTACCAGAAGCCGCTGTACAAGAACGGCCGACGCACGAACGCGTCGCTTCCCCCCACGAGCTTCGTGACCTCGATTTCCGGTCGGCGATTCTGGATATCCAGGCGGATCGTGTTGCCGACGATCACGATGACGCCGATCGCGAGCACCGCCGTCGCAATCGCGATCGCGCGCCCGATCGCCGCGAGAATGGCGTCGAGCCGACCGACCCACGCGGTATCGAGCTGGACGAGCTCGACCGACGGCAATGCGCGCAGCGACTCCGTCAGGCTCGCCATGTGCTCCGGCGTGGTGTAGCCCTGCGCCGGCCGCACGATCAGCGTGTGCGGCAGCGGATTCTCGTTCAGTGCATCGAGCGTTTCGCCGAAACCGGAGTCGCGGCGGAATTCCTTCAGTGCATCCTCGGCGGTGATCAGTTCCACCTGCTCGACATCGCGCTGCTGTCGTATACGCTCGACGAGCTGCCGCGCCTCCTCCAGCGAGGTCGGCCGCTTCAGGAACACCGAAATATCCAGCGCCTGACTCCATGTGCCGGTCGCACGCTGGGCATTCGTGACGAGGACGTGCAGGCAGGTCGGCAGGGCCAGCGCGATGCCGATGACCAGCATCGTCAGTAACGTCGCGAATTTCTGCTGCGCGAGCCGTCCGAGCGATCCAACGAGCGTTTGCGCGTGCCGCACGAGCCAAGCGCTCACAACGAATCTCCTTCTTCGCGTGCCAGGAGCTTGTTCGGATCGAGCAGCGGCGGAGCGGCGGCGACTTCGGCGGACGTCGTTTCGACGAGCCGCCCGGATTCGAGCCGCACGCGGCGCACGGGGAAGTGCTCGAGCAGATACAGATCGTGGCTCGCAACGAGCACCGTGACGCCCACTTCGTTGAAGCGGCGAAAGATGTTCATCACTTCGAGCGACAGCTCCGGATCGAGATTGCCGGTCGGCTCATCCGCGATGAGCAGCGGCGGCTTGCTCACGACGGCGCGGGCGATGCCGACGCGCTGTTGCTCGCCGGTCGACAATTCCAGCGGCACGCTTTGCTCGCGGCCCAGCAGGCCGACCTGATCGAGCGCGGCGCGCACGCGCTTGCCGATTTCCTTCGTTCCGACGCCCGCGATGATCAGCGGCAGCGCCACGTTGTCGAAGATCGTGCGGTCGTGCAGCAGCTTGTGATCCTGAAAGACCATGCCGATCTGACGCCGGAACGCGGGGATCTTCGACCGGGACACACCCGAGACGTTTTGCCCGTTGACGATGAGCTGGCCGCGCGTCGGCCGTTCGATCAGCGCGATGAGCTTGAGCAGGCTCGACTTGCCGGCCCCCGAATGCCCGGTCACGAACACGATCTCGCCGCTCGCGATCTCGAGCGACAGATCGCTCAATGCCTCGCGCCCGTTCGGGTAGCGTTTGTAGACGTGGTCGAAACGAATCATTCTTGTACTGTTATACCGCTGAGACGGCGCTGTCCGACACGCGCAGCGACAGAGTACAGCGTCGACGCGGCGCTTTCGAGGACTGCGTCACGATCGTGTTCGCACAGGTCTGGTGTGTAAGGAGTCGGGTTGAAATCCGACCTACAAGAGAGGGGCGTTTCTCTGCAGGTCGGAATTCATTCCGACACCGCGATGCCGGCTGGCGACGCGCAGGGATTCAGGCGCTCTCGCGCGTTTTCAGCAGCGCGTCGACGAAGGCTTCCGCATCGAACTCGTCGAAATCCTCGGCCGCCTCGCCGATGCCGATGTAGCGGATCGGGATCTTCAGTTCGCTCGCGATCGCGAGCACGATGCCGCCCTTCGCGGTGCCGTCCAGCTTCGTCAGCACGATGCCGGTCACGCCGAGTGCATCGTTGAACAGGCGCGCCTGCTGAAGGGCGTTCTGGCCTTGGCTCGCATCGAGCACGAGCAGAATCTCGTGCGGCGCGGTGGCATCGACCCTGCCCATCACGCGCTTCACCTTCTTCAGCTCGTCCATCAGGTTCGACTGCGTGTGCAGGCGTCCCGCGGTGTCGGCGAGCAGCACATTGAACCCACGCGCTTTCGCCGCCTGCATCGCATCGAAGACGACCGCCGCGGGATCCGCCCCCGTGGCCTGCGCGATCACCGGCACATCGTTGCGCTGACCCCAGATCTGCAGCTGCTCGACCGCCGCCGCACGGAACGTGTCGCCCGCGGCGAGCATCACCTTGACGCCGTGGCGCTTGAGCTCGCGCGCCAGCTTGCCGATCGTCGTCGTCTTGCCGGCGCCGTTCACGCCGACCACGAGGATCGCGAACGGTGTCGCGTTCGAATCGATCACGAGCGGCTTCGCGACCGGTTGGAGAACCTCGAGAAGCGACGCGCGCAGCGCACCGAGCAAGGCGTTCAGATCGTCGAGCTCCTTGCGCTGCACTTTCTTGCGCAGGCCGGCGAGGATGCGCTCGGTCGTCTCCACGCCGACGTCGGCAGTGATCAAGCGCGTTTCCAGCTCGTCGAGGACGTTTTCATCGATCTTGCCGCCCGGAAGCAGATTCGCCAGATCGTACGTAAGCCAGGAATCCCCGCGATTCAGCCGCGCGCGCAGGCGCGCGAAGAAGCCGGGCTGCTCCTTCTGCGCCGGTTGCGACGTTTCGGGAGTCTCTTTGGGTTTGGATTTGAAACCGAACATGCTCGCGATTCTACTGGAAGCGATGCACGGTTCGCCCCGGCGTTATGATCCGCGCATGGCGCGCGCCGTACGGAAAAAAGCTTCGCACACTCAGACGTTGCCTCACCGGCTGAGGATCGTCGGGGGGCGCTGGCGCGGGATGCGCATCGATTTTCCGCCGATCGAGGCGATCCGGCCCACGCCCGATCGGGTGCGCGAGACGTTGTTCAATTGGCTGCAGCCGCACATCGTGGGCGCAACCTGCCTGGACCTGTTCGCGGGCAGCGGCGCGCTCGGCATCGAAGCGCTCTCGCGTGGCGCCGAGCATGTGACGTTCGTCGATCGCGAGCCGCGCATCGCGCGACACCTGAAGGCCACTCTCGAGCGACTGGGCGCGCACTGTGCGGAAGTGAAGATCGCGGATGCCGGTACCTACCTCGCGCAACCGTCGCGGCGCTTCGACGTTGTTTTCCTCGATCCGCCGTTTGCCTCGAACCTTCTGGCGGGGACGTTCGAGGGCCTCGCAAGCGGCTGGCTGAGTCCGGGCGCACTCATATATGTCGAATGCGATGCGCGTACGGAGCTTCCGCCGCTGCCGAGCGGGTGGGTCGTGCACAGGAGCAAGCGCGCAGGGCAGGTCGGCTATCATTTGTTGCGAGCGGTCGCGGCGACCGGGGAGGAATCTTCATGACGGGTGCGCTCTATCCCGGTACGTTCGATCCCATGACGAACGGCCACCACGATCTGGTGCGGCGTGCGGCCGCCATCTTCGATCGTGTGGTCGTCGCAGTAGCCGCCAATCCCAACAAGGCGCCGTTGTTCACACTGGATGAACGAGTGGAGCTGGCGCGCGAGGTGCTGCACGACATTCCCAATGTCGAGGTGACCGGTTATTCCGGCCTGACCGTCGAGTTCGCCCGGCAGAACGGCCTGGGCGTGGTGGTGCGCGGCCTGCGCGCGGTTTCCGATTTCGAGTTCGAGTTCCAGCTCGCCACCATGAGCCGGCATTTGTCGGAT
>Ga0207873_1002811_pt1 | contig 13578 bp, 11 predicted proteins | sample BGWIniCompost_FD_187373 | JGI IMG/M metagenome (GOLD analysis project Ga0207873, IMG submission 187373) | Cellulose adapted compost microbial communities from Newby Island Compost Facility, Milpitas, CA, USA - BGW Initial Compost (SPAdes)... ... | reverse complement strand
CCCGGGTTCGATTCCCGGCGCCTCCACAAAATTAAACGAGCTCGAACTCTCCTCCACACGAGGCGATTCGAGCCACCCACCAGCCACCCACCCGACAGCTCACCCGAAAGTGCGGCCCCCACCTGGGGGCGTTCCGGAGTGAGCGTGACGGGGGCCGCCAGCGGCCCCGCAGCGGCGAGCTTCATCTTCCGGTGGCGATATTCGCCCGCGGAACTACTCCGTCGAGCTCTACGGAAGCCCGTCGGACCCGCACCGAGCGCGCGCCGGCGTACACGCGTGCGGCGGCCAGTCGGAGCGGCGCCAGCAGTAGGCGTCTGGCGACAAGACGATGATGTCCCACGTGACAGGGGCTCCCACCTCGTCGAGCCGATTCTCCCCGCGCAACCGTACATGCGCGGAGACCGCATTCGCGCTCTCGACCTCGTAGACGGCCACGGGATCCGGCTCCAACAGGTGCGGCGTGACCCGCGCGTAACTGAGCGTCAGTTGCAGTCGGTCATCCGAAAAACTGATCGAGTGGGGATTCTCCTCGCAGGTCGTGCTCGGATCCGTCCAGGAGTGCGAGAGCGCAGCGACCAGCTCATCCGGCACGCGGGGTGTTCTCTCGGTGGCAACGTGACGTGTGGGCACGTCCCTTCGAGGCAGCTCAGCCGGAGGACCTGGAGCTGGCGGCTCGTCATCCCCGGTCGTCGCAACGCGCGCTGCGCAACCAGTCGAGAGGATGACCGAGACGAAAGTGCCCAGTGCGATGCGACAACGTCGGCTGAGCCTTTCCTGGGCCGAGGAGATCGACGATGTCGGAACATCACCGGCTTTCACTGTGCTGTGCATGGGGTGGCAATCATAGACTCGGGTGCCGGCGACATGCCGCTCCCCGGCGGCCACGGGCTCGTTCGTCGACCCGACACGGGGAGGCCGTGCCCCCCTCGACAGCGCTGAACGGCGTCGCGCGTTTCGGAGGGCTCTCGCGACGAGGGGCGCGCGGCCGCGCGGTGCTGGCCCGCGGGAGCGGACGGACGGCGTGCGCAGGGCCGAGAGGACCCGAACACACCACGACGACCCGAGCGACGACGAAGGTTTGCTCCGGGCTCGTCCGCACCGAGGGGCGACGCCGCCCGTTAGCACCGTCGGGGTCTCCGCGCTCGTGGTTCGACCACTTGGAGCAGAGCCGCCGACGCTCGCTGCGACCCGATGAACGCAGCGGGAGCCTTGGAGGAGCCCATCAGGCCTCCCGCAGAGGGTTCGGACCCGATGGGCGAGCGCTCGGGGCGGCGAGCGGCGTCGGCTTCCGGAGAAATTCACGAATCCTTGAATTGACAGGCCGAGCTCCTCCGTTAGAGCCTCCCTGTGGCGCGCTGCGCGGCATCGGTCGACCGGCTCGTCCCTCCTTCTCCCCGCTGCCCCAGCCTGCCCGACCCCGCTCCCGGTCCTCCACGGGCGGGTTCCTCCACGACGGGTCTCCCCACGACAGGGTTTCGCCCCATCGCGCGGGGCTCGCGGCTCCCACCCAGACGGACCCGAGGGCCCGCCCCGCCGAGCCCCGAGTCCGCGGGCAACGCCCGCAGACCGCCGCTCCCGAGACGAACGCCCCGATGGCTTTCCTGATCCTCACCACCCTCGCCCTCAGTCCCTTGGCCGCCTGGCTCGGACGGCGCTCCGCGCGCTGGGCGCAGCTGCTGGCCCTGTGGCCCCTCTTCCTCACGATCTGGTTCGCGCGGGGCTTCCACTCGGCGCTGACGAACGAACCGCTCACGGATCGGCTCTCGTGGATCCCCAGCATGGGGCTCGAGCTCTCGTTCCGTTTGGATGGCCTGAGCGGGCTGTTCGCGCTGCTCGTCACGGGGATCGGCACCTGCATCGTCGTCTACGGCGCGCACTACTTCGACGGCCATCCCTACAGCGGGCGCTTTCAGGCCACCCTCTTCGGGTTCATGACCGCCATGCTCGGGGTGGTCCTCACCGACAACGTCCTGGCGCTCTTCGTCTTCTGGGAGCTCACGGGGTTCACCTCGTTTCTGCTCATCGGCTTCTCTCACCGGAAATCCGAGTCGCGCCGCTCCGCGATCCAGGCCCTCATCGTCACCGGCAGCGGAGGACTGGCGCTGCTCGCCGCCGCCGCCTTGCTCGTCCAGGTCACGGGCAGCGAGTCCCTGTTCACTCACACGCAGAGCGGCGAGCTGCTCCGCGCCCATCCCCTCTACCTCCCCATCGTCCTGTGCCTGCTGCTCGCGGCCTTCACGAAGTCGGCGCAGTTCCCCTTCCACTTCTGGCTCCCGGGCGCGATGGCGGCCCCGACGCCCGTCAGCGCCTATCTGCACTCGGCCACCATGGTGAAGGCGGGGGTCTACCTGGTCGCGCGCATGAGCCCCGCCGTCGGCGGCACCCAGCTCTGGAACTGGACGATCGCCGCCGTGGGCGCCTTCACCATGCTCGGCGCCGCCTACCGCGCGGTGCAGGAGACGGACCTCAAGAAGATCCTCGCCTACTCCACCGTGAGCGCGCTGGGCACGATCTTCTTCCTGCTCGGGCTCGGCACGCCGGCGACGCTCACCGCCGCGGTCGGCTACATCGTCGCTCACGCTTGCTACAAGGGGACCCTCTTCCTCGTCACCGGGATCATCGATCACCAGACGGGGACCCGCGACGTCGCCCGGCTCGCGGGGCTCCGCCGCGTCCTGCCGGTGACCGCCGTGGCCGGCGGGCTCGCCGCGTTGTCGATGATGGGGTTGCCGCCCTTCTTCGGCTTCCTCGCCAAGGAGATCGCTTACGAGGCCGTGCTCGCGCAGCCGCTGATCCCCCAGGTCGCGCTCGGCGCCCTCGTCCTGGCGAGCGCGCTGCTCGGTCTCTGCGGGCTCCTCGTGGGCTACGCGCCCTTCGTGGGTGAGCTCCCCCAGGACCTCCGTGAGACCCGCCGCGCGTCCCCCGGCCTCTGGCTGGGTCCCCTGCTCCTGGGCACCCTGGGCACCCTGGGGCTGTTCGCGGGGGCGCTCTCCACGCCCCTCGAGTTCGCCGCCCGCAGCGTCGTCGGACGAGCCCTCCCCCTCGAGCTCGCCCTCTGGCACGGCGTGACCCCGCCGCTGTTGCTCAGCGTCGCCACCGTCGCCCTCACCCTGCTGCTGTACTGGCAGCGGCGCGGCATCCGGCGCTTCGCGCGCCCCCGCGGCCTGAACACCGCGCGGCTCTACGACGGGGCCGTCGGCGTCCTCGACTGGATCAGCCTGCGCATCTCCCGGCCGCTCCAGGACGCCTCCCTCAGCACCTACGTCCTCGTCTTCGTGGTCACCACGGGCGCCCTCATCGGCACCGGGCTGTCGCTGAGCATCCGGGTCCACCTCCCGTCCCTCGTGCCGCTCCGCACCTACGAGGTGTTGATCGTGCTCTTGGTGGTCGCCGCCGCGATCACCGCGGTGCGCGCGCGCACGACGATGACCGCCGTGCTGTCCCTGGGCACCGCTGGTTACGGCGTCGCCCTCACCTTCCTCCTCTATGGAGCGCCGGATCTGGCGATGACCCAGTTCTCGGTGGAGACGCTCACGGCCATCATCTTCGTGTTCGTCTTCTGGCAGTTCCCCAAGGTGGAGGAGACCACCTCACGGGTGGCGCGGATCCGAGACGGCGTCGTGTCGATGGCGTTCGGCTGGTACATCTTCGTCCTCACCCTGGTGACGGCCATCAACCCGACGAGCTCGGGTCTCAGCAGCTTCTACGCCGAGGCCGCGCCGACCCTCGCCCATGGCCGCAACATCGTGAACGTGATCCTGGTCGACTTCCGCGCCCTCGACACGCTGGGCGAGATCACGGTCCTGGTGACGGCGGCGGTCGGCGTCGCGGCGCTCCTCCACATCGCTAGCCAGGAGAAGCTCGCCCGATGAACTCCATCATCCTCCGCACCGCCGCGCGGGTGCTCATGCCCCTCCTGCTCATGTTCGCCGTGTTCCTGCTCCTGCGCGGGCACAACCTGCCCGGCGGTGGCTTCGTGGCCGGGCTCATCGTCGCGATCGCCTTCGTCCTGCGGATGCTCGCCGACGGGATCGAGGCGGCGCGCAAGGCCCTGCTCGTCGATCCCTGGAGTCTGCTCAGCGTCGGCCTCTTGGTGGCGCTCGCGAGCGGCCTCATCCCCGTCGCCTTCGGGTTGCCGTTCTTGACGGCGTGCTGGGCGGAGCTGGGTCCGCCCGAGTGGGGGCTGCTCGTCGGCACACCGCTCCTCTTCGACATCGGCGTCTGCCTGGTCGTCATCGGGGTCGTCCTCACCATGACCTTCCGCCTCGCCGAGGATTGAACCGTGGAACTCCTCTTCGCCCTCACAGCAGGCGTGCTCTACGCCTCCGGTCTCTACCTGATGCTGCGTCGCCGCCTGGCGCAGCTCATCATCGGGCTGGGGTTGCTCACCAACGGCACGAACATCCTCATCTTCACCTCGGGCGGTCTCACCCGCACCAACGCTCCGGTGCTGGCCGCCGACGCGCTCGAGACCACCGAGCCCTTCGCGGATCCGGTGCCGCAGGCCCTCATCCTGACCGCCATCGTCATCGGCTTCGGCGTGCTCGCGTTCTCACTCGTGCTCGCCCACCAGGTCCACCGCTCGAGCGGCACGGACGACGTAGGAGACCGCCAGTAGATGCTCCTCATCCTCCCCATCATCGTGCCGATGCTCACGGCCGCCCTGCTGCTGCTCGTCCGGCACAGGGGCGTCCAGCGCTGGATGGCCTTCCTGGGCTCGATGACCCACCTGGGTTGCGGCATCGCCCTGTTCCGCCTCGTCCAGTCGGAGGGCATCCAGGTCCTGCAGAGCGGCTCCTGGAAGGCGCCCTTCGGGATCGTCCTGGTCGCCGACACGCTGACCACCCTGCTGGTGATCGCCGTCGGCGTCGTCGGCGCGGCGACCACTGCCTTCGGCTTCGCGGGGGTGGATCCTCGCCGCGAGTCCGGGGGCTACCACTCCCTGTTCATGGTCCTGCTCATGGGGGTGTCGGGAGCGTTCCTCACGGGGGACCTCTTCAACCTCTACGTGTGGTTCGAGGTGATGCTCGTGGCGTCCTTCGTCCTCATGGCGCTCCACCGCACGAAGGAGCAGGTCCGGGCTGCGTTCACCTACGTCACCCTGAACCTCCTGGCCTCGGCCATCCTGCTCACGGCCCTCGGCTTGCTCTACGGACAGTCGGGGACGCTGAACATGGCCGACCTCTCCCGGCAGTGGAGCACCGCGGGGCCGCCCCCCTTGCACCTGCCGCTCGCCCTGCTCTTCCTCACGGCCTTCGGGATCAAGGCGGCGCTCTTCCCCTGGTTCTTCTGGCTGCCCGCCTCCTATCACACGCCGCCGGCCGCCATCAGCGCCATCTTCGCGGGGCTGCTCACCAAGGTGGGCGTCTACTCGATGATCCGCGTCTTCACGCTGCTCTTCCAGCGCGTGTCGCCCGGGATCTACACGCTCATCCTCGTGCTGTCCGCGGTGACCATGGTGGTCGGGGTGACCTGCGCGTTGACCCAGCGGGATTTCCGCCGGGTGCTCTCCTTCAACCTGGTCGGACACATCGGCTACACGACCCTGGGCTTGGGCCTGCTGAGCCCGGTCGCGCTGGCCGGCTCGTTGCTCTACGTCCTGCACCACATCGTCGCCATCACGAACCTCTACCTGGTGGGCGGCATCTTCCTCCGGGTCCGCAGGACCACCGATTTCGCCAGTCTGGGCTCCCTCTACCGAACCCACCCCTACGTGGCGTTGCTCTCGCTGGTCCCCATCTTCGCCCTCGCGGGGGTGCCGCCCCTGTCCGGCTTCATCGCCAAAATCGTCCTGGTGCAGGCCAGCTTCGCGCAAGGTGTCTACTGGGCCGGCGGGATCGCCCTGTTCGTCGGGCTCCTGAGCGTGCTCTCCATGGCGCGCCTCTGGGACGAGTCGTTCTGGAAGGACGCCCCGGACGGCGTCGACAAGGCGAGCCCGACGTGGAAGCAGCTCCTGCCCATCGGCGCCCTCACCCTGCTCTCCCTCGGCATTTCCGTGGGGGCGGAGCCGCTGCTCGACATGACCTCTCGCGTCGCTGGAGACTTGCTGGAGCCGAGCGCCTACGTGCGCGCCGTCCTGGACGGAGATGGATGATCCATGCTGCTGGGTAACCTCCTCCTCGCCATCGCCTGGGCCGCCCTCCAGGGTGAGTTCTCCCTGAAGAACCTCCTCATCGGCTACGGGCTCGGCTACCTGATCATCGCCGGGCTCACTCGCGGGGGCGTGCTGCCCCCGGGCTACCGCAACAAGGTCCACGCGGTGCTGTCGCTCGCCGCGTTCCTCTTTTGGGCCTTCATGATCGCGAATCTACGGATGGCCATCGACGTCATGCGCCCCGTCCGCCACATGAAGCCAGGGATCGTGCAGATCCCGCTCGACGCTGAGACGGACTACGAGCTGCTCCTCCTGAGCACGCTCATCAACCTCACGCCCGGCACGATCTCCCTCGACATCTCGAAGGACAACAAGATCCTCTACCTGCACGTCATGCACGTCGCCGACGCGGACGCCGTGCGCCGCGAGATCAAGCACAACTTCGAGCGCCGCGTCCTCGAGGTCCTGCGTTGAGCCCCCAGGAGCACCGCCCATGCTGAACGTCGTGATGAAAATCGTGCTGGTGCTGCTCGGCGTCGCGCTGCTCCTCAGCTTCTCCCGCCTCATCCGCGGCCCGAAGCTGCAGGATCGCATCGTCGCGGTCGACCTCATCGCTGTGCTCACCGTGGGCGTCATCGTCGCCGCCGCCGCGGGCACCGGGCAGCAGTTCCTGCTCGACGCCGCCAGCGTGATCGTCCTGGTCGGCTTCCTGGGTACGGTCGCCTACTCCTGGTACGTGGAGAAGGAGAGCCAGCAGTGATCCTCTCGGAGATCCTCACCGCCTTCTTTCTGCTCGTGGGCGCCATCTTGGCGCTGCTGGCTGCCGTCGGGATGGTGCGCTTGCCGGACACCTTCTTGCGGATGCAGGCCTCCGCGAAGGCGTCCACCCTCGGGCTGGCCTGTCTCCTCGTCGGCGCCGCCTTCCAGCTGACGGACGTCTCCTCCATCATCCGCCTGGGTGCGATCGCCGCCTTCGTCATGTTGACGGCGCCGCTCTCGGCCCACGTCGTGGCCCGCGCCACCCTCCGCCGCGGCACTCGGCTCTGGAGCGGCAGCGTGTTGAACGAGTACGAGTACGAGCCCGCGAGCGCCCCCGAACGCGCCTCCTCCCCCCACTCCGCGGGCTCCGAGTCCACGGACTCCGAGTCGTCCGCGCCGGGCTCGCTCCATCCTCCTCCCGCGCCTCGCCCCTCCTCCCCTCCCTCCGCCGCCCCGGATGCCCGGAAGGACGCGGGCTCCCCCCAAGAGCCCACGTCGAAGACCGATCCCGCTCCCCCCGCGCCGGAAGGCGGCCCCCCCAGCTCTCAACGCTCCGCGCTCGCCCCCGCTCTCGCCGAAGAGTCCCTGGAAGAAACGGCGACCTCGGATCCCCCGAGCGCCCCCGAGCGCCCCTGAGCGGCACGGCGACCGCGAGGGGCGCCATGGGCGGCCGAGGGGCATTGCGCGGTTTCCGCGGCGCGCGCCGCCCCTGCACACCGGACGTGTTCCCGTCCTCCCGGAGCTGTATGGCCTGAGAGGGCCCGTGGACGTCGAAGCGCAGTGTGGCTCTCTCGCTGGCGCTGCCACCCTCTCCCTCGAGTCGGTCGATGCGCTCGCCCGCCGCGCTCGCCGCGCTTCGGGTCCTGCGCGTCGCCGCTCGTTTCCCTTCACACGAATCCCTCACCCTTCACTCGCCTGGGTCGCGGTTCCTCCGCACGGGCGAGTCGACCGCGTCCAGAGCGTCCACTTCTCACTCGACCTCGCCCCCGGGAGCCGCGGACCGGCCCACTGGCCGGCGCTCCCTGGGGCGGCACGGCGTCGTCGAAGCCGCGCGAGAGCCGCCGTGCTTTCGGCTTGACCACGATCCACCCGTCGATGAGGATGCACGGGCATCGGTCTCTTATGGCAGAGGGCAACCGCATCGGTCCCTATCGCATCTTCGAAGCGATAGGGCAGGGTGGCATGGGAGTGGTTTACCGCGCCCGCCACGTCGCATCGCACCGAGCGGTCGCCCTCAAGACGGTGCGCTCGGCCGACTACCTCAGCCTCAATGGATTGCGGCGGGAAATTCTCGCCCTGACCACCATTCGCCATCCGGGCATCGTGCGCATGGTCGATCACGGCACGCACGAGGGACTGCCCTGGTATGCGATGGACTTGCTGGAAGGCGAGACCCTGCGGCGCTTCGGCGAACGGATCTGGAGTCCGTTTCGCAGTCAGCCCACCCAGCGCCTCTACCACACTCATACACCGACGGAGGAGACGCCGGATGCCGTCGAGGCCAGCTCTGCCGTCGCTCTCGACGCGGCAAACGTCGAGCGACCGCCGGCGGCAGGCGGCGAGCTCGGCATGGTGCTCAGCATCATGCGGCGCGTCTGCGCCACCCTCGCGTTCTTGCACGGCGAGGGGTTCATCAATGGTGACCTGAAGCCGGAGAACACCCTGCTGGTCGATGGCGCACCCGTCCTCATCGACTTTGGTCTCGCGGCGCATCACCCCGGCGGTTCGGGCCGCGAATGGCTCGAAGCGCAACAGGCGATGTGGGGGACCCTCGACTACATGCCGCCCGAGCGCATTCGTGGGGAGTTGGTCGATGCCCGCAGTGACCTCTACTCCGTCGGGTGCATCCTTTACGAGCTCATCGTCGGTGAGCCCCCGTTCACCGGATCCCCTCCGTCTCGCATGCGGCAGCACCAGTTCCAGCCGCCGGTGCCCCCTTCGGAGCGGGTCGAAGGTGTCCCACCGGACCTCGACCGGACCATCCTGAAGCTCCTCTCGAAAGAGATGTCGGATCGGTTCGGGTACGCCGACGAAGTCGCGACCGTGCTCGGCGACATCGCGCAGGAAAATCGCCGGCTTACCAACTATCCGCCTGGGCGGGCGTACCTGTACCGCCCACGCTTCGTGGGCCGATCGAGCGAGCTGGCGCAGCTGGTCTCGCTCCGCGAGCGCGCCGCCACCGGGATGGGCGCTTTCGTCCTCATCGGTGGGGAGAGCGGCGTCGGAAAGACGCGCCTGGCGATGGAGTTGACGCGCATCCTCCCCAGCTCGCGCATGCGGGTCGTCACGAGCGCAGCCGCGCCCCTTGGCAACTCCGGCGCAGGCCGCGTCCCGCCCCTGCACGCGGTGCGATCCTTGTTGCGGGCGGTCGCCGATTACTGTCAGGAGGCCGGCGCAGACGCCACCGACCGGATCCTGGGTCCCCGTCGCTCGGTGCTCGCGCTCTACGAGCCCCTGCTCGCCCACGTCCCGGCTCACGACGCCCTCGAGCCCGTCGCGCCGCTCCCGGTGGAGCCGGCACGCCAACGCCTCTTCCGCTATCTGACGGAAACCCTCACCGCGTTCTCCCAAGAGAAGCCCCTCTTGTGGGTGCTCGACGACGTCGGCTGGGCCGATGAGCTGTCCCTGGCCTACCTGGCCAGCATGTCGCGCTCCGACGTCGAGAACAGCTGGCTCTTCATCGTCGGAACGTACCGCAGTGAGGAGGTGTCCGACCCTCTCTCGGCCCTGCTGGAGTTGCCTCACGTCAGCACCCTGGAACTCGAGCGCCTCGATGCCGCAGAGGTCCGCACGATGATCCGCGACATGTTGGCCCTGCCGAACCCCCTCGAGCGGTTCATCACGTTCGTCGAGCGGCAGACCGAGGGCAACCCGTTCTTCGTCGCCGAGTACCTCCGCGCGGCCGTCACCGATCGAATCCTCTACCGTGACCAGGACGCGTGGTGCATGCCCGACCAGCCTCCCGAGTCTGGCCGCACCATCGAGTCCCTGCCCTTGCCGCGCGCGCTGCGCGACCTGGTCGACCGACGCCTCCACATGCTCTCCCCCGCGGCGCTCCAGACGGGGCTCGCCGCCGCCGTCCTGGGCCGCGAACTGTCCATCGACGTGCTGCGAGAGGTCTCGAAGACGACCGAGGAGACCTTCGCTGCCGCCCTCGGGGAGCTCATCCGCTGCCAGGTGCTCGAGTCGCTGGGAGGCGGTGAGGTCCGCTTCGCCCACGACAAGCTGCGCGAAGTTGCCTACGGCCAAATTCCCTCCGACCAGCTGTGCGAGCTTCACTCCCTGGCCGCCGACGCGCTCGAGTCCCGCTGGAGCGACAACCCCGACTGGTGGGCAACGCTCGCGCACCACCACACCCACGCACAGCAAGTCGAGCAGGGGGCTCGCTATCTCAAGCTGGCCGCCGACCACGCGCGCGACACCCACGCCAACGCCGAGGCCATCGCGCTCTATCGCGCTGCCATCGAGCAAGCGCAGCGGGTCCTCCTGCGTCTCTCCGCCGACGCGGCGCAGTGGCAACGGACCATGGCCGAGCTGCACGAGGCCCTGGGAGACGTGCTGAGCCTCGCAGCGCGACGCGACGAAGCGCGCACCGCCTACGCCGAGGCCCTGACAGCCAATCCCCACTGCACGCCGGCTCAAGTCGCCCGTCTACACCGAAAGACCGGCAAGACGTGGGAAGCCCAACACCAACACGATGACGCGCTGGAGTGCTATGCGCAGGCGGAACGAGCGCTCGGCGGCGCGAGCGGGACGCCCGACACCCTCTCCCCCGAAGAACGAAACGAGTGGATCATGGTCCACATCGACGAACTCTGGGTATACTACTGGATCGGTAATACGCATCAAATGGAAGCGATCGTCCAGCGCCTGAGGCCCGTCGTCGACCGACATGGGTCCGCTCAGCACCGCGTGCGGTTCTATCAAAGTCAGCTGCAGCTCAACTTGCGGCGCGATCGGTACGTCACCACGGAAGAGACGCTCGCCTACGCCCATGCCGCCGTCGCGGTGTGCGAAGAATACGGTGTCATCGAGGGATTGCCGATGGCACGCTTCAACCTCGGGTTCGTGCTCCTTTGGCAAGACTCGTTCGAGGAGGCGATGGTCGAACTGCGCGCCGCCCTGGAGCTCGCGGAACGGGCGGGTGACATTGCACATTGCGCACGCTGCCTGAGCTACTTGACGCTAGCGGCGCGGCGCTTGGGGCGCGTCGAGGAGACCGCCAAATACGCGGAACAGAGCGCTCGCGCCGCCCATGCTGGCGACATGCGCGACTACGTAGCAGCGGCTCATGCTCACCGGTCGTGGGTGGCGCTGAAAACCGGGGTGATCGACGCCGCGCGTACTCACGCAGAAGCAGCAGTCTCCATCTGGAGCGACCTGGCGCTTGCCTTCCCGATGCAGTGGATCGCGACACTAACGTTGCTGTACCTGGACTTGAAAGAGGACGCCGTCGATCGTGCTTTGGAGCGCGTCGACACACTGCTCGCCCACACGCAGCAGCCACTCCCCGGCGATGCGATGGACGCGCTGGCGCGCGCCGCCCGGTTTCGTGATGCACGCGAACCATCTTCCGCCCGATCAGCGCTCGCGACAGCCCTGCGCCACCTCGAGAGCTCTGGATACCTGTGAACCAACCCGAAGGACCAAGCGATGGCCGACTATTATCTACACGTCGAACTTCTCGTAGAGGAGAAGAACGCCCAGGATTTCGAGAACGTCGTCAACGACCCTAGACTTCGCGAAATCTTCGCGCCATTCGGCTGGAAGTTGCGATATGGGCTGCGGGGGCGGAAGCCCCGCAGCCTGGAGCGAGGACGCGAGCGCGGTTCACGGACGTTGGCAAAGGGAAGCACACAGACCGAGAACTGTGTCCGCTTCGTGAACATCTGGGACGTCCCCGATCCTCCTGGCCTCGCGGAGGTCATGCAAAGGTTGACGGATGACAACGTGTACGTAGCGGCGAACAGCATCGTCGTTCGCGAGATCCAGAACTTGGTGTCCGTCGCCCGTCCACCTTCGCCTGCCGGCAACACGGGAACGTTCATCGAAGTCCATCGTCGATTCCCGGTGCGGAATCTCGGAGCCTTCGTGTACAAGAGCGGCATCCCCGTACCGCTCCTGGAATCGAACGGATGGATCAACTGTGGCGCGTATCAAGCGTTGACCGGTCCGCTCAACAGCGTGACCGAGGTCTGGTACACTGAAAACCGCTTCGAGAACACCCCCGGGACGTTCTACGAGCTGGTCCGCAAAGCGGGCGGCTTGAACGGGAGCGGGCCCTGGATGGAGAAGATCTGCGAAGAACTCGACACGCTACCCGATCAAGAGTGGCGCGACACAATGGACTCCTATTTGAAATGAGCCAACCCATGATTCTAGTCGTTGGATCTACCGGTCTACTCGGACGAGAGATCGTTCGCTTACTCAGAGCCGCCGACGTGCCTGTGAGGGCGCTCGTTCGCGCATCTTCCGACTCATCCGTCCAAGCCACCCTGCGAGAGCAGGGTGCCGAAACGGTAGTTGGGGATCTCAAGTCGCCAGACTCTTTGGCAGCCGCGTGTGACGGCGTGCGCGCCGTAATCAGCACGGCCAGCGCGACGCTCTCTCGACAACCAGGCGACTCGATCGAGTCTGTCGACGAACAGGGACACCTCGCTCTGGTCAACGCCGCCCGCAATGCACGGGTCGACCATTTCGTCCACGTGTCGTTCGCTCCTCTGCATGTCGACTGCGCTCTGCAGCGGGCGAAGCGCACCGTCGAGCGCGCCGTCGAGGAGAGTGAGATGGCGCACACCATCCTCCAACCGCTCGACTTCATGGAAGTCTGGCTGAGCCCCGCCTTGGGATTCGACCCGGTGCATGGCAAGGCCCGCATCCTGGGTGACGGGCAACAACCGGTCAACTGGGTGTCCTTCCTCGACGTGGCGCGCTTCGCGGTAGCGGCTTTGGAAGTCCCCGCCCTCCGGGACAAGACGTTGCCGCTGGGAGGCCCTGACGCTCTGAGCCAACTCGACGTGGTCCGCCTGTTCGAGCAGCTGGGGGGCCCAAAGGTCGAGCTGGAGTTCGTTCCCGAGGGGGCCTTGGAAGCCCAGCTCGCGGGAGCCCAAAACCCAATCGAGGAGGCATTCGCAGCGCTGATGCTGAACACCGCGCGGGGCTATCGAGCCTCCCCTCGTGCGGCATTGGAATTGGTCCCCGGTCGAATGATGACGGTTCGTGAGTTCGCGACCCGTCAACTGAAGAATGCGCAACAACAATAGGAGGAGCTACCATGTCCAACGAAACGAAACCGACACCCGACCTGGACCACCCCAGGAACACGATCATCATCGCCGCTGAAGACGGCAAGTACTACAAACTCACTGGTAGTCAGTGGCAGGAGCATGGCACACCGATCACACCAGCGGAGCAAGGTGTCGTTGATCAGCTGATCGAATGGGGCTCCTACCTCGCCTTCATCCCGACGGAGAGGTACGTCGGCATCGGGTCGGTGTGCACCATCGTCAATTTGAAGAGCATCCTGCAGAACAACCCGAGCAAGGACACCGAGGAAGGCGGAGGCGGCCAATAACGGCGCAGCGCCCAGCGCCGCGCGGCGAAAGACCGGGAGCATCGGTTCCTGGCATCGCCGGTATCTTAACGGACCAGGACGCCCGCCGATCTCGGGTTTTGGCTTCGTTTCCGCTGCGCTCCGGTGCTCAAGTACCCACGTACGTTCCGCT
>Ga0207873_1002810_pt1 | contig 13578 bp, 12 predicted proteins | sample BGWIniCompost_FD_187373 | JGI IMG/M metagenome (GOLD analysis project Ga0207873, IMG submission 187373) | Cellulose adapted compost microbial communities from Newby Island Compost Facility, Milpitas, CA, USA - BGW Initial Compost (SPAdes)... ... | reverse complement strand
CCGGAAAGATTGGAAACGTTGAGGATGCGATCATCTCAGCCACCGGGTATACCGGTTCAGGTGGCTTCGAGCTTTTTGTGCCGCGAGAAAAGGCCGCGCCACTGTGGGACGCTATTCTTGAAACAGGCAAAAACGCCGGATTAAAACCTGTAGGCCTCGGGGCCCGCGATACGCTGAGGCTGGAAATGGGTTTTTGCCTTTACGGACATGAATTGAACGACGAAACCACCCCTTTAGAAGCGGGACTTGGCTGGATCGTAAAACTGCATAAGGATTTTCTGGGAGTAAACAAATTAAGGGAACAAAAGGAAAAGGGCCTTCCCAAAAAACTGATTGGGTTTGAAATGATTGATAAGGGGATACCTAGGCAAGTATACGATCTGCTGAACGAGCGGGAAGAACGCATAGGCGCAGTTACTTCCGGAACGCAGGGACCGTCGCTTGGCGTAGGCATCGGAATGGGATACGTGAAACCAGAATATGCCGTTCCCGGGTCCCGGCTGCTGGTCAGAGTGAGAAATAAAGTTTTGGCGGCGCGGGTTGTCAAGACGCCCTTTTATAAGAGCAACTAAAATGAAAAAGCCGGTAGAGGTCTGCCTGTCTCCCCTGTCGCTTGGGCTTTATTCGCTATCCGGAAAGATCGTCGTTGTGGTGGACATCTTCAGGGCTTCGGCCACCATCATAACCGCCTTGGCAAACGGAGCTACAAAAATCAAGGCGGTTTCTACCGTAGAAGAAGCGTTGGATTTTCAAAAACGGGGCTACCTTGCCGCCGGGGAAAGAGGCGGCCGGAAAGTGGAAGGGTTTGACCTCGGCAATTCTCCCCTCGATTGCACGCCAAACGTCGTAGGACAAAAACCGGTCGTATTAACGACCACCAACGGAACCCGCTCAATCAACGCTTCCATGAGCGCAAAGGCCGTGGCAGTCGGTTCTTTTCTAAATATCTCAGCGCTCGTCCATTACCTAAAATCATCCGAATGCCCAATTCTGATCCTGTGCGCCGGGTGGAAAGATTTTGTCAACCTGGAGGACACCATGTTTGCCGGCGCGCTTATCGAAGAGCTGGGAGACGATTGTATTGCTGATTCCGACAGCTCCAAATTGGCGCTGGAGCTTTATCGCAAACATCGGAATGACATACTTTCGTTTCTGCGCGATTCCGATCATGCCCGCAGGCTGATCCGGATCGGGTATGAAAAAGACCTGGCATATTGCCTCTCGAGAGATTCATTTCCCATAAACGCAATGGTAATTGATGGGGAAATCGTCGCGGTTGGCTGATATCCTTTCATTCGCCTTTCAGCTTCGGATTCTCTTTGTGCCGGTTCTTGTCGCGCGCAGTTTTTTTCTCCAGGTTTTTTGAAAACGCTTCTGACAAGTTGACCCCCGTTTGATTAGCCAGGCAAATCAACACCCACAACACGTCGGCCATTTCATCCGCCAAGTCTTTGCGTTTATCTGTTTCTTTAAAGGATTGCTCGCCATACCTGCGGGCGATTATCCGGGCCACCTCCCCCACTTCTTCCGTAAGTATGGCCATATTGGTCAATTCGTTGAAATACCTGACGCCGTGGGTTTTGATCCACTCGTCCACTTTAGCCTGCGCCTCCTCGATGGTCATGCAATTTTATTTTTATAGCTTTCTACTTATGGTAATCTGATTTCTTTCCGTAGGCTATTTCCGGTCCTTTGTATCAATAATGATCGTCACCGGGCCGTCGTTTACCAGCGACACTTCCATGTATGCGCCAAATTCGCCAGTGACGACAGGCTTTCCAAGATCTTCATCCAGCTTCCCCGTGAATTCATTATACAGGGGAATCGCGATTTCCGGCTTAGCCGCTTTGATGAACGATGGCCGGTTGCCCTTTTTCGTGCTCGCATGAAGTGTAAACTGGCTCACAAGCAATATTTCTCCGCCTACTTCCAGTGCGCTTAGATTCATCACGCCATACCCATCGTCGAATATCCGAAGATTGACGATTTTCCTGCTAAGCCATTCAATGTCTTCGCGGCCGTCGGCGTCCTCGATTCCCAATAAGACCAACAACCCTTTTCCTATCGCCCTTGTTTCTCCCCCATTTATCCTGACGGAGGCATTTTTCACTCTCTGAATTACCGCAATCATTCAGATTAATCGTTGAATCCGTAAAGATAAATCAAAAGCGAAAGCGAAAGGGAATCGCCCAGCACGCTTAATAACACAGCGTATAATTTTGCTTCACATACAATGGCCTGAAAAATACAAGGCCGGAATCGAACAAGTCGATGGTGAGAGAGACTTTCTCGTGCGACCTGACTTTTTCCCAGGCTTTCGCCATCCCTTTGGACCAATGAATATCGTCAAAGACAAATACGGATTTTTCATGAGCCTTCTGCATGCAAAGATTGAAGTAATTCAGCGTGGCTTCATAGGTGTGGTTTGCGTCGAAATAGACAAAATCGACGGATGGAAGCTTTGACACCAGGCATGGGAGAACGCGGTCGATATTTCCTTTCAGAAGGTTAATGTTCAGGTCTTTGAAACGGTCAAAAACTTCCTTTGCAATTCCGGCAGTCTGCGGACAACCCTCGATGGTAAAAACCCGCGCCATTTTATGCGCCGAAGCCAGATAAAGGGTATTGACGCCCACGCTCGACCCCAGCTCGATGATATATTCATGGTTGAAAAACCTGATCAGGCGGTTAAATAGCCTGGATTGTTTTGGCGACGTAACGCTCTGCCGCGCAATCTGTCCAACAGTCTTAACCGGCTTCCTATATACCGCCGATCCCGCCCCAAGATCGGTTATATGAAGCTTCCTGCGGTCGGCGCGAAGTTGGTTTCTCAGCTGCTCATATTCCTTGAATTCCTTCGATTGGATGTCGGGCTTGATAATCCTGGAATAGAGGTCATATATATAAGGCGAATGCAGCGAATGTTCGTCCACTGCATTAAGAATATAGTTCAGATACCTGAAAGCGACAAAAATTGGCTGCATGAATACTTCAAACGCGCTGAATAGTCAATGCCGGCGCTAATTTAATCGGAAAGGAACAATCATTAAAAACTCGGGGATAGCGACGTGGAAAATCCGTCCGTCGGACACTCTTTCCATCGTGTAAGAACCGCTCATTTTTCCTATGCCTGATTTCAAATTGCATCCCGATACATACTGGTGAATTTGTCCAGACTCCAATATGGGTTGACGGCCCACTACTCCTTCTCCCTCTACCTCCCTTGTCAGATTGCCGGCGTCGTGAATAAACCAATGTCTGCGCTTCAACTGAATGGTGTTTTCGCTTTTGTTTTCGATGGTGATTTTGTAGGTAAATACATAATGAAATTGCCGGGGGCTTGAATAATCGGGTTGGAACTCTGTCTCTACGGTCACCTTTACCCCTTCCGTTATTGCCGTTACCATATGCTAATCGGGTTATCTTTGCAATCTTTACCTTAATAACGACTATTTTCCGTATAGGTTTTCATTATATCCCGATTCGCCCTAATTTTATAACCGGTAAAAAGCAATCCTATGGATGTTAAGATTGAAGCTTCCTGGAAATCGAGGCTGACCGCCGAATTTGAAAAAGAATACTTCCATAACCTGGTAAATTTCGTAAAAGAGGAATACCGGAGTACGACGGTTTATCCTCCAGGGCGGCTCATTTTCAGCGCTTTCGACCACTGCAGTTTTGACGATCTTAAGGTGGCGATCATTGGCCAGGATCCTTACCATGGCCCGGGACAGGCCAACGGCCTATGTTTTTCGGTAAACGACGGCGTCGATATCCCCCCGTCGCTGGCAAACATTTTTAAAGAAATACAAAACGATCTCGGCAAGGAGCCGCCCAAAACCGGCAACCTGGAAAGATGGGCCGATCAGGGCGTATTGCTGTTAAACGCCACGCTCACCGTGCGAGCCAACTCCGCCGGCTCGCATCAAAACCGCGGTTGGGAAGAATTTACCGACGCGGTAATACGGATCATATCGGAAGAAAAAGAAGGCGTGGTCTTTATGCTTTGGGGCGCATACGCGCAACGAAAAGGCGCCGTAATCGATCGCAACAAACACCTTGTTCTGTCGGCCGCGCATCCTTCCCCGCTGTCTTGCAGGGGATTCTTTGGTTGCCGGCATTTCAGCAAGGCCAACGAATATCTGATCGCCCGGGGCAAGGAGCCGATCGACTGGTGAACCGCCGCGCTCGCGCGGAAGACGCCGCATGATCTGCCAAAAAAGATATGGCAATTTAAACCTGAAAAACGACACGCAATTGAAAAACTTTAAACTATATAGCTCTTCCGCAGGATCTGGAAAAACTTTCACCCTTGCGCGGTCGTTTCTTCAACTGACTGTCCGCAATCCTTCTTTATACAAAAGCATTCTCGCCGTCACATTCACCAACAAAGCCGCGTGGGAAATGAAAAGCAGGATTATGCTTTATCTGCATCAGCTTGCAACCGGCCGTGATTGTCCTGTTCTGGAGCCGCTGATCGAAGAAACAGGGTTATCAGAGGAAAAGATCAGGGCAAATGCGGGCGCAGCCCTTTCAAATATCCTGCATAATTACCCCCTGTTTTCTGTAAAAACCATCGACAGCTTTTTTCAGAATGTGGTGCAGGCGTTTGCCAAGGAGCTTGGGTTGCAGGGCGGATTTGAAATTGAACTGGACGAAGAGAAGGTCCTCAACGACCTTGTGGACCGTATGATGCTCGACGCCGGACAAAATAAAGACCTCACGGAATGGTTGATCCGGTTTACGGAAGCAAGATTAAGCGAAGGCAAATCATGGGATATCCGGGAAGAGATCAAGAAGCTGGCATGGGAGATTTTCAACGAACATTTCAAGATATTCGGCCTGGACATCCGGAAAAAAAAGCGGGCGGTTCCGGATTTGCTTAAAGAGGTCTCCGCCATCGCGACAAAGTTTGAGAATGAACTCGCCTCGCTTGGGAAAAAGGCCTGGTCGATGGCTAAAGCCAAAAACCTGACTCTCCAGGATTTCAGCTACGGTTCTACAGGCGCCATGGGCTATCTGCAAAAACTGGCGCAAGGATATATAGGTGCGCCGGGCGTGCGTTTTGTCAAGGCCGTCTCCGCCCCGGAAGATCTTGTAAAGAAAAAAGATCCCAACCGCGATGCGATTATCGCCCTGTACGAGGCGGGATTGAAAGATATCATGAACAGGACGCTGGAAATGTTCGAGCGCGATTATCCGGTCTATCTTTCAGCGCTCGCCATCAAGCGGTACATCTATACGCTGGGCATCCTTTCCGACATTGCCTTCAAGTTGCAGGATTACAGGGAAGACAACCAGGTTCTCCTGATCTCTGATCTGGCGGATTTCCTTAAAAGAATTATCGCTGAAAACGAAGCCCCCTTTATTTACGAAAAGACCGGGTCGCGCTTCAGGCATTTTATGATCGACGAATGCCAGGACACGTCGGGATTTCAATGGAACAACTTTAAGCCGCTGATCCTGAACAGTCTGGCCGAAGGCGGCCTGAACCTCGCCGTGGGAGACGTTAAACAATCGATATACAGGTGGCGTGGCGGCGATTGGGAATTGCTGCTGTCGCGGATACAGGAAGACATCGGCGAAAACAACGTTGAAAAATTAAATCTTGACGCCAACCGCCGGAGCAAGGCTGCGCTCATCCGGTTTTTCAACGCCGTCTTTACAAAGGCTCCGCAGGCGCTTCGGGAACTTTTCCTAAAATCCATTTCCAACCTTGAAGCCCCGCTAAAAGACATCCTGATGGGCGAGGCGAATAAAATTACCGAAGCGTACGCCGATTCCCTCCAAAGAATACCGGAACACAGGCTGCAAAATCCGGACGAGGGCTATGTGCGCGTTGCGTTCTACGAGGATGAGGAAGACCTCCCCTGGGAAGAAAAAGTCCTGGACTCCATTCCCGGCATACTGGAACGCCTCCAGGATCATGGATATAGATTGCGCGACGTCGCTTTTATTGTCAGAAGAAGAGAGGAAGGCGAACAAATTGTGAATTACCTGCTGCAGTTCCGCCAATCGGAAAAAGCAAAGGACGGCTACCGGTACGAGGCGATTTCTTCGGAGTCGCTTTTCCTGGGCGCGGCGCATTCGGTGAAACTGCTGCTCGCATTATTCCAATACCTCTACAAACCGGACAATCCCATATCCATTTTCAATGCCGTGTACATCTATCAGCGGTATATCCTCAACAATACAGGCTTCGACCACCCCGATATTATCAGCCAGGCGGCCAGAGTTGAATTTATCCGGGAAAAGGGCCTGGCGCCCGCGTCATTCTTTCAGGAAAAGGAGTTCCTGAAAGCGCTGCCGCTCTATGAAATGTTGGAAAAGCTGATCAGAATGTTTTCCCTGCAAGAAATAAAAGGAGAATGGGTTTTCCTGCAGGCTTTCCTCGACGCGATTCTGGATTTTTCTCAAAAGGAACGCGGCGACCTGGCAAAATTCCTCTCCTGGTGGGAAACCACAGGCTCCAAACGATCTATTCAACTGCCCGACGAAGTGGACGCGGCGCGCGTTCTCACCATCCATAAATCCAAAGGCCTGCAATTCAAGGTCGTGATCATTCCATTTTGCAACTGGGATTTTGAACCCAACGCATTCTTCGACAACATCATCTGGGCTACTCCCACGCGAGCGCCTTTTAATATCCTGAACCGCCTGCCCGTGAAGTACGCTTCAAATCTGGCGGCCTCATTGTTCAACAGGGAGTATTTTGAAGAAAAACTCAAATCGTCCATCGACAACCTGAACCTGCTTTATGTGGCGGCCACCAGGGCCGAAAACGCGCTTTTCATTTGCGGCTGCCCGCCGTCGGAAAAAAAGCGCGCGGAAGGCGTAATCAACAATGCGTCGGAACTGCTTTTCAAGATCTTTGGCGACGAAAATCATCGCCAGGAGCGTGCAGATTACCAGATCATGGATTTATCAAACCATTGGGATGAAGCGGCGGGCGTATTTGAAGCCGGCGTTTTGCCAGTTGAAAAGACGGAGAGCGCGTTTGCCGGAAACACGGAAACCTTAAAGCGGCTGCTCACCCGCGATTGGCGGGATAAAATATCTGTCCGGTTCGCTTCGAAGGAACTGTCAGGCGGGTCTGGTCCCAATCGCGAAAAGATCAGGTACGGCAAACTGGTCCACCGTATCCTGGCGCAGGCCAAAACCTTTCACGACCTGCCCCGGATTCTCAAGGAATATTATTACGAAGGCTACCTGGGACGGGAAGAGCTGACCGGGCTTGAAGAGAAAATCGAAGCGATATTCAAGCATCCACAAGCCAGGGAATGGTTTTCGGGCGACTACATGGTAAAGACGGAAGCCTCCACCCTGCAGCCGGGGGGCGCGATGCGGCGCATCGATCGCGCCATGATCAGGGGCGACCTCGCTATCGCCGTCGATTTCAAAACCGGCGCAAGGAATCCGGCCGACATCCGCCAGGTGGAAGATTACGCCGAACTGTTGAAGGAAATGGGGTACCGGAAAGTGGAAGGCTACCTGCTATACCTGGACGACGTGGAAATTGTGAAAGTAGTATGAAGGGAGCTCCTTGTAAAGCATGGAAGATATGACAAAACCGTTTTTGGAAGAATTGGCCGAAGATATTTTGCGCAGGTTTGGAAGCGACGCCGGAACGCTCGCCGTCGTCTTCCCCAACCGCAGGGCGGGACTCTTTTTCCGGAAATACCTTTCTTCAAAAATATCCTCTCCGCTATGGGCCCCGGAAATCATGAGCATCGACGACTTCATCCTTCGATCCAGCGACCTGCAACCCGCCGACAGGATTACGCTGGTGTTTGAATTGTATGAGGTTTACCGCGAAGCGCTACATTCTGACGAAGACTTCGACCGCTTCTATTATTGGGGCGAAGCGCTGTTGAACGACTTCGACGAAATAGATAAATACCTGGCCAACGCCGAAACGCTTTTTAGGGACCTTTCCATGCAAAAGGAAATAGAGCTGCAGTACGACTACCTTTCCGAAGAACAGAAAGAAGCGGTGATCAGCTTTTGGAGCGCGTTCAGAACAAGGCTCGCGCGGCATCAGGAGGATTTCCTGAGAATATGGCGGGCGTTGCACGGAATATACGCGCAATTCCGGAGCGCGCTCAAAAGCAAGGGGCTGGCGTATCCCGGGATGATCTACCGGCAAGCCGCCGAATCGCCGCAGCAGTTGATCCCGCAAAACACCTCGCGCATCATCTTCGCCGGCCTCAATGCGCTGACCGCCGCCGAAGAAGTCATTATCCGGAAACTGATAGCCGACGGAAAAGCGGAACTGGCGTGGGACGTGGACGCTTACTACATGGACAACCCCCGTCATGAAGCGGGCGCTTTCCTGAGGAAATACCGCCGCGACGCCGTTTTTGCGGCTACATTTCCCGAGTTCATGCCCGGGCTGATTTCGGGAAACGCCAAAAGAAAAATCAGCGCCTACGGTGTGGGATCCAAATCCGGGCAAGCCAAGAAGACCGCGGAAATCATCGAAGAACTGGCGTCGGCGCAAGATTGGAACCCGCAAGAAACGGCCGTCATCCTTCCGGATGAAAGCATGCTGTTTCCCATGTTGAACTCCCTTCCGGAAAATGTGGATCGCATCAACATCACCATGGGATATCCGTTGAAAGACACTCCGGCCTATTATTTTGCGGAAAGCCTCATCGAACTGCATATCAACGCCCGGAAGACGGACGGCGAGCCTTCCTATCATCACGCCGATCTTTCCAATGTGGCCCGCCACGCCTGGTTTGCCGCCTTTAACCCCGCCGAGGCAGCGGCCATTCTGAGCCAGATTGAAAGCGATAACCTGATTTACATACCCGCGCAGGATTGCCCGCGCAGGCAGGAATATCCAAATATCTTTGAAAAAACGCCCGGCCACGCGGCAATGCTGGAACTGATTATCAGAACCTTCGATTACATTGAGGCGCAGGATATTCCCGACGTGGAGAAGGAATACCTGGTTTATCAAAGAAAACATATCGCCCGCTTGAAGGAACTGACCGGCGAAAAACAAATCTCGCTCAAAACGCTGCTGAGGCTGTTCAGGCAATCCGCGGCCACGGTAAAAATTCCCTTCTCCGGCGAGCCCCTGAACGGCTTGCAGGTGATGGGCGCGTTGGAAGCCAGAAACCTGGACTTCAGGCATATTTTCATCCTTTCGTTCAACGAAGGCGCGTATCCACGCACGGCGACGCCGCATTCTTTCCTGCCTTTTAACCTCCGCAAAGGATACGGCCTGCCCACATTTCAATACCAGGACTCTATTTATTCCTATAATTTTTTCAGATTGCTGCAGCGGTCGGAAAACGTCTATTTATTCTACAATACGGCCGGCGAAAACGGCGGCGGAGAAATGAGCCGGTTTCTCTACCAGCTTATCTATGAATCCCCATTCGAATTGCGCCATTTCATTGTAAGCGGAAATGTGAATATTCAAAGCGCGGAGCCGCCTGTTATCGACAAGACTCCCGTGGTCATGGACAAGCTGAGCCGGTACATCATACCCGAATCCGGATATGCGCTCACGCCTTCCGCCATCAATATTTACCTCCATTGCCGGCTCAGATTCTATTTCAGGTATGTGGCCGACCTGTACGAGCCCGATGATGTGAAAGAAGAAATCGATCCCATTCTTTTTGGGAACCTCCTGCATCGCGCGATGGAATACCTGTATAAGGATTTCGAGCTTACTGGCAGGGAAGTGACGCCCATCGAAGCCGCCCTGCTGAAAGAGAAAGCGGCGGAAGCGGTCGGCGATGCATTCAACAAAGAATTTGGCGCAAAAGACGGCAGGAAATTTGAACCGGCGGGCCGGAACGCAGTCATTGCGGCGATCATCAATAAAATGGCCGTTCGAATCGTTGAAAACGACGAAACTTACGCGCCTTTCAAGGTGCTCGCGCTGGAGGATAGGAAAAAGTTCAGGGGAAAGATCCACATCCAGCTTCCTTCGGGCAATCGCTACCAGGCGGCGGTGAGAGGCATTGTGGACCGCATAGACCAGAAAAACAATACGGTCAGGATCATCGACTACAAGACCGGGAAGGACGACAAAAAGATTGAGAGCGTCGAATCGCTGCTCGACCGCGACCATCCCAAAAGGAACAAGGCTGCCATGCAGACGTTCCTTTACGCCCTGATTTACAAACAAAAGCATGGCGACGCCGGATTGCGAATCATGCCGGGGATTTTCAATATCCGGGAATTGTTTGCAAAAGATTTCGATTACAGGCTCCGGATAAAAAACGAAGACGGCGGAGATTACCAGCCCATAAACGACGCCTCCCCTTATCTGAAAACTTTTGAAGACCGGCTCCGGGAAGTGTTGCAAGAGATGTTCAATCCGTCGGTTCCGTTCGATCACACGGCGGACAAAAGGAAATGCCTGTATTGCGCCTACAAGAACATTTGCGGCCGTTAAAAGCGCCGTTTATTCAGGGGGGCCATTAACAAAAGTATTCGATAACCTTTGGCGACGTTTCCCGTTCTTTAAGTGGAATAAATTAAATGGGTAACTAAATCATTATGACCATGAAAATCAAAAATCTCTTTTTTGCGGCGCTATTTGCGATCGCTTTCACATTCGCCGCCTGCGGTCCCGGGACCAGCAACCGCGGCGATCAGGGTCGGAACGACCAATTGCAGGAAGAAAATTACGGAACAGACCAGAGCGATATGGAGCGGCAGGATGAAATGGGCCGGCAGGAAAATACTGACGATCAAATGGAATCGTCTCAGGATACAACCGACACCGCCGGATTCCAGCAAGACAATCAATTCTAAGGCCGCGCTTATTTGACCAAAAATTTATACGCCCCGCAGGATGCGCAAAGGCTTCTGGCGGGGCTTATTTATTTTCCGGTTCCCAATGGATAAACCGGCGGGCATTTTTTCCCAAAAGCCCGTTCATCAAATATCCCGGGCCGTCCCCTTCGTTTGAAAACCTGCGGATAGGCGTAAGCCGGCCGTCTAACTTGTTGAACGATACTCCTGTGGAAAAAAATGGGCCGTCCGCTTCGCTGAACGCGCCTGCCGTCAAGAAAGCTGACCGTCGACTTTGCTGAACGCGCCCGCCGGCAAGAAAGCTGACCGTCGACTTCGTTGAACGCGCCCGCCGGCAAGAAAGCTGACCGTCGACTTCGTTGAACGCGCCCGCTGTCAGGGAAATTGACCGTCCGCCGGCATTTGCAAAAGCGCGCTATTTGAAGTTGTACCGGGATATTTTGGAATAACTCTCGCCGTTGGTGGCGAGGATATAAAGATTTTTGCCTTTCAGGTCAAAAGTGAATTCGCTCACGCCATACCGGGTGTCTATATATCCGGCGTCGAGCACGGGCCATCCATGTTGGGGCGCATCCACAATGTCGATAAAAAGATCAATGTCGGAAAGCTCTTCGATAGGCTCGCCCGAAATGATGTAATAGTAGAAAAGTGGATTTTTCTCCTGAAACATCACCGCATACAGGCCGTTCCGCTCGCTGAAATTCACTTTAAAATCAATCGCGGCGGTTTCTTCCGAATTCCTGGAATGCAGCGTTTCCTGCGCATAGGCATGCATGGGCGGCGCGAACAATATGACGGCAAAAAAGTATTTGATAATAGTTGGAAAGTTCATCTTTTGAAAAAAATATCGCCAGTTTATGTTTACAGACAATAACAAATAAAAACAGGCGGGGGTTCATGAATTTGGCATTATATTTAATGGGCAAAACGGCTTTAATCCATTCTGCAATGGCGTTTCTTCCATCCTGCATGCCGCTTTAACTGCTTATTCCCGGCGCGATTATCTTGGCTTTTCAGCTAAATAGGTGAAAGAACATTTTTATATTTGACGCTTAAAACAATGTGATAACCATGAAACTTAACTTTATCCTGACGCCCGAAGACGTAATCCACTTCAACCGGTATCATCTCCGGCGGTCGACAGGGCTGTTCAGAAGGCTCTTCCCCTATTTGATTTTCCTGGGTTTCGTCGTTTACGTCCTGTACAACTCATGGAACGACCTGAGATGGACTACGCTGGCCGTCATCCTGATCACGGCGTTTCTGTTCTTTCTTCTGATCCTGGGCAACCAGGCCTTGCTCAGATGGCATGTCAACAGGATCATCAAAACCAATCCTTCGCTGACGGGCGAGCGGGAGATCGAACTGGACGGCCAAAAACTGTATTACCGGTTTAGGGACCGCGAACAGGCGTATAACCTGGGCGATCTGGTAAAAGTGGATGAGAATAAACACGCCATATACATTTTCGACGTCAGACAAACCGCCATCATCGTTCCTCTGCGCGCCTTTTCCTCCGAACAGGAGAAAGAAACATTCCTGGGCAGGGTGCAAACGCAATAACCGGCGGCGACGTTCCCTAGCGGGACAGCGGAACCCGCTTCAGACCGTTCCGGATAATGTAAGGAATAAAGCCTGATCGGGGCTTTGCCGCGGGCCAGTCGCCGGGCGGAGCGGCGGGCGGAAATCAATCTCGCGCAGACCCGTTTTTTACTCCCTTCTCATTATGAGGCGCTTACGGACTCTCCCTCGTTAAATTTCGCCCAATGTCATGTTTGTAAGGTTTAGCGGGAACTGCAAATCCAAATCCGAGGAAAAATTGCGTCCTTTGGAACATAAAATTATTTCGATTATGAAACCACTGTTAAAGTTTGTAAGCGTTATCGGGAACGGCGTGATTGGCGCCATCCGGTTCCTGTTTATGTCCATTTACACGGGCGTGAAATTTATTTTTGTATCCCTTTACAGGCTCGTAAAGTTTATTTTTATGTCCATTTACAAGGCCGTGAGGTTTATTGTAGTGGGCGTCTACAAGATCGTCATGGCGATCCTCAACATGATCGTCGCGTTCTTAAACTGGGCGGTCGATTCGATTGTCAGCCTGGCGAAGCTATTCGTCTACTACTTTAAAAAGATATTCATCATCCCATTTATGCCCAGCTACAAAGTAGTGTTCTCCATTTACCAGGTGATCCCCGGGCTGCCGATAAACCGCTCCGATTCCGTCCACGAGTTTGAAAAAGGAAAAGGCAAGCACGCCATCAAGTTCTACAACGACGTGGTAAACACCACCAGGGAGAAGAAAATCGTTCCCTCCGAAGCCGTGTTGATCAAACGGAAGAAAGTGGTGGCCGTTCAGCAATTCGGGCCGGTATCCGAGATCAAGAAACTCGGCCAACTGTAAAAGCAAGTCTCCATCTCCTTAGTATATAGAGCGCCCGGCGACGGGCGCTTTTTTCATGCCGCCGTCGCCCAGGCAAACCAATCCCGCCTTGCCCGGTTATTTTGAGAAAGCCGTATGAATAACCAGGTAAAATATGTGGCGGAGACGCTCGGCGGATTCAGCAGGCTGCGACGCGGCCGCGGCTTCATTTATCTGGACTATACCGGCCAGAAGATCGCCGATCCTTTTCTTTTGCAGCGTTTCCGCGAGCTGAAAATCCCTCCCAACTGGAAAAAGGTATGGATTTGCTCCGATCCCCTCGGCCATATCCAGACCGTCGGTTATGATCAAAAACGGCGAAAACAGTATATCTATCACGAAGAATGGAGAAGGCTCAGGAATCTGGAAAAGTTCAA
>Ga0207873_1002809_pt1 | contig 13588 bp, 10 predicted proteins | sample BGWIniCompost_FD_187373 | JGI IMG/M metagenome (GOLD analysis project Ga0207873, IMG submission 187373) | Cellulose adapted compost microbial communities from Newby Island Compost Facility, Milpitas, CA, USA - BGW Initial Compost (SPAdes)... ... | reverse complement strand
GTCACTCGGTGATGTGCATCCACCACGTGGTGGTGGCCAGGCCGCAATGGAGCCCGGTCTTCGCGACCGGGGTCACACGCATGGTGCGACCATCATGCGGAATGGGGCCGAGAGTGGCCGCAATGGAGCCCGGTCTTCGCGACCGGGGTCACCGCTCGCAAGATCTATGTCCCTTCACCAGGGCCTTTGCGATGGCTTGCGAGTGGTGGTCGGCGACCGCTCGCAGAAGGCGTCGTCAGCTCGGTTGTCAAGGATCATCATGGCGCCTGAGCTGGGGGCGAGCGCTCCCCGGTGTTGGCGGCACCACCTCAGCGCTCGCACGGCGCTTCCACACCGCCGGACGCGGCTTTGCACGATCGAGCATGCCGCGCCCGCCGAGCCCGTGCTCGGGACCCTTCGGCCCACCTCGCACGACCGTACGCCGCGGACGTGACGTCTCACCGGAAGTCCCGGCTCCGCACGTGCGCCCGGATGGGCAGCGCCTGGATGCGCTCGGCGATGACGTTGGTGACGCCGTCGACCCGTTCGAGCCGGCCCCGGATCAGCAGCGCCGGGGCGGTGCGGACCACCCGGCGGTGGTGGGCCCAGCAGCCCTTGGACACGACGACGTTGATCAGCCCGGTCTCGTCCTCGAGGTTGACGAACGTCGTGCCGCCGGCGGTCGCCGGGCGCTGGCGGTGGGTGACCACGCCGCCGACCACCACCCTCGACCCGTGGGGCCGCTCGACCAGCCTGGCCGCCGGCACGACGCCGAGCTCGTCCAGCGTCTCCCGCAGGAACCGGGTGGGGTGGCCGTCGGGGCTGACGCCCGTGGCCCACAGGTCGGCCCGGGCCTCGTCCATCGGCGCCAGCCCCGGCAGTGTCGGGGCGTCCACCCCGGTGACGATGCCGTCGAGCCGGTCGGCGCCGGTCTGGGCCACCGCCCCCGCCACCCACAGGGCCCGGCGCCGGTCGAGCCCGAAGCAGCCGAACGCCCCGGCGGTCGCCAGCGCCTCGACCTGGGCGGTGGTCAGGCCCGGCACCCGGCGCACCAGGTCCTCGGGGCTGGCGTAGGGGCCGTGGGCGTCGCGCTCGGCGACGATCCGGGCCGCCAGCTCCTCGCCGATGCCCCGCACCGACCCCAGCCCCAGCCGCACGGCCGGGCCGCCCCGCCCCCACGTCTCGGGGGGCGCGCCCTTGGGCGCCGGGCCGGGCAGCGACACGCCCGGCGGCGGGTCCGGCGGCGACGGCGGCGTGCGCCCGCCGGCGCGCACCGGGGGCAGGCCCTCGACCTCCAGCGTGGGCCCGACCCCCGACGCCGCCAGGTCGGGGGTGCGCACCTCGACGCCGTGGCGGCGGGCGTCCTGCACCAGCGTGTGGGGCGAGTAGAACCCCATCGGCTGGGCCTGCAGCAGCGCGGCGCAGAACGCCGCCGGGAAGTACCGCTTCAGCCACGACGACGCGTACACCAGGTAGGCGAAGCTCACCGAGTGGCTCTCGGGGAACCCGTAGCTGGCGAAGGCGGCCAGCTTCTCCCAGATGCGGTCGGCCACCTCGCCCGTGATCCCCCGCTCGGCCATGCCGTCGTAGAGCCGCCGGCGCAGGCGCTCCATGCGCTCGCGGCTGCGCTTGGCCCCCATCGCCTGGCGCAGCTCGTCGGCCTCGGCGGGGGTGAACCCGGCGCAGTCGATGGCGATCTGCATGAGCTGCTCCTGGAACAGCGGCACGCCCAGCGTCTTGGCCAGCGCCGGCTCCATCAGCGGGTGCAGGTAGGTGGGCTCCTCCTGGCCGTTGCGCCGGCGGATGTAGGGGTGCACCGACCCGCCCTGGATCGGCCCGGGCCGGATGAGCGCCACCTCGACCACCAGGTCGTAGAACTCGCGGGGCTTCAGCCGGGGCAGGGTCGCCATCTGCGCCCGGGACTCGACCTGGAACACGCCCACCGAGTCGGCCCGGCACAGCATGTCGTAGACCTCGGGGTCCTGGGGGATGGTGGCCAGGTCGACCTCGATGCCGTGGGCGCCCCGCACCAGGTCGACGCCGTGGTGCAGCGCCTCGAGCATGCCGAGGCCCAGCAGGTCGAACTTCACCAGCCCCACGGCGGCGCAGTCGTCCTTGTCCCACTGCAGCACGGTGCGCAGCGGCACGACCGGGTCGCCCTCGGGCGCGGGGTCGTCGGCCCGGGTGCGGCCGTCCCGCAGCGACGCCGGGCCGGAGAACCGGGCCCACTCGACCGGGCACACCTCGACGATCGGCCGGTCGCAGATGACCATGCCGCCCGAGTGGACCCCCAGGTGCCGGGGCGCCCGCTCGACCTCGCGGGCCAGCGCCAGCACCGGCTCGGGGATGTCGTGCCCGCCGGCCGCCTCCCCCACCGTCGCCCACATGTCCACCTGCTTCGACCAGGCGTCCTGCTGGCCGGGCGAGTAGCCGAGCGCCTTGGCCATGTCCCGCACCGCCGAGCGGGCCCGGTAGGTGATGACGTTGGCGACCTGGGCGGCGTGGCGGCGGCCGTGGCGCCGGTAGACGTACTGGATGACCTCCTCCCGCCGGCCGCTCTCGATGTCGATGTCGATGTCGGGCGGGCCGTCGCGCTCGGGGGACAGGAACCGCTCGAACAGCAGGCCGAGCGCCACGGCGTCGACGTTGGTGATGCCCAGCGCGTAGCAGACCGCCGAGTTGGCGGCGCTCCCCCGCCCCTGGCAGAAGATCCCCGACCGGCGGCAGAACGCCACGATGTCCCAGACGACGAGGAAGTAGCCGGGGTAGCCCAGCGCCTCGATGACCGCCAGCTCGTGGTCGATCTGCCGCCAGGCCGCGCGGTTGCGCTCCCGCTCGCCGCCGGTCAGCCCGGCGCCGCCGCGGGGCCCGTAGCGCCGGGTGGCCCCCTCCTCCACCAGCCGGCGCAGGTAGCCCATCTCGTCGAGGCCGTCGGGGCAGGGGAACGGCGGCAGCCGGGGGGCGACCAGCTTCAGGTCGAAGGCGCAGTCCCGGCCCAGCTCGGCGGCCAGCTCGACCGCGCCGGGCCAGCGGGCGAACCGGCGGGCCTGCTCCTCGCCCGACCGCAGGTGCGCGGTCCCGCCCGCGGGCAGCCACCCGTCGAGGTCGTCGAGGCTGCGCCGGGCCCGCACCGCCGCCACCGCCGCGGCCAGCCGCCGCCGGTCGGGGGTGGCGTAGTGGACGTTGTTGGTGGCGACGATGCCCACCCCCGCCCGCACGGCGAGGGCGGCGAGGGCGTCGTTGCGGGCCGAGTCGAGCGGGTCGCCGTGGTCCCACAGCTCGACCACCACGTTGTCGGCGCCGAAGGTCTCGACCAGCCGCCCGAGCTCGCGGGCGGCGGCCGCCGGCCCCTCCTCGACCAGCGCCCGGGGGACGGCCCCCTTGCGGCACCCGGTGAGCACCACCCAGTGGCCGCCGTGGGCGGCCGACCAGTCGACGCCCGAGTAGTCGGGCCGGCCCTTCTCGCCCCCGGCCAGCAGGCCCTCGCTGATCGTGGCCGACAGGCGGGCGTAGCCCTCGGGGTCGCGGGCCAGCACCAGCAGGTGCTCGCCGGCGGGGTCGGCTTCGCCGTTCTGGGGGCGGGGCACGCCGAGGGACAGCTCGGCGCCGAAGACCGTGGGCAGCCCCACCGCCCGGGCGGCCTCGGCGAACCGCACCACCCCGTGGAAGCCGTCGTGGTCGGTGAGGGCCAGGGCCTCGAGGCCGAGGCGGGCGGCCTCCTCGGCCAGCTCCTCGGGGTGGCTGGCCCCGTCGAGGAAGCTGAAGTTCGAGTGGCAGTGGAGCTCGGCGTAGGGGGTGGTCGCCGGGCGGCGCCGGAGCCCGGGCGGCGGTTCGTACGGGGGTCGCCGGTACGACCAGGCCGGGCTGTCGCCCCCGTCCGCCCCCTCGGGCACGTCGTCGGGCCGGGGCCGGCGGCGGGTGCCCCCCTGCGTCCACCAGCGGCGGGGGTCGTCCGCCGGCCGGCGGCCGGACAGCGCCCGCTCCAGCTCCCGCCAGGGGACGTCGGGGTTGTTGAAGCCCACGCCCCCGAGTCTACGAACACATGTTCGTGTTCGTCACCCCCGGCGGCGGCGCCCCACCCTCGGCGTCAGACGGCGACCTCGCCCGGCGGGGCCTCCCCCTCGCGCTCCCCCGGCTCGCCGTCGGCCTCCGGGCCGTCCGGCCGCCGCGCCTCCCCGGCGGCGAGGCGGGCGTCGATGGCGTCGACCGCGGCCCGCTCGCCCCGGTAGTAGCCCAGGCCCCACTCGGCGACCATGGCGACGTTGCGCCACATCTCCTCGTCGCCCAGGCCGGCCCGCACGGCCCCGAGCTGCTCGAGCATCTCGTCGCACCACCGGCGGTGGGCCTCGACCGCGGCCCGCAGGTCGTCGGGGTCGAGCAGGTGCCCGAAGAACACCCGCAGCGCCACCGGGTGCCGCAGCAGCGGCGGCTCGGGAGGCGCCGACAGCCAGGCCCGCACCGCCCGCCGGCCGGCGGGGGTCAGCCGGTAGACCTTGGTGGCCCGCGAGCCCTCGCGCACGACCGGCCGCTGCTCGACCAGCCCGGCGGCCGCCAGGCGCTCGACCTCCCGGTAGACCTGGCTCATCGCCGGGGCCGACCAGAAGAACCGCAGGTTGTCGGCCCAGCGCTTCAGCTCGTAGGCCGACAGCTCGCGCCCGAAGGACAGCAGCCCGAGCAGCGTGTACCCCGTGGGCGTCGGCTCGGGCGGCGGGTCGGCGGCGGTCACGACCACCGAGCCTATGTTCCCCCTGGGAACAACGGCGACCGGGCGACGCCGGGCGGGCGAAACGTCCTGTGGATCTCGCGTCACGCCGGTACCGTGGGACGGGTCCAAGCTGGGCAACGAGAGGTGATCGGTCGCCCCCCGACGACCACCGGAGTGACAGGACAGGAAGGACGGACCGTGCGCCGGACGAAGATCGTGGCGTCCATCGGGCCGGCATCGTGGAGCGAGCCGGCACTCCGCAAGCTCATCGCCGCCGGCGCCGACGTACTCCGGATCAACCTCTCGCACGGCGAGCCCGAGGCCCAGCTCGCCCTGGTCGACCGCATCCGGCGGGTCAGCGCCGAGGAGCACCGCGAGGTCGGCGTGCTCGTCGACCTGCCCGGCCCCAAGCTGCGCATGGCCGCCTTCCCCGACGCCGGCGTCGAGCTGGTCGCCGGGCACGAGGTCGAGCTGCGCTGCGGGGCCGAGACCAGCGACGCCGACGTCATCGGCGTCGACCTCGAGGAGCTCGACCTCACCGCCGGCGACCGGGTCATCGGCGGTGACGGTGCCGTCGTGCTCGAGGTCGTGGGCGGCGACGGCGAGCGCTCGTGGGGCACCTCGGCCCGGGCCGTCGTGCGGCGGGGCGGCCGCCTGCAGGGCCGGCCGGGCATCCACCTGCCCGACGGCGCCGGCGGGGTGGCCGGGCCCACGCCCCGCGACCTGGCGCTGGCCCAGCAGGCCCACGAGGCCGGCGCCGACGCGGTGGCCGCCTCGTTCGTGCAGCACGCCAGCGACGTCCAGCGGCTGCTCGACACGCTCGGCGACGACCGGCCCCAGGTCATCGCCAAGATCGAGACCGCCTCGGCGGTCGAGGAGGCCGACGAGATCCTGGCCGTCGCCGACGCGGTCATGGTGGCCCGCGGCGACCTCGGCATCCGGCTGCCGCTCGAGGACGTGCCCCACGTCCAGAAGCGCCTGGTGCGGGCGGCCATCACCGCCGGCCGGCCGGTCATCACCGCCACGCAGATGCTGGAGTCGATGGTCACCGCCGCCTACCCCACCCGGGCCGAGGTGTCCGACGTGGCCAACGCGGTCTTCGACGGCACCGACGCGGTGATGCTGTCGGCCGAGACCGCGGTCGGCGCCGACCCGGCCGAGGCGGTGGCGGTCATGGCCTCGGTCGTGACCCGGGCCGAGCGGGAGGCCGACTACATGCAGTGGGGCGCCAAGCTCGGCAAGCTGCGCCGCTCCCGCCCGCTGCCGACGACGGCCCGCATCACCGACGCCACCTGCGAGGGCGCCTGGCGGGCGGCCACCAACGTCGGGGCGGCGGCCATCGTGTGCTGCACGCCCGACGGCGACATCGCCCGGGCCATCGCCCGGTTCCGGCCCACGGTGCCGGTCCTGGCGGTGACCCCCTCCGAGCGCACGGTGCGGGCGCTGTCGCTGGCCTGGGGCGTCACCGCGGTGAAGGGCCCCGACTGGGCGACCACCGACGAGATGGTCTGGTTCGGCACCGAGGAGGCCGTGAACGCCGGCGTGGCCCGCCCCGGCGACGTCATCGTCGTCGTCGGCGGCTACCCCGGCGACCCCGAGCCGGCCGCCGACATGCTGCGGGTCGTCCGGCTGCGCTGAGCCGGGACCGGGCAGGCCGGGCGGGGCCGGCGCACCGGACCGGCCGCCGTCCGGGCCCGCCCGCCGCGGGCTCCGGCGCGCCCGGAAAACAGTAGCCATGGACATAGTTGCCATGTACAGTGTTTGGCCGTGGCCCCGCTGCCCGAGACCCCCACCGCCGGCTACCTCGTCTGGCGCCTCGCCACCCGGTGGCGGGCCGCCGTCGACCGGGCCGTCGCCCCCCACGGGCTGACCCACGCCCAGTACTCGGTGCTCGCCTCGCTCCACGGCATGGGCCGCGCCGGCCGCCGCCCCACCCAGCGCGAGCTCGCCGACCACACCGGCCTCGAACCCCTCTACGTCTCCAAGCTGGTCCGCGCCCTCGAGCGCAACGGCCTCGTCGAGCGCACCCCCCACCCCGCCGACAGCCGGGCCGTGCAGCTGGCGGTCACCGACGCCGGCGCCGAGGTCGCCCGGCGGGCCATCGCCACCGTGCGCGACCTGCACGACCACCTCCTCGCCCCGCTCGGCGGGCGCGACGCCCCCGCCGCCCGCCAGCTCGTCGAGACGCTGCAGGCCCTGCTGGCCGCCCCGCTCCCCTGACAGCCCCCACCGGAAAGGAGACACACCGTGACCACCACCGCCCCTCCCCTCACCGGCCAGGACATCGGCACGGTGGCCGCCGCCACCAGCCGGGTCTTCGACGTGCTGCTGGCCCGCAACGGCGTCACCTTCGGCGGCTGGCTGGTGATGAACGCCCTCGACCAGCACGGCGGCCCGCTGTCCGAGGCCGAGCTCACCCGCCGGCTGCTGCCGTCGCCCGGCGAGCCCTCCGCCGCCGTCGCCATGCGGATCCTGGCCGCCACCGGGCTCGTCACCCTGGCGCAGCCCGAGGACGGCGGCGACGGCCCGGTCGCCACGCTCACCGAGGCCGGCGCCGCCCGGGTCGCCGCCATCCGGGCCGGCATCCGCGAGGTCGCCGGCCGCCTCTACGGCGACATCCCCGCCGACGACCTGGCCACCGCCCGCCGGGTGCTGGCGACGATCACCGAGCGGGCCAACGCCGAGCTCGGCCTCTGACCCCGAGGACCCGGGGCGCCGCCGGTTGGCCGCCGGTCAGTCGTAGGTCGCCTCGACCCACCAGCGGCCCCCCTCGACCGCCAGCAGGTGGGCGGCACCGCCGGCCGTCGCCACCTGCAGGCGGGCCCGGCGCCGGTGGCGCCCCGGGTCCCACCACCGCTCGTCGTAGGGCCACGGCCCGGCCCAGGCCACGACCTCGTCCCGCTGCCCGCCGGCGGCGACCGTCGCCGGTGGCGCGCTCACCTCGCCCCGGCCGTCCACCCGCACCGGGCGCCCGGCGGCGTCGAGCACCTCGGCCGGCAGCGGCGGGTCGTGCACCGTGGCCGGCGCCGGGTCGGGCACCAGCCCCGGCCACGGGGCCCGCACGTGGTCGCGGCGGGCCGCCGGCCGGGGCTCGGTCACGTCGGTGGCCGCCACCGGCACCAGGTCCACCCGCTCGGCCGGGCCGCGGCCGCCCCGCCACTCCGGCACCCGCACCGCCTCGGCCCCCAGCAGGCCCTGGACCCGGGCGAGCGAGCGGGCCACCCGCTCCCCCGCCTCGACCGGGTCGACCGCCCCCGGCCCGCCGGCGCTGAACGCCAGCTGCCGGCCGCCGGCGGGGACGATCTCGTCGGGGGCCAGCCACAGCCGGGTGAGGGCCCCGGTCGGCCGGTGGGCGCCGACGTGGAGCCAGCCGTCGAGCTGCCAGCGCACCCGCTCGGCGATGGCCCGCGGCGTGAAGGTGCCCTCGGTGCGCCACACCCGCTCGTGGGTCTCGCCGTGCTCGGTCTCGGCGCCGACGACCAGGCGGGTGCAGGCGCTGCCCCGGGCCGCCAGCCGCCGCTGCAGCTCGTCGGCCAGGCCCCGGGCCACGAACGCCGCCGCCTCGACCCGCTCGGCCGGCGGGTCGATCTCGGCCGCCAGGGTGAGGTCGTCGGGCGGCGGGGCCGTGGCCGGCGGGCGCTCGTCCAGGCCGCTCGCCAGCCGGTGGGCCGCCCGCCCCTCGGCGCCGAACCGGCCGACGACCTCGGCCAGCGGCAGGGCCGCCAGGTCGCCCAGCGTGCGGATGCCCAGCCGTTCGAGCACGTCGACCAGCTCGGGCCCCGCCGGCCCGCCCGGCTCGGCCAGCTCCCGCACCGGCAGGGGGGCCAGGAACGCCGGGCTGCCGCCGGGCGGCACGACGGTCGTCGCCACCGAACCGCCGGCCTCCCGCCCGCGGCCCCGCCAGGCCGCGGGGTGGCGGGCGACGGCCGGGTTCCCCGACCGGTGGCGGGCGGCGAGGGTGGCGGCGAACCGGCCGTCGGCCACCCCCACCCGCACGAACCCCCGCCCGTCCAGCACCTCGGCCACCACCGCGGCGGTCCGCTCGGCCAGGGCCTCGTCACCGCCGTGGTAGCGGGACGGGCCCCGGGTCGGGAACGCGCAGGCGCCCGGGTGGGTGATCTCGACGCGGGGCGTGACGGCCTCGAGCGCGGCGACCACCGGCTCGAAGGCCCGGGCCTCGCCCGCCGGGTCGTGCGGGAGCACGACCAGCTCGGGGCAGCGGGCCTGGGCGTCGCGCCGGCGCATGTGGCGCTCCACCCCCTCGGCCCGGGCGGCGGGCGAGGTGGCCACCACCCGGTTGGCGTGGAACACCGCCGCCGGCACCTCCAGCGGCACCCCGGCAGCCACCACCGGCCAGTCGGCACACCAGACCACGAGCATGCGGGTCACCTCGGCCATCAGCCCGCCTCCCCCGTCGGCTCCGCCGGCGCCGGCGGTGCCGGGGCCGCCGGCGCGGACCGCTGCCCCGCCGGCCCGGGTCGGGGCCGCAGTGGGATGGGCTCGGCCACCGGCTCGACCGGCGCCACCGCCCCGTCGGGCCCCGGGAGCCACAGCTCGGCCCGGCGCCCCCGGGCGGCCTCGCCCCGACCCTCGACCGCCACCGCCACCCGCCGACCCCGCAGGTGGCCCCAGCCGTCGCCCAGCCCCTGCCACGCCGACGACGTGACGGTCAGGCGCAGGGGGCTGCGCTCGCCCGGCAGCTCGCCCCCCACCGCCACCAGCACCGACCCCCGCTCCCGCACCCGGGCGACCAGGCGCCGGGCGTCGGCCGCCCGCAGGCGCCCGCCGGCGGCGACCAGCACGACGTCGAACCCGTCGACCAGCGCCGCCACCACCGACGCCCAGCCGCCGCGCTCGCGGCCCGGGTCGGCCACCAGCACCAGCCGCTCGAGGGACAGACCGAGCTCGTCGGCGGCCACCAGGCCCAGCGACCCCAGGCCGACGGCCGCCACCCACGACCCGGCCCGCGAGGCCCCCGCCACCAGGGCCAGGGCCAGCGACGTCGCCCCGGTCACGCCGGGGCGGGCGCCGACGGCCACCGTCGTGCCCCGCCGCAGCCCCGCCCCCGGCAGCAGCGGCTCGAACGCCGGCAGGACCGGGAGGCGCAGGTCGCGGGCGAGGTCGGTGGGACGGACGCGGCCGGCGAGCTCGGCGAGGCCGACGCCGCCCGTCCGACCCCCCGGGGCCGGCGCGGGCGACCCGCCGGCGGCGCGCCCGCCGGTGACGGGATCGTGCGCGAGACCCTCCGCTCGAGCCACGCCGCCATGATCGAACACACGTTCGCAGCCGGCAAGACCTGTGCCGGGACGCGCGCGGGGCGTGCCCCTCCCCGGGAGGGCCGCCGGTCAGTGCCGCGGGGCCCGCCCGGCCCGGCCGGTCAGGGGAACAAGCCGCGGGCGGCGATGGCGTCGGCCACCCGCTCGACCGCCACGACGTAGGCGGCGGTGCGCATGTCGACCCCCAGCGTCTCGGCCCGGGCCCAGACCGCGGTGAACGCGCGCTCCATGCGCTGGCGCAGCCGCTCGGCCACCACCCCGTCGTCCCACGGGTAGGCCTGCTGGGCCTGCGCCCACTCGAAGTAGCTCGCGGTCACGCCGCCGGCGTTGGCCAGGATGTCGGGCACGACCACGACGCCCCGGCGGTCGAGCACCCCCTGGGCCTCGGTGGTGGTGGGGCCGTTGGCCGCCTCGACGACCAGCTTGGCGGCGATGCGCTCGGCCACCTCCTCGGTGATCACGCCGCCGAGCGCCGCCGGCACGAGCAGCTCGCACTCGATGTCCCAGATGGCGTCGCCGTCGATGTCGTCGCCGCCCCCGAACCCGGCGACCGTGCCGGTCTCGGCCACGTGCTCGGACAGCGCCTGGATGTCCAGGCCGCCCTCGTTGTGGACGGCGCCGCCGATGTCGGCGACCGCCACCACCCGCATGCCGGCCGAAGCCAGCAGGTAGGCCAGGGGCCCGCCGACCTTGCCGAAGCCCTGCACCACGGCCCGGGACCCGGCCATCGGGATGCCCAGCTCGCGCAGCGCCACCCGGGCGCAGTCGAGGCAGCCGGCGGAGGTGGCCCCCGAGTGGTTGCGGGTGCCGCCGATCGACAGCGGCTTGCCGGTGACCGACCCCGGCAGCAGCCGGCCCTGCACCATCGACAGCGTGTCCATGAGCCAGGCCATCACCCGCCCGTCGGTGTTGACGTCGGGGGCGGGGATGTCCTCCTCGGGCCCGAGGATGGGGCTGATCTCGTAGGTGAAGCGGCGGGTGAGGCGCTCGAGCTCGCCCAGCGACATGCGGCGGGGGTCGCAGCGCACGCCGCCCTTGCCCCCGCCGAACGGCAGGTCGACGACCGCGGTCTTGAAGGTCATCATCGCCGCCAGCGCCTTGACCTCGTCGACGTCGAGGTCGGGGTGGAAGCGGATGCCGCCCTTCGCCGGCCCCCGCGTCGTGTCGTGGTGGACCCGCCACCCGGTGAAGACCTCGACCGACCCGTCGTCCATGCGCACCGGCACCGACACCTCGAGCACCCGGCGGGGCGTGCGGAGCATCCGGTGGACGTCCGGATCGAGCTTGGCCAGCTCAGCAGCTTCGTCGAGGTTGTCGAGGACGGCCTGCCAGGCCTTGGAACCCATGCGTCACTCCCTTGCGTCGACCGGCGTCGTTGGCGATCGACCCTCCAAGCATGCCCGCTCGAGGGGCGGGAGTGACCCTATTCCGGCGCGTCGCCCTCGGCAGGGCGGACGCCACCCGCGGCCACGGGCTCGCCGCCCGCCGAGGCGCCCTCGGCCGAGCCGCCGTCGGCCCCCTCACCCTCCGGGCGGGGCCGGTAGAAGATGTAGAGGTCGCGGATGACGTCGGCCAGGCCCTCGCCGGAGGCGCCGGGCGCCAGCCGCACGGTGACCACGCTGCCGATGGCGTGCACCTCGCTGACCGCCCCCGTCTCGAAGAGCCGGCGGGCGAGCCGGTCGACGGGCCGGTCGTCGAGGACGTCGTCGAGCGAGCGGTAGTGCTCGTGCCCCTGGCCGGTGAGCGAGCGGTTGAGCTCGAACCGAGCGAGGCCGGGGGTGCGCGTCGGCCTCTCGACGACGGTGATCGGCTGTCCCATGGCGGGCGGCATGATATCCCTGCGGTCACCGCCCACCCGAAACGCGCAACGGCGCGCGGACGCCAGGAGGTCGCACATGGCTACCGAGACCATCGAGGTGACCGGGCACATCCTCGACTCGCTGCTGCTGCCCAAGATCCTCGACACCATCCTCGAGGCCGGGTGCGACTACGAGATCCTCGACGTGTCCATCGGCAAGACCAACGTCGACCCCAGCCGGGCGGTCATCGCCGTCACCGGGGACGACGAGGTCCTGGGCCCGGTGCTCGACGACCTCCAGGTCCACGGCGCCAACCGCACCGTGCAGCCCGACGCCACCCTGGTGCCCGCCGAGCGCGACGGCGTCCTGCCGGCCGGCTTCTACTCCACCACCAACCTGCCCGGCGAGGTCCGGGTGGGCGGGCGCTGGCTGCCGATCGAGAACCCGGAGATGGACTGCGGCCTCGTCGTGCGGGGCGACCGGGCGGTCACGGTCCCGATGCACCGGGTGAAGGCCGGCGACATGGTCGTCGTGGGGAGCGACGGCGTGCGGGTGGCGGCGCCGTCGAAGCCCCGGGACACGCAGGTGTTCGAGTTCATGGGCTCGGAGGTGTCCTCCGAGAAGCCGAAGGGCCTGCTCGTCGCCCGGGTGGCCGACCGCCTGCGGGCGGCCCGGGAGCGGGGCGGGAAGATCCTGGTGGTGGCCGGGCCGGCGGTCGTCCACACCGGCGGCGGCCCCGAGCTGGCCCGCATGGTCGAAGCCGGCTGGGTCGACGTGCTGTTCGCGGGCAACGGCTTCGCCACCCACGACATCGAGTCCAACGTGCTCGGCACCTCGCTCGGCGTGTCGGTCGAGGAGGGCACGCCCACCGAGGGCGGCCACGCCAACCACCTGCGGGTCGTCAACGAGGTCCGGCGCCACGGGTCGATCGCCGCCGCGGTCGAGGCCGGCTACGTCACCGGCGGCGTCATGCGGGCGCTCGTCGAGAAGGGCGTGCCGTTCGTCCTCGCCGGGTCGATCCGCGACGACGGGCCGCTGCCCGACGTCATCACCGACACCGTGGCCGCCGCCGACGCCATGCGCGAGCACCTCGCCGGGGTCCAGGTGGCGCTCATGCTGGCATCGACCCTGCACGCCATCGCCACCGGCAACTGCCTGCCCGCCGGGGTGGAGACCTTCTGCGTCGACATCAACCAGGCGGTCGTCACCAAGCTGGCCGACCGGGGCAGCCACCAGGCCCTCGGCATCGTGACCGACGTCGGGCTCTTCATCCGCGAGCTCGCCGACGAGCTGATGGGCCAGCCGTGAGCACCACCCTCCCCTGGGGCCGGCGCTACCTCATGTGCCCGCCCCGGCACTTCGGGGTGCTCTACGAGATCAACCCCTGGATGCGCACGGAGGTGACCGTCGACTCGGACACCGCGTTCGCCCAGTGGGAGCGGCTGGTCGACGCCCTCCAGGCGGCCGGCGCCCAGGTCGAGATCATGCCCTCGCAGCCCGGCCTGCCCGACCTGGTCTTCACCGCCAACGCCGGCATCGTCGACGCCACGCCCGACGGCTCCGGCCGGCCCGGGCGGTTCGTCCCCAGCCACTTCCGCCACCCCGAGCGCCAGCCGGAGACCGCCGTCGACATCGACTGGTTCGCCCGCCGGGGCTGGAAGATCGAGCGCCTGCCCGACCAGCTCGACCACGAGGGCGCCGGCGACGCCCTGCCGTTCACGCCCGAGGGCGGCCGCACCGTGCTGGTGTCGGGCTACTCGTTCCGGTCCGACGCCGCGGCGGCCACCGCGCTGTCACAGCTGCTCGGCATCCCGGTGCGGCTCGTCCAG
>Ga0207873_1002807_pt1 | contig 13613 bp, 15 predicted proteins | sample BGWIniCompost_FD_187373 | JGI IMG/M metagenome (GOLD analysis project Ga0207873, IMG submission 187373) | Cellulose adapted compost microbial communities from Newby Island Compost Facility, Milpitas, CA, USA - BGW Initial Compost (SPAdes)... ... | reverse complement strand
TCAATACTAAATACGCTCTCACTAAGCCTGTCTAAAGACTCTCCTATATCGTAGTTATTATACTCAGTATAAACCGGAAAGTACATCTGGCCCGCAACTGGCGGTCGAAACATGGTTCATGAACGGGTCACTCACACACTCTTTATATATTACGCGCGCACGCGCGCGCGTATACCATAGAATATCAGCGATGTAAATAGGATCTATGTCTGGCGGTCCGACCTAAAAATCGAATATAGCCTCCCTTATATGATATATCGTAATCTATGGAGTAGAACAAATAATTCCAAATATCGAACTCTTCTGGTGACTTACAGACTATCTTATCTTTACCGATGTCTAAAATAAATTGACACAAAGATCTGGCTAATTTAGGCGAAACCCCAAAAAGTTCGTCAGGAAGGGTCATACAGTCTATGTCACCCATATCTATATACCAGTATTGACCACGTTTAGTGGGTATTATGTCTAATGCATGTAGATCGGGTTCGATTTTAGATATGGATGTTACTTTATACATCCCCATAGGCCCACGTCGACCCAATATTCGAATGTATAACAGAACTCTATAAAAATGAATTCCTTTCAGTCTGGACATAAGCCTAGATTATACCACGCGTAGATCCTAATGTAAATACCTTTTTTGAGGGATCCTATGTACACCGAAGTTTACTTTTAGTATAATTATTTACGTGATGTCGTCGGGCATCACTGGTCAATGTCGAAATCTCCTTCTCAATTGACCGCTCGGGCGGGGAGATCGGCCATCTCCCCGCCCACTTACAACTAGAGTCTGCAATTGAAGGAGATCGATAAGACTACCTGGGTTTAGTCTTGTCCTTGTGGTGAGAAGGAGAAAGTATTGTCATCAGTTTTGGAGAAGACTCTGGATTTCGCATCCAGAGGATTTAGAGTCTTTCCGGTACACAAGAAAGTCCCACAGTTAGAAAAGTGGCCCGATCTGGCGACCACAGACCAGACGATCATAAAAGAGTGGTATACCGGAAAATACAAGTACTGTGATGGTTTTGGAGTATGTCCTGGACGTGAACTCGTTGTAATTGACGTAGACGTCAAGGAAGGCAAAAAAGGAAAAGAGTCCTTACAAAAACTTCGAGAACTAGGACTCGAAGTTAATACCATGGCCGTTCGAACTAAGAGCGGCGGGTTACACCTTTACTACAAATTTCCTAGCTTCATCCCAGATTCCATGTACATAAAATCCGTAACCAAGTGGTGCGGATTAGATGGCATTGATTTGCGTGGAACTAGAGGATTTGTTGTAGGTCCAACAGAAACTAATGGATATAAGTTAATTAGAGATCAAGAACCTCTAGAGTTATCTGAACCTCTGAGAGAAAAGCTTCCTATTGGCAGTGTAGTAAGAGAAAACGTAAACACAAATACGGCCAATCAACTTATTTCTGAAGAAAGTTCAGCATTACGAGGAAATATTCCTCAGATAATTCCAAAAGGGGAAAGACACGATACACTTATCAGACTAATGGCTAGTTGGGCCAGAAAGATTTCGTATGATAATGCGCTGGTCCTATTAGAAGAAGCTATTAGTAGATGCGAGGATCAAGATAAAGATCCTATAGACATCAATGAGTATATACCGCGACTTGAAGAAGCTTACGGTAAATTTAAGCCAGTCATTGAAGATAAGCTTGACTGGATGCTTGATAATTTAGTCTACATAGAAACAGGTCCACGTGTATACGATATATCTACGCCTGGAAAAATCTTAAAGCTCCATGAAGCTAGAGGACTTTATGCTAATTGGATAACATGGGAAGAAAAGAATGATGGGGCTACACGTCCAGTACCCGTGTTTGATAGATGGATTAAGCATGTAAATAGAAAAACATCACCTCATGTAGGATATAAGCCAATAAAAGCTACTTCATACGTATGTGGTGCTCTAGGCGTAGAGGTTATAAATTCTTACAGGCCTCCTAATATACGAGAGCTTTCGGTCGAGCCAGATGTTGGCCCTTTTCTTGATTTTGTAGATTTTCTATTAGAAGAAGATTCTGAAGTATTCCTTGACTGGTGCGCCCATCTAGTACAACAGCCAGAAAAGAAGCTAACTTGGGCTCCTATCATAGTTTCTGTAAAGGAGGGTATGGGCAAGAACTTCATGTTCAATATTATGGCCCATATGCTAGGTCCATGGAATACGAAAAATATTACCGCTGGATTATTCATCAAGACTTTTAATACATTTCTCGTAAATTCTGTTTTGGTTCTTATAAACGAATTAGAAGAGGTCGACTCTAAGCGAAGATACGAAATTGTATCAAAGCTTAAAGGCTATATAACCGAAAGTCATCAAACCATCGAACCGAAGGGCATCGATGCTTATACCACTGAGATTTTTACGAATTTTATCTTATTCTCTAACAAAGAAGACGCAGTTCACATAAACGATGACTCTCGTAGATTTTTCGTACACATAAATTATCAGAACCCAAGACCTCAGTCTTATTATGAGCAGATGTTTAAATGGCTCAATGAGGGCGGATATGAAGCCATTTATACGTATTTAAAGAGACGAGATTTATCTAATTTCGCCTGGTATGGTCGTGCTCCGACCACAGACAGTAAGTCTGTCATGGTCGAGGCTGGAATGACGACTGAAGAAAAACTGATACGACAAGCTATAGAAAATAGATATAGCGTATTTGTGTCGGACATCGTAACTCAAGACTCATTACTTTATTTCATAGCACACAAGTTACCTAAAGGAATACATGTTCATCCAAGTCGAATCAAATACATAATGAGGGAGATATTCCAATCTCTACCTCTGAAAAAAGGCGGAAGACGTGGTCGACAAGTAAGACTACCAAATATAGATCCTAGAAGCGATTCTGATCTAATCATTAAAGGAAGTCTAGATAATTATAGATGCGTAGTTTATTCTTGTCGAAATCACTCGGAGTGGGAATACGCATCGATAGATAAAATTACAGCAGAATACGAAAAAATCTTCGATTCAAAAGGAAATGAGAGTTCTTTAAGGGTCGTAAAATGAGTCAAATAGACACTTTTTACGCTCTAGACATCGAAACGGCTAGCAACGTATCTGGCTATGAATATGCGCTAGAATGCTACAGACAAGACCAAAAGAAAGCAAGAATTACGTCCGTATCAGTAGCTGGACCTAATGGGTACATAAAGCAGCTTGACGAAAAATCCGGGAATATGGATGAACTTCCGGATCTTCTTAGGTTTTTAGCCAAGAAGCCGGTATGGGCTCACAGAGCTGTATTCGATGTTGGCTGGTTAATTGGGGCATGTAATCTTGATATTGTGAAAAATATTTACTGGAGAGACTCATCTCTCCTGGTTAAATGGCTAGTCAATGGCCAAACTGCGGACTATTTTGATTATTCTTTAGTATCAGTAGTCGGTAAATTTGTCAAAGGAGTCCCTGATCTAGAAGAATTCCTTGACATGAAAAGAGCTGAAGTTACTCCAGGAGAAGACTATGAATATTGGTTAAGAAGAGGTCGTCTTGACGCCATAATGACCCTTCATCTAGTTCGAACGCTATGGCCTAAATTACCTGCATCACAGCATAGAGGATTTATATACGAAGCCGGAAATATTGTCCCTGTTGCCAATGCCTGGTATGTAGGTCTCTATGGCGATGTGAAACGAGCTCAAGAATTAAAACCTAAATTCGCTGCTCACAAGAAATTATTATCTCAAAAACTGGGAAAACCAGAATCGATGTTTACATCGAATACCCAGCTATCTAATTATCTGTTCAAGGAACTTAAGCTTCCTGTCATATCTAAGACGCCAAAAGGAAAACCTAGCGCGTCAAAAGACAATCTTAACATATTAGCAGATAGACTTAAAGACACAGATGTAGCGCCCATTCTTAAGACCATTCTAGATTTTAGAAAACTAGCTACTCTTGAATCTAAATTCATAAATGGAATTATTGAGGCTTATAACTATAACGGAAATGCCTATACCCATGCATTTCCTAATATCTTTGGGACTTATACGGGAAGATATACTTATACGGCCAAAACTAAAAACAAATATCCGTCTGGTATAGCCAACCATCAGTTACCTAGAAAAGGTCCGATTAGAAAATTACTGATAGCTCCACCCGGATATAAAGTTCTTGAATTAGATGGGTCTCAACAAGAACTCAGGTTTGTTACGCAGTTTTCTAGAGATCCTAATCTAATTAATGAATATTTAAATGGAATAGATGTTCACAGCTCTATGGCCGCATATGTGGCAGGAATGTCTTATCAGGCCTTCGTAGAACTCTATGAATCTGGGGACGATAGAGCCATTAACTTCAGATATGCTGGAAAATTATTGAATTTGAGTTGCCAATATAGGATCGGAGCCAAATCTTTAGCCTATAAATTCTTTACCACCTATGGTATCAATATCTCTGAGCAAATGGCTTGGAGATATTTATCAATGTATAAGAGACGATATACCGGCGTAAAGAATTATTGGAAAACAGCCATAACAAAGGCCAAAAATCAGGGTTATGCTTCTTCTATAGCGGATAGAAGATATAAACTCAAGTTCTGGTCAGGAAAACGAGAATACATGACTGAACAAACAGCCATTAATCATCCTATTCAAGGAAGTGGTGGCGACCATAAGAATTTAGCCATTTCGTTACTCTTCAGAAAATTTCCTGAAGCTATATTTATTCTAGACTTGCATGATGGTCTATTTTACTATATTCCGGATGACCATGCCCATGAGCTAGCTCTAGATATGAGGAATTTTATCAATAATACTAATTGGGCCGAATTGTGGAATACAGAGATAGTTATTCCTCTTCCTTTCGATGCTCAGTTAGGCGACTCTTTTGGAACTGTAAAAGCAATAAGGTGAGATCATGTCAACTATAGCTCTATCTCATAGTCGCCTAAGCACCTATAAGCAATGTCCTAGAAAATTTAAGCTTCAATACATAGATAAAGTATTTCCAGATGACTCGAGTAATCCTCATTTTGTTCGTGGAAACGCTATCCACGAGCAGCTAGAAAAATACCTAATCTTTAAGAAAGTAGGTAAGACCCACATGGCGGAGCCACAAATGGCTCCTGAGGCCGCGTCAGCTAAAGGTATCATCGATGGTTTGGCCGCATTCTGCGATGACCTAATGAGCGAACAGCAGTTGGCCATTAACCACGATTGGAATAAGTGCGGATGGTTCGATGGAGACGAGGTTAGATATCGGGCCATTTTAGATGTTCTTGGCTTTAAAAATGACTCCGCTATAGTGGTAGACTGGAAAACAGGTCAAGTCAGAGAATATAATGAATATGGCGGGCAATTACACTTAAATGCTGCCATAGTCATGTCCATACATCCGAAGGTCCAGAAAGTGACGTGTTCTTATAACTTTGTGGATCACAAACAAACCATCACAGTAGATTTTACAAGAGCCGAATTACCTCAATTGCAAGGTTATTTCGATGATCAGTTTGAAATCGTCAATAGTGACACCAAATTTGAGCCCAAAATCAATCCATACTGTAAATGGTGTCCAGCTACTAAGAAACAATGCCCGTATAGTAAGCAATTGTGAGGAATTACAATGACTCCAGAGGGCGATGTAAAGCAGTGGATTAAACGAAAGGTCCTTGATAAGTACGGCGATTTAGTATGGGGTTACACTACTCATCAAGGGCCATATGGACAAAAAGGAGTTCCTGATCTAATATTTTGTATCATGGGACTATTTGTGGCTATAGAGGTAAAGACTGAAGTTGGAACTTTAACTAAGCTACAGTCCTTAACTCTTAAGAAAATAGAAAAAGCTAGAGGCATAGCAGTCGAAATTAGGGGCAAAGATCAAAAAGCTTTGGACGAACTCTTTGAAAATATCGATGAAGTAATGAGTATGCTATATGATTAATGGAGAAATTAAGAAGATAACGTACAAGGGATATGATTTTGCTTATAAAGTGAGTTGGGATGAAACTTTAGGACAACTTGGCGAAAAGTGCGTAACAGTTCAAGTGGTCGGAGGTCCTAGACGAGAACGAGTGACTACGACATGCGAACTCAAGGACGTAAAATCTGTTTTAATGGATTGCATTAAAGCGATTGGCCCAAAGAAATTAGGGAAAAGAACTAGAGAACAAGAACTGGCTCTTATAAAGCGAACTAGACCAAGATGAAGTTATCCGAGTACCCATATCCCGGCGTACAAAAGCCGTTTGCCCACCAAATAGCCACTGTACACTTTTGTTTACGTCATCCCAGAGGATTTATTCTCAATGGTATGGGTACTGGCAAGACGATGAGTGTTTTGTGGGCGACAGACATTTTATTTGTTCATAACAAAATTTCCAAGGTCTTAATAGTGGCCCCATTATCTATACTTGAAGCCGTGTGGGGCAACGAAATTAAAAATCGAATGCCGCATCGCACTTATAGAATCCTATTCGGCACTACTCAGCAAAGAATGCATCTATTGAGCTCCAAAGCTCATTACTATATCATAAATCACGATGCAGTTAGAATAGATAAGATGGAAAAGGCTCTTATTGATGCCAAATTTGACGTATGTATCATAGACGAATTAACGGCGTTTAAAAACGCAACCTCAAAAAGGTCTAAAGCGCTTAGAAATATAACCAAAAAATGCAAGGCAGTTTGGGGTTTGACAGGGTCACCTACAGCTAACAGTCCCATTGATGCGTTTGGACAGGCAAAACTAGTTAATCCTGAGAATATTACACCGTATTTTACTAGATTCCGTGATGCTGTAATGACTCAACTAGATCCTTATACATATATTCCCAAGAATGGTTGGGAAAATATAGTGAAAAAAGCGCTTTCGCCTGGAATAAGATATGCTATTGAGGACTGTATAGATCTTCCGCCCGTAATTGAACAAGATCGATACGTCGAAATGTCCAAAGAGCAAAAGAAAATGTATGACGAAATGCGAAAGCATTTTATGACCGAATACGAAAATGGCCTTATTACTGCGTCCAACGCTGGAGTTAAGGCCCTAAAATTATTGCAAATTTCAGCCGGCTGTGTGTATGATGATCAAAAATTCCTGTATCATATAGACTGTGGGCCGAAGTTACAGGAACTTCTTGACATTTTCTGGGAAAATGGAGGGGACAAGATATTAGTTTTTTCTGCATTTAGAGGTTCAGTGGCACTAGTAACTAATTTTTTACGATCTAAAGGAATATCGTGCGAATCTATAGATGGTGACACTGACCCTAAATCTGAAAGACCAAGAATATACCGTGAATTTCAAGAAGGTAATTTAAAAGCCATCTCGGCTCAGGCTTCTACTGTTTCTTATGGCCTTAATCTTACAGCCAGCCGTTTAATGGTATGGTTTACTCCGGTTCCTAGTAATCTAGTATTTATGCAAGCCAATGCTAGAGTAAGAAGACCGGGCCAAACTAGAACACAAATCCAGGTTCATATGAGTTGCTCCGCGGCAGAGAGGCGAGTTTACTCCGCCTTACGGAATAAAGAAAAGATGGGACAAGCTTTACTTGAGCTATTTAAGCGCTGAAGGATTCTGTGTACATCTTGATCAGCCCTGGTATATAATAGACGAACCAGAATCGGAGATTGATCATGGCAGATGAAGATGTAAAGATCGATGAGCTTGTCCAAGACTATGTCCGTATAAGAGATACTCTCGAATCTAAAAGAAAAGAATTTAAAGAGTTAGAATCAAAAGCTAAGGCCGCAATGAATCGAATAGAGATGCGGTTATTACAGAGGGCCGACGCTCTAGGTGTACAGAATTTTAAGACTAAATTCGGTACGGCCTTCGTTACGGAAAAAGATTTTGCTAGGGTCGCTGGACCGGAGGGATGGGAAAAATTAGTAGAGTTCATGAAGAAAACTAACGATTTCGATCTGGTAGAGAAGCGCGTTGCAAAACTACATTTCAAAGAAGTAATGAACGAACAAGCTATCTCTCCGGACGAAATGGGGGTCGAGTACGTTATCGAGAGAACGATACAGGTGAGAAGATCATGAGTGAAAAATCATTGGACATGCCAGAGTGGCTTATTTCCCTGGTAGAAGGTGGACAAGTCCAATCCAACGCCGAACAGCTAATTTCTTCGATCTCTTCGGTACCCAGAATTAGCTTAAAAGGACAAAAATTCCGATTCATTGAGAATGGAGAAGAAGTTAAGAAGGAAAGTGATAAAATCCATGTAGTCATCCTAGGTGTTCAACCAGAACATGGAATGGCTAAAACTTACTACGAAAAACCCTACTCAGGTGAGAACGAGCCTCCTACGTGCTCATCTTGGGACGGTGTCAGGCCTGATTCTTGGATTACGACACCGCAAAGCGATCTATGCGCTACATGTAAGTGGAATAAATGGGGTTCAGCTGTCTCTAAATCGGGTGGGAAAGCCAAGAAGTGTAGAGATAGCAAGATATTGATGGTCGTCGATCCACGCGACATCGAAAATGGGACCATCTATCTTCTAAACGTCACAGTGGCCTCACTCAAAAATTTGAGCAACTTCGGAAAGACTCTAGCCAAACACAAGCCGCCTATTCCGTTGGAATCAGTTATTACGACTATTACGATGGACGAGGATTCGGATACGCCGCTTCTTCATTTTCATCCTGCAGGTATATTAAAACAAGAAAGCGGGATGAAAGCCATAGAGCGCGCCAGGAAGAAAGAATGGAATGAAGAACTGCTGTTAGAGCATCGTCGAGAAGCTATAGCAGCTCTAGAATCACCCGAATCGGTCGTAGGCAATGCTGATCAGGAAAGCGCTCCGTTCGATACTAAGCCGGTAAAAATCGAAGAAAAGCCAGCCGAACAGCTTAAGACTGAAGAAACTACCGCTACTGGAGACGAAGATATCGACGCTTTGCTCAGTAAATGGTAATAATCGTACGAGCCTAGCTCATATAATCGGCTATTCTCTGATCTGGGCGATCAGTACTGCTGATCGCCCAGCGAGAATAGCAGACGTCAATGAGAAGGAGATAGTACATGGCTAAGAAAGGTGATCCTTGTAGTGTTTCGTTTTGTGACGATAAAGTCACAGTTTTGACCGGATTAGGAATCTGCAATAACTGCTATTCTGGGCTCAAATATCACGAAAAGAAACCCATGAAAGCTAAGGTCAAGAGATTTAGACAATTAAAGAAGCTAGAAGCTAGACACGAAATATTGCTAGGAGTCAAGCTTAGCTTTGCGGATAGTCGTCAGGCTAAAAAAAGGAGAGCTGCAGGATGAGTCAGTTGCTGCTGACCTTGGGCCATAATTCCAGCGCGATCTTGGTCAGCAACCAAGAGATTGTCTGCGGATACGAGGAAGAGAGGCTGTCGCTCATTAAGAGCGACAGCCATTTTCCAAAACAAGCGATAGCCAAATGTGTAGAAATGGCTAATGATCCGATAGACGAAGTATATGTATCGCACTGGTTTCCTTACGGAGAATTACCTGCTAACCCTAATAAGTATTGGAATCCTTACGAGCTTATAAAGCAAGTCGGTTCTAATGCCACTGTGATGAGTGTAAATCAAGAATTTACTCATCATGATGCTCATGCATGGTCTGCTGTGGCTTTCTGTGCAGATAGTATGCCACGAAATAATACCGGAATAATCGTGGCGGATGGATTTGGAAATTTTGGTGAATGCCTGTCGATTTATGAGTTAACTAGACACGGTGAGCCTAAGCTTAAACGACGAGCTTTTGGATATAGCGATAGCTTAGGTCTCATGTATCAATACGCTACTGCTTATTTGGGCCTAAAAGAAAATCAAGACGAGTATAAATTACTAGGATACGAAACTCGCGTTCATTCTATGTTCCATAAGCTAGTGCCCAAACTTCTCGATTTAGCGACTAAGCACGGAGAAGAACACGCGAATCGTCTTTTAAACGGACATTGGATCGGTAATCCTTTTGATCCTATGTACGCCGTAGACGCATTACCTGCCGTTAGAGTAGAATATGGAAAATTCTTTGACAAATTACTCGCCGATATAGGAATGGACGTATTAGCCAATGAGTACGAACGAAGAGCTATAATTTCGTACTATGTCCAAGCAAGATTAGAAAGAACGATGTGCGACATCGTCAAGGCCATGGGATTTGAGAATCTAATCTTGGCTGGCGGTGTTTTTATGAATGTTAAGCTTAATTGGGTACTTTCTACTGTGCTCAATAAAATATCTATTATGCCCTTAGCTGGCGATCAAGGGGCGGCTATAGGACTATATCAAGCTATTAGAAAGGATTTGAAATGGCCTAATCACTTATTTTGGGGCCATAGAATCTTGGAATTTCAGTCTACGCCTGAAAATTTCTATGTCTTAGAAGAAAATGATGCGAAAGAATTTATTATCGAGTGCATAAAGAAAAACCAAATCGTTAACCTAGTCAAAGGTTCGATGGAATTTGGCGCTAGAGCTCTGTGTCATACATCGACTTTAGCTAGATCGACCAATGAAAATGTCAAATACATCAATATGGTTAATGGCCGCGATACGGTCATGCCTATGGCGCCAGTAGTTTTAGAAGAGGATTTAGAAAATACATTCTTCAATAGCCAGAAAATAGTAAAGTCATTGGATTACATGATCTGTGCTCTGGAATACAAAGATACTCGATATTCGGCCGGAGCATCTCATTACTATCCAGATCTAGATTGTTTTACCGGTCGTCCACAAGTAGCTAGAGAACAGTTTATTATCGATATTCTTAGAGAGGTACCTGGAAGACTATTGATTAATACCTCTATGAATGAGCATGGCATGCCCATATGTTACGGTGTCGGGGATGTCGTACGGTGTCATGTCTCGCAGCGCCAACTTGACATAAACAACCGTATCAAAACAGTGGTGGTAAGATGAGTGAGACTCAGGACGTCCATTATGTAGAAATTAATCGACAAATGATCCAGGTCATCGACTTTAATCGTCGAATTCTGGGTATTTCTAAACGTCGTCCTGCTATGCAAGATGAGGACGAATTTAAGCTTTCTCTAAAGCAGTTAAGAGAAGAAATAGACGAGTTAGAAGAAGCATATAACAATAACGATTTTATAGGAATTCTTGACGCACTAATTGATCTGGAATATTTTCTTCTCGGTATATTTTGGAAAAACGGAATTGACGAAAAAACCCACTGTAAACTCTTTAACGCCGTTCATAATGCTAATATGATGAAAAAGATAGGAGTGAAAGCCGGACGAGAAGGTTTTCGCGCTGCTGATGCAGTCAAGCCATCAGACTGGACGGACCCACAACTCATGTTCGCTAGAATACTGGAAGAACATAGTGATGAATAAGATCAAATCCATAGTAGTAGAAGGCGCGGATAATACGGGAAAAACCACGCTAGCTCGATATCTATCTTCGTATTTTGGCCTGCCGTATATCGCGGCAGGCCCTCCTCCACGACGTCTAGATTTAATCAAATCTTGTTGTGACTACCAGTGGCAATGGATGCTGGAAAGACCTTGTGTTTTCGATCGAATCACTCCAATTAGTCATCAAATTTATCATAATTTCATTTCCAGTCAAGTCAAAGACATGCTTGATGGGTACATGATAAAGATGAGAAAAAAGTGCATAATTATTTATTGCACTAAAGTTCTAGGTGAAAGCTACGAAGATTACGAATCTGAAGAAGATAAACATTTAGTACTCACTCAACAAGAAAAAATAATGTCCAAATATGAAGACTTTATGGTAGGTCAAGCTGACATTGTCTTTGATGGCCAGGATCATCACGAAATCGCAACGCAAATTCGATACTGGAGACAGGCTTCGTGAGTAAAGTATTTCTAAACGTTCTCAAAGACATCTATTATCTGGGTAAAACCATAAGTCCCAGAGGAATGCAGGTAATCGAATTAGAAGATTACCAATTCACTCTTCAACCTAGAGAAAGATTTGTGGCGATAAAAGCCAGAAATCTAAATCTAGACTATATAAAAGAAGAATTTCTATGGTATTTACGGGCTGATCCTAAAGATAGTCTTATAGCTGAAGCAGCGCAAATCTGGAGAGATTTAGCTCAACCGGATGGCACTTATTTATCAAATTACGGAGTATATTGGTTTAATTATGGGGGATTTTGGTGGGTTATTCATTGCCTAAAAAAGGATCCCGATAGTCGACAAGCAGTTATCCCCATGCTCAGAGCCGAACATCTCTATGAAGGAAACAAAGACGTAGTATGTACATACTCGATTGGATTTAGAATTCGTCGAGGCCAGCTCAATATGAGCGTAAATATGAGAAGTCAAGACGCTATATGGGGAATGGCTAATGATATTCCTTGCTTCTCGTTTCTACACGAAATGGTCTACGTCTACTTAAAATCGACTTATCCTGAACTGGAGTTGGGCAAGTACGTTCACAAGGTAGACTCTCTACACGTGTACGAAAGACACTTTAAGATGTTAGAAAATATAGTCATAGACGGGTACAAAGGACTATATGAAATTGAGTGTCCAGAAATCTCGTCTTCTGAAGAAGTCGAATTTCTAATAAACAGAGTACACGTTCCTAATCACTCTATTCCGCCCACGTATAACTTTTCTAGATGGCTACTAGACAACAAATACAGAGGTATACAATGAATGGTCGTCCTTCTGTACATGAATACTTTCTTGCGATGGCTGTTCTCGTTAGTACTAGGGGTGCTTGTGTTCGCCGTCGCACTGGTTGCGTCCTCGTCGATCGTCATAACTTTGTTCTTGCTACTGGTTACAATGGCCGTTCTAGCGGCGTTATCAATTGTCTGCAAAGTCCTTGTGAGGGCTCTAATTCTGCTTCTGGCACGAATCTCGAAGGATGCGAAGCAATTCATGCAGAAGCTAACGCTATTATCCAGTGTAAAGACACACAGTCAATAGCTACAGCATATTGCACGCATTCTCCGTGCATTCATTGTGTCAAGCTATTGATGAACACGTCTTGCAATAACATAGTATTTCTAGAGCCGTACGCTCATGATCAAGAAAGTCAGAGACTATGGAAATCGCGAGAAAGAAAAAGAATTAGCTCTTATTCATATGAGCCAGAGAGCCATTACGGATGGTATCATGCCAAAATCTACAATAACTTACTGGCAAAGGTGGTGGACACCATACGGCTGGTACAATAGGCCTAGGACTTGGAAAGAAATATCAAGGGAGACTTATATGAGCTTATTAAGCTTTAGAAAAGTATCCGAAATCAATTTAGCTAGAGCTTTGGAATGGCATCCTAAAGGTCTCGAAGAATGGAGTACATTAGAGTGGGGAGGAGCTCTGGCTGGAGAAGCCGGAGAATTGTGTAATATCCTAAAGAAGCTTAAGAGATTAGATACTGGTATTCAACAAGCGGACAATGTTACAAAATCCGAACTACTAAATAAGGCCGGAAAAGAGATAGCTGATGTATATTTATATCTAGACCTAATAGCATCTAGATTAGGTCTAGACATAGCTGAAGAAATTGTTAAGAAATTTAATGAAACAAGTGAAAAGGAAGGATTTCCGCATAGACTATGAATACGGATAATTGCCAAGTATGGTGCACTGGTGAGGATGCCCCGGCACGTAGGCCGCAGACCCCGTTCAGTTAAGAGCGCG
>Ga0207873_1002805_pt1 | contig 13623 bp, 5 predicted proteins | sample BGWIniCompost_FD_187373 | JGI IMG/M metagenome (GOLD analysis project Ga0207873, IMG submission 187373) | Cellulose adapted compost microbial communities from Newby Island Compost Facility, Milpitas, CA, USA - BGW Initial Compost (SPAdes)... ... | reverse complement strand
GGGTTCGTCACCGCCGCGCTGCTGAACGCATACGGAACGCCCGCCGGATAGAATGTCGGGCGCTCATCCGGAACCGCGTTCTGACGGAGGCGCACTCCGGCGTGCAGCGGAGTCTGCACGTTCAAGAGAATCAGTGTCCCCTCCACGCCCACCACTACCGGACCGATCCCGATCCCTGCGAAGACGACGACGCCCGCGCTGAAGCGAGGCCGAATCGAAGCCTGCGCTTCGACCCGCGCGTTGGGTGGCGTCTCGTACCCGTAGCTCAGGTCCCCGGACATCCCCCAGCCCCCCACCAGCTCGAACTGGATCGAAACCGTCACGGGACCCACCGGGTACGTGAAGGCTGGGGAGCCCCAAGTGACACTCTGGTCGATGTCGAGGAACCCAAGGGGGCCGTTCGGCACGTTTCCCCGCACCTGCTCTCGGATCGTGGCCAGCTCGGCGAGATCTGCTACCTCCCGGTCGCGGAGGTGTTCATAGAAATCCAACCAAGCGTCCGCGACCTCGGGACCAGCCGTCGGCAAAGAACAGTCCTCAAGAAATCCATCGAAACCGTCGAGGTCTGCCGGTCTGCGATCGAGCGCCTCGTCGCAGAAGTCGTCCCAAGCGGCTGCGTTGTCGGTGTCTCGCGGCCCCAAGCAATCGGCGAAGCGCTTGACATCGAGGGCACGTGCCTGGGCCGCGTACATCCGCGCGAACCGATTGTTGATGTTACCAAGATTGACGCTACATGTGTCGTCCTGGTCATTCGACGGCACGTCGTCCCCCGGTCCCGGATCGATATCCGTACCAAAGAGCACCAAGGTCCGACTCAGTTGCCCCTTGCAGGTCCCGAACTCGGCCGACCCCTGAGCGATGAACACCGGGTAATCCTCCGCCCACAGGCGTGCCGCAACGCTGAGCCCCGCCGTGCTCTCCACAGTGATCGCTGCCTGCCCGCCGATCGCCTTCGGATCCGCCGTGGCGATGAAGTCCATCCGCGGCTTGACGATGATGCCCCACTTGTCGTTGCCTGCGACAATGTCCCGCTCGTCCTCTTCGGCATCCAACTCGACGTCGACGGAGTCGACCGTGATGCCACACACGCTCTTCTCATCCCCGTAGGTAGTCGGCCTGTTCGGCACTTCCTCACTAGGCGGCGGCGTTGCGGCAGGAGGGTCGTCGAGGTTGCTTGGCGGCTGGCCCGTGACCTGATGATCACCGGGATCCGAGCTCCCAGAGGCGTCGTCCTCCGCACACTCGCGGACCTCCTCGCAGGGGCCGGTCGTCGCCTGCGCGTGGCACACGGTCGTACGTGCTGCGCACCGGTACTCAGGCTCCGCGCAAGTTGGGTCCAAGCACTCCTTCACGTCACCGGTGCAGTCCGGCTTCATGCAGACCCGCGCGCAGATCCGGCCGAACAAGATGCAATCTGCGTCGCTCGAGCACAAGCCGACGTCGTCCCAGACCACGGTTTCCGGATCGACGCCACAGTACACGGTCTCCGTCAGCCCCCCGCACGTCGAGTCGAGCGAAGGGGGCGCATTGAGCGCCGCCTCGTCGGGCTGGGAGGAGAGCGGTTGTTCGTTCTCGTCACAGGCCTGGAAGGCTGCGATGCAGGCTCCAGGAACCTTCGGTTCCACTCGAATCGCAAGCTCGGTGCGTGGCTGGATTCCCTCGAGCTCCGAGACCAGCTCGAGGCCCGGCTCGCACGCCCGCTGCCCAGGAGGAAGCCCAAGGTCGTCCCCAAAGTCATCCGGGCCATGAGGACCAGGCCCTGGGTCATAGGGCGGGAAAGGGCGGGGACCCGCAATGAGCGTAGGCGGGAAGAACTCGTTGAAATCAAACCGCCGATGACGGAACCGTGCGGCGCCGTCCAGCACGATCCTCTTCGCGAAGATCGTCCCATCGTGCGGAGTCGGCGTGTTCCGGACCTGCACCGTAGCCGAAGGTGCGATCAAGAAGCCGCTGAAGGCCGTCTCCAGGAAGATGGTCGATTGACCGAGTACGACCAGTAGCAGATCCGATTCCGCCGTCTGCCCCTGGTTGACCAGCTCGCCACGGAAGACCATGTCCCCCAAGACATAGACTCTCACTGGCCCCGCCGATTCATCCACGACGACCCGCGCCTGGGGCTCTGGAAGCTGCAACGTATCGAAGAAATAGTCCCCGCTGGAGAGGGTAAGGGAAGAGCGGGACTTGACGCTGACGCTCAGGATGCGTTGAGGTCCTCGTTGTGCCCCGAACAGGCTACGACGGAGCAGAACAAAAGGTTCCTGAGCGGAGGCGCGGACCTCCGCCTCCTCGCCGCAGCCCTTGTTCGTCCGCCTGAGCTGTCCGCCTCAGTTGAATATCCCGCCTTCATTTGACCCGGCTTGGTCACTAGCTCGGCGGGTCTAAGTGTGTCAAGACTCGAGGCCAGTTCCCGACAGAACCGTGCTCATCGTTCACCTCGCTCAGCGCCTTTCCTTCTCAACGTCCCTGGGCTCGCGCCTTGCTTGGCCCACGATGGCGCTCGCCGCTTCCTTTCTGACGAGCCCCCTCTACCCCGGCCACCCGACCGACTGCTCCCTGCCGTTTGCACCGCCACGTTGGCCAGAACCTGGGGAAGCAGGGGACGGACGACGCGCAGACGGAACGAAGGCTGCGTGCGAGGCTCCGGTGTCCGCCTTGGACGCTGCACGATTGACCGAGGTCGAGTGTCGAGTCAGTCAGCGGACCCTAAGGTGGCTGCTGGAGAACGGTGATTCGAAGCAATTGGTCTTCTCACCCCACGCGCTCACCCTCGCGTTGGCTCTGATGGCAACCGGAGCGGGGCACGACGCCTCAGCCTTCGACGAGCTCTTCGGGGCGTCTTCGGAGGACATCGTGCACGGAGTCGCCGCAGCCGAGCTGCTGCATGGTTGGGGGCTCGTCCCTCCCTACCAAGGATGGCGCTACGAGGCGAACGTGTCGTTCGTCTCCAGCACCGACACCTGGAGGCTGTCCAATTTCTATTCCAGATTAAGCCGAGAGCTTCCCGTAAACGTCATCGGGGAACGGCGTTGGAGAGCCCACCTCCGCGGCCTTTCGCTCGACGAATCCACTGCCGGGCAGCTCACCAGGCTGCGTTCGGTATCGACGAACCACAGCCCGCTCGTCGCCCTTCTACACGTCGCTGCTCTCTGGAGATACGCGGAAAACCCAGACCAAACTGCTTGGAGCGGTAATTATCACGAGGACGATCAGAAGCGCGTGTTGACCGGCATGACGAGAATAACGGAGAGCTACTTCGAGCATTATGCACAGCTCCGCGAAGAACTCCGCGTGGCCTCCGAGAAGGCCGGACGCCCGTGGGAGCCGTGGCCTGCCGAACCTGCCGCCGTGGACCCGGAAAACGCAGAGTACGCAGTTCAGATCATCGCACCTCCAGCTGACCAACCTCGAGCGCTGCCCACCCTTGACTACGCCTGCCCGCTCCCCCCCAGCGATCCCGTGACCCCACGACGGGGGCGAGTGACCCAGGCCGCCTTTCGACGCAGCGTCGTTCATCACGTCCCTGTCGCTGCGCTATTGGAGGCGTCGGCCGACGTGAAGCAAGCTTGCGTACGAGACGGATTCTTTGGATCCGCCGCCCGCGTGAGAGACATCGTGCATCCGGTCTCTCTTTCTCTGGACGGCCTTCGGATCAATGATCCCGACAAGGAGAGCCCTTTCAGCTTCGGTGGACGACAGCGCCGGGGCCCCTTCTGCTCCACGCAGAGCTTCAAGCGACTGAGCGAGCTGAGAGGTCGACCGCTGGATCCCGGAGAGTTTGCCGAGATCCACGTCATCGAGCCCCCCTACGCCTTTTTGTTCTACAACGCCGTGACCGGCGCCATCTACTACTGGGCCTGGATCACCGCGGACGACTGAAGGGCCGTGAGCGTTTCGTGGACGTTCCCCTTGGTGGCGGGAACCGAGAACGTCGCCTGCTTGTTCTCTCCAGCGCCCGCGGAGGCGGCGCGAGGCTGCCCGGAGGAGGTCTCGGTGGGCGCAGCGGGGGGATCGGGGGCGCCTGCGGGAAGCGAGGGGAATCGAGGGACGGGCGGTTGGTAGCCGTGACCCCTTCCAAGAGGCCACGAGGTGGGTCTCTGAGGCGATGAACCGTCAAGCGCGGGCGTTGGGTGTTGGGCTCGGAGGACACGGGGGCCCCAATCGGCGGCCTCGGATGACGAGCGGTGCCAGGGATGCGCCCGCGGCAGCCCCGCAGCTGACGCGGGGGACCTCAATGAACGGCCTCGGTTGACGCGGGGCTCACAAAAGACGAACGGCCCGCTGGGGGCGGGCCGTTCGTTGCTGGTGCGGCGAGGCTCAGGTGGGATCTGGCTTCGGCGTCTTGTCCGTCGAAGGGGGCAGCTGCGGCTCGCGCATCTGCTCGGCGGTGGGCTCGCCGGTGAGCGACTCGAGGAAGGCCACGATGAGCCGCACGTTCTCGTCGCTCAGGGTCTTGCCGAGCTGGTGCTCCGCCATCAGCTGCACGGCGGCGCCGAGATCCTCCACCGAACCGTCGTGGTAGTAGGGCGCGGTCTTGGCGACGTTCCGAAGGCCCGGGACCTTGAACATCATCTTGTCCGAGTCCTGCTTGGTGACGTCGTAGCGGCCCAGATCGGGCTCCTTGCCCTCGGGGGGATCGGGCCACGGCTTCACGCTGCCGAGGCGCTGGAACATCGTCGCGCCGAGGTGCTCGCCCGAGTGGCAGGTCTGGCAGCCCGCGTCCATGAAGGCGAGGAAGCCCTTCTTCTGATCTTCCGTGAGCGCGTTCTTGTCGCCCTTGAGGAAGGCGTCCCAGGGAGCCGGAGTGATCAGGGTGCGCTCGAAGGCGGCCACGGCCTTCGCGAAGTTGTCGAAGGTGACCGCGGGCTTGTCCTCCGGGAACGCCTTGCCGAAGGCCTCGACGTACTCGGGGATGCTGTTGATCACGGCGAGCAGCGCGGCCTCGTCCTTCAGGCCGTGCTCCACGGGGTTCAGCACCGGTCCCTTCGCCTGCTCCTCGAGGTTCGCGGCGCGGCCGTCCCAGAACTGCACGAAGTGATTCGCCGCGTTGTAGACGGTGGGCGAGTTGCGGGTGCCCGTCTGCTTGCGGTGCCCCTCGCTCACCGGCTTGTTGTCGACGCCGTACTTGTCGAGCATGTGGCAGGAGTTGCACGAGACGTCGTGGTTCTTGCTGAGACGCGCGTCCCAGTAGAGCTGACGGCCCAGCTCGACCTTCTCGGGCGTGCTGGGGTTGTCCGGAGGCGACTCGAAGGCGGCAGGCAGGGGCTTGAAGAGGGCCAGCTTGGCGGATTCGATCTTCACGGTGGGCGCCGCGACCTGGACGGGCGCTGCCGTGGTGGCCGGCGGAGGAGGCGCCTCCTCCTTCTTGCAACCAGTGGCCGCGAGCAGAGCGCCCGCGAGGAGGGCGGAGGCCGCTACCAGGCGAGTGTGTGTCATCGACGAGTTCCTTTCTTCGCGAACGCCAGCAGCCTAACGCCGCGCGTGCGCAGCGCTAGACCCCGAGCGCGTCAATTTGGGGGGTGGGGGTGGGAGATCCCCGCACATGGAGCTTCCGCGCGGGGCCCCTGCGGCGGGCTCGTTTCGCGCGGGTGTCTCGCGGGGGCGTCTCGCGGGTCGGCCCGGGGTGTGGGTTGGTCTACCGGCTACCAAGGGTCTGACGGTGCGGCGCCCGCGACCGAATGAGGTATCGGGGATGCCCTCGGGGATCACTCGGCGGCGACCGAGGAGGCCCAACTCCGCAGCTCCTTGGGCATGACCACCCGCCGCTCCACGAGATCCCGCACCGTGTCGTTCAGGGTCTCGCTGGGATCCCGGGGGCGCCAGTCGAGCTCGCGCTCCGCCTTCGAGCTGTCGCAGTACCAGTAGCACTGGGCCATGGCCACGCTGGTCTCGTCCACGGCGGGCGTCCCGCCGATGGCTCGCAGCGCGCGCTCGTAGAGCTGATGGGCGCCCAGGGCCAAGGCTCGATTCCTGGGCAGGCGCAGCACCGGCGCCGGGATGCCCGTGAGCCGTGAGAGGCGCTGGAAGAAGGCGGCCACCGTGAGGTTCATCGCGTTCAGCAGGTAGCGCTCCCCCGCGCGCCCCTTCTCGAAGGCGAGCCACATCCCCTCGGCGGCGTCACGCACGTCCACGAAGGCCATGCCGCCCGCCGGCACCGCGGGGATCGCCCGCTCCAAGAACCTGCGGACGTCCCCCGTCGAGGACTCGCGCAGATCTCCGGGACCGAGCAGCAGCGAGGGGTTCACGACGACGACCTCGAGGCCGTCGCCCTGAGCCTCCAGGGCGGCGCGCTCGCCGAACAGCTTCGTGCGGTAGTAAGGCCAGCTGGCGATGAGCTCGAGGGGCGCCTCACGATCCTCGTCGAGGATGCGATCGGGATCGGTGCTCACGGCGATGGTGCCGCTCGTGCTGGCGTAGGCGACCCGGCGGACGCCCGCCGCGCGGAGCCCCTCGAGGCAGCGGGTGGTCCCCGTCACGTGGAGGCGGTGGAGCTCCTCGGCGTCGTCCGGGTTCCGCGACACCCTGCCCGTCGCCAGGAAGGCCCCGTCACAGCCCGCCGCGCTCAGCGCCACGGCCTCTGCGTCGAGCACGTCGAGGGCGTGCACCGGATGGTCGTCGACGCGCCCGCCGGAGCGAGACACCGCCACGACCTCGTGCCCCCGCTGACGCAGGCGCCGCACGAGGTGAGAGCCCAAGAACCCAGTGGCACCAGCGACCCAGAGCTTCATGCGATCTCCTTCCGGGCTCCGTCGGCCCCGTCGCGCGCGCGGAGTCCGCTGTGCGCGGCTTCAGCGTCCCCGGCGTCGCCCGCGCCCCCGCGCGCGAGCCACTCGGCCGTCGGCGTCTGCAGCTGGAAGACCTTCTGGAACGTGATGAGGTGCGCCACGTTGTTGCTCTTCACGAGCCCGGACATGAACTCCTGGGGCGTCGGGGTGTAGGCCTCGCGCACGATGCGCTCGAACAGATCGCGGGAAGTCTTGAGCACACAATCCGCAGAGTCCACCAGCTTGCCCGGCGCGACCTGGCAGGACTCCGGGGTGATGCGCAGCGTCCAGCGCTCGTCTCCCAGTGAGAAATAGAAGCTGAGGGGCGCGCTCACCTCCGAGGGCTCGAACCGCGCCTCGAGCTCCGCGAAGAGCCCCTCGAGGGTCTCGGGAGGTGGCAAGGTCTGGCGGCGGAGCTCGGCCACGTCCACGTCCTCGAGGTTCAAGATCTGCCCCTTGGCCAGGGCGGCGACGGCTCGCTGGGCGATGCGCGCCACCACGCGGGCGGCGTCGGAGGCGGACAGGCCGCGGGTCATCTCGCGCAGGGTCTGCGCGGACAAGGGGGGCCCGATCCGAGCCTGGAGGTCACGCCCCCGGGGTACCTTGGCGCCCTTCGGGAGCGCCGCGTGCGTGCCACCGAGCCACACGGGCAGGACGTCGACGCCGTGGTGCAACACCAGGTGCCCCACCGCCGGCTTGAAGGGCAGCAGGCTCCCGTCGGTGCTCCGCGTCCCCTCGGGGAAGATGAGCAGCGTCTTGCCCCGATCGAGGAGCTCGCCCGCCTGGCGCAGGGCCTGCCGCAACGATCCGCTGCGCGACATGGGCACCAGGTGGGTCAGCTGCTCGAAGTAGGCCTTGCGCCACCGGTTGCCCTCGAAGAAGTAGTCCTGGGCCGCCAGGGCGCTGAGGTTCTCGCCGTAGCTGCCGAGGGCGTACTTCACGAGCCCCATGTCCAGGTGACTCGCGTGGTTGGCGACCACGAGGGTGTTCTTGTTGTGGGGGATGAAGGCGCGCCCGGTGACGCGGGTGCGCATCACCTGATCGTAGAAGCTCATCTGCGCCCGGCCGAGCCACTCCATCGCCGCGGCCCGCAGGGGCTCGGGGATCTCGAGGGGCTCCTCCTCCTCGCGCTCGATGTGACGGGTGCTCGAGGTGGCGCGGCGCGCGGGGCGCTCCCGCAGCACGGCCACGAGCTCTCCCACGGTCTCGCAGCGGCTCAGGCGATCGCCGTCGAGGGAGCCGAGGCGCCCCTCCAGGGCCACCAACAGCTCGAGGGCCATCAGGGAGTCGAAGCCGAGATCGCCCCTCAGGGTCATGCCCGGGGCCACCTCGCTCGGCCTGCGCCGGCTGATCGCGCCGACGGCGGCGCGCACGATGGCGTCGAGCTCGTCGCCCGCCTCCTCGGAGATGGCCTTGCCCGTCGACTCCAGGCGGACCACCAGGTCGCGCACCTCGTTGCGCTTCACCTTCCGGGTCGTGGTGCGCGGCAGCGCCGTGTCGATCAGCTTCGTGATCGCCGGTCGCATCGCGGGGGGCAGCTCCGCCAGGGCCGCGTCCAGGGACGCCTTGGCTCGCTCGTGGCGCGCGCTGCGATCCAGGCTGGGGTCCGCCTCGGGCACGGCGACGCAGGCGACGCGCTCTCCGCCCCGCCCGTCGGGCACCCCGAGGACACAGAGCTCGGCGATGTGCTCCACCGTGCCGAGGTGCGCCTCCACGTCGTCCGGGTACACGTTCTCGCCGTTGGAAGCGACGATGACGTCCTTGGCCCGCCCCACGAGCACCAGCTGCCCGCGCCCGTCGAGCTTGCCGAGATCGCCCGTGTGCAGCCAGCCGTCCGCGTCGATGGCCTGGCGCGTGGCCTCCTCGTTGTCGGCGTAGCCGAGCATCACGTTGGGACCTCGGGCGAGGACCTCGCCGACCCCGTCAGCGTTCGGTCGATCGATGCGCACCTCGACGCCCGGCACCGCCTTGCCGACGTGACCGGCCTTCGCCCGGGGCCCGCCCTGGGCCACGGTGAGGACGGGCGACGCCTCCGTGAGACCGTAGCCCTCCGCGAGGTGGAGCCCCATCCCCTGGAAGAGCCGGTGGGTCGAGCTCCCCAGGGCTGCGCCGCCGCTGACGAGATAGCGCAGGTGGCCGCCGAGCCCCTCGTGGACGGGCCCGAAGAGCACCCGCCCCGCGTCGATGCCGAGGCTCTTGCCCAGGGCGCGGTTCAGGTCGACCGTGAAATCGAAGACGCGCGAGGCGAAGGCTCCCTGCTCGGCGACCCGCGCGAGGATGCGCCGCTCGAGCATCTCCCACAGCGCGGGCACGCCGATGAGCGCCGTGGCGCGGCCCTCCTTGAGGCCCCGCTCCAGGCGCTCGCCGTTGAGCTCGTCGAGGTAGATCACCCGCGCGCCCCGCGACAGGGGCAGGAGCAGACCGCAGGTCAGCTCGAAGGTGTGGTGCAGCGGCAGCACGCTGAGCACCCGATCGCCCGAGCCGAGGGGGAAGAGCGGCGCGAGGGACGCGATGAGGGCGGTCAGGTTCGCGTGGGTCAACATCACGCCCTTGGGCGAGCCCGTGGTCCCGCTCGTGTAGATGAGCGCGGCGACCGCGTCGTCGCTCGGGCGAGTGAGCGACGGCGTCGTGCCGTTGGGGCGATGTGCGGCGGGCGGCGAGAGGGCCTCGAGCATGTCCCAGAAGGACACGTCGGAGAGATCGGCCGCCAGGCGTCCGCGGACCTTCGCGTCGCTCACGAAGATGCGCGCTCCGGACGCGTCGGCGAGCACCCGCGCCGTGCGCGGATCGATGCCCGCGTCCACCGGGACCACGGTGGCCCCCGCGTAGAGGATCCCGAAGAACGCCACGGGCCAGGCGGGGTGGTTGGCGCCGCCGAGCATCACGCGCCCGCCGGGCTGCACCCCCGCCCCCTGGAGGCGGCGGGCGAAGGCCGCGGCGAGCCGGTGCATGTCGCCGTAGCTGAGCCGGCTGAGCCCTTCCGCCTCGGTGCGCTGCAGCGCGACCTTGAGGTCGTAGCGCTCGGCCATCTCCTCGAGCATCGTGACGAGGTTCGTGTGGCGCTCGGGCGCCCGCAGGGGCCGGCGGAGCTTCGCCTCCATGAGGGGGAAGACGTGCCGCTCGAGGGCGGGCACGTGCACCTCGAGGAACCACTGGCGCCAGTCGATGCTCTCGGGGGCCCACAGGAGCCGAGCCCGATCCCGCTCACCGAGGCGAGCGTAGGCGGCGCGCGTGTTGTCGCAGCGGAAGATGTAGTGGTACTCGGCCGTGAACGGCACGAACACGTCCATGATGCGCGCGAGCTTCTTCTGCTGCGCGGCGAACCCCTCGAGCCCCTTGGCCGTGGGCTTGACGAAGGGCTTCAGGGGCCCCGCGCCCGCGAGACGCAGCACGCTCGACAGGGCCTCGGCGCCCTTGGCCAGGGTGCGCGGACCGAAGCGGTCGTACTCTTCGCGGCTGAGCAGAGAGCCCTCGAAGTGCGCCTGCAGGGCGCTGAGCAGCGGACCGCCCTCCCCGGTGCGCTTGTAGTGCTTGCGCTTGTGGAGCCCCGTGAGCTCGAAGAAGCGCCGCATGGTGCACGGGTTCGTGTCCGTGGAGCCTGCCTGATAGACGGGCTTGGCGGTGCCCTCCACCAGCTCCGCCAGGGCGAGGGTGATCGCCGCGGCCACCATGTCGCAGGGGATGACGTCCAGGTAGATGTCGTCCCCGGGCAGCTGGAGGCCGCCCTTGCGGATCATGAAGATGAAGGGCGCGCTCGTGTTGATGCCCTCGTTCCACCCCGGGAACGGGTACTGCACCGTGGACTCGACGATCGCCGGCCGCACGATGGTGTAGGGCAGCCCGCTGGCGGCGACGATCTGCTCGCCGATGCTCTTCGTGTAGGTGTACGTGTTGGGCCAGCCCCAGTAGCGCGCCCGCTCCATGCCCATGTCGGCGAGCTGCGCCTCCACGAACTTGCGCTTCACCCGGGCGATCTCCGCGTCGAGCATGCCCCCGCGGGCCGGCTCGTTGCGCTCTCGGAGGTTCTTCTTGGCCTCGTCGAGGAAGCGGCTCTGGCGGAAGGCGTCGCTCGCCCGGTGCCGCGCCTGCTTGATGACGTCGAGGCACTCGGCGATCTCCCGATCGGGGTCCCAGTCGCGTCGGTCGAGCTCGTCGGCGCGGGGGAACGGGAACTCCCGGGGATCGCGCTCCTCGACCGGCCCCGTCTTCTTGCCGGCGACGTAACACGTGCTCGTGTGCAGCACCCCCACCCCGCCCAGATCCCTGGCGAGGGCGACGAGGTTCTGGCACCCGAAGGCGTTCACCTCGAGGGCCTCGTCGAGGGGCGGATCGAAATCCACGACGCCCGCGACGTTCACGACGGCGGCGATGCGGCCCCGCACCTCGTCCCGCAAGCTCGCGTCGATGCCGCAGTAGGGCTGCGCCACGTCCCCCGCGATGGGGGTCACCTTCGAGCGGATGAACTCCTCGAAGCGCGTGCCGTGCTCCTCCCGCAGGGGCACGAGCACCTCGCTCTTGACGATCTGATCCCAGAAGCGCTGCTCGACGGTCATCCCCGCCTTGGGGCGGACCACGAGATAGAGGTGCTCGACCTCCGGGAACCGGCTGAGCAGCAGGGACCACCACACCTTGCCGAGGAACCCCGTCCCTCCCACGACGATGAGACGCTGCCCCCCGAAGGTGGCGGTCAGGTCGAGGGCCGGGAGCGAGCCTGCGGCTCCGCCCGTTTCTTGCGCGGTTGAATTCTGCATGCTTTCCGAGGGTTCGGCTCGGTGAGGCGATAACCAAACCCGGGCAGAAGCGCAATCGGCGCGCGTAACAGGCGGGAAACGGCGACTTGGTCGGAGAGAACGGGCCTCCTCGGGCGGTGTTCCCAACGCCGACGAGGCCCGGAGACGAGGCCGGAGCATCCGCCGTCACCAGGTGACGGCGTCGACGTGGAACGTCGTATTGGCCGTGGATCCCAGCGTCAGCTCGACGCCGAGCTCGTACAGGGGCGTGGCCGCGTTCGACGGCACCGTGACGCTGAGGGTGTTCCAGGCGCCCGTCTGGAGACTGGCCCCCGGGGTCCAGGCGCCCGTCCAGGCCCAGCCGCCGCCCGCCCCCTGGAGCACGTAGGGCTGCAGGGACGTCACGTTCACCCCTCTCGGCACGTAGACGCGGAAGGTGACCGTCCGCGCGGCGGGCGTGGCGGGGTCGCGCACGAACACCCGCTGCGATCCGGAGCCGTTCACCGTGACCGCGAGGGAGCGTCGACCGGCAAAGGCCCGGCTGGTGGAGCTCGACAGCCTCCGGATCATGCCGCCGCTGGAGGCCCACCCCTGAGTGCCGGACTCGAAGCCGTACTGGGCCGTGTCACCCGCGCCCGCTCCGCCGCCGGAGCCGCCGCTGCCGCCACCGGAGCCGCCGCTGCCGGAGCTGCCCCCCGTGCCGTTCCCGGGCGCGCCCGTCGCGAGGGGCACGCCGCCCGCGTTCAGGATCGCGCCGGCCCGGCTCTTCATGAAGAGCTGCCCGTCGGTGTAGTAGTCGTTGTCGTACCAGGATTGCCCACCGAGGCCGGCGCCGAACAACAGGGCGATGGCCCCCGCGTCCGCGAACTTCTCCAGGTGCGCGGTGCCGTTGGCGAAGAAATACTCCGCGCGGTTGTCCTTGTAGCCTTGGCGCGCGCGGCCCTCGTTGGGCACGTTCAGGTGGTTCGAGTTGCCGAGGGGGATCTGCCAGAGGATCCAGCGCTTCTGCGCGGTCTGGTTCCACAGGCGCATCCACTCCGCGTAGCGGTTGAAGCTCTTGGACTGGACCGAGGCGCCGTCGCTCGGGTCCCACCAGCGGTCCTGACCGTAGGTCAGCCGGTAGAAGTCCGCGTCCCGATCGAGCGGGTCGCCGACGAGCACGTCGTAGGTCTCCCCGGTCACGTTCGGGCCGAGCCCGAGCTTCGACAGGTATCCATACACCTTCGAGACCTCCGGCTGCAGCGGGCTCGTCACGTCGAAGTGCGCGATGTCCTTCCCGCTCGCCCACGCCGAGACGTGGACGCCGAGGATGACGTTCGTGGCGCCCACCGCTTTCCGCAGCTGCAGGAAAGCGAGCCCCCACCCCGCGGCCGTGTCCGGCAGGCCCGCGAGCTCCGGCATGCCGGTCGCCGCCACTGCGGCGTAGGCGTCGGGGTCGTCCTGCGTTTGTCGTTGCAAAAGCGCATAGCCGTCGGCTTCGAGCAGGATGACGACCGGCTTGCCGAAGTCCTTGGCTCGCTGCATCAATATCTTGAAGTCACCGAAGTAGGACCGCATCGTCGAGACGCTGCGCGTCTTCTGATGGAACTGCGCCTCGCCGCCGCCGGGCTCACCGTGCATCTGGTAGTACTGGATCGCGGGGACGAAGCCCTGCTGATCGCACTCGCGCATGTACTCGAGGCCCCAGGAGCCGTCGTACTGCCCCCAACCCCAGTTCTCGACCCAGCCCTTGGTGAAATAGCGATAGCGGTAGTCCCAGGCGACGCCGCTGTCTCGCATCCATCTGTCACCGGTGTCGGAGAACAGACCGACGCCGAGCCGCGCCGGCAGCCCCGCGGGGAGGACCCCCGCCGCACCTTCGCCGGCCAGCGGCTGCTCGGACACCTGGAACTCCTCCCCTTCGACCGGGGCACCACACCCCATCAGGACGACGCCCACGGCAAACACCCATGAGCGCAACGCACACCTCACGTCGTACACGGCATGACCCATCGCCGGTATCTTAACGGACCAGGACGCCCGCCGATCTCGGTTTTTGGCTTCGTTTCCGCTGCGCTCCGGTGCTCAAGTACCCACGTACGTTCACTGCGCCTGCGGCGCTCCCTCGCCAGAGGCGAGGGCCGTAGGCCTCC
>Ga0207873_1002804_pt1 | contig 13629 bp, 11 predicted proteins | sample BGWIniCompost_FD_187373 | JGI IMG/M metagenome (GOLD analysis project Ga0207873, IMG submission 187373) | Cellulose adapted compost microbial communities from Newby Island Compost Facility, Milpitas, CA, USA - BGW Initial Compost (SPAdes)... ... | reverse complement strand
CGCCGTCCAGCGGGAGCGAACCCGTCGGCCCGGCGAGCGCGAGCCAGGAGAGGACGGCAGCCGCGGCGAGCTGAATCATGGCGCGGGTGCAGGATGTGGGGTCGCAACGTCGCCACCGCCGCGGCTCCGGCGGGCGGCTTCGAGCGCCGCGGCGACGGCCTCGGCCGGCGCGGCGGCTCGAGGCAGCGGGAGCGTGGCGGTCAGCGCCGGCTCGAGCAGGACGACGGGGATGCCAATCTTGCGCGCAAGCGCGACTTCGGAGAGCGTGCCCCACTCGCCGCCGATCGCGATCACCGCCTCCGCCGCGCGCACGACCAGCACGTTCCGTCCCTCGCCCATCGCCGTGGGCAGCGGCAGCGAGATCCACGGGTTCGCTTCGGCCGCCGAGTCGCCCGGAAGGATGCCCAGCGTCAGGCCGCCAACGCTCGCCGCGCCGCGCGCCGCGGCCTCCATCACGCCGCCCACCCCCCCGCAGACGAGCACGGCGCCAGCGGCCGCGATGGCGCGCCCGGTCTCTTCCGCGGCGGCGAGCTCCGCGGCGCTTGCCGAGCGGCCGCCTCCGCCACACACGGCGATGCGCAGCGGGCGGGTGACGGATTCAGCCGCCATGCGCGACCTGCGCTGCGGCCCGGGTCGCCTGCAACGCCCGCCGCCAGCCGGCGAGCAGCGAGGCGCGGGCGTCGGCGGCCATGGCTGGCGCGAAGCGCGCCGGCTCTCCCCGCGAGCCGAGGAACGTCTCCGCATCCGGCCACACGCCGGTGGCAAGGCCGGCGAGGCCGGCGGCGCCCAGCGCGGTGGTCTCGACGAGCTGCGGGCGCAGGACGGGGATGCCCAGCACGTCGGCCTGGAACTGCATGAGCCAGTCGTTCTGCGCGGCGCCTCCATCCACGGCCAGCTCTCGCGCGTCCACGCCCGAGTCGGCGACCATCGCGTCCAGCACGTCGTGCGTCGAGTAGGCCATGGCCTCGAGCGCGGCGCGCGCGAGGTGCGCACGGCCGGCGCCACGGGTGAGCCCGACGATCGTGCCGCGCGCCTCCGCGTCCCAGTGCGGCGCGCCCAGGCCAACGAACGCCGGCACGAAGTAGACGCCGTCGTTGGATTCGATGGAGCGCGCGAGCGCTTCGGTCTCCGCGGCGCGCTCGATGATGCCCAGGGCATCCCGCAACCACTGTACGGCCGCGCCGGCGATGAAGATGGAGCCCTCGAGCGCGTAGGCAGGCTCGCCGCGCGGACCGCACGCCACCGTCGTCAAGAGGCCGCGCGCCGAGGCGATCCGCTCCGTGCCGGTGTGCAGCAGCAGGAACGCGCCCGTGCCGTACGTGTTCTTCGCCAGCCCGGGCGCCCAGCAGCCCTGGCCGAACAGGGCGGCCTGCTGATCGCCGGCCACGCCGGAGATCGGAATGGCGGAGCCGAAGAGCTGTGGGTCGGTCTCGCCGAAGCTGCCGCTCGAGGGGCGGACCTCCGGAAGCACGGCGCGCGGCACGCCGAACAGCGAGAGCAGCTCATCATCCCAGTCGAGCTGCCCGATGTTGTACAGCAGCGTACGGGACGCGTTGGTCGGATCCGTCGCGTGCACGCGGCCGCCGGTGAGCTTCCAGATCAGCCACGTGTCGATGGTGCCCGCGGCGAGGTCGCCCGCCTCCGCACGGCGCCGCAGCTCGGGCCGTTGCTCGAACAGCCAGGTCAGTTTGGTCGCGGAGAAGTAGGGGTCGAGCACGAGCCCGGTGCGCTCGCGGATCCACGGCTCCCGACCGGCCTCGCGCAGCTCGCGGCATAGCGGCGCCGTGCGCCGGTCCTGCCAGACAATCGCCCGCACGACCGGTTCACCCGTCGCACGGTCCCAAACCACCACGGTCTCACGCTGGTTGGTGATGCCGATCGCGGCCGGCGTCACCCCCGCGGTGGCGATGGCCTCACGCGCGGTGCGCAGCGTGACGGCCCAGATCTCCTCCGGGTCGTGCTCGACCCAGCCGGGCTGGGGGTAGTGCTGCGTGAACTCGGAGTAGGCGCGCCCGAGAACGGCGCCTTCGCGGTCCAGGACGAGGCAGGTCGTCCCGGTCGTTCCCTGGTCGATCGCGAGTACGGCAGACACGGCTCAGCTCTCCTGCAACGCGTAGGGCCGGGCCGGGCGGGCGTCCGGCTCCGCGAGCGCGCGGCGGATGGACTCGGCGTAGGGCGGCCGCAGGACGCCTCGGTCCGTGATGATCGCGGTGATCAACTCCGCCGGCGTGACGTCGAACGCGGGCGCGTAGACCGGTACCCCGGCGGGCGCGGTGAGCCGGCCGAAGCCTCGCCGCACCTCATCCGGATCGCGTTCCTCGATCGGGATGTCGCGCCCCGTGGGCGTTGCGATGTCCACCGTGCTCGCCGGCGCGGCGACGTAGAACGGGACGCCGTGATGGCGCGCGAGCACGGCCAGCCCGTACGTGCCGATCTTGTTGGCGACGTCGCCGTTCGCCGCGATGCGATCCGCCCCCACGATCACGAGCTGCACCCTGCCCTGCTGCATAAGGAACGCCGCGACGGAGTCGACCACCAGTGTCGCCGGCACGCCGGCGCGGAGCAATTCCCAGGCCGTGATACGCCCGCCCTGAAGCAACGGACGGGTCTCGTCCACGTAGACGTGCACCGACCGGCCGGCCGCGTGCGCGAGGTAGATGGGCGCGAGCGCGGTGCCCATGCCAGAGGTCGCGAGCGCGCCCGCATTGCAGTGGGTGAGCACCCCGATCGGCCCGTCGGGCAGCACCGTCAGACCATGCTCGCCGATGCGGCGACACATGGCGCGGTCCTCCTCGAGGATCGCGGTGGCCTCCGCCCGCAGCGCTCGCGCGATCGCGTCGTTCGATGCGTCGGGCCGCTCCGCCGCGCGGCGCGCCATCCGCTCCAGCGCCCAGAAGAGGTTTACGGCGGTGGGCCTCGTCGAGGCCAGTAGGCGCCGAGCCTCATCCAGCCGCGCGCGGAACTCGGCTGCGGAACGGTCCGTCCAGCGCTCGGCCTCGACGGCGAGGGCGAGCGCGGCGGCCACGCCGATCGCCGGCGCGCCGCGCACGCGCAGCGCGCGGATCGCTTCGGCGGCCTCTTCCGCCGACGTGAGCCGCAGCCGCACCTCCGCGTCTGGCAGTCGCGTCTGGTCCAGGACGTCCACCGCGCGTCCATCCTCGGACCAGCGGACTGCCTCGGGGTGGCTCACGGCTCCAGCGGCACGAGGCCGCGGAAGTTGTAGCGCCAGCCGAGCGCGCGCAGGAGGGAGATCATGCGCGAGACCGGCAGCCCCATCACCGCGAAGAAGTCCCCTTCGATCAGGTCCACGAGCGCGGCGCCCAGGCCCTGGATGCCGTACGCGCCGGCCTTGTCCAGCGGCTCCCCGGTCGCCACGTACTCCTCCGCGGTGATCCGGTCGAAGTGCCTGAAGCGCACGAGCGCGCCCTCCGCGGAGCTCTCCAGGCGGTTGCCCGGCGCCGCGATCGCGATGCCGGTCTCCACCCGGTGCTCCCTGCCGCGGAGCCGCATCAGCATCTGCACGGCGTCCTCCGCGTCCCGCGGCTTGCCCAGCACCTCGCCATCCAGCACGACGATGGTGTCGCACGCGATGACCAGCGCGTCCGGGCGGATCGCGGCCACCCGCAGCGCCTTCTCGCGCGCCAGCCGTTCCACGTGCAGGGCGGCCGGCTCGCCCTCGCGCCACGTCTCGTCGATGTCCGGCTGAATGATCTCGAACGACAGCCCGAGCATCGTGAGGAGCTGCGCCCGCCGCGGAGAGCCTGACGCCAGGACCAGCGGCGGCACGCGCACGTGCGCGTCGCGCCCGGCGGCCTCCTCCGCCGCGCGCTCCTCGGGCAACCCGGTCGCCTGCGTGCTCACCGTTCGAGAATCAGGGTGACGGGTCCGTCGTTCACCAGATCCACTTCCATCATGGCGCCGAACTCGCCGGTCTCGACCGGACCGGGGGCGCGCTCGCGGAGGAGCTGGACGAACCGCTCGTAGAGAGGGATGGCGACGTCCGGCGGCGCCGCCTCGATGAAGCTCGGGCGCCGGCCCTTCCGGGCATCGCCGTAGAGCGTGAACTGGCTGACCACGAGCAGGCCGCCGCCCACGTCCTCGAGCCCCAGGTTCATCTTGCCATCCGCATCCGGAAACAGCCTCAGGCCGATCACCTTGTCGGCCATCCAGCGGAGTTTCTCGTCCGTATCATCCGCGCGCAAGCCCACGAGCAGCAAGAAGCCGCGCCCGATCCGGCCGGCCGTCCTGCCACCGATCCGGACCTCCGCGCGGCTCACGCGCTGGAGTACTACCCTCACCGGTTCACTCCACGGTCACGGATTTGGCCAGGTTGCGCGGCTGATCCACGTTGCACCCGCGCATGACTGCAATATGGTACGCCAGGAGCTGAAGGGGAACCGTCGCGAGGATGGGGGTCAGCAGGTCGATGGTCTCGGGGATCGTGATGAGGTGGTCCACCTTCCCCGGCAACTCGTGGTTGCCGTCCGTCACCACCGCGATGATCCGCCCGCCCCGCGCCTTCACCTCCTCCACGTTCGACACGATCTTGCTGTAGACCGCATCGTTGGGCGCGATCACGACGACGGGCATGTTCTCGTCGATCAGCGCGATGGGACCGTGCTTCATCTCCGCGGCCGGGTAGCCCTCCGCGTGGATGTAGCTGATTTCCTTGAGCTTGAGCGCTCCCTCCAGCGCGGCCGGGAAGTTGTAGCCGCGGCCGAGGTACAGGAAGTTCGTGCTGTCCTTGTAGATCCGCGCGAGCTCGCGGATCTGGTCGTTCAGGCCGAGGAGCTGCTCGACCTGCTCGGGCAGCCGCCGCAGCGCCGCGATGATCTCTCGCGCCTGGATCAGCGAGAGCGTGCCGCGCAGCCGCGCCATCAGCACGGTGAACATCACCAGCGTCGCCACCTGGCTGGTGAATGCCTTGGTCGAGGCGACGCCGATTTCCGGGCCCGCGTGCAGGTAGATGCCGCCATCCGCCTCGCGCGCGATCGTCGAGCCCACGACGTTTACGATCCCCAGCACCGTCGCGCCGCGCTGCCGCGCCTCCCTGAGGGCTGCCAGCGTGTCCGCCGTCTCGCCGGACTGGGAGATCACGATGGCCAGCGAGTCCGGGCCGACAACGGGGTTGCGGTACCGAAACTCGGAGGCGTACTCGACCTCGACAGGGATGCGCGCGATCTCCTCGAGCAGGTACTCGCCGATCAGGCCAGCATGCCACGACGTGCCGCACCCGATCAGCGTGATGTTCTTCACCGCCTTCAGCTCGTCCGGCGTGAGGTTCAACCCGCCGAAGCGGACCATCCCCTCCTCTTCCAGCAGCCGGCCGCGCATCGCGTTGCGCAGCGTCTCCGGCTGTTCGAAGATCTCCTTGAGCATGAAGTGCGGATGGCCGCCCTTCTCGATCGCAGCCAGGTCCCAATCGACGTGGATCACTTCCTTGGAGACCGCGTCGCCCTGGAGCGAGGCCGTGTGGTAGCCGTCCGGCGTCAGCACCGCCATCTCCCCATCGTCCAGGTACACGACCCGGCGCGTGTGCTGCACCACCGCTGCCGCATCGCTCGCGACGAAGTTCTCGCCGTCCTCGCCGATCCCGAGCAGCAGCGGGCTGCCCCGCCGCGCGACGACGATCTTGCCGGGCTCGAGGCTCGACACGATGGCGATCCCGTACGTGCCCTCGACCTGCCGCAGCGCCGCGCGCACCGCCTCCTCGAGCGAGCCGCGGTACGCCTCCTCGAGCATGTGCGCGATGACTTCCGTGTCGGTTTCCGTGCGGAGCGTGTGGCCCAGCGCTTCCAGCTTCTGGCGCAGCGTCCCGGCGTTTTCGATGATCCCGTTGTGCACCACCGCGAAGCGGCCACTGCAGTCGACGTGGGGATGCGCGTTCCGCGTCGTCGGCGCGCCGTGCGTCGCCCACCGCGTGTGCGCGATGCCGCACGTGCCCTTGGGCTGGCTGCCGTTGCCCAGCAGCTTCTCGAGCTCAGCGATCTTGCCGGCCGCCTTGCGCGTCTCCAGGCGGCCGTCCACCAGCACCGCGAGGCCGGCCGAGTCGTACCCCCGGTACTCGAGACGGTGGAGCCCCTCCACGAGCAGAGGGGCCGCCTGGCGATGCCCAACGTATCCGACGATTCCGCACATTCGCTCGCTCCGCGATTCCGGTCCGGTGGGCGGTCTAGCAGGAAAGCCGACCGCGGGCGCGCCCCGGGCGCCCCGCAGATGAACCTCCCCTAGGCACCAACCGTGCCCGCGCCCGCGGAGGGGCTAGCCGCCCGACCCCGCACCGGCCGGTGCGGCGCCCGCCCGGCCCGCACCGCGCGCCAGCGCGGCCCGCGCCCGCTCCACCAGCGCCTGGGCCGCCGCTTCCCCCGGTGCCTCGGCAATGATCCGGAGAATTGGCTCCGTGCCTGACGGTCGGAGGTGCACCCACCGGCCCTCCTCCGGCCAGGCCAGCCACAGGCCGTCCTGGCGGTCCACCGTGGGGGCGTCCAGCTCTTGCTCCAGGACCCGGTAGGTCTCCTCGAGCGGCCCCGCGTCCCGCGGCAGCTTCTCCTTCACGATGACGTAGCGGCGTTCGTGCCCCACGTGTTCCTCGAGTGCCACACCCGTCTCCAGCAGGAGCTGGAGCACCAGCGCCGCCGCGACCGCGGCATCCCGCGTCAGGTGCACGTCCGGCAGGATCACGCCGCCGTTCCCCTCCCCGCCGATGACCGCGCCCACCGCCTCCATGCGCCGGGCGACGTTGATCTCGCCGACCGGCGCGCGATGGAACGGGACGCTGGCGCGCGCGGCGACATCCTCGACCACGCGGCTCGTGGAAAGATTGGTGACGACCGGCCCCGGCCGATGGCGCAGGACGAGCTTGGCGGCGAGGGCGAGCGTGAAATCCTCGCCGATCGCGCGGCCCTGCTCGCTGACGAGCGCAAGGCGGTCGCCGTCCGGGTCGGTCGCGAGGCCGATGTCCGCGCCGCTCTCGCGCACGAGCCGCTCGAGCTCACCCAGGTTCTCCGCCACCGGCTCGGGCGGCCGGTGGAAGCGGCCGTCCGGCTCGAGGTTGATGCCGACGACGTCGCAGCCGAGGGCCTCGAGCAGTTGCGGCAGCAGCACGGCGCCCGCGCCGCGGATGCAGTCGAGCGCAACGCGGAAGCGGCGGCGCCGAAGCGCGGGGACATCGAGGTACGGGATGCGGAGGACCGCGTCGATGTGACGCTGCACCGCGCCGTCGTCCCGCGTGAGGTCGCCTACGCCGTCCCAACCGCACCATGGCAACGGCCGCTCGGTGACGAACGCGCGCATGCGCGGCCCTTCCTCCGCGTCCAGGAACATCCCCGAGCGCGAGCACAGCTTGAGCGCGTTCCACTCGACGGGGTTGTGGCTCGCGGTGACGACGATCCCGCCGTCGGCGCCGTGATGCCGGATCGAGAACAGCGCCGTCGGCGTGGGCACGAGGCCGAGATCGATGACGTCGCAGCCCACCGCCTGGAGCGCGGCGGTCGCCGCGGCGGCGAACATGGGGCCAGACGTCCGCGCATCGCGCGCGAGGATGACGCGCGGCCGAGGCCGTTCGCACTCCTCACGCAGGTACGCGCCGAACGCCGCGGCGAAGCGCGACACGACCTCGGGCGTCAGCTCCACGCCGACACGGCCGCGGACGCCCGACACACTCACCATCAAGCCAGGGGGGATCTCGAACGCCATGGGTCGGATATCCAGCGCGGGAATGAACAAAGCGGCCTGCTCGTGGAACGCCATGCACGGCCGCCGTGCTGTTTGAAGTTAGAGGAGCGGGGTCGGATGTCAACCCGCGTGACGCGGTCGGGCGTCGTATTCAAAACAGCGTACCGGCCGAATCCCGGCCCGCGCCGCGGCTACAGCCAGCGCACCAGCAGCTCGGTCACGCCGTCGGGATTGTCCGCGTTGAGCCAGTGGCCGCCGGCGAGCCGATGCAGGTGGACGCGGCCCGTGCGCCGGCCGATCTGCTCGATGCGCGCGCACGCGTCCTCGCCGAGCAGGTTGGAGTCGATGGCCTTCACGACGTGGATGTGCGCGACGCCGGGCGGGTCCTCGAGCACAGCCCACAGGTCGGTGCGGAAGAAGTCGCGGAGCAGCGCCTCGATGCCGTCGAGATCGAGACGCCAGCGGTACTCGCCGTTCGTGGCGACGAGGTTGCTCGACACCCACTGCGCGACGCCGGTCTCGAAGCCTTCGGCCTCGATCGCGCGCACGGCCGCCTCGCGCGTCGGGAAGCTGGAAGGGACGCGCCGCAGCGCGTCCAGCATGCGCCATGCGCTGCCGCCCGGCGCTCCGGATGCGGGTGTGGAGTCGATCATCCACGCCTGCTCGAGGTCGGCGCCGTGCTGGCGCGCGTACAGCAGCGCGACCTTGCCGCCGAACGAGTGGCCGAGGACCGCGCGGACGGGAGCGCCGAACGCGTCCACGAGCGCGCGCAGGTCCGCCGCGGCGGCATCGAGCGTGTGGGGCGGCGCGAACGCCTGCGAGGCGCCGTGCAGCCGCAGGTCAACGAGCACGGCTCCCCATTCGGGGCGGGCCTGGACGAGCCGGCGCGCGACCGAGCGCCAGTTGCGGCCGGCGCCGAACACGCCGTGCAGGAACAAGATCCAACGCTCCGGGCTGGCGCCCGGCGCGGCGACGCGATCATGAGCGAGTAGCGGTGTGTTCACGGTTCCTCTCCTCCATCCGCCCCGGCGCCGCGCCGGGGATGCGGCGGGGCGGAGGATGCCGGGACGCGCGACGCATGGCAAGGGCGCGCCGTTGCCGCCGCCCGTCGGGGGCGGCTAGTTTCGCGTCCGACCCACATCCAGGGAGAGCGAGCCACCATGTCGGAAAGCCAGCTCGGGTTCGGCACACGTGCGGTGCACGCGGGGCAGACACCGGACCCCACCACGGGCGCGATCATGCCGCCCGTCTATCAGACCTCGACGTACGTGCAGGACGCGCTCGGGGAGCCGCGGCGCGGATACGAGTACGCGCGCGTGCAGAACCCGACGCGCGAGGCGATGGAAGCGAACATCGCGGCGCTGGAGGGCGGGCGTCACGGTGCCGCGTTCGCGAGCGGCCTGGCCGCGATCGAGGCGATCCTCAAGCGCCTCTCTGCCGGAGACCACGTGGTGAGCGAGGAGAACCTGTACGGCGGCACGCACCGCATGTTCACGCGCGTGCTGGCGCGGCTCGGCATCTCGTTCACGTTCGTGGACACCGCGGACCCGCAGCAGGTGCGTGATGCGCTGCGGCCGGAGACGCGCATGGTCTACATCGAGACGCCGACGAACCCGATGATGCGCGTGGCGGACATCGCGGCGATCGCGAGCATCGCGCACGACGCCGGCGTGATCCTCGTCGTGGACAACACGTTCGCATCGCCGTACAACCAGCGGCCGCTGGAGCTGGGTGCGGACATCGTCGTCCACTCGAGCACCAAGTACCTGAACGGGCACTCGGACGTGATCGGCGGCATCGCCATCACGAACGACGATGACATCGCTGCGGACCTGCATTTCATGCAGAAGGCAACCGGAGGCGTTCCCGGCCCGTGGGACTCATGGCTGGTGCTGCGCGGGACCAAGACGCTGCACCTGCGCATGGAGGCGCACAACCGCAACGGCATGATGGTGGCGCAGTACCTGGAACAGCACCCGGCGGTGGAGCGTGTCTACTACCCTGGCCTGCCGTCGCACCCGCAACACGAGCTCGCGCGCCGGCAGATGCGGGGCTTCACTGGCATGGTCAGCATGGAGCTGGGCTCGCTCGAGCGCGCGCGGCGCGTGCTGGAGCGCACGCGGATCTTCGCGCTGGCCGAGAGCCTCGGCGGTGTGGAGAGCCTGATCGGCCATCCGGTCACGATGACGCACGCGTCCGTTCCCTCCGAACGGCGCAAGGCGATGGGCGTGACCGACGGCCTGGTCCGGCTGTCCGTCGGTATCGAGGACCCGGAGGATCTGATCGCCGACCTGGATCAGGCCCTTTCCGGTTTGTGAGGGTTGCCGGGCGCGAGTGGCGGCCTCCTTCGCGGTCTTCGTGGCTTCCGTGTCACGCGGAGCGCGCCGAGTTCACACAGAGACGCGGAGAGCGCGGAGGAGGTTCCGGGATGGGCTGCGTTCATCGCGGATCCGAACGTTCCTCGCCCGGATCCACATTCATGATTTGATGTGGTTTCTTCCGGTGGGACCGTAGCTCATCGCGCCGCGGATGCTGCCGGGCGGGGCCTGATTCACCCCGCGAATGCTGACCCGCCCGGAGCAAACCACCACATCACAGGTGCCTTGAATACGCCGCGAAGGCTGCCCAGCGCCAGAGGCGCGGACCCACCCTCTGCGCTCTCAGAACGTCCGCGTTCTCCGCGCCTCCGTGTGAGCCCCTGATGCTCCACGTCTCCGCGTGACCGAGGAGCGCCCGGCCGGCCGCCTGAAACACCCGGCGACGCCGAACGTACTGGGGTAGCGGGGCCGGCACCCGGCGCGGCCCACAGGAACCTCCCCACCCGGGAGCACCGCCATGGCAGACACGACCGACACCCCGCGCGCCCGCCGCCTGCTGCGGGACATCGACCCGTCCACCTGGGAGCACCCCGCGGACCGCGCGGCGCTCCAGGCACTGCGCAAGATCCCCGCCTTCGACGAGGTCCTGCGCAAGGTGTTCGGCCTCTTCGGCGAACGGCCGATTCGACTCGCGTTCCAGGCGAACGCGGTGCGCGTCGGCGAGCGGCAGTTCCCAGAGATCCACCGGCTGTACACTGACGTCCTCGAGACGCTCGACGCGCCCGACCGCTACCCGCTCTTCATCTCGCAGACGCCCATCGTCAACGCCGGCGCCTACGGGATGGACAAGCCGTTCATCATCCTCAACTCGGGCTCGATCCGGCTCCTGAACGGCGAGGACGAGCTGCGCTTCCTGCTCGGCCACGAGGTCGGGCACATCATGTCCGGCCACGTGCTCTACCGCACGATGACCGTGATCCTGATCCAGCTCGCGCAGCTCGGCTTCCCCGTCATCGGGATCGCCGCGCGCGCCGTGCTCATGGCGCTGCTCGAGTGGAGCCGCAAGGCGGAGCTCTCCGCGGACCGCGCCGGCGTGCTCGCGGCGCAGGAGCCCGAGGCGGCGATGCGGACCATGATGAAGCTCGCGGGCGGCGGCACCGACGAGGAAACCAACCTGAGCGAGTTCCTGGTCCAGGCGGACGAGTACCGCAAGGGCGGCGACCTCGTGGATGCGGTGTTCAGGGTGCTCAACCTGATGGCCGCCACGCACCCGTTCCACGTACTGCGGGCCGCCGAGCTCCGCGACTGGGTCGAGAAGGGCGAGTACGACCGCATCCTGCGCGGCGAGTACCGGCACAGGACCGAGGAGCCGCCGCCCTGGCGGGAGGACCTGGCCGCCGCCGCGCGCGCCTACGCCGAGGAGGCCGGCTCGCTCTTCGAGCAGTTCAGCGACGCGGCCCGCCGCGTTCGCGAAGCGGTGGTGGAGGGGTTCAAGAAGGTGTAGCCCACCGGGCACGCAGAGCCCAGCCGCCGGGCGCCGGCCTTCGGGCCGGGCCCGGCCTCCGCGCGCCCGCCCCTTCCCCTCACGCCTCCCCGCGCCTAGCTTCTTCCCACCCGAACGCACCCCGAACCCAGGCAGCTCAGGGCTCATGAACATTCTCATCGTCGGTAACGGCGGCCGCGAGCACGCGCTCCTGTGGAAGCTCCGCCGGGACGCGCCGGACGCCCGCTTCTTCATCACCCGCGGCAACGGCGGCACGGATGCGCTCGCCACCGCGATCCCCATCGACCCCGCGGACACGCAGGCGCTCGCCGGATGGGCCGAGCAGAACGCTGTCGACCTGACCGTGGTCGGCCCGGAGGCGCCGCTCGCCGCCGGCCTCGCGGACGACTTCACGCGCCGCGGCCTGCCCGTCTTCGGCCCCAGCCGCGCCGCCACGCAGATCGAGGCCTCGAAAGCGTACGCCAAGCAGCTCATGCAGCGCGCCGGCGTGCCCACCGCCGCGTACGCGACGTTCACCGACCTGGCCTCGGCGGAGGCATACATCCGCGAACGCGGCGCGCCCATCGTCGTCAAGGCCTCGGGGCTCGCCGCGGGCAAGGGCGCCGTGGTGTGCGACGACGTGGACTCCGCGCTCGCCGCGGCCCGCGCGATGCTCGCGGAGGCCGCGTTCGGCGAGGCGGGGAGCGAGGTCGTCGTCGAGGAAAAGATGGACGGCGAGGAGGCTTCGGTGTTCGCGCTCACGGACGGCGAGGACGCGCTGCTGCTGCTCCCTTCGCAGGACCACAAGCGCGTGGGCGAAGGCGACACCGGGCCGAACACGGGCGGGATGGGCGCGTACGCGCCGGCGTCCATCGTGGATGCGGACATGCTGCGGCGCATCCGCGACGACATCTTCGCGCCCACCCTCGCCGCGCTCCGCGAGGAGGGCCATCCGTTCCGCGGTCTGCTGTACGCGGGGCTGATGCTCACGGCCGAAGGGCCGAAAGTCGTCGAGTTCAACGCGCGCTTCGGCGATCCGGAGACGCAGGCCGTGCTGCCGCTGCTCGAGTCGTCGCTGCTCGAGCCGATGCTCGCGATCGCGCGCGGCGACTCCATCGCCGGGGCGACGCTTGCCTGGCGGCCGGACTCGGCGCTCACCACGGTGCTCGCCGCCGCGGGCTACCCGGGCGCGTACGAGAAGGGCAAGGAGATCCGTATCCCCGCGTGGGTGGACGAGGCGGAAGACATCATCGTCTTCCACGCCGGCACGCGCCGCGAGGACGGGCGGTTGCTGACCTCGGGCGGGCGCGTGCTCGCGGTGACGGGCGTCGGACGCACGCTGGCCGAGGCCGCCGAGCGCAGCCGCGCCGCAGCCGCGGCCATCGAGTTCGACGGCAAACACTATCGCCGCGACATCGGCTGGCGGGAGTTGGAGCGCGGTGCCTGAGCTGCCGGAAGCCGAGACGATCGCGCGCGACCTGCGCCGCCGCGTGGTCGGCAGCACGGTCACGCGCGTGCAGGTCGCGAAGCCGGACATCCTCGCGCCCGGCCTCACGCCCCGCCGGCTCGACGCCGGGCTGCGCGACCACGCGATCCGCGAGGTGGGCCGCCGCGGCAAGAACGTCGTGCTCCGCTTCGACGACGGTCGCGTCCTGCTCGTGAACCTCGGCATGACCGGCCGGCTCGTCTTCAGCGGCGCGCCGCGCGCCGGCGAGCTCCGCCACGTCGCAGCACGCCTCATCCTCGACGACGGCAACGCCATTCTCTACGACGACGCCCGCCGTTTCGGCCGCCTCGAGCTGGTGCCTGCGGACCGGTGGGAGGAGCGGCAGCAGCGGCTCGGCATCGAACCGCTTTCAGACGAGCTGACGGCGGAGCGGCTGCACGAGCTCACGCGCGGCTCCCGCGTCGCCATCCGCAACTGGTTGCTGGACCAGAGCAAGCTCGCGGGCGTCGGCAACATCTACGCGAACGAGGCGCTCTTCCGCGCGGGCATCCGGCCCACGCGCCGCACGGGCACGCTGACGCGGCGTGAGACCGCGGCGCTACGCGATGCGCTCCGCGACGTCCTCACCGAGGCGATCGCCGCGCGCGGGACCACCGTGAGCGACTACCGGGACGGTTCGGGCGAGGCGGGCGGCTTCGGGCCGCGGC